>Ga0207648_10002599_pt1 | contig 19345 bp, 20 predicted proteins | sample KBSMisM32_FD_184310 | JGI IMG/M metagenome (GOLD analysis project Ga0207648, IMG submission 184310) | Miscanthus rhizosphere microbial communities from Kellogg Biological Station, Michigan, USA - KBS Miscanthus M3-2 (SPAdes) (version 2) | ecosystem: Host-associated > Plants > Roots >...
CGCCTCCAGCGCGCGCGCCGCGCCCTCCGGCGTGAGCGGTCCGGCTGCGACGTCGGGCGGTGTCGCGGCGGACGGCGGCGTATTCCAGGCGGCAGGCGGCGAAGTCCCGGACGACGCCGGCGCGCCGGCCGGCGCGGACGCGCGGCGCCCCGATGATGACGGTCCGACGCCGGCGCGGCGCGCGACGACGAAAACGATGAGCGCGATGGCGCCGGCGGCCGCGACGAGAGCCAGCCAGCGCCGCCCGCTCACGCGAGCACGAAGGCGGCCTCCAGGATCCGGCCGTCCCAGAACTGGATCTGGACGACGTACGTCCCGGCCGTCAGGCCCGTCGTTCCGAGGTTGCAGAGCCACTGCGCCGCCTTGGTGTCGAAGCGGAACACGGTCTCGCCGCCCGTCGGGTTGACGGTCGTCGCCACGCCCGGCGCGACCTGCAGCACCGCGGCCACGCGCGGCGCCGCCGCCGCATTGGCGCCGGTCACCGCGGCGCTGCCGAGCGCGCCGGTCAACTTGAGCGGGATCGTTCGCCCGATGTTGAACGCGCTGCTGGGCGTCGGCGCCCGGAACGTGAAGTTCTGGATCGCGTTGACGTCCAGCCCCTCGGAGACGAGATCCGCTCCGGCGGCCGGCGCGAACAAACCTGCGACGGTGGTGAAGTAGCGCTTCAGCGTCGTGGTCCGGCCGAGGTTGTCGCGGGCGACGATGGTCAGCGGGCCGGTCCCGATGGTGGTGGCGCGCGAGAACGAGCCGTTGGCGACGGTCGCGCTGGATCCGTTCACGGTCACCTGCACCGGCGGAGCGCTGGTGACGACCGTGCCGGTGACGGTGGCCGATCCGCCGGACGCGCCCGGGATCGGTCGCACGGCGAGCAGCGCCGGCGCGCCGAAGTCGGCCGTCAGGTCGTCGTCGTTCTCCAGGTCCAGGCCGCGGCTGTCGACGACCGAGTTGAAGTCGGCGTCAGTCGCCTGCGTCGAGCCGTCGTAGCGCCCGGGCGGCAGCTTGGCGTGCCCGACAAGCGGGCTGCCGTCGAAGCTGAACGCGTTCGCGAACGGGAACGGCACCGCGAGCGCCCCGTTCGGGAGCGTGTACTCGCCGCGGCTGGCTGACCAGAACATCGAGGCGGTGCCCGGCGGCAGGTTCAGCGTCACCGTGGCGATGCGGAAATCGGCCGCGGGAACGTCGACGGAGACTGTTCCCCCGGCCGTCACGCCACCGACCAGCACCGCGAGGCTTCCGCCCTGGTCGAACGGGGGACCGACGCGGTTGGGCATGGTCGCCACCGAGAAGGCGGACAGCGCCGACCCGTTCGCGCTCGGAAAGCTGTGCCGGTAGCCGATCCCGGAGGCGGCGCGCAGCACCCAGTCCGTGCGGCGCGGATCCAGGTTCAGCTCGTAGCGCTCGCTGATGCGCATCGGCGGCTGGGCCTGCAAGCCGGGCGTCCACCCGGCGCCGACGACGGCGAGGGCGTTGGTCGCACCCTCGAACGTCGGGTAGGCGTTGAGCATCTCGGTGATCGCACCCCACCGCCGCACGTCCACCACGAAGTTGCCCGCCATCACTCCCGCCGTGAAGGTCAGCGGCGCGACGGCGGCGCCGCCCGGCGGGACGACCACCTGCACGAAGTCGCCGGTCACCGCGGTCGACGACTCGATGACGTTGAACAGCCCGTCGGACGTGTTCAACCCGCGCGACGCGGTCGCGTTCAGCCGCCAGGTCCCCGAAAGCACAGGTGAGACGTCGAACGACGCCGGCGATCCCGGGCCGCTGCCCGCGCTGAAGAAACGCGTGCCGGCGCAGTCGCCGATGGTCGGTCCGCCCGTGCTGGCGAAGACCTGCGTGAAGTCGTGCGGGAAGCCGTTCACCTGGAACGTCCCGCTGATCGCGCCCGCCGCGCCCGGCACCACGACGACGATGTTCTGGGTCAACGGCTGGTCGCCGAGGAACAGGAAATCGGTCTGCTGCACGTCCAGCTGCGCGGGGCAGGTGGGCACCTGGGTCTGCTGGATGGTGACGGTGGAATCGAACTGCGTGAACGAGAAGCGCGCGGCCTGAACGCAGTAGTTCGTCACGGGCGCGCTCACCAGCGCGGTCGAGAACACGCCGGTCGAGAAGAACTGCTCCTCACCGCCCGGCCCGGCCGCGGCCAGCGCCTTGACGTACGTCCCCGATTGGACCGAGACGTTCCCGCACACGGCCACCGGGTCCAGCGACACGTCCGCGATCACGTCGACCGTGATGGGCGGGCCGCCGTCGGGCGTTTCGATCACGAAGTTGTTGAACCGGATGTGCGTGCCGGCGGTCGTCGCCGTGCCGCACGACTCCGGATTGCTCGCGCAGTCGGCGATCACCGCGGCGACGAAGTAGGGTGTCGCCGGCTTCAGCGTGGCCGAGTAACGCGCCTGGTTGTTCGCGAGCCGGGTCAGCGGCACCACGGTGAACTGCAGGTTTTCGAAATCGGTCAGGTCGACGAAGACGACCTCGCCGCTCTGCGCGTTGGTGAAGTGGGTGAGAGCGGTCCAGTCGACCGTGCCGTTCACCTTGACCGTCGTCGCCGCTTGCGCGCGCCCGTACGAGAAAACCAAAACCGCCGCGATCGTCCCCGCCGTCCAGATTCGTCGCATCGTCGTCTCCCTGCGTTCGTGTGCGCGCATTGAACGCCACGGAACGTCAGGAAGCAACCGGCGGCGCGCGGATTACTGGATTCCGTTCCCGATCAGCCAGAGCTGGTGAATGTCGTTCAGCTTGTTGGCGGCGACCGAGGCGCGAGGGAGGCGCCGGCTCGAAAGGTTCCTCGCCCGCCTGTTGTTGGACGGAACCAACAGCTCGTCATCGCCGCCGAGGTCGTCGCGGGTTTCGCAGCGGGCCGTGCCGACGATCGTCAGCGGAGCGACGGGCGCGGCGGCGACGATCGCGCCGGCGGACGGGGCCTCGATTTTCTTCGCGCAACCGGACGTAAGGCAGACCATCAGTCCGGCCTGGGCCAGCGCCCTCCAGCGTGCCTTTCGCGGCATTTGCTACTGAACCTCCTGTCTTGATGACGGCGCAGTCGGTCGACAGGCGCACACGTGGCCGCCGGCTGGCCCGTGACTGGTGGAAATCACAGGAGAATCGATTGACGTCGGGCGCGACTCGCGCGACCGTGCCGCATATGAAGGTCGGACTCTTGATAGCCGCCGTCCTGGCCGGCGTCGCTGCGTGGGGGTGCGGGGGCGGCTCCCCCGGCGAAAAGTGCGGCGTCGCTCCGTGTGGCGGCGACGTCGTCGGCAGCTGGACTGCGACCAGCTCGTGCATCGATCGCGCGACGCTGGAGAAGGACATCCTGACCGGCCTCAAGGGCAACTGTCCGACAGTGTCGCTCGACGAGGTGACGATGACGCCGCGAGGGACGCTATCGATGAACGCCGACATGACGTTCACGGGCGCGCTGGACGTGGACGCGACGTTCGCGATCGTCTACCCCGCTGCGTGCATCACCAATCAGTCCTGCGTGATCGTGGAGCAGACGCTCCAGTCCACCGTCGGCACGAACGGCATCACCGCCGTCAGCTGCGTGAGCAACACCGTGCCGGCCGGCTCGTGCACCTGCACGACGGAGCTGACCCTGGACGTCATCAATACCAGCGGAACGTACGCCACGTCCGGGACGATGCTGACGTTCGCCGAAGCCCCCGGCGGCAACGGCCCCTACTGCGTGCAGGGATCGTCGTTGCACCTGGTCGGCTACGACAGCGCGACGATGACGAGGATCATCAGCGACCTCGTCATGACCAAGCAGTAGGCGGGCTCAAAGGCCGCACTCGAGGCAGGTGTTCGGGCGGTTGGGTGGGAGCGGTGGCGTCGGTCGATGTGCCGCTGACGTGCTTGCGGGTTTGTCGCTTGACAGCTTGCGGCACGCTGTCGGACCGTACGTCGTCGTGGTTAGCATGGGGGGTGGTGACCTCGACGAAGAACAACAACCATCGAGGAGGTCACACCATGAAGACGCTACCATGTTGCGCAGCAGCACTTCTCGCGGCGGGAATCTTGGGCCACGCGCGTGTCGCCGATGCCATTACGTTGCCGGACTCAAGTTACTGCTCGTCGTCGTCCTCATGCTTAGCAATTGGTAACCAGGTCATCGGCGGCAGGGCGATAGAAGGAGATGCCTCGATGAACGGCATTGGGGTTAAAGGCGTCTCCTTGACCGGCTATGCCGGAGTGGGGCTTCAGGGCATCGCTGAAGGGCACGGCGTTGAGGGTACATCGTTCGGCACACAGGGCGGAGCCATCGGCGTCATAGGAACAATCCCAAGTAACAGCGCGGGCTCGGCAATTTACGGTGAGGCGCATAACGGCACTGGGTATGCCGGCAATTTCGACGGGAAAGTGGGAGCATTCAGCTACGTCACCTTCTCGGATGCCAGGCTGAAGACGGATCTCAAGGATGAATCCGAAGGCCTTCAACAACTGCTGCGCCTTCGGCCCGTCACCTATCGGTTCAAGAAGGGCGCGAATGGCGTAACCCACCATGGTCTGATCGCGCAGGACGTTCAGAAGATTTTTCCCGAGCTGGTCGAAACCGATAGCAAATCGGGCATGCTTTCGATCAACTACCAGGAGCTTCTGCCGGTCACTATCAAGGTGGTTCAGGATCAACAGAAAATGATCCTGGAACAGAACCGGCGAATTGAAGCACTCGAGCGGGAACGGACACCGGTAGCGTCTTCAATGTTCTCAGGAACGCTGGACCGCGTGTGTCTCGCAATGCTCCCGATCGGGCTGTTCGTTGTTGCTGCTCGGAAACGGAGAAGTCGAGCCCTCTAAAGCAGGGCTTCGTTCGCCGCGCATGGCGATCGGCGGGCGCGTCGGTGAAGGCGGTCGTTCGGCGATGTGCTTCCGACCGTTGAACGTGCGTGGATACCGCCGGGTGTCGGGCGCGTGCACCTGCACGACCGCCGTGACTCTCGACATTATCAACGCGACCGGAACGTATGCCACGTAGGGGACGATGCTGACGTTCGCGCAAGCGCCCGGCGGCGACGGCCCCTACTGCGTGCAAGATTCGGCGCTGCATCTGGTCGACTACGACCGAGCGACCATGACGAAGATCGTCAGCGACCTCGTGATGACGAAACAGTAGTCCGCGTCAGAGGCCGCACTCGAGGCACGCGCCCGGGCGGTTGTAGTAACAGGGGAACGCGGGAAGCGCATCTTGGTACCGCCACCAGACGCCGGGATGCCCGTGGTCGTCGATGATCGCGGCGATGTCCGTTCGAATGACAGTGTGGGTGATCGCCACGACGCCCGGGGGCGAGACGAGCATGCCGCCGATCGAAGAGTACGTCTCCCTCAGCGTTTCGTTAGCGAGCAGGCCCTGCTGGTTGCGCGCGAAGAACGAGACATCTCCGGGGAAGCCGTACGTCGCGATCGCGACGCCCGGGTCCGGATCGTCGGGCGCGAGATCGTTGCTAATGCTCTCGGCGCGAACCCACTGGCCCCCGCCGGCGTCCACCATTGTCATCACCATGACGGCGCGGTCGTCGGTGACCGCGGCGACCGTCAGTTTGGTGTTGTCGAGCGCCCAGAACGCCGATGGCTTGCCCACGAAGATCCCCGACGGTGACGGGGGCGGCGGGAGGGGCATCCACGCGTTCGGTTGCGCCGCGATGGCGGTGCAGCCATTCTGCGCATCCATGCACGCCAAGCGATAGATCAACCCATCGCCCCCGCGCACCACCACGGCGAGCACCGTCGGGCTATACGACGCAAGCGCGGGCGCCGACGCCGCGCCCGGCGGCGGCGCTCCGAGAGGTACCCAGGTGCTCTCCCACGCGCCGCCGCGGCGAGCGCGCAGGTGAATCTGTCCGTCAATCCGCGATCGAACGGCGAGAAACAGCGTCTTCGTCGCCGGTGGGTCGAGCCACGAAAAAACGACGGCGGGATCGGCGTCGACATCCGCCGCGACTGGCGTCCAGTCGTTCCACTGCGCCGTGGTGGATGACATGAGATCGCGCCGCGTCGTCGTGTAGACGCGGTCGTCGGTCCCGCGGACGAAGATCTCGGGACTGGCATAGTCGACCTCGGCAAGCGCCGGCGAGCCGATCGGATCGACACCCGGCGCCAGCTGGTAGTCGAGCGGCTGGTTGGGCGACACCGATCGCCCGATGGGCTGGAACGGTGACCAGAAACTGGTGACCCCGAAGAAGAGCTCCGCCAGGGCGGACACGTCGCCGATGGTTGGCTCGCCGGAATCCTCGTCGGGCTCGTCCGCGCCGCAGATGCCGTCGCTGCGGAGGCCGTTCATCTTCGATTTTTCATCGAACGCGCCGAAGGTGCCGGTGGTGATCTCGGGGAACCCGGGCAGATCGGCCGTGCCCGCCGCGCAGCGGGGCGGCAACCCCGGACGCCCGGCCGCACACCAGATCTCCGGATCGAAGCCCATGTAGCGGTCGCGATCCGCGCGCTCGTACGTGTGTGAGAGCCCGAGGACGTGGCCCCACTGGTGGGCGATCCGGTGCGGCGATACCCGACCGCTGCCGTCCACCGGCATCGGCAAGCGCTGCTCGGGCTCGTCCGGGTTGATGATGCCGTCGCCGTCGCCGGGCACGACGGAGATGAACTTGCCGCTGCAGACCGCGCACTCCTTGAACGTCACGAACTTCCCGCTCGCGCGGAACCAGGCGTTGGCGCTCGCGCGGATGGCCGCCCTGTAGCCCGCCGAGAACTCGTTGGCCGGATCCAGGATTCGATAGGACACCAGCACCGACTTCGTCAGGCTGTTTTGCCACAGGCGCCCGCCGCAGTAGGTCTGCTCGCAGCGGCCGCCCGCGTCCTCGGCCGGGCAGGCATTGACCGGGGTCGTCGGACACATGCGCGCAGGTCCGTCGAAACCACCGTCGAACGTTCCCACGTTGCCGCCCGATCCGCCGGTGCCACCGCCGCCCATCGTTCCGGCGCCGCCCTTGTCCAGCTCGCAGCGCTGGGAGACGCAGACAAATCCCGCGCTGCAATCACCGTCGACGTTGCAGCTGGTCTTGCTCGTGAGGTCGCGGCTGCACGCCGCCGCCAGCGCGGCGACCGTGGCGCAAAGCAGGACGGAAACTCTCATCGGTGGCGCCCCACGAAGTACGAGACAACCGCGCACGCCACGCCGGTCGCCGCGAACGTCCAGGTCAGGGCGGTGTCGGTCTTGTAGCGATCGTTCGCTTCGATCGCCGCGCGCATCGTCGGCGCGTTGTCGACGTCGCGGGATGCGTCCCACGCCAGCGCGCCGAACACGGCGGACGTCGCCAGCAGCGCCACCGCCGATCCCCGCAGCGTCCAGACGACGGCGCGCTTCGTCGAGGTGTCGGGTTTTTGCGCCGTCAGATCCAGTGAGGGCGGGGCGGCGCCCGCCGCCGGCGCCGGGGCGCCGCGCGCCGCGATCGTGCTCGTGGCGTCGCTCGCTCCGGCCGCCGCGGACGCGCCGTTGTTCTTGAGGCACGCCTCCATCTCAGTCACCCGCCGTTCCAGGGACGGCTTCAGCGGTGAGTCGGGGACCGCGCTCAGGTAGCGCTGGTAGTAGTCGCGCGCGCGCTCGCAGTCCCCCTTCAGCCGGTACGCCTGCGCGACGTTGAACAGCAGGCCGGCATTGTTCGACAGCGCGAACGCCCCCATGAACGATTCGATCGCCGCGTCGTACTCGCCTTGCTGGTACTGGCGCAGCGCCTGGTCGGACAGCTCGCGAGCCGACGGCGTCAGGTCCTGACCCGCATCGGGCGCGGCCGCCGCAGCGCGTGGCGAGGTCCAGGCGGCGAGCAGCAAGACGCCCGCGAGACACCAGGATCTCAGATTCGTTCGTCGCCTCAACACACCGGGTCCGGCTAAGCGAACCGCGATGATAGAGGCATGTAGGGCCGTCAGGCCAGCGTATCGTCCGACTCAAGGACGTAGTCCCCCCAGGGATGACGGCGAAACCGTTCGACCGGCGCACAAAAAAGCGTCAGCGCGATTCCCGGAACGGGTCCATCGCCTCATCCGTGTCCGCGACCGAGCGATCCGGGCGCGGGGCGCTGGGGGGTCCCGTGTCCGCGGGCGCGCGGGGGCCGGCTTCGGCCTTCGGTTCGAGGCGGTTGGACGCCCGGGGCCGCGCGGTTTTGGAACGGCCGGCCCGCTCGGCCTTGCCTGCCGGAGGGACCAGCTGCGCCGCGGGGATCGGCGGCGGGGGCTCGCTCGCTTTTTCCACGACGGTCGGCGCGGGCGGTGCTGGCGCCGGGATGGACGGAGGGGCGGGCGGCGCCGCCGCCGGTGACGGCGCCGCGGTCGTCGTGGAGATCGGCGGCTCCGTATGGACGGCGCCGCGTTTCCAGAGCACGCCGCCGCCGGCCGCGGCCAACGCGATCGCGGCGGACGCCGCGGCGAACGTCAGACGACGGCTGCGCTCGCGCGGCCCGCTCGCGACGGAATCGCGCGCTTCGAGGATGTTGCGGAAGCGCGCGGCCGGGTCGCGCTCGAGGCAGCGCCGGATGAGGCCGCTCCATCGCGACGGGATGTCGAGCTTGTCCAGCAGCGACGGCGGGGGCGGGGCCGCGGCCGGCGCCGGACCGGACTTTTCCTTTTCCCGGCGCGCGATGGCCGGGCGGAACGGCGGCAGGACGCCGGTCAACATCTCGTGGAGGACGACGCCGAACGCGTACACGTCGACCGCCGCGGTCACCACGCCGCCGGCGAGCTGCTCGGGCGCCATGTAGCCGAGCGTTCCCGCCACCAGCGGCGTGCCGTCGGTGCTGCGCGGCGCATCGGTGGCGGCCTGCGCGAGCCCGAAGTCCATGACGATGGCGCGCGGCGGACCGTCGCCGGTCGGCACCAGCATGACGTTGTCGGACTTGAAGTCGCGGTGGACGATCCCGATCTGGTGCGCGGCGGCGAGCGCCGCGAACATGTCGCCCGCCAGGCGCCAGGTCTCGGCGGGGGGCAGCGGCCCGGCGCGGCGGATCCGGGCGCGAAGCGTCTCGCCGCGCAGCAGCTGCATGGTGAGGAACAGGACCTCGCCGCCCGCGGGCAGGTCATACGATCCGAGGTCGAACACCCTCAGCACGTGCGGGTCGGCCACGCGGCGGGCCAGCTGCACCTCGGCCCGCAGGCGGTCGAGCGCGCCGACGCCGGCCGACGCCGGCCTGAGCAAGACCTTCAGCGCGATCTCGTCGCCCAGCATGCGGTCGTGGGCGGCATACACCTCGCCCATCCCGCCGCGCGCGATGAAGCGCGTGATCTCGTAGCGGCCCGAGACGACGTCGCCCACCTCGAAGTGCAGGCGCACGGACGCCTCGCCCTCCAGGCCGTGGGTGCGCAGCGATGCCGTCCGCACGCCCGCCGAGACCAGCAGCTGGCACTTCAGGCAGGCGTCGAGGTGGGTCTCGACGCCGTCCACGCGCACCGTCGGCAGCGCCCCCTCCAGGAACGCCTGAACTTCGTTCTCGTGGAGACAGCCCGACGACATCGCAATACCGTGCGCCGTCCAGGGTATCATTTCGGCCAGTACCGGGCTGTTCGTGACCGACGATCTATTGATAGCCGCCTTCAAGCGCGGCCAGGAGCAATGGCCGGCCGTAAAAAGCCTCACGCTCGAGGTATTTCGGGCCTTCGTCGAAGGCGCGGCAGTCGATCCCGCCACCCTCGGGGATCTGGCGGGCGACGTGTACCTGGCGGCGGCGGCCGCCGCCGGCAACGATGACGCCGTGCGGGTGTTCGACAGCCAGCTGCTCTCGGAGCTGCCGCGCTGGCTGGCCCGGCTGCGTCTCAGCGGCGACGTCGTCGAGGAAGTCCGGCAGCACCTGCGGGCGAAGCTGCTGGTGGGGCCGCCCCCCAAGCTGATGCAGTACCGCGCCAGCGGCCGGCTCGCGGCGTGGGTCCGGATGGTGGCGGTGCGGACGGCGCTGGACATCTGCGAGTCCGACCTCGGGCACACCGGCCGGATCGACAGCGGCGACGAGCCGCTGCTGAGCGCGCTCGATCAGGAACAGCGGTTGATCCGGAACAAGTACGGCGGCTTGTTCGAGGAGGCGCTGCGCGACGCCGTCCGGCAGCTGTCGAAGCGCGATCGCAACCTACTGCGTTTCCACTACGTCTCCGGCATGACCTTCGAGGCGATCGCGCGCAGCTACCGCGTGAACCGCTCGACGGCCGTGCGATGGCTCGCCGCCATCCGCGAGGATCTGGACAGCGCGGTGCGCGTGCGTCTGTGGGACGAGCTCGGCGTCTCCCCCACCGAGGTCCGCAGCCTGTGGCACGCGGTGCGATCGGACGTCGAGCTGAGCATCTCGCGCCTGCTCCGCGCCGAGTAGGGCGCGTTTTTTGACACGACGTCGCAGGCGGGCGACGATCGTCCAATGATGCGGACGAGTGAGCGCGGCAAATACCGCGCATGGGTGGGCCCGGTTCTGGCCGCGGTCCTGACGTTGACGTGCGGTGGCAGCGACAGTGGCGGGAGTCCCTGCCAGACGCTGGGCAACGCAATATGCGCCAAGGCGTGCGCCTGCACCGACGGTGCGGGGTGCGCGCTCACGGACGGTACCGGCGGGACGCTCACCTACGACACCGAGGCCGACTGCCGCGGGTTCCAGGTGACGCTCGCGTGTTCGGGCGGCTCGGGATACAACGACGCGGCGGCGTGCCTGCCGCTGGTGCAGGCCGCGACCTGCACCGGCACGGGCACCGAGGCGGCGCTCATGTACCCGACCGACAACGCCTGCGGCAGCCCGTAGACGCGTCGGTTACGGGACGGCTGGCGTGCCGTTCGGGACGCTTGCGTCGTAGCCGGGCCGCGGACTGCGGCTCCGGATCGAATGCACCAGGCCGATGCGGACCGCGAGGCGGACCAGCTCGGCCCGATCGCGCAGGTTCAGCTTCCGGTTGATCCGGTGCAAGTGCGCGTCGACGGTCTTGCGCGCGACACAGAGATCGCGCGCGATCTCGGCTGACGTCCGGCAGTCCGCCGCGAGGCGAAAGATCTCGCGCTCTCGTTCGGAGAGGACAGACAGGACGTCGGCTGATCTGTCCGGCGCCTGCAAGGCCGAAACAGAGTCGGCCAGAACCGGCGGCAGGTAGAGCGACCCCCGCGCCGCGTGGTCCAGGGCGTGTTCCAGCGTTTCCAGAGGATCGCCCTTCAGCACGTATCCGATCGCGCCGGCGGCGATCGCGTCGCGGACATCGTGCGTGTGCTTGTGGGCGGTCAGGACGACGATGCGGGTGTTCGGGGCGCGCCGCCGGATCTCGCGCGTCGCCACGACGCCGTCCATCCCCGGCAGCGCGATGTCCATCAGCACGACGTCGGGTTTCGTCGCCTCGATCGTCTCGAAGGCGGCGCGTGCGCTGGCGGCTTCCCCGACGACGCGGTATCCGGGCAGTGAATCCACAAAATCGAGGACGCCCAGGCGCAACACGTCGTGGTCATCCACCACAACGACTCTTACAGTTTGCACGGGGTGAAACAGATAACGACTCGATCGATTTCTGTCCCACCCCCGTAACGCGCAATTTCCAGATTACGAGGCCGCCCTGATCGACAGGCGTGCCGCGCGAGCCCTACGGCTCGTCGTCGTCGATATGCGCGCCCTTCTTCCAGGCGCGGTCCGGATCGACTCCGCCGGGCGGCGGGCTGGACACGTCGTCCTTCTTCCGCTCGTCGAAGCCGCCCTGGCTCTGCTTCTGGCCGCCGCGCTGAGCTTCGTCCTCGGACTCGTAGCCAGGCTGGTTTTCAGACTCGTTCGGTTGAGCCCTTCCGGGCCGGTCGTTGGGATTGTTTGCCATGGTGTGAACCTGGCCATGTAAGGAAATCCCTCAAGGGCCCGACCGGGTCGCCGATGCGCCGGTTTGACGATTCGGACGTTTGTCTTGTAAAATAGACAGCCATGGAGATTGATTTTCCCACGGCGAACGCCGCGCTGGAGCCGCTGAGCGCTCTCGACCGGATTCGCTGGGCCGTCGGCCGGCTGGGCGACGACGTCGTGCTGCTCTCCAGCATGCAGAAGACGGCGGTCGTGCTGATGCACATGTTCCACCGGCTCGGTCTCGGCAACGAGGTCCTGTTCGTCGACACCGGCTACCACTTCTTCGAGACGTTGAAGGTGCGCGACGAGTACATGCGTCGCTATCGCTTGAATCTCGTCACGTTGTACCCGGCGTCGACGATCGAGGAGCAGGAGAGCGTTCAGGGGGGCAAGCTGTTCGCCACCATCGCCGGCCAGCCGGAGTGCTGCCGCATGCGCAAGGAAGCCCCGCTGCTCGCGCACCTGAAGACGAAGCGCGCGCCCACGCTGGTCAACGGCCTTCGTCGCGCGGAAGGCGGGAAGCGCCGCAACATCAAGCCGTTCGCCGAAGATCGGCGCACCGGCGGCTACCAGCTGTCGCCGCTTTGCGACTGGACGGGCGCCGACATCGCAGCGTACATCGCCGAGCACGACCTGCTCGTGCACCCGCTGCACGCTGCCAGCTATCCGAGCATCGGCTGCTACCCGTGCACGACGCCGGTGCAACCGGGCGAGGACGACCGCGCCGGCCGCTGGCGGCACCTGCGCGTGCTGGACGCCGACCAGGCGCCGGAATACTGCCGGATCAATTACAGCGACGGCGGCGGCATTTGACATGGGAACCCTGGGAGGGTTCCCAAACCCTCCCGCGATGGTACGCGGCGAGCAGAGCTCGCCGGCTCCCCACGCGTGGATTGACCATTTCGTTATAGCGATCTTTTGTCTTGTATGCTAGACAGAGGCTCATGACCGTCGTGCAGATGCTGGTGTTCGGGATCGTCGTCCTGGGGCTGTCGCTGGCGCTGGTGCTGCTTCCCGCTGTCGCGTTGAGCTTCGTCCTGCGCTTGTTCGTGAGCCCGGCCGTGCGCCGTCCGCCGGTCGTGGTTCGCGATCTCCTCGACACGTGGGACGACATCCCGGGCGTGCCCGAGGTGAAGCCTTACCTCCGCTTGACGCCGCAACCGAATCGCTGATCACTACTACGCGCCGATGCTGACGGGATTTTTCGGCGGCGCGCTCATCGGGCTCGCCGCGACGGTGTACTGGCTGGCGACGGGCCGGACCGCCGGCGTGAGCGGCATCGTGGACGGCGCGCTGCGCGAGCGCGAGGTCCGCGGCCAGCGCCTCGCGTTCCTCGCGGGCCTCGTCGCGGTCGGGTTGCTCGCGGCGGTGGTCGGGTCGCCGGCCGGCGCCAGCCCTTATCCGACGGCGGTGCTGGTCGTGGCGGGCGTGCTGGTTGGGTTCGGCACGCGCCTCGGCGGCGGCTGCACCTCCGGGCACGGCGTCTGCGGGATCTCGCGTTTTTCGATCGCGTCGATCGTCGCGACGTTGACGTTCATCGCCGCCGGCGCCGTCACCGTCGCGATCGCGACGCGCCTGTTCGCGGCGGCAGCGGGATCATGAGTCGCAAGACCATCGGCACCCTCGTCGCCGGTGCGCTGTTCGGCGCCGGGCTGGTCGTGTCCGGCATGACCGATCCCCGCAACGTGATCGGCTTCCTCGATTTCTCCGGCCACTGGAATCCGCGCCTGGTCGCGGTGATGGCGGGCGCCGTCGTCGTGTACGCCGGGATGCTGCGGCTGCTCGGTCCGATCGTGCGCGGCATCCGCCCGCTCCCGGCCCGCAACAACCGCGTCGACGCACGACTGGTGGCTGGTGCCGCCGTCTTCGGCGTCGGCTGGGGCCTCTCCGGCTACTGCCCGGGGCCGGCGATCGTCTCGCTCGGATCCGGCGCGCACAGCGCCCTCGCGTTCGTGGCGGCGATGATCGTCGGCATTCTCGCCGCCGGCGCCTTCTCGGGCCGCCGCCGTTCCGGTTGCGAGACGCCGTAGCGGCCGGGTCAGGGAAGCCTGAACGTGCCGCTTCCCACGATCACCGCGTGCCCGCCCACCTCGACGCTGTCCAGGCGATCGCCGCCGCCGCGCGCGCGGGCGTGAAGCGTCGACGGCCGTCCGATCTCGACGCCTTGCTCGATCACGATCTCGTCGCCGAACGCGATGCGGCCGTGGCGGGCGAGGTGCACCGCCATCGGTCCCGCCGCGGCGCCGGTCCCGGGATCCTCCGCGATCCCTTCGCCGGGCGCGAAGACACGACACTTCCAGCCGGCGCCCTTGCGCGCAAACACGCTGAAGGCGGTGCTGCCGAGGTCCGCGAGGCGCGAAAGATCGGGCGCCAGCGCTTCGATCTCGGCGGGCGTGCCGAGCTCGACGAAGACGTAGTGCGGGCCGTTGTCGTAAAGCTCGACGGGGAGCGTGGAAGCCGGCACGCGGAGGGCCGCCAGCAACGCCGCGGTCTGCCCGTACGGCTGGATGCGCGGCAGCGGCTGGGTCATCCAGCCGAACGGCGGCCGGCCCGCCTGGTGGGTGAAGCGAATCGTGACGCCGCCGCGCGCGGTCTCGAGGTTGATGACGTCGCGTTGCCGGAGGGACGCGAGGACGAACGCCGTCCCGAGCGTCGGATGACCCGCGAACGGGAGCTCCATGGTCGGCGTGAAGATGCGGATGGCGGCATCCGCGGACGCGCCCGTCGGACGCAGGACGAACGCGCTCTCGGACAGGTTCGTCTCCCGCGCCAGCGCCTGCATCAGTGTGGCATCGATGGCGTCGGCGTCGGTGAAGACCGCGAGCGCGTTGCCCGCCAGCGGCCGGTCGGTGAACACGTCACAAAGGACGTAGCTGATTTCGCGCATGCAAGGAGCGGCCGGCGTCGTCGGCGCCCGCTCGGCTCGTCGCTGGTATAGCGCTGACCGAGATAGACAGCGAATTCTCGATGCACCTGATCCGGTGCCAGCAGCGGGCCGGCAGGTACAGCCAGTCGCGGGCGTTCAGCCGTGTTGCGACCGTGCTGGAGCGAAAGCAGTAGTCGTTCGCACCGGCTAACTGCACGACGAAGGCGTCCTCGAAGTCGTAATGCCAGCCGCCGCTGTTCGTGCCGGCCGGGGTCACGGAGAGCTGGACATGTACCTCGCCGGGAAGGACCTGTTCGAAACTCTCGCACAGGGCGGCGAGGTCGGGATCGTGAGCCTCGGCCGCTCGCACCACGACGCCGAGGCCGCTGGCCATCAGTTGCGCCACGTCCCCGCGCGAGCTTGGGCGAGCGATGCGAATTTCCTGGCCCGCCGCCACGGTGAGCACGTCGAGCGGTCGAGTGCTGCTCAGGACGCGATCGACGGTGTCCCAGTCCAGCGGCGGCAGGGCGTCCAGCGCCGCGAAAGGCCGCGCGCGCGGCGCCTTTTCCAGTTGCTGAGCCGCGAACCAATCTGGGCCGTCTGGTCGAAGGCGTTCGGTGAGCATGCGAACTCGTACCACCGTTACTTGTCGGCGAAGACTCGGTAACAACCCGTATTCGCAGCGTAGGCATGAGTCATCAGATCGCTGCGGTGCAGGTCGATCGCGGCCGAAACGGGCGATCTCTGGTTGGGGTTCGGCGGCTCGTGCGCGCGGACGCGTGGCCACGCCGCCGCGCGTCCCTAACTTGGAAAACAGGTCCTACGCAGGAGGTGGGTCATGAACGCAATCGAGATGTTGAAGAACCAGCACCGAGAGGTGGAAGAGCTCTTCGAGCAGTTCGAGGACGCGGAGTCGCCCGAGGCGCGGCGGGACATCTTCAACGAGATCGCGGACGCACTCGCCGTGCACGCCACGATCGAGGAGAGGCACTTCTACCCGACCGTGAAGCAAGCGCAGACGGAGGCGATCCTGCTGGAATCCGTCGAAGAGCACCTGGAAATGAAGCGCGCCATCGCCGACCTGCTGCAGATGGACGCCGCCGATGACGACTTCGGTCCGCAGGTGAAGGACCTGAAAGACAACGTCGAGGCCCACGTCGCGGAGGAAGAAGGGGACCTGTTCCCCATGGTGGAACGCCTGTTCGACGCCGTTTCGCTGGAGAGGCTGGGCGCCGTGATGGAGGACCTGCAGGGGCAGCTGCTCCGTGGCGGCAATCCGCGCTACGGGATCCCGGCCGAGACCGACGCCGCCGCGCCGATATGACCGCGCGCGCCTGACGCCGTGCACGTCAAGGTGACGTGAGCCGCGGCGGTCAATGGACCGCCGCGGGACGGGGCGCCTCCGCGGACGGCGCCGCCGGAAGCGTGAAGAAGAAGATGCTCCCGCGTCCGAGGACGCTCTCGACCCAGATGTGTCCGCCGTGCGCCTCGATGATCCCGCGGGCGATCGGCAACCCCAGCCCCACGCCGGGACGTTCGCCCTTCTTCGCCTGCCAGAAGCGGTCGAAGACCTGGGGCAGCCCTTCCGGCGCGATGCCGCAGCCGGTGTCGGCGACCCAGAACAGGATGTCGCCGTCGCGGGCCGCCGCGCCGATTGTGACGCTCCCGTGAGCAGGCGTGAACTTGATCGCGTTGCCGATCAGGTTCTCGAGGATCTGACTGAGACGGTGCTGATCGCCCCAGAGGTCCGGGAGATCGTCGGCGAGCTCCAGCCGCATCTCCAGCGCGGCCGCCGACGCCAGCGGCCGCTGTGCCTCCAGAGAATCCGCGATCAGCTGCCGCGGCGACACGCGCGCCCGCTCGATGTGCAGCTGTCCCACCTCGATCATGGTCGAGTCGAGGAGATCCCCGATCAGGCGATTCATCCGATTCGCGGCGCGCACGATGACCTCGGTCGGCTTCTGATTGCGGCGTTCCGGCTCGGGGCCCCGGCGCTTGAGCCGGGCGGCCTGCATGATGATGGTCGCCACGGGATTCCGCAGATCGTGAGCGACGACCCCCATCAATTCGTCCCGGAGCTGCGTCGCCCGGACCGCGGTCCTGTAGAGGCGCCCGTTCTCGATGGCCAGGGCGGCGCCCTCTGCCAGCGCCTCCGCCCTGCGCAGATCCTCCCGCCCATATATGCGTGACGGCGTCGTCGAGATGAGGATGAGGACGCCCCGCAGCTGTCCGCGAATCATCAGAGGCAGCACCATGATCGATTGCGGATCGATCGCGCGGAGGATCGCAAGGTGCTCGTCGTTCTGTGCGAACGACTCGAGACGTTCGCGCGTCACCCGTTCGACCAGGAACGGACGGTGAGTCTCCAGGACGGGCGTCGCGAGATTGGGCCGCCCCCAGTCCAGGCGCAGCTGCTCGAACCGCGCAGCCAGCGGCGCCTGATCCGGGCGCGCGCTGACGACCTTCAGCCGCATCAGCCGGTTGTCATCCTCGGCGAGGTCCACGATGCACCAGTCGGCGTGATCGCGGACCATCAGGTCGCCGAGGTTCTTCAGCGTCTGTTCGTATTCGAGCGACGACGCCAGTACGGCCCCGGCCTCCGCCAGGAAACGCTGCTCCTCCTCGACGTGTTTGCGGTCTTCTTCGATGCGCTTGCGCTGGTCGATGTCGCGGACAAATGCCTGCCAGCGGCCGCCCGGAAGAATGTTCGAGCTGACCTCGACGGAGATCAGCGTTCCGTCGCTTCGGCGCTGCCTCCACTCGGCCCTGTCGACCCGGCCCGGCACCAGCAGCGCCGCCCGAGCCGCCTGCAGCCGGGGGACGTCCTCGGATGGAATGATGTCGGCGATCGTCTTGCCGATCAGTTCTTCACGCCGGTAACCGAGCATCCGGCAGGCGCTCTGGTTCACGTCCGTGAACCGCCCCTCGAGATCTGCCAGAAAGAACGCATCAGGCGCCAGCTCGATGAGATCGCGCTGACGCGTCTCCGACGCCTCGGCGGCCCGGCGCGCGCGCGCCATCAACGACGACAGGTAAACGATGACCAGGCCGTCGACCACGAACAACGACGACTGGACGATTGCCTGTGACCCCGTGTAACCGGCGCGGACGATGAAGACGTAGGCGGCGAGCGGCAGACTCAGCAACGTCGCGAAGAGTCCCGGCCCCGATCCGGCCCAGACGCTGGTCACGACGACGGCGCCGACGAACAGGACGAACGGCGCGCCCATCCCCGTGACGGGCTCGAGCAGCGTCCTCAAGCCAAACGCCACGCCGACGGCCGCCATGCCCAGCGCATATCGCAGGACGCTCTTCGATCGTGCGCGCATCGGCCGCTCATCAGATCGATATCATTCGTGAAGGGCGAGCCCAGGCGGCTTGCGCCGAGGCGGAGGCTTTTGCGTCAATGCCTTACCGCGCGGGCGTTACCTGCTCACGAACGCCAGCGACATGAGAAATCGTCGCTCGTTCGAGCGCACGACGGTGCCGGGGATGCGGCTGTCGCGAAGATCGTCGTCGAACTCGAGCGCCACGCGGACCGGACCGCCCAGGGGCTGCGCGGATGCGATCGCGCGCGTGAAGACGCGCGTGTCGCGCAGAGAGAAGTTGTTCTCGATCTGACTCTGGTTGCTGTAGTCGGAATCGATGGACCAGTAATTGGCCATGCGTCCTTCGACGGCGAGGCGGATGCCGCCCACTTCCGCCTCGAGCACCGCCGCGGAGACCGGGCCGTGCGCGTAGTAGTACCCCTGATCTTGCAGCACCTGTTTCAGCGTCACGCCGACGAACGACGATGCGGCTTGCGCGTAGGCCAGCGACGTCACCTGCGAGAAAGCGTACGTGGCCGAGAGCCAGCCGCGCAGCTGCAGCGCGCCGTGGCGGGAGGACAGTTCGACCGCCGGCCCGATGATGCCGGCCGAGGCGATCCGGTCCCACCCGATCGTCGGGAGCTGGCGCGAGTCGTAGTCGAACGAGCTGGACAGACCCAGCAGCGCACCCCAGCCGTCCGCCGCGGCCACGCCGTCGGTCTCGGCGTAGCGGCGAACGTAGCGGCCGATCACCAGCGCGTCGGCGTTGAAGGCGGTGCCCCGGATCGTGTCACCTTCGAGCAGCAGGCGGCCGCGGACGGCGCTCCACTGGCCCGGCCACGCCGTCGACGAACCGGTGCCCGGGCCGCCGTATCGCGCGTTCGCCCTGATCAGCGCCGAGAGGCCGATCGAGAGGCCGACGCGCGCGTTGCCGTCGTCGAAGGTCGAGATCGACGGACCGAGCTCGGCCGCCAGGCGGTGCCACGTGGGCAGAACGATCATGCCCGGCGGTCGATCGTCCCGTCGGAAGCCACAGACCGACGAACCGTTGAACACGGCGACGGGCGACAGCAGCGACGCGCCAAGACAGTTGAACGTCCCGCGCTCGCCCGCGGCGAACCAGCGGCCGACGCGATAGGTCGCCTCGCCGATCACCCAGCCGGCCGCGGGGCTCATGATGAGATCGTTGGTGGAGTGGGCTTGATTCCACTCACCGAAATACTTCCAGACGACCGAGGAGATCACCGACGCCAGCACCGAAGCACCGAAGCTCATCCCGTTGCTTCGTGGGATCTGATAGGCGACCGCGCCGGCGATCGGGTGTCCGACCCCGTTCGTCCTGAAGAGATCGTTCTCGAGCACGAAGTCGTCGGAGACGAGGTTGG
>Ga0207648_10002602_pt1 | contig 19341 bp, 17 predicted proteins | sample KBSMisM32_FD_184310 | JGI IMG/M metagenome (GOLD analysis project Ga0207648, IMG submission 184310) | Miscanthus rhizosphere microbial communities from Kellogg Biological Station, Michigan, USA - KBS Miscanthus M3-2 (SPAdes) (version 2) | ecosystem: Host-associated > Plants > Roots >...
TGATGATCCCGTTCTGGATCCTCGACACGCTGGTGGCCCTGCCGATCGCGATGTGGGTGGCCTACCGCCGCGGGTCGTTCTCCGACCGCACGATCATGGTGGTGACCACGGTCGCGCTGTCGATCTCATTCCTGGTCTACATCATCATCGGCCAATACGTGTTCGGGTTTCAGCTCGGCTGGTTTCCGGTGCAGGGCTGGAGCGATTCGACGCTGACCAACCTGATCACGTTCGTGCCGCTGCCGGTGCTGCTGGCGGTGATGGTGGGCGTGTCGCCTCAGACACGCCTGTACCGCACGTTCTTCCTGGACGAGCTCGGCCACGACTACGTGCGCACCGCGCGCGCCAAGGGCATGACCGAAGGCACCGTGCTGTTCAAGCACGTGTTGCGCAACACGATGATTCCGATCATCACCAACATCGGCTACGCGCTGCCGGGCATCTTCGTCGGCTCATTCCTGATCGAGGTGTTCTTCTCGATCCCGGGTCTCGGGCGAGAGGTGTTGCTCGCCGTGAACCGCAGCGACTACCCGGTGATCCAGGCCACCACCGTCTACCTGGCGATGCTGACGATGTTGATCAACCTGGCCACCGACCTGCTCTACAAGGTGGTCGATCCACGGGTGGTGTTGAAATGAGCGCGGTGCTGCCCATCACGGCCGCGCAGGCGCCGCATTCCGAAGGGGTGTGGCGCACCGCGTGGCGGCGTTTTCGCAACGACCGCGTCGGCATGGTGTCGCTGGCGATCGTCGCCGCCTTTCTGGTGTTGATCGCGTTGTCGGCCACGCGCGTGGTGGCGCGCCACTGGCAGGCCGAGGTCGGCGTGCCGAACGCACCGCCCACCTTCCTTGGCCCGCGGCCGCCCGAAGACCTCGGCACGATCGAGGCGCCGAAGGGTCCCAACGTCGACCTCTCCGACGTCGATCCGCTGGCGCCGCGCTACAAGGAGTGGGCCGAGCGCGCGGCGCAGATGAAGACCGCCGAGGTGCAGCGCCAAGAAACGTTGCCGTTCGGCGGCGACCGTCTCGGCCGCGATGTGTTGTCCAAGGCGATCAAGGGCACCGAGGTGTCGGTGTTCGTCGGCGTGCTGGCATCGGTGCTGGCCACCACCATCGGCACGCTGCTCGGCGCCGCGGCGGGCTTCTTCGGTCGGCGCATCAACGACTTTCTCGAGTGGGTCTACAACGTCTTCACCGCGGTGCCCGACATCCTGCTGATCTTCGCCTTCGCGGCGGTGTTCGGCCGCGGCATCGGCACGGTCGTGCTCATCCTCGGGCTGACCGGCTGGTCGGGCGTGTACCGCCAGGTGCGGGCCGAGTTCATCAAGCACCGCAGCCGTGAGTACGTGCGCGCGGCCGAGGCGATCGGCGCCAGCGCCGGATCGCGCATGTTCCGCCACATTCTGCCCAACGTGAGTCACGTGATCTTGGTGCGCATGTCGCTGTTGGTGGTGGGCTTCATCAAGTTCGAAGTCATCCTGTCTTACCTCGGACTCGGTGTGCCGGTCGACCAGGTGAGCTGGGGCACGATGTTGGCCGAGGCACAGAGCGAGCTGATCCTCGGCTACTGGTGGCAGCTCGCCGCGGCCACGCTGTTCATGGCGGTGTTCGTCACCGCGTTCTCGCTGATGGCCGACGCGTGGCGCGACGCCCTCGACCCCAAGCTGCGCGGAGCCGAGTGACGCCATGCTGCTGAGCATCCGCGACCTGAAAGTGTCGTTCCGCCTGGGCGAGCGCGGCGCGGTGACGCTCGTGCCCGCGGTGTCCGGCGTCAGCTTCGACATCCCCGAGCACACCACGGTGGCGCTGGTGGGCGAATCGGGCTCCGGCAAGAGCGTGACCGCGATGTCGATCCTGAACCTGCTGCCCGACAACGCGCAGCGCAGCGGCGTCATCGAATACCAGGGACGCGATCTGCTGCAGGCCGCGCTGCCCGAGTTGCAGGCGCTGCGCGGCAAGGAGATTGCCTGCGTGTTCCAGGACCCGATGACGTCGCTGAATCCGGTGTTCACGGTCGGCGCGCAGATGACCGAGCCGTTGCAGCGTCACCTGAACCTCGGCCGTCGCGCTGCGCTGGACCGCGTCGAAGCGCTGCTGAACGAAGTCGGCATTCCCGAGCCGAAGCGGCGTCTCGCCAGCTATCCGCACGAACTGTCGGGCGGCCAGCAGCAGCGCGTGATGATCGCAATGGCGCTCGCGTGCGACCCCAAGCTGCTGATCGCCGACGAACCCACCACCGCGCTCGACGTGACGATCCAGCGTCAGATCCTCGAGCTGATCGCGCGGCTACAGGAGCGGCATCGCATGAGCGTGCTGTTCATCAGCCACGACCTCGGCCTGGTGGGTGAGATCGCGGACCACGTGGTGGTGATGCGCCAAGGCGTGGTGCGCGAGCAGGCGCCGGTGGCGCGCATCTTTCAGTCGCCGCACGACGCCTACACGAAGGCGCTGCTTGCCTGCCGCCCGAGCCTTGGGTACACGGGCGCCCGACTGCCGGTGATCGACGACCACATCGAAGGCAAGGTGCCGAACCGGCAGGCCAAGCCCAAGGATCCCAACGCGCCGGTGGTGTTGCAGGTGCGCTCGCTCGCCAAGAGCTTTTTCCTGCGCGAAGGGTTGTTCGGCAAGCGCGAATTCAAGGCGGTGCGCGACGTCAACTTCCAATTGCGCCGCGGCCACACGCTCGGCGTCGTGGGCGAATCGGGCTCGGGCAAGACGACGATGGGGCTCACGCTGCTGCGGCTGCACGAGCCCACCGCCGGCGAGGTGCTGTTCGACGGGCAGAACTTGCTGACCTTGAGCGACAGCGCGCGCCAGGCGATGCGCAGGCGCATCCAGATCGTGTTCCAGAACCCGTACGCATCGCTCAATCCGCGCTTCACGATCGGCCAGACGCTGAACGAGCCGATGGCGATCCACGGCATCGGCACCACGCAGGCCGAGCGCGAGCAGCGCGCGCGCTCGCTACTGGCCAAAGTCGGCCTCGACGACTCGGCGTTCGGTAAGTACCCGCACGAGTTTTCGGGCGGCCAACGCCAGCGCATCGCGATCGCGCGTTGCCTGACCCTCGAACCAGAGGTGCTGGTGCTCGACGAGGCGGTGAGCGCGCTCGATGTGTCGGTGCAGGCCCAGGTGCTCAACCTGTTGAAGGATCTGCAGGACGACCTCGGCCTGGCCTACGTTTTCATCAGCCACGACCTTGCGGTGGTGCGCTTCCTGAGCGACGAGGTGCTGGTGATGAAGGACGGCGAGGTGGTCGAGCAGGCCGATGCGCACCAGATCCTGGTCGCGCCGAAGCAGGAGTACACGCGGCGCCTGCTGGGCGCGATCCCGCGCGGCTACCAGCCGACCTGATCGCCGCCGCGCGCGCAGCTGAAACGCAGCCCCTCGTCCGTTGCTTGCTAGAATTCGCACGGTCGTGCTAAATTTGCAGCCATGCCGAACCAAGCCCGCAGCGAGCTGACACTGGCCGCCATCGTCGACACCGCATTGGATATGGCGGCGGCCGAAGGGCTGGAAAGCCTCACGATCGGCGAGGTTGCCAAGCGGCTCGGCCTGTCGAAGAGCGGGGTGTTCTCGCGCGTCGGCTCGCGCGAGGCGCTGCAAACCGCCGTGCTGCAGGAGTACGACCGCCGCTTCGTACAGGACGTGTTCACGCCGGCAATGCGCGAGCCGCGCGGACTGGGGCGCCTGAACACGCTGATGGCGCGCTGGCTCGATCGCGCGCGCCGCGTCGAGGTGCATCAGGGCTGCATCTACTGCGCCGGTGCGTTCGAATACGACGATCGCGATGGACCGGTGCGCGAGCAGCTGCTCGACGGCGTGCGCCGCTGGCGCAGTGTGCTCAAGCGCACCGTGGTACAGGCGATCGATGAAGGCCATCTCGATGCCCAGACCGATGCCGAGCAGTTGGTGTTCGAGATGGACGCGCTGTTCACCGGGGCGATGCGCGACGCGCGCTTCCTCGGCGATGCGCGCGCGCTCGATCGCGCCTGGACCACCTGGCAGCAGCTGATCGCCGATCGCGCGACCGCGCGACGCGCGCAACCGCGTCGCGCCTGAGGCCCGACGTGCCTCGCTCGGTGCGGGCGCTCGACCGATCATTTCGCACGCTCGTGCGAAAGCATCCAACCACCGCACACGGCCATTGACCGGCCGCACACTTCGGAGCTCGACAGATGACCACCTCTCCCTCCAACCCGGCGGCGGCCTTCTACACGTCGCCCGCGGCGCGCGCGCTCGGTGCCACAGTGCGCGCCGCGCACCGGATGTCCACCGAAGTCGGCACCGCGCTCGCGATGCGGCTGTTCTTCACCCCGGTGGCACGCGACCGGCGCGCGCGGCTGTGCAATGTGCCCGCGCCGTGGCGTGCACAGCGACATCGCTTCGAGCGCGGTGATCTCGTCAGCTGGCGACGCGGCGACACGGCCGGCGCACACCGCATCTTGTTGACCCATGGCTGGGCGGGCGATGCCCAGCAGATGCGCGCACTGGGCGACGCGCTGGCTGCGGCCGGCTTCGACCCGGTGCTGCTCGACCTGCCGGCCCATGGTGCGAGCGACGGCACGCGCGCCACATTGCCGCAATGGGTGCGGGCGCTGTTCACCGCATCCGCGACTCTGGGGCCCTGGCACGGCGTGGTGGCGCATTCGCTCGGTGCGCTGGCGGTCACGCACGCCGCAGCCCGTGGGCTGTCGGCACACCGGCTCGCGCTGCTGGCGCCGTCACCGCCGCCGGCTCTGTTCTTGCGCTGGTATGCCGCCGGGCTCGGGCTCAACGAGGCGCTGGCCGAGCGCATGGAACACGCGATCGCGCGCCGCGAGGGCGTCGGCGTGGAACAGTTCGCGCCCGACTGGCTGGGCCCGCGCGTCGCGCAGCCCACGTTGGTGGTGCACGACCGCGGCGATCGCACCGCGCCGTTGGCCACCGGCCGCGCACTCGCCGCCGCGTTGCGCCACGCCGACCTGCACCTCACCGAAGGACTCGGGCACCGCCGCGTCCTGGAAGATCCGCTGGTGATCGATCGCGTCGTGCGTTACCTGCAGAACGGGCGCTGACCAAGCCGGTCAGACCTGTAACAAAGGTCTGGTCACCCGCGTCGCTCCTGGGCACGGGCGTCACGCCGCGGCGTGACCGCGTTCACGCGGCGAAGGGCGTCGCGCCTGGCACGGTTGATGCGCTGGGGTTGAGCGTGCGTGGCTGCCGTCAGGGCTGCGCCGCACCAGGAGACTTCGATGCCCAGCGGATTTGCCCCTCTCGCCCGCCCCCGCCGCATGCGCGCGGCGGCGCACAGCGTGCACGGGGGTGCCTCCTCCTTGCTGCGCTTGGCACAGCCGATCGGCACGCGTTGGCCCACCGGCACCGCACTGGCCGAATGGGCGCAGCGAGCCTCCGCCGCCTTGGCTCCCGACATGGTCGAGGTGGCCGACACCGCCAGCGAAGCCTTCATCACGCCACTGCAACCGAGCCCCACGTTGCGCGTGGCGCCCGCGTTCCGCTGACCGTCCAGGAGCGAGGAGAACCGAATGAGCCGCCATGCCCCCAGCGTGTTGAAGCCGGTTCCCAAGCAATTCACGCCGGCGCGCGAACCGGTGCGGCCGACGGCACCGACGGCTCAGGTGTTGCGCGCTCCGCGCAGCAGCGGCTTGCAGCTGTCGTTCCAGTTTCATCGCTTGCCCTGATTCAGCAGGGAGGCGTCGTTGGGTTTGGGACAGGGTTGACGTCCAACGGGGAGCGGGCCGGCGTGGGTTGTTGAGAGCGAGTCTCACGCCAAACGTCCCGCTCCCCCTTTTTTTCCGCACCTGGTCCTTCGCGGTCGGCTGCCGGTCGGCCAATAGACTCGCGCGACCGCGCGCACTCGCAGGTTGGCGTGAGCACCGCGGCCGCACGTCAGTTGGCAGCGACCACGACGAACGACGAGGAGACCCCCGATGACTGTGATTCCGCAATGGCGCGAAGTCGCTGCGCAGCCCAGTGCCGTGGTGGCGCCCGACGAACGCCTGCCGTGGCCACAGACTGCCGCGCTCGGCGTGCAGCATGTGATCGCGATGTTCGGCGCCACCGTGCTGGCGCCGCTCCTGATGGGCTTCGATCCGAACGTGGCGATCCTGATGAGCGGCATTGGCACGTTGATCTTCTTCGTGCTCACCGGCGGCAAGGTGCCGAGCTATCTCGGCTCGAGCTTCGCATTCATCGGCGTCGTGATCGCCGCCACCGGCTACAAGGGGCCCGGCGCCAACGCCAACATCGCGGTGGCGCTGGGCGGCATCGTGGCGTGCGGCCTGGTCTACGTGCTGATCGGCATCGTGGTGGCCGCCACCAACCAGCAGCACCACCGCAGCAAGCCGATCGCCGGCCTCGAGGTCGACGAGATCGAAGAGGGCGCCGCCGTGCACTGGATCGAAAGGCTGATGCCGCCGGTGGTGACCGGTGCCGTCGTCGCGGTGATCGGGCTCAACCTGGCGTCCATTCCGATCAAGAACATGGCGCCCACCGACTTCGACACCTGGGTGCAGGCGTTGACCTTCGTGAGCGTCGGCCTGGTGGCGGTCTACACGCGCGGCATGGTGCAACGGCTGCTGATCCTGGTCGGACTGATCGTCGCCAGCGTCATCTACGCCGTGCTGACCAACGGCATGGGGCTGGGCAAGCCGATCGACTTCAGCGCGCTGGCCGCAACGCCGTGGTTCGGTGCGCCGCACTTGACGACGCCCACCTTCACCGCCGAAGCGATGCTGCTGATCGCGCCGGTGGCAGTCATCCTGGTGGCGGAGAACCTCGGGCACATCAAGGCGGTCAGCGCGATGACGGGTCGCGATCTCAACCCGTCCCTCGGGCGCGCCTTCATCGGTGACGGCATCGCCACGATGGTGTCGGGCGCGGCAGGCGGCACCGGCGTCACCACCTACGCCGAGAACATCGGCGTGATGGCGGCCACCAAGATCTATTCGACGGCGATGTTCGTGGTCGCTGCGCTGATCGCGCTGTTGCTCGGCTTCAGCCCGAAGTTCGGCGCGCTGATCCAAGCCATCCCGCTGGCGGTGATGGGCGGCGTGTCGATCGTGGTGTTCGGTCTGATCGCGATCGCCGGTGCCAAGATCTGGGTCGACAACCGCGTCGACTTCACCGACAACGCCAACCTGATCGTCGCGGCGGTGACACTGGTGCTCGGCACCGGCGACTTCACGCTCAAATTCGGCGGCTTTGCGCTCGGCGGCATCGGCACCGCCACCTTCGGCGCGATCCTGCTGCACGCCTTGCTGCGACGCACGCGCTGAGCGCGCGGCGGGCGGGTAGTGCCCAAGTGCGGGCAGCGCGCCGATCGCCCACACTGCGAGCGACGTGCGGCCCCGAGCCGCACGCGTCGCAGGAGTGCAGATGACCAGGTCCTTGTCGCGCCGCCATGCCGCGTCGTCGTTGGCTGCATTCGCCATTGCGCCGTGGGCGCAGGCGCAGGCGTGGCCCGGCAAGCCGGTGCGCATCGTCGTGCCGTTTGCGGCTGCGGGCACCACGGACATCATCGCGCGCGCGCTGGCGCCCGAACTGCAACGCGCGTTCGGCCAGCCGTTCGTGGTCGACAACAAGCCGGGCGCAGGCGGCAACAGCGGCGCCGCCGAGGTCGCGAAATCGCCGCCCGACGGCTACACGTTGTTGATGGGCACCGTCGGCACGCACGCGATCAACCCAGCGCTGTATCCGAAGATGCCGTACGACCACGTGAAGGACTTTGCGCCGATCACGCTGTGCGCGGGCGTGCCGAACGTGCTGGTGATGAACCCGGGCATTGCGGCCAAGTACCAGATTGGATCGGTGGCGGATCTCGTGCGCGCCGCGAAGGCCAACCCCGGCAAGCTGAACGTCGCCAGCTCGGGCAACGGCACGTCCATCCAACTGTCGGCCGAGCTGTTCAAATCGATGACCGGCACCTACATGGTCCACTTGCCGTATCGCGGCTCGGGCCCGGCACTGATCGACCTGCTGGGCGGCAGCGCCGATCTGATGTTCGACAACCTGCCGAGCTCGCTGCCGCACATCAAGGCCGGCAAGCTGAAGGCGTTGGCGGTGACCAGCGCGGTGCGCTCGGCGGTGCTGCCCGATCTGCCGACCATCGCCGAGGCAGGCGGTCCGGCGCTCAAGGGCTTCGAGGCGTCGTCGTGGTTCGGCTTGCTGGCACCGGCGGGCACGCCGGCCGACATCGTCAACCGCGTGCAGCAGGAGGTCGCCAAATCGCTGTCGAGCGCCGCCGTGAAAGAGCGTCTGGTGTCGCAGGGCGCCATCCCGAGCGGCAATACGCCGGCCGAGTTCGCGCGTCACATCGACGCTGAAACCAAGAAGTGGGCACAGGTCGTGAAGGTGTCAGGCGCCAAGGTCGATTGACCCTGCGCCGCTTCAGCTCGACCAGACGATCGCGCGGCGCGCACCGAGCCAGCCTTCATAGCGCGGCGCGTAGACCTCTTCGATGCGGTTGCGCTTGACCTTGAAGGTCGGCGTGATGAAGCCGTTGTCCACCGTCCACGGTTCGGTCACCACCACCAGGCAGTCGAGCTGCTCGTGCGGATCGAGGCTGGCGTTGAGGTGCGTCAGGTGCGCGCTCAACGATTGCTCGAGCGCGCCGCGCGCCCCGCTGTCGCCCGCTTTCGTGGCGGCTTGTGCGTTGAGCATCACGATGCCCAGCGGCTGACCGAGGTTGGCGCCGGTCACGCAGCAGGCCTCGATCGCATCGTGCATCACCAGCCGGTCTTCGATCGGCGCCGGCGCCACGTACTTGCCCTTGCTGGTCTTGAACAGATCCTTCACCCGCCCGGTGATGCGTAGGTTGCCATCGGCGTCGAGCACGCCCTTGTCGCCAGTGTGCAGCCAGCCATCGGCGGTGAAGGCCTCGCGCGTGAGCTCGGGCTCTTTGTAGTAGCCGAGCATCAGCCCGGGGCTCTTGACCTGGATTTCGCCATTGCTCGGGTCGAGCCGCGACTGCACTCCGGTGTACGGGAGCCCCACGGTGCCAGGGCGCGGCACACCCGGCAGCGTGGCGTGCGAGACGCCGCAGTTCTCGGTCATGCCGTAGACCTCGACGATGCTCAGCCCGAGGCGCTCGTACCAGCGCAGCAGCTCCGGCGGCATCGGGGCGGCGCCGCCGGCGGCGAACTCGCAATCTTGCAGGCCGATCGCGCTCAGCACCTTCTTGCGCACAATGCGGCCGATGATCGGCAGCCGCAGCAGCCGCTGCAGTTTCTCGGGCGGCATCTTGGCGTGCACGCCCTGCTGAAACTTGACCCACAGCCGCGGCACCGAGAAGAACGCGGTCGGCCGCGCGCGCTGCAGGTCGGTGGCGAAGGTGTCGAGGCTCTCGGCGAAGAAGATGTGCAAGCCGGTGGACAGCACGCCGTGCTCGACGAGCGTGCGCTCGGCCACGTGCGACAGCGGCAAGTAGCTCAGCATGCGAGCGTGCTCGTTGATCGCCGACACGCGCGACAGCCCCGCGCGCACCGACCAAGCAAACGTCGCGAAGCTGTGCATCACGCCTTTGGGTGTGCCGGTGGTGCCCGAGGTGTACATGATGGTGGCCAGCTCGTCCCCGTCGCGCACCGGTTCGCCCGGCAGCGGCGAGCTGCGGGCAACGAGGTCGTCCCACGCCGGATAGACGGTGGGCGGCGCCAGTGGCAATGCGATGCACGGCAGATCGGCCGGCACACCAGCCTTCATCGCATCCCAGCCGTCGAGCTTGCCGACGAACAGCAGTTTCGACTCGCTGTGCTGCAGGATCTGGCGCACGGTGGACGCGGCCAGCGTCGGATACAGCGGCACCGAGACGCCACCTGCCATCCAGACCGCAAAGTCGGCCATCAGCCACCACGCGGTGTTCTTCGACAGGATGGCGACGCGGTCGCCCGGCGCGATGCCCTGGCTCAACAAGTGCGAGGCCATGCGCCGTGTCTGGTCCATCAGCTGGCGCCACGTGAAGTCGCGCACCACGCCGCCGCCCATCGGTTGGGTCAGCACCACGCGCTCGGGTGCGCTGCGTTCCCAGTGGTAAAGGCGCTGCAGCGCCAGCAACTCGGATGGAATCTGTGTGGCGCTCATCGCGAGCCTCTGCATGTTGGGCCGATCGGTTCGCCGCCACGGCGGCGCCTGCGAGAGTAGCGATTCGCCTCCAGGTGAGGCGTCGGGGCTTCCCTGACCCGCGCGAAAAGCGCGCCCGGTTTGCGGGCCTCAGGTCCGGGTGGCGAGCGCCTCTTCGAGCTGGTCGTGCACGCGGCGCGCCGCGCGCAGCAAACCCTGCGTGTCGAGGTCGCACTGCGGCGCGAGGCGCGTGGCGTGGTCGTCCAGAGCGCCCGGGTCGTCGACCATCGTGCGGGCCAGCACCGACAGCGCGAGCAGGTCGCGGCGCTTCAGCGTCGGCGGCAAGACCCTCTCGGCGTGCGCCTGCACATGGTGGCGCACGCACACCACCACGGCGCCACTCAGGCCCCACGATTCGCACAGCGCCGCGCCGAGTGCGTCGTGGCTGACGCCGAAGCCTGCGGCCTCGAGCTCGCACAGCGCGCTGTCGTCGACCGCGGCGCGCAGCATCGAACGGTAGTGGTCGGGTGCGTGCCGCAACAGCACCGCCTTGCCGCACTCTTCGAACAGGCCCGCCGAATGCGCTGCCCACGCATCGATGCGCAGCGCTTGCGCGATGCGGCCCATGATGAGCCCGCGTTGGGCGGCGCGGCGCCACAGCGCGTCGAGCTCGGGCGCCGGCGGGAACACCGCGCGCAGGCCGAATTCGAGCGCGATCCCCGCGACCTCGCGCATGCCGAGGTAGGTGAGCGACTGCTGCACCGACTGCACGCGACCCGACAGTCCAAACAGCGACGAGTTGACCGCCTTTAGCACTGCGGCTGCAAGCGCCATGTCGGACTCGATCAGCTCCGCCAGCGCCGTCATGTTGGCTTCCTGATCCGCCATCAACAGCGACAGGCGCATCAAGGGGTCGGGCTGGCTCGGAATCTGAATGTCGAGCGTTCGCAGCCGTGGATCAACGGGCATGGTCAGGCAAACGAGGCACGCGGTGGCACCCCATGCAGGCTAGGCCAACCGGCGCCGAGCGATCGCTCGATTCGCGGCCGCGCGCGCACGCATTTCGCGCGATGCCCGCCGGCTCAAGCGCAAAAACGAAAGGCGCCAGACTTGTGATCTGGCGCCTCGGTTTGTCTCCTCAGCCTCACCCCTGCGGAGGCCTTCGAAGGCGACTGACGCCGCTTCGAGCCCCTGCGAGTGCGCGAACTGTAGAAGGGCGCCCGCGCGCCAACATCGGGACTAACCCGCCGCGAACGCACCGCCTTGGGTCATCGCGCGTCTGCGAGCATCCAGGCCGCGGCTCGCTCGGCGATCATCAGCGCCGGCGCGTTGGTGTTGCCGCTGGTGATGGTGGGCATCACGCTCGCGTCCGCGATCCGCAGCGCCTGCACGCCCAATACGCGCAGGCGCGCGTCCACCACCGCCGTCGGATCGTCCGGCCGTCCCATTTTGCACGTGCCAACCGGGTGGAAGATCGTGGTGCCGATGTCGCCGGCCAGCCGCGCCAGCTCGCCGTCGCTCTGGTATTGCACGCCTGGCTTCACTTCACGCGGCGCGTAGCGCGCCAGCGCCGGCATGCCGACGATGCGGCGCGTCAGGCGCAGCGAGTCGGCGGCCACCTGGCGGTCGGCATCGTCCGACAGGTAGTTCGCGAGGATCGACGGCGCGTCGTCGTGGCGCGGCGAGCGGATCCGCACGTGGCCGCGCGACAACGGGTTCAAGTTACAGACACTGGCGGTGAACGCGTCCGTGGTGTGCAGCGGCTCGCCGAAGGCGTCGAGCGACAGCGGCTGCACGTGGTATTCGAGGTTCGGCCATTCGTGCGCCGGCGATGAACGCGTGAAACAGCCCAGCTGCGACGGCGCCATGCTCATCGGCCCGCGGCGCGTCAGCAAGTAGTGCAGACCGATGTGGGCCTTGCCGAGCCACGAGTTGGCCAAGGTGTTGAGCGTGCGCACACCTTGCACTGTGAAGACGGCGCGGATCTGCAGGTGATCCTGGAGGTTCTCGCCGACCCCGGGGCGCTCTAGCAGCGGCGCGACACCGTGCGCGTGCAGCCAGTCGGCGCGCCCGATGCCCGACAGCTGCAGCAACTGCGGCGTGCCCACCGCGCCGGCTGACAGCACCACTTCGCGCGCGGCCAGCACGGGCTGTGGGGCTGCGCCGGCGCGCAGCACCTCGACGCCTCGCGCACGCCATCGGCCGTCCTCTTGTGCCATCAGCAGGCGTGTCACGTGCGCACCGGTCCAGACTTGCAGGTTGGGCCGGTGACGCACCGGCCTCAGGAACGCCTTGCTGGCGTTCCAACGGATGCCGCTGCGCTGGTTGACCTCGAAGTAGCCGACGCCTTCGTTGTTGCCGCGGTTGAAGTCCGGCTGGGACGGGATGCCGGCCTGCTGCGCCGCTTCGGCGAACGCGTCGAGCACCGGCCACGACAGCCGCTGCTGCTCGACGCGCCACTCGGCGCCGGCGCGCCGGCCACGCGGATCGAATGAGCCCGCGCCATGCCACTCGTCGGCGCCGCGCCAGTGATCCTCGTGCTGCTTGAAAAACGGCAGACAGCCGCGCCAGTTCCACGCCTCGTCGCCCGCCGCGGCCGCCCAGCCGTCATAGTCGCGACTCTGGCCGCGCATATAAATCATGCCGTTGATGCTCGAGCAGCCGCCCAGCACCTTGCCGCGTGGGTAGCGCAGCTGCCGCCCGTTGAGGCCGGGATCGGGGTCGGTTTGAAACAGCCAGTCGGTGCGCGGGTTGCCGATGCAGTACAGGTAGCCCACCGGGACATGGATCCACAGGTAGTTGTCGAGGCCCCCGGCCTCGATCAACAACACGCGCCAGCGCGGGTCGGCGCTCAGCCGGTTGGCCAGCAGGCATCCAGCCGTGCCGGCACCGATGACGACGTAGTCGAACGGCTGTGCATCGGCTATGGCGTTGGGCATTTGGACGGCGCCGCGGTGCAGCATCGGCGCCACACCAGCAGCGCGCTATTGCACGTCAAAAGTGCCCGGGCGGCATTTTCGGGTTTGCCCGAGGACGCAACGATGGCAGCCGATGAGCGTTATGCTGATAATCCGACCGGGTACTTGTACCCACGGCCCTTGTCTGGAGGCGGCCCCTTTGCTTGATCGGTTCACGCTGGGTTGAAGCTCCACTTGGATTGTTCGTACTGAGAAGGAGCTTCCCCCAATGGGAAACAAGCTGTATGTCGGCAACCTCGCGTATTCGGTGCGCGACGAGTCGTTGCAGGCTGCGTTCGCGCAATTCGGCACCGTCACCTCGGCCAAGGTCATGATGGACCGAGAGACCGGGCGCTCCAAGGGCTTCGGCTTCGTCGAGATGTCCAGCGCCGCGGAGGCGCAGGCTGCGATCCACGCGATGAACGGGCAGCCGCTCGAAGGGCGTGCGGTGGTGGTCAATGAAGCGCGCCCGCGCGAGGAGCGACCCGGCGGCTTCGGCGGGGGCGGCGGCGGTGGGGGTGGACGCGGCCCCTATGGCGGCGGTGGCGGCGGCGGAGGTCGCGGCTCCTATGGTGGCGGCGGCGGTGGGGGCGGCGGCTACGGCGGCGGTGGTGGGGGCGGCGGGCGCAGCCCGTACGGCACTGGACGCGGCCCGCGCGGCGGCGGGGGCGGCGGCCAAGGCTACTGATTCGTTGTCGCGAGCGTTGCTCACGGGCGCCGTCTGGCGCCCGTTTGCATTGGGTGACGTCGTTCGTCAGCGCGCGAGGTCGGCTCGGCGTGGTTTGCGCGGGCGGCCCGCCATGACGCGATCGAACAGCGCATTCGGCAGTATCCGCAGCAGCTTGGCCACCATCCCCATCTGCCACGGAATCACACGATAGCTCGCCCCGGTGGTCACGGCGGCGAACGCGGCGCCGGCAAAGCGGTGAGGCGGCATCAGGAACGGCATCGGGTAGGGGTTGCCGCGCGTCAGCGGCGTGTCGATGTAGCCGGGCACCAGCGTCACGACGCGCACGCCGAATGGCCGACACTCGCCGCGCAGACTTTCGCAATACGCGATCGTGGCCGCCTTGCTGGCGCAATACGCGGCATGTCCCGGCAGGCCGCGGATGCCGGCGACGCTGGCCACGCCCACCAGCGTGCCATGACGACGCTGTCGCATGGGCTCGATGAACGGTTGGAACGTGGCGGCGACGCCGAACACGTTGGTCCGCAGCGTGTCGTGCAACACCGCAAGGTCTTCGATGCGGGCGCTGTCGATGCCCACACTGATGCCGGCATTGGCGATCACCGCATCGGGCACACCCTGCCGCTCGATGCACGCACGGCCCGCAGCGGTGATCGACGCCGCATCGGCCACATCGGCGGCGTACACCTGGGCGTCACCCTCGGCGCATCCTTGTGCCTGCACGAAGCGCCGCAATTCGTCTTCGCGGCGCGCCGCCAACGCGAGGCGCCATCCGGCGGCGCGGAAGCGCAGCGCCAGCGCCTGTCCGATGCCGCTGGAGGCGCCGGTGATGAACAGCAACGGCGAGGCAGCGTGCTTCACGGCGCGGCGCGCGGCGTGGTCGGGCGCTGCGGCGCACGCGGCGAAGGGAAGCTGGCGCGCACCGGTGGCGCCAGCTGCATCTGCTGCGCCAGGTTGTCGGCGTCGATGCCGCCGCCCGCGCGAATCTCGTCGTTGCCCTGGCGCACGATGACCGGCAGGTGCGAGCGGATGCGCTCGGTGGGCACGATCACGTGCAGGAACTCGCTGTCGAGCTCCAGCGGCGGACCGGACCGCATCTGCGCCACCACGTGTGCGCCGCCGCTGAGCTGCCATTCGCTGCCGTCGCCGTTGGACAGCGCCCGCGCAGCGCGCGCCCGCGTGACGCGGCCGTCGGGCGAGTTGGCCTGCATGCGCGCGGACTCGATCTCGATGCGATCGGTGTCCGGGAAGTGGCGCAAGTAAGTGCCCTCGATGCGCACGGTGGGTCGGCCATCGACACCGAAGCGCGTGATCGCGAAGTCGCTCATCTCGTAGTCGGGGTCGTGACGCAGCGGCGCCCCCTCGCCACCGGCCACCGGGCGCGGCGTGTTCTTGACCAGCCACCACGTGCCCAGCGCCAGCAACGCCATCAGCAACAGCGGCAGGTAGGCACCGAGCAGCTCGCGCGTGCGGACGCGCAGCCCGCGTGCGCGCGGCGCATGCACCGGCAGCGGCGCCCCAAGGGAGACCTCGACCTCCGGCAGGTCGGGCAGGTGCAGTTCGGGCGGCGCGGCGGTGTGGCTCATCGCCTCAACGGTCCAGGCTGCCGCGCTGGGTGGCCAGCAACTCCGCGTAGCGGCCCGCCGCGGTGAGCAGCAGGTCGCAGAACTCGCGCGCGGCGCCGTGGCCGCCACGGCGTGTGGTCACATGATGGGCCATGGCGCGCACTTCGACGTGCGCATCCGGCACGGCGCAGGCAAAGCGCGCGCGCTGCAGCAGCGGCAGATCGGGCCAGTCATCGCCGATCACCGCCAGCTCGGCCCAGGTGAGCTGCAGCCGCTGCAGCAGCGGCTGCGCGGCCGCCAGCTTGTCGACCGCGCCGAACGCCGTGTGGACGATGCCGAGATCGCTCAGGCGCCGGCGCAGCGCCGTGGAGTCGCGGCCGCTCACCACCAGCGGGGTGATGCCTCCAGCGGCCAGCAGTTTCAGCCCGTGGCCGTCGAGCGCATGAAACGCCTTGAACAATTCGCCCTGTTCGCCAATGTAGAGCCGGCCATCGGTCAACACGCCGTCGACATCGAAGATCGCCGCCCGCACGCCCTGCGCCTGCAGCACCAACTCGGGCGCGAAGTGAAGCGCCGGCGCCATCGTCAGTTGCGCCAGACGGCCATGCACCGGCGCGCACGACTTGCCGACGATGCCATCCGCGGCCGGTGCGGGTCCATCAGATGACCTTCGCGCGCATCAAGTCGTTGGAGTTCAGCGCGCCAACCAGACGCGCCTGCTCGTCGACCACCAGCACGCTGGTGATACGGTACTGCTCCATCAGGTCGGCCGCATCGACCGCGAGTGCGTCGACGCGCACGCGCCGCGGGTTCGGATGCATCACCTGATTGGCCACCAGACCGCGCAGGTCGGCACCGCGCTCGATCAGGCGGCGCAAGTCGCCGTCGGTGAAGATGCCGAGCACCTGCTGCGCCGGGTCGACGATCGCGGTGAAACCCAGGCCCTTGCCGGTCATCTCGCGCAGCACCTCGGTGAAGGGCGCCTGCGGACCGACGCGCGGCACGTCGTCGCCGCTGCGCATCAGGTCGCCCACGTGCATCAACAGCTTGCGACCGAGCGAGCCGCCCGGGTGCGAACGCGCGAAATCCTCCTCGCGAAACCCGCGCGCATCGAGCAGCGCCACCGCGAGCGCGTCGCCGAGTGCCATCTGCGCCGTGGTGCTGGCGGTGGGGGCGAGATTGAGCGGGCAGGCTTCCTGATCGACCTGGCTCGACAACACGATGTCGGCATGGCGCGCGAGCGTCGAGTCGAGGTTGCCGGTCATCGCGATGAAGGTCAGGGTCAGCCGCTTCAATGCCGGCAGCAGAGCCGCCAGCTCCTCAACCTCGCCGCTGTTGGAGATGGCAATCAGCACGTCGCCAGGCTGCACCATGCCGAGGTCGCCGTGGCTCGCTTCGGCCGGGTGCACGAAGAACGCCGGCGTGCCGGTGGAAGCCAATGTGGCGGCGATCTTGCGGCCGACGTGGCCGCTCTTGCCCATGCCCATCACGATCACGCGTCCCTTGCACTGCAGGATCGCACGCACCGCCTGCACGAAGCCCTCACCCTGGCGTGCCGCCAGCGCGCTCAGCGCACGCGCTTCGATCTCGAACGTCTGGGCCGCCAGCGTCAGCGCGCGCTGGGCATCGAAGCTCGGTGTCAGGGCCACGCGTCGGATGCTCGCTTAGGATCGGGCATTCTAGGGCGCACCCCGCGGTACACCCTGCTCGATGGCCACCACGCTCGAAGTCGTCTTGCTGTACCTCGTCGCCGCGGTGGCCGGCGTCGTGGTGTGCCGCTCGCTGAAGCTGCCGCCGATGCTGGGCTACCTGGCGGTGGGCGTGCTGATCGGTCCCAACGCGCTGGCGCTGGCCGGCGACCCGGCGGCCGCCCGCGCCCTGGCCGAGTTCGGCGTCGTGTTCCTGATGTTCGTGATCGGGCTGGAGTTCAACCTGCCCAAGCTGCGCAGCATGCGCGAGCTGGTGTTCGGGCTCGGGCTGTCGCAGGTCGGGTTGACGATCATCGGCGCGGTGATCGGCAACGCGCTGCTGGCCGCTGCGTTCGCGGCGCTCGGTCGCCAATGGGACCTGACGTGGCAAGGCGCCATCACGCTCGGCGGCGCGATGGCGATGTCGTCCACTGCGATCCTCGTCAAGCTGATGGCTGAGCGGCTCGAACTCGACAGCGAACACGGGCGACGCGTCCTTGGCGTTCTGCTGTTCCAGGACCTCGCCGTGGTGCCGCTGCTGGTGGTGGTCCCGGCTTTCGGCACCGGCGCCGCCAATTTCGCAACCGCGCTCGCGCTCGCGCTCGTCAAGGCCGCGGTGGTGCTGACGTTGCTGCTGGTGGGCGGGCAGCGCGCGATGCGCTGGTGGCTGACGATCGTCGCGCGCCGCAAGAGCGAGGAGCTGTTCGTGCTCAACCTGCTGCTGGTGACGCTCGGGTTGGCCTGGCTCACCGAAGCGGCCGGGTTGTCACTGGCGCTGGGCGCCTTCATCGCCGGCATGCTGGTGGCGGAGACCGAGTACAAGCACCAGGTCGAGACCGACATCCGGCCTTTCCACGACGTGCTGCTCGGGCTGTTCTTCATCACGATCGGCATGCGGCTCGACTGGCGTCCCCTGGTCGATCAATGGCTGCTGGTGCTCTTGTTGACCACGCTGCCGGTGCTGGCCAAGGCGGTGCTGGTGGCGCTGCTGGCGCGCGCCTTCCGTGCCACGCCGGGCGGGGCGATCCGCACCGGGCTGTACCTCGCGCAGGCGGGCGAGTTCGGCTTCGTGCTGCTGGCGCTCGGCGTCAACAACCACCTGCTGGTGGGCGAGTGGATGAATCCGGTATGGGCGGCAATGGTGCTGTCGATGCTCGTCACGCCGCTGATGGTGATGTGGAGTGGCCGCATCGTGATGCGGCTGTCGTCGACCGATTGGATGCTGCAGTCGGTGCAACTGACCGCGATCGCCAAGCGCGCGATGCGCACTGAGGCGCACGTGATCATCTGCGGCTATGGCCGCAGCGGCCAGAACCTGGCGCGGCTGCTGGAGCGCGAAGGCATTGCCTACATGGCGCTCGACCTCGATCCCGATCGCGTGCGCCAAGCCGCAGCGGCTGGCCAGAGCGTGGTGTTCGGCGACGCTGCGCGCCTGCGCAGCCTGATGGCCGCCGGCCTGGTGCGCGCCAGCGCGGTGGTCGTGAGCTACCCCGACACCGCGTCGGCGCTCAAGATCCTGCAGCTGGTGCACGAGCATGCGCCGCGCGTGCCGGTGATCGTGCGCACGATCGACGACAGCGACCTCGAGAAGCTGCGCGAGGCCGGCGCTGCCGAAGTGGTGCCAGAGGCGATGGAAGGTTCGCTGATGCTCGCTGCCCAGGCGCTCGCGCTGGTGGGGGTGCCGATGCAACGCGTGATCCGCATCACCCGCGATGCGCGCGACGCGCGCTACCGGCTGTTGCGCGGCTACTTCCACGGTGCCGACGACGACACGGCGGCCGAGCTGCAGCAGGCACGCCTGTCGAGCGTCACGCTGCCGATGGCGGCAGCCTGCCTGGGCCGTCCGCTGGCGGAGCAGGCGCTGCACGCCACCGGCGTGCAAGTGGTGTCGATGCGGTTGGCCAGCGGCCGCGTGCTGGTGCCCGACGACAAGCAGGTGCTGGGCGCAGGCGACACGCTGGTGCTGGCCGGGCTGCCCGCGGCGCTGGCGCTGGCCGAACAGAAGCTGTTGCGCGTGTGAGTGCGGCCCAGGCGCGCGCCTCACTTGCCGATGCAGAAGCGCCCGAAAATCTCGCCCAACAGGTCGTCGGTCGTGAATGCCCCGGTGATCTCGCCCAAAGCCTGGTGCGCGAGCCGCATCTCCTCGGCCAGCAGCTCGAGCGCCGCGTCACCGCGCTGCACGTGCGCACGCGCGAGCACCAGATGCTCCGCGGCGCGGCGCAGCGCATGCAGATGGCGCGTGCGGGCGATGAAGCCCCCTTCGGGCACCGCCTGCCAACCGGCGATTCGCAGCAGCGCCGCGCGCAGATCGTCGAGGCCCTGCCCGGTGAGCGCAGAGACCACGATCACATCGTCCGTCGGGGCCGGGGAAGGCGCGACGTCGCACTT
>Ga0207648_10002603_pt1 | contig 19339 bp, 9 predicted proteins | sample KBSMisM32_FD_184310 | JGI IMG/M metagenome (GOLD analysis project Ga0207648, IMG submission 184310) | Miscanthus rhizosphere microbial communities from Kellogg Biological Station, Michigan, USA - KBS Miscanthus M3-2 (SPAdes) (version 2) | ecosystem: Host-associated > Plants > Roots > Rhizosphere...
CCCGACGCCATAGAACACGTTGTCCCCCAGAACGAGCGCGCCCCCCTTGCCCACCAGGAACGACTCCCCAATGATCATCGACTGGGCGAGCCCCTCCGGCTTGGGCTGCACCGCGTACGAGATCGACATCCCCCAGCTCGCCCCGTCCCCGAGGAGCCTCTCAAACGCCGGCTTGTCCTCCTCGGTCGTGATGACGTCCTCGGGCTCCACCGGGAGACCGATGGGGGTCTGGTCGCGTCGGCCGGCCGCGCGGCGCAGGACCCCGCGGCGACGCCGCGCCTCGCCGGCGCTGGCCTCGCGGATGCAGTCGGCGAGGATGTTGAGCGAGCCGACCGTGAGGACCAGCAGGACGCCGGGGAAGATCGGCGCCCCGCATGTATTTGCCGCTGGCGAGGTCGTTCAGCAGCACCGCGATCATCGACACGGCCGTGCCGAAGAACGTCCAGATCAGGACGATCAGTACGTAGTGCCGCAGATCGAGGCCGCCCATCAGGAACACGGCCGTCGTGACCGCGTAACTCGAGAGCTCGAGCAGTGGCGCGAAGCCCTCGAAGACCACGGTATACGGCAGCATGATGACGCCGACGAGGCCGAAGCGCGGGTTGCCGATCATCCCGCGGTGCCGCCACAGCACCTGCAGCAGGCCACGCCGCCACCGCAGCCGCTGCGACCTGAGCGAGATCCAGTCTTCCGGCGCCTGCGTGAAACAGAGCGGGCTCGGGACGAACACGATCCGGAACGGCTCGCGGCGGCGGCGGAAGTATTTCTGCAGCCGGACCGTGAGGTCCATGTCCTCGCCGATCGCCGTCGCATCGTAGCCGCCGACGGCGATCACGGCGTCGCGGCGGAACAGCGCAAAGGCGCCCGACAGGATGAGCAGCCCGTTGAACGACGCGCACGCGGCCCGGAAGAGGCGGAACGCGCGCATGTACTCGACGATCTGCAGGCGCGCGAACCAGCTGCGCGGCAGCGCCACGTTCGTGACGCGGCCGTGGTCGACGATGCTGCCGTTGACGATCATGACGTCGCTGCCGGCGGCGATCGTGCTGCGATCTTCCAGGAACGGCAGCACCGAGCGGCTCAGCGCGTCGGGGGCGAGCACGGTGTCGGCGTCCATGACCAGGACCAGCTCGCCCGACGCCGCGTTGATGCCGGCATTGGACGCATCCGACTTCGAGCCGGCGCTTTCCTTGTCCACTACGACCAGCGCGGGATCGGCCGCCGATCGGTAGATGCCGCGGACCCGCGCCGTGGGTAGCGGCTGCAGGTAGGCGAGCGGCGCGGGCAGCAGCTGAAACGTCCGCTGCAGCAGCGCCAGCGTGCCGTCCGACGACCCGTCGTTGACCACGACGATTTCGCGCGGGTAGTCGAAAGCGAGCAGCCCGCGCAGGCTCTCGACGATCGTCAGCTCCTCGTTTCGCGCGGGCACGACGATCGAGACCAGCGGCAGCGAGATGCGATCGACCAGCGCCATCGCGCGGCGGCTGTGACGCCGCTGGTGCCGCCACATCGACAGCCCAGCGATCCCGGCCATCCCGATCTGCGTCAGCGCCCACGCCACGAAGTACGCCGTCGTCAGCGCGATCATGACGAGGGCGGCGAAGCTGGCCGAGATCAGCATGCGGCGTGCGCTTCCCAGAGCATCTGCCGCGCCAGCAGGCCGGCGAGATCGGTGCGCGGCGCGCACCCCCGCAGCGCCTCCAGACCCGCCGGCACCATCGACTGCAGCGTTCGCGCCGCCGCGACGGCCACCGCCCAGGTGTCGTCGAGATGCCGTGTCAGGTGGGAGGCGATGTCCGGCGCGCCGGTCCACCCGTGCAGCGCCCGCGCCGCCGCCGCGCGCACGACCGGGACGTCCACGTCGAGGGCGCGGATGGCGAGCTCGACGCAGCGATCGTCGAGCCCGACGTGGGCGAGGGCGACGAACGCCGCGGCGCGCACCTCGGACGTCGGATCGGTCGTCCACTCGCACAACAGCTCACGCGACGCCGCCGTGCCGCACACGCTGAGTGCGCGCGCGTAGGCGACGTGGTGGGTGGTGTCGAGCGTCGACAGCTCCACCAGCAGCGGCTCGGCCGCGGCGCCGAACGCCGAGAGGGCGTCGACGCGGCGGCCGTACGGCAGCGTGGGGTCGAGCAGGCGCACGACCAGCGCCGGGAGGGACGCGGGATCGTGCAGATCCGCGAGCGCGTCCAGCGCCGCCGCGCGCACATCGATGTTGACATCGTCGAGCGCGGCGACGATGCGGCCGGTATGGTCGCGCGACTGCAGCAGCCCGAGCGCGCGAAGCGCGATGGCGCGACGCCACCAGAGCCGGCTGTCGAGAAAGCGTTCGGCCTCGGCGACGAGCGACATCGCGGTGAAGATCTCGCGCGTCCGCGCGATGCGCCAGGAATCGCGGTCGTCGATGAGCGGGGTGACCAGGAGGACGGCGACGTCGATGCGGTCACGGCGCGGGCAGTCGACGAGGGCCCGCTCGGCGGCGGCGTCTCCGACGAGCGCCCGGCGCACGACCGGCGTATAGCGCTGCTCGAGCCGCCGCTGCCGTACCTGTCCCAGGCCCTGCAGCCCGCGCTCGACGACCACCGCGAGGGTCGCCGACGCGGCCAGCGACAGCGCGAGCCAGGCGATCGATGGCGCCAGGTGCGAGAAGACGGCGTTGTCGCTGATCACCGTCCCGCGATTCTACGCGGCGGATCCCGCGGGGTGACCTGTCAGATCATGCAGGTCTTCATGACCGCGTCCTAGGCTTTGGCCGCCTCCCGCACGGCCCGGCCGACGGCACGGAGGTGTTCGACCTTCATTTCTTCGTACTCGCGCGAGATCACAATCCCGTGCGCGCCGCCGGCGAAGGCCTTCAGCGTCGCCTGGTAGACCGTCTCGGGGTCGTCGGGCGGCGCGCCGGGGACGTCGAAGCCGATCCCCGTGTAGATCTTCGCCTTCCCGTTCGCGCTGGCGACGCTGCGCTTCGTCTCGCGATAGACGTAGTCGGGCGTGAACCCGCGGCGCCCGAGCTCGGCGAGCGACGGCTCGACGCGCCGGTCGTACCCGAACAGCTCGTAATACAGCTCCAGCGAGGTCTCGAGCGGCACTTCGCCGAGGATGGTCTTCTGGAACCGCGGCAGGTACCAATCGCGGATCCGCGGCGAGAGCACGTTGTGATACGCGATGAACTTGATGAAGTCGCTGTGCGGCGCCATCTCCTCGTAACTGAGCTCGGCGCGATAGACGAGGTCCCAGCTCGATGGCTGATGATCGACGTGCCAGCCGACGTCGGCTGACGGCTTGATCTGTTTCACGCGCCGGTACATCGCGTCGCAGATCGCCTCGCGGCCGAGGCGATACTGGTATTCCCAGCCGAGAATCTCCGGGTACCGGATCAACTGGCGCAGGAACCCGCCGAACATCCCTTCGGGCGGATGCGCCGCGCCCGCCATCTGCCCCTGCACGTACTGATGCAGCGCCGCGTAGCCGGCCCGCGCCCGTTCCGGGTCGATGCCGGCGGCGCGTCCCCGCGCGCGGCAGTGCTCGCAGAAGCAGGCCGGCGGATCGTTGTTCCAGGGAGAGATCACGTTCATGAGCGGCCCCATCCGCTCGGCGCCCCACTGCAGGCCGTCGAGGTCGTAGCTGCGGAACAGGTCCTCGACGGTGGCGGCCCAGAAGGCCACGTATTGGGGATGGTTCCAGCACGCGGTGGTGGTCGGCCTGTCGTTCACGTCGCGCGTCACCACCGTGGCGTAGTTGGCGACGACGCGGCTCATCGCCGACGACTCGAGGATGCGCGCGTAGACCTTCATGCCGCGCGCGCGCGCCGGCCCGGCGAGCTCCGCGAACAGATCGCGGCCGGCATGTTCCTGGTCGGGCGCGACGGCCTGGTGCCGCAGCGTCGTGTCCTTGTAGTACTGCTCGTGCGTGCGCACCCACACCAGCGGAAAGCGGCGCCGCGCGTTGTCGGTCAGCGGCACGCCATGATCCGCGCGAGCGCTCAGCGGCTTCACCAGGCCGGCGTTGTAGGCGTGGCTGTACGGCATCACCGCGTTGACCGCGGCCGTGCCGGCGATCAGATCGAGCGTCCGCTCTATGCCTTCGTCGAGGATCGTGTGCGGCCCCATCTGGATCCCGTTGAAGGTGCCGGCGGGCGCTGATGGTGGAACCGGGGCGTCGCGCGGCAGCCCGGCGGCCGCGGCGAAGCCGGCGAGGCGCCCCATGAAGGCGCGCCGGTCGAGCGTTCCGTCGACATCCTCGTCAGTCGGGCTCATGCCGCTGCTATATAGCACGGCCGCACCGTCGCGGCGAGTGCTCCCCTTGCGCTTCGACACGAGATCGGCTACGCTCTTGTCGAAGTGAAAGGGGAGAGGCCATGGACCTGCCGCAGGGGACGCTGGACCTGCTGATTCTCAAGGCGATCGCGCTCGAGCGCCAGCACGGGTGGGCGATCTCCGAGCGCATCGAGCAGATCTCCAACAACGCGCTGAAGGTCAACCAGGGCTCGCTCTATCCCGCGCTGCACCGTCTCGAGCGCCGCGGCTGGATCAAAGCCGACTGGGACGTGTCGGACAACAACCGCCGCGCCAAGTACTACCAGTTGACGAAGAAGGGGCAGAAGCAGCTCGAGGAACAGACCGGCGCCTGGCGCTCGCTGAGCGCGGCGATCAACCTGCTGCTCGATCATTCCTAGGGAATTCGTCAAACACTGGCGAGGCCTCTGCAAGACGCCATGTTCACCGATCTCTACTTCCGACTGCGCGCGCTGGTTCGACGCCAGGCCGTCGAGCGCGAGCTTGGCGACGAGCTCCGCTTCCATCTCGACCATCAGATCGAGAAGTACGTCGCCGCCGGGATGACGCCGGCTGACGCCGCGCGCCGCGCCCGGATCGAGTTCGGCGGCGTCGATCAAGTCACCGAAGCCTGCCGCGACGCGCGCGGCGTGAGCCTGGTCGACACGCTGCTGCAGGACCTGCGCTACGGCGGGCGGATGCTGCGGCGCAGCCCGATGTTCTCGTGCATCGCCATCGCGACCATCGCCCTGGCCACGGCAGCGATCGCCACGGTGACGAGCCTCGCCGACACGCTGATGTGGCGGCACCTGCGCGCCGCCGATGCCGCGACACTCGTCTCGGTCAGCGCGACGCGCGGCCGCCCCACCGAGGGCGTCGTCTCGTACCCCGACTACGCGTCGTTCCGCGATCGCGCCACCACCGTCAGCGGCCTGGCCGCGCACTACTCGACGGCTCCGCTGTTCGTGGCCGTCGGCGCCACCGCGAAGGAGGTCAACGGCGCGGTCGTCTCGGCCAACTATTTTCCGCTGCTCGGCCTGCAGCCCGTGCTGGGACGGTTCTTCCACGCCGACGAGGATCGCGTGCCCGATCGCGATCGCGTCGCCGTGCTCGGCTACGACTTCTGGCGCACGTGGTTCGCCGCCGATCCGTCGGCGGTCGGCTCGGCGCTGACCGTCAACGGCGTCCCGTTCACCATCGTCGGCGTCGCGCCGGCCAATCCCGTCGCGCTCACGCCGCTGCCGGTCAACGTCTACATCCCGACGATGATGCTGCGCGTCGGCTACCGCTGGTGCAAGGACTCGCTGGCCTCCGACTGCAACACGCTCGGCATGGTCGGCCGCCTCGCCGGGGGACGCAGCGTCGCGGAGGCGGCGGCGGAGTTCGCCGCGATCATGCCGGAGCGGTGGCGGCACGCGCCGGTCGGCGAGAACCGCGGCGTCGCGGTTCGCCAGCCGCGCGGCATGTCCGAGGACGACGAGGAGCCGCGCCTGGTGGCGACGCTCGGCGCCGTCGCGATCCTGCTCCTGGTGGTGTGCTGCGCCAACCTCGGCGGCCTGCTCAGTGCGCAGTCGGCGTCGCGGCAGGACGAGTTCGCGATCCGCGTGTCGCTCGGCGCGGGGCCGCTGCGGATCGCCCGCCAGGTGATCACCGAGTCGCTGCTCCTCGCGCTCGCCGGCGGCGCCGGCGGCCTGGTGCTGTCGCGCGTCTTCATCGGCGCGCTCTCGCGCATGTTCTTCTCGATGGACGACGAAGGGCACCCGCTGGTCTACGACTTCAGCCCGTCCATGCCGATCCTGCTCGCGACGCTGGCGGCGGCGCTCGCCGCCGGCCTCCTGTTCAGCGCCGTGCCGGCCATGACGGCGGTGCGGCGCTCGAGCCTGCGCCCTCTCGCCACGCGATCGACATCGGCGCGGTGGGCCGCCAGCCGCGGGCTGCTCGCCGTGCAGGCGGCGGTCGCCGTGGCCCTGGTCGCGACGGCGGCGCTGCTCGCCTCGAGCGCGCGGCTCGTCCTCACCGGCCGCAACTACGACGCCTCGCACGTCGCGCTGATGCGGCTGCGGCCGCGGCTCGTTCAGTACACGCCGGAGCGGGCGCAGCGATTCCAGCGCGAGGTGGTCGAGCGTCTGCGCGCGGTCCCATCCGTCGAGTCGGTGTCGCTGGTCGGCGTCGGATCGATTCTCGGTGGCGGCACGGCAAAGGCCACGCGGCCAGGATGGCCGAAGGAACAGGAGATGACGGTCCGCTACAACGAAATCGGGCCGGCGTATTTCGCCACCGTCCGTACGCCGCTCCTCGAGGGGCGGGAGTTCACCGATGGCGACACGCTGCAGGCGGCGCCGGTCGCGGTGGTGAACGAAACCCTCGCGTCACGCCTCGAGCCCGATGGGCGCCGGCTCGGTGCGGTGATCGTGATCAACGGGACGCCGCGGCAGGTGGTGGGTATCGTCGCGGATGCGGCGATCATCAGTCGGACCCAGGCCGCGCAGCCGTGGGCCTACATCCCCTTCTGGCAGAACGCCGGCGCGATCGACTCGCGGATCGCCGTTCGCACGTCAGGCGATCCGGCGGCGCTCCTGCCCGAGCTCGCGCGCGAGGTGCACCCCATCGATCCGGCCGTGCCGATCGCCGACACCATCACGCTGCCGGTGCAGATAGCGGGCCTCACGCGCCCGGTGCGGGTCGCCGCGCTCTTCATCGGCTACGCGGCGGCGCTCGCGATGCTGCTGACGGCGATCGGCCTCTACGGCGCGCTCGCCTTCGCCGTCTCGCGGCGCACGAAAGAGATCGGGATCCGGCTGGCGCTGGGCGCCGGGCGCGGACGGCTCGTCGCCTCGATCGTGCGCGAAGGCCTCGGCGTCGTCCTCGCCGGCGCCGCTGTGGGAGTCGTGCTCGCGATCTTCGCCTCGCGCCTCGTCGCGAGCCTGCTGTACGGCTCGGCGGGATCCGACTGGCTGTTCTACGCCGCGGCCGCCGCGGCGGTCGGCGTGGCCGGCCTCGGCGCGTCGCTGATGCCGGCGCGGCGGGCCGCCGGCGTCGAGCCGATCGTCGCGCTGCGGCAGGAGTGATCGCGGCGCGATCGAGACACGATCAGAACTTGAAGACCGCGCCGAACGCGGCGCGCCCGAAATCGATCTTGTTCCGGCCGCCGCCGATGTCGAACCCCAGCAGATCGGTCGCCTCGAAGGAGTGGTAGTAGCGCACGTCCCCCTTCAGGCCGACGTGCTTCTGGACGTAGACGATGATGCCGCCGCCGACGGTCCAGCCGGCGGTGCTCTGGGAATCCGACGTCGTGTTGACCAGGTCTTCCACCTCCGTCCTGATCAAGCCGGCGCCGACGAACCCGAACGGCTGCACGATCGAGATCTTCGGCGCGAGCATCAGGTTGCCCATGAAGGTCGTCACTTTCGACGCCTGCACGGGGCTCTCGCCGGTGAACTCTCCCTCCCGGGTATATTCCGCCTCGAAGCCGACAATCGATCCCAGCGCGCCGAACGACACCCCCCAGTTCCAGTTCTTGTCCTTGCAGTCGGTGGCGGATCGGCAGCCGGTGTCGCCGCCGAAGGCATACCCGAACGACGGACTGATGAAGCCCTGCGCGTGGGCGACGCGCGGCACGGCGACGACGGCGAGCGCCGTCAGCGCCGCCGCCAGCCACCGGCGGCGAGTTCGTGTTTCGAACAGCATCCAGCACCTCCTGCTCACGGCATCTCGTGACCCGTCGATCGCTCTATCGGCGGATCGTTCACAGAATACGCGTGCCTCGTCAGCACGCCGCTCTTCGTGGCAGAACTCGTGCCGGGGCTGATTGTGGTGTCCGGCTCATCCATGCGCCGCGCGATTCGCCCGCCGAGACCTCGGTGATACACTGCGCCCCACTTCCGGGCCTGCGCGTCGGTCTCAATGAGAGAGAGGCGCCCTATGAGAAGGCACGGCTCCATTCTCGTCGTCGGTATTCTCGCGGTCCTCGTCGCCACCTGCGGCCAGCCGCCGCCGCATCCGAAAGAGGAACCGCGACCGAAGATCGGCCTCCTCCTGGACACGCTGCGGGAGGAGCGCTGGACGCGCGACCGCGATCTGTTCCTGCAGCGCGCCAAGGAGCTCGGCGCCGACGTGCTCGTCGAGGCCGCCGAAGGGGACGATGCGAAGCAGCTCCAGCTGGCGCAGTCGCTGCTCGATCGCGGCGTGCAGACGCTGGTGGTGATTCCTCACAGCGCGGAAGGCGCGGCGCCGATCGTGGAAGCCGCCAAGAAGCGCTCGGTCGGCGTCATCAGCTACGACCGCCTGATCCTGAAGGCGGACATCGATCTGTACCTGTCCTACGACAACAGGATGGTCGGCGAACAGCAGGCGCAGTTCCTGCGCAACCGCGCGCCGACGGGCAACTACATCCTGCTCGGCGGCGCCCCCACCGACCAGAACGCGGTGCTGATTCGCGAGGGGCAGCGCGCGGCGCTGGAAGATGCGGTGAAGCGCGGCGAGATCAAGATCGTCGCCGAGCCGTGGACGCCCAACTGGGATGCCGATGCCGCGATGGCGGCGACCGAGGCGGCGCTGAAGAAGGCCGGCAACAAGGTGGTGGCCATCGTCGCGTCGAACGACAACACCGCGGGGGGCGCCATCAAGGCCCTCGAGAAGAACGGGCTGGCCGGCAAGGTGCTCGTGTCCGGCCAGGACGCCGACCTCGAAGCGGTGCGCCGCATCGTCCGGGGCACGCAGACCATGACCTGCTACAAGCCGCTCAGTCCGCTCGCGCGCGAAGCCGCGAGCGAAGCGGTGCATCTCGCGAAGGGTGAGAAGGTCGAAGGCACGGCGACGATCGACAACGGGATGAAACAGGTGCAGGCGGTGCTCTGGAATCCCGTCGTCATTCACAAGGACACGATCGGGACGTTGATCAGCGATCGCTTCCACACGCGCGAGCAGATCTATGCGACCGGCACGGGCGACGCGGCAAGGGCCGCCAATCCCCGGAAGGACGACTAGCGCCGCTTACACAATCGTCGCCGCGAAGCCCGGATTTGTGCGGGTTGCGGGGGGCGGCACGGCGGTCGGCGCCTGAAATCAACGGTTGGGCTGGCGGCCTCCTGCTTGCAATGCTAGCGCCCCTCGGCGCGGAGCATTATGAACTTTCGCGAATATGCGGCGAAGGAAACGTCGGACCTCGCCGCACGCCTGACCGAGGCCGCCGCCACCGCGGCCGAACACGCGGCGAAACACGCCGCAGACGAAGCGCAGAAGATCACCGACGCGCTGCGCGAACAATTCGACGCCGCGGTCGCCGAGAAGACGGCGATCGCCGCGCAGCTGCACGAGACGCGCGCGCACGCCGGCCAGCTGCAGTCGCAGCTGCAGGAGGCGCACGCGCACGGCGAGCGGCTGCAGGCGGACCTGCACGAGGTGCACGCCCGCGCCGAGCGGCAGCAGGCGGAGCTGACCGAGTCCTACGCCGAGGCCGGGCGCCTGCAGGCGCAGGTCAGCGACGCGCAGCAGCGAGCCGGCGAACTGCAGGCCGAGCTCGACGCCGCGCGCGGCCACACCGATTACATCCGCGCCGAGCTCACGAACGTCCACGCGCAGGCGGAGCACCTGCAGACCGAGCTCCGCAACGCGCAGGGCTACGCCGATCACCTGCACGGTGAACTGAAGAACGCCCAGGGGCGGGTCGAGGAACTTCAGGGGCAGCTGGGATCGGCGCACGAGGAGCGGGCGGCGCTGACGGCGGCGTGCGACGAGCAGACCGCCGCGCGCGTCGCGGTGGAAACCGAGCTGCGCAGCGCGCGCGGCACCGTCGACGCGCTGCGCGCGGAGCTGTCGAGCGCGATGAGCACGCTCGACCGCGCCGCGGCCGAACGCCTGGAGTCCGAAGAGGCGGTCGCGGCCGCGAACAGCCAGACCCAGGCCGCCGAGGCGAAGATGGAAGCGGTCCAGGACCTCCTGAAGAAGAACGCCGCGCGCGTGAAGGCGCTCGAGCAGGCGAAGAACGACCAGGAGCGCACGGTCAGGGATCTCGAGGCGAAGCTCCAGGCGGCCCGCTCGGCGCCCGCGGCCGCGCCCGCCGCATCCGCCGCGCCATCGCCCGCGGCGGGCATCCTCGACGACCTCATCGTGGGCTTCCAGGCCCTCGGCGGCGCCACCACGATCGCCGACGTGCTCACCACGCTCGTCGAGCAGATGGCGGCGCAGTTCCCGCGCGTCGCGCTGTTCCGCGTCAAGAAGGGGCACCTGCAGGGCGAGCATCAGATCGGGTTCGAGACCTACACGGATATCGCCAAGCTCGTGCTGCCGCTCGGCATGGACTCGCTGCCCGCGCGCGCCGCCAGCTCCGGCGAGATCGAGAGCCTGTCCGGCGACGCGCTGAAGGCCAGCCGCGCCCAGTTCAACGGATCGCCCACCTTCGCCGTCTCCGTGCCCATCGTCGTCGCCGGCGACACCGTCGCGATCGTCTACGCCGACGACTCCGGCGCGGCCCGCGCGCCGCGCGGCGCCGACGTGGAGGAGGCGCGCGCGCGCTACGCCGAGGGCATGCAGCGCTACGCGATGGCGCTCGTCATGCGCCTGACCAACGAGCTGAAGGCGCTCGCCGAGCTGCAGCGCTACGCCGCCTCGCTGCTCCAGGAAATCGAGCAGATGTACGAAGCCGACGTCCAGGCGGGCAAGGGGGGCGCCGACCTGCGCAAGCGCCTCGACGGCAACCTGGAATACGCGCGCAGCATCTATGCGAGCCGCGCCGCCATCGAAGGGGCGGGCGCCGCCGCGCTGATCGACGACGAGGTGGTGGCGCTCGTCGAAGCGCGCGCCGGCACGACGTTCGCGCGCGATCTGGCGGCCGCCGCCGGCCTCGGCGAGCAGCGCAACGCCGCGGAAGCGTCCTGATCGCCGGCGCCGCTCACGACAGGACGTCGAGGAAACGCTCGATGTCGGCCATGTCGTTGTAGATCGACGGCGATACGCGCATCCAGTGCGTCGCGATCCGCACGTTCACCTTCCCGGCCTGCAGCTTGCGTGGAATCTCCGTCTGCCCGATGTCGTGCTTCGCGAAGGTGACGACGCCGCTGGTCGACTCGGCCGGCGTCACCGGGGTCAGCCCGAGGCGCGGAACTTCCTGTTGCAGTTTCCTGATGAGCGGCAGCCGATGCGCCTGGATGTTGGCCACGCCGAGCTCGCGGATGTAGGTCAATGACGCCGTGAGCAGGGCGACGTTGAATGCGGGGCCGCCGGTCAGCGTACCGCTCTCGAACGTGCCCGCCGCCGTCTTCTGCAGCGTGTACGCGATCGGCGTATACGCGCCTGCCGGCAGGTCTGGCGGGTAGAACGCCTCCATGTCGGGCGCCTGGTAGTAGCCGTAGACCGGCCGCCGGATCCGGTCGAGCAGCGCTTCCTTCGCATAGAGGAAGCCGATGCCGAAGTCGCCCATCAGCCACTTGAAGGTGGAGCACGCGGCGAAATCCACGCCGCTCGCCTTGACGTCGAACGGCTCGGCGCCGGCCGAGTGGATGATGTCGGCGTAGACGTACGCGCCGTGCGCGTGCGCGAGGTCGCAGACCGCCTTCAGGTCGTGCTGGAACCCGTTGTACATCGACGCCGACGACACTTCGATCAGCCTGGTGCGGCGATCGACCGCGCGCTCGAGATCCGTGATGTCGATCCGGAAGTCCTTCGTCGGCTTCACGACGCGGACGTCGAGCCCCTGCTTCTTCAACTCGAGCAGGTGCAGGATCGCCCCCTCGAAGTGCAGCCCGTCGGTGACGACATTGCCGTCGGTGCTACGGTGCAGGCCGAGCGCCTGCACGACGAGATTCTCTCCCGCGCTGGTGCTCGACACGTAGGCGATCTCCGACGGCTTCGCGTTGATCAGTTCCGCGAACAGCACTTTCGGCGTGCCGCTCGCGCCGTCGGGCAGCGCCGGCGGGTGCAGCGACGCGCGCTTCTCCGCCGCGCGGCGCACCGCGTCCATCGACACCTTCGGGATCGGGTGCGTGTAGGCGGCATTGAGGTAGGTGTAGCCGTCCTCGATCAGGAAGTCGTCCTTGCGCGGAAAGCCGCCGGCGCGTACCGGCGCGCGGGCTTCCACGGTGCGGACCGCCGCCATCCCGGCAAGGCCGCCGAGACCTCTGAGCACGTCGCGTCGATGGACCGCCATGCGTCCTCCTGCGGGCGCCACTGTACACCCGGCCGCTGCCAAGCTCATGCAGCACGCGTGCGTCGAAACATCACAAGCTGAACCACAGCGCTCGGTGACGGCGGCCCAATACGCGATAGGATCAAAGGTCACGTCGAGCGTAGACGTTCACTCGATGAGTCAGGAGCCGTGACCCGGTTGCAATCCGAGCGATCCAGGACGCCCCGTTCGCTGTCGGATGGCGGCCTCGAACTGCTGGGCATCGAACCCCTCGAAGAGCACGCGAGACGCCTCGCGGCGCTCCTCTCGCTCGCCCATCGAGGGCGAGTGAACGGCCGCGCGCACCTCAAACGGCTGAAGGACGACGCCCGCGCGCTGCGCCAGGTCTACACGGCGCTGGCCGAGGACGCGCGGCTCGAAGACGTCTCTCCCGCGGCCGAGTGGCTGCTCGACAACTACCACGTCATCTCCGCCGCCGTCCGCGACATTCACCACGATCTGCCGCCGTCGTTCTTCCGGCGGCTGCCGATGGTCGCCAGCGACGAGTTCGCCGGGCTGCCGCGCATCTACGCGCTCGCGCTCGAGCTGATCCGCTGCAGCGCCGGCAGCCTGAACGCGCAGCGGATGCACCGCTTCATCACCGCGTTCCAGTCGATCACGCCGCTGACCATCGGCGAGCTGTGGGCCTGGCCGAGCGCGCTCAAGCTGGCGCTGATCGAGCACCTGCGCCTGCGCGGCGACATCCTCGCCGAAGGGCGCCAGCAACGCGAGCAGGCCGATCGCGTCGCGCGCGCGCTCGAAAAGGAAACCTTCACGTCAGGCTCGATTCAGCCCGACGTCCACCCGGCGTTCGTGACGCGGCTGCTGCAGCGCTCGCGCGAGTTCGGCGCCGCGGCCGCCCCGCTGCACCGCGAGCTCGACGCGGCGCTGGCGGCGCGCGAGCGCACCGTCGAGGACGCGATCCGATCGGAAGGGCGCCACCAGGCCGCCGAGCAGGCGACGATGGCCAACCTGATCGGCAGCCTGCACCTGATCTCGACCTTCGACTGGAGCGAGTTCTTCGAGAGCGTCAGCCTGGTGGAGCAGGTTCTGCGCCGCGACCCTGCCGCGGTCTACGCCGGCATGGACTTCCGCAGCCGCGATCGCTACCGCCACGCCGTCGAGGAGCTGGCCGAGCCGACCGGCGACGATCAGCTGCGCATCGCGCTCAAGGCCGTCGAGCGCGCGCGCCAGCTCGCCGCGGCCGCGCCCGGCTCGCGCGTCGCGCACATCGGCTATCACCTGATCGGCAGCGGCCGCCGCGCCTTCGAAGAGAGTGTCGCCTGGCGGCCGCGTTCCCGCGCGCGCATCCGCCGCCACTGTTTCGGCCACGCCACGTCGCTCTACCTGGGGGCGATCACCGTCGGCACCTCAGTGCTCGTCGCCGGCGCGATCGCCTACGCCTACCTGCACGGCTGGCGCGGCCCGGCGCTCGGGCTGGTCGCGCTGCTGACCGTCGTGCCGGCGAGCGAGCTCACGATCCAGATCCTGCAGCGGATCATCGGCCAACTGATTCCGCCGCGCCGGCTGCCCCGCCTCGATCTCGAGGCCGTCCCCGCGTCGGCGCGGACGATGGTCATCGTGCCGACGATCTTCGACCAGCCTGACCAGGTCCGCGAGTTCCTCGCGCACCTCGAAGTGCAGGCGCTCGGCAACGTGGACCCGAACATCCTGTTCGCGGTGCTCAGCGACTTTCGCGACGCCGAGGCCGAAGCGCTGCCGCAGGACCAGGCCGTGCTCGAGGCGGCGCGCGCCGGCATCGACGCCCTGAACCACAAGCACGCGGCCGGATCGTCCACGCGATTCTTCCTGTTCCACCGGCGGCGGCAGTGGAATCCGTCCGAAGGCCTGTGGATGGGATGGGAGCGGAAGCGCGGCAAGCTCGAAGAGTTCAACCGCCTCCTGCGCGGCGCCACCGACACCAGCTTCGGGGTCCAGATCGGCGACCTGTCGCTGCTGCCCGGCGTGCGCTACTGCATCACGCTCGACACCGATACGAGACTGCCGCGCGACACGGCGCGACAGCTCATCGGCATCATGATCCACCCGCTCAACCGCGCCACCTTCGACCCGGCCGTCGGCCGCGTCGTCGAGGGCTACGGCATCCTGCAGCCGCGCATCAGCGTGACGTTCACCAGCGCGGCCGGCTCGCTGTTCGCGCGGCTCTACTCCGGCCACACCGGCGTCGATCCCTACACCACCGCGGTTTCCGACACCTACCAGGATCTGTTCGGCGAAGGCATCTTCACGGGGAAGGGACTGTACGACGTCGACGCCTTCACCGCGGCGCTGCACGACTCGGTGCCGGTCAACGCGCTGCTGTCGCACGATCTGTTCGAAGGGCTGCACGCGCGCGTGGCGCTGGTGTCGGACCTCGAGCTGGTCGACGAATACCCGGCCAGCGTGCTGTCGCACGCGCGCCGCCAGCACCGCTGGATCCGCGGCGACTGGCAGATCCTCTACTGGCTGTTTCCGGTGGCCCCGTCCCGCCACGGCTGGAAGCGCAATACGCTCCCGCTGATCAGCCGGTGGAAGATCCTCGACAACCTGCGGCGCAGCCTCGTGGCGCCGTCGCTGTTGGCGCTGGCCGTCGGCGGCTGGACGGTGCTGCCGGCGCCGCGCTGGTTCTGGACCGCCCTGGTCATCACGGTGCTCGCCTCGCAGCTGCTGCCGATCGCGGCGCGCCTGCTGATCGGGCCGCGCCGATCGCAGTCGGTCCAGGTGTTCCTGTCGAACCTGCGCCGCGACACGCTGACTTCGCTGGCGCAAATCTTCCTCGGCGTCACGTTCCTGGCGTTTCACGCCTTCGACTCGCTTCACGCCATCGTGGTCACGCTCGTCCGGCTGGTGGTCACGAAGCGGCGGCTCCTCGAATGGGAAACGGCGGCGAGCAGCTCGGCGCGGACGGCCGGCCTCACCGGCGGGCAGGCGCTGCGGCGGTTCGTCACCGAGATGGCGACCGGCCCGATCGTCGCCATCGCCATCGCGGTGACGCTGTCCGCGCGCGAGCCCGGTGCGCTGGTGGCCGCGGCGCCGTTCCTGGTGCTGTGGATCCTGGCGCCGATCATCGCCTACCGCCTCAGCGTGCCGGTCGGCGCGCGCGTCCGTCCGCTCAGCGATCACGAGCGGCGCCGGCTGCGGCTCACGGCGCGGCGGACGTGGCGCTACTTCGAGACGTTCGTGACCGAGGCCGACGGCTGGATGCCGCCCGACAACTTCCAGGAGGGTGACGAGCCGAAGCTGGCGCGGCGCACCTCGCCCACCAACATCGGCATGGGCCTGCTGTCGACGCTGGCGGCGCACGATCTCGGCTACCTGACGGCGGAGGCGCTCGCCGATCGGCTGGATCGGATGCTGACGACGCTCGAGAGCCTCGAGCGCTACGCGGGGCACTTCCTCAACTGGTACGACACGGGGACGCGGGCGCCGCTGCATCCGCGCTACATCTCGACGGTCGACAGCGGCAACCTGGCGGGCGCGTTGATCGCGCTCGGGCACGGCCTGCAGACGCTGACGTCGGAACCGCAAAGCCTGGGTGCGCGCGTCGCGGGCCTCGCCGACACCGCCGATCTGCTCGCCGAGGCCTCGTCGTCGAGCTCCAGCGGCGGCTACGAGCGCCAGCGGCTCGGCGACGTCAACCGGCTGGCGCGCGCGATCGTGGCGGAGGCGCGCGGCGAGTCCGGCGCAGCGCTCCCCGATCGTCTCGCCGAGTTGGCCCGTCACCTCGAGGCGGCGGCCGGACGCGACGCCGGCGGCGCGCTGCCGTCGGCCGGCGGCGACGTCGCGTTCTGGACCAACGCGGTCGTGGACAGCGCGCGCACGCTCGAGGGCGGACGGCCGGCCGCCGACGGCGCGCTCGCCGCACTGGCGGATCGCGCCTTCCGCCTCGCCGACGAGATGCGGTTCGAGATGCTCTACGATCGGCGCCGCCGCATCTTCGCGATCGGCTACCGGCTCGCCGACGCCGACGGGCCCGGCCGGTTCGACGGCTCGTTCTACGACCTGCTGGCCTCGGAAGCGCGCCTGGCCAGCTTCGTGGCGATCGCGAAGGGGGACGTTCCCCAGCATCACTGGTTCCACCTCGGCCGCCTCGTCACCAACATCGACGGCCGCGCCACGCTCATGTCGTGGGGCGGCACGATGTTCGAGTACCTGATGCCGCAGCTGCTGATGCGCAGCTTCCCCGGCACGCTGCTCGACCAGAGCTGCCGCGCCAGCGTGGGGCGGCAGATCGAATACGGGCGCGAGCGCCAGGTGCCCTGGGGGATCTCCGAGTCGGCGTACGCGTTCACCGATCGCGCCGGCAACTATCAGTACCGCGCGTTCGGCGTGCCCGGCCTCGGCCTGCGCCGCGGCCTCGCCGACGAGCTCGTGATCGCGCCGTACGCGACGGCGCTCGCCAGCCTCGTCTATCCGTCGGCGGCGGCGGCCAACCTCGAGCGGCTCGAGAAGGAAGGGCTGCTCGGGCGCTTCGGCTACTACGAGTCGATCGACTGCCGTCCGCTCGAGGCCTCGCCCGATGACGTCGCGCCGCCGGCGCCGGCGCAGCGCAAGGGGGTCGTGGTCCGCGCCTTCTTCGCCCATCACCAGGGCATGTCGCTCGTGGCGCTGGCCAACGTCGTGTGCGACGACGTCTTCGTGAAGCGGTTCCACGCCGATCCGCGCGTGCAGGCCACCGAGCTGCTGCTGCAGGAGCGCGTGCCGCGCGAGGCGATCCTCTCCGAGCCGCGTCCGGCGGAAGGTGCGGCCCCCGCGCCGTCGCTGCCGGTGTTCGCCACGCGCCGCTTCCGCTCGCCCCACACCACCAGCGCGCACATGCAGTTCCTGTCGAACGGCCGCTACACCACCGCGCTGACGCACACCGGCGGCGGCTTCAGCACCTGGCGCGACATCGGCGTGACGCGGCGGCGGCCGGATCGCACCATGGAGACCGGCGCGAATTACATCTACCTGCGCGATCCGTGGTCGGGCCGCGTGTGGTCGCCGACCTATCACCCGATCGCCGCCGAGCCGGACGACTTCGAGACCACCTTCGATCTCGAGAAGGCCACCTATCGCTGCAGCGACGGCGATTTCGAGATGCAGCTGCAGGTCACGGTCTCGCCCGAGGACGACGTCGAGGTGCGGCGGCTGTCGATTACCAATCGCAGCGATCGGCAGCGCGAGGTCGAAGTGACCAGCTACGCCGAGATCGTGCTGGCGCGGCCCGAGGACGACTTCGCCCACCCGGCATTCGGCAAGCTGTTCATCGAGACGGAATTCGACGCGGCGAGCACCGGCATCCTGTTCAGCCGCCGGCCGCGCGGCGCCGACGAAGCGCCGACGTGGGTGTTCCACGGGCTCGGCGTCGAAGGGCGCATCGGCGGCGCGGTCGAGTGGGAGACCGATCGCGCCCGCTTCATCGGGCGCGGCCGCACGCCGTCCAACCCGATCGCGCTCGACGGGCGCGCGCTGTCGGGCACGACGGGGGCGGTGCTCGATCCCGTCGCCGCGATCCGCGAGCGCGTCCGCCTGGCGCCGGGCGCCTTCGTCCGCCTCGCCTTCACCACCGGCGTGGCGCCCAATCGCGAGACGGCGCTGGCGCTGCTGCGCAAGTACCGCGACGGCAGCGTCGCCGCGCGCGCGCTGTCGATGGCCTTCACGCACGTCCACATCACGCTGCAGCAGCTCGGCCTGAGCGACGACCACGCGATGCTGTTCGACCGGCTGGCGTCGCGCGTCTTCGGCGTCGACGACTCGTGCGTCAGTCCCAGCGACCTCGCGCGCAACACGCTCGGCCAGCCGAACCTGTGGGGCTTCGGGATCTCCGGCGATCTCCCGGTCGTGCTCGTGCGCATCACCGAGGCGTCGGCCATCCCGCTCGTCCGTCAGCTGCTGCACGCGCAGGAGTACTGGCGGCTGAAAGGGCTGCGCGCCGATCTCGTGATCCTCAACGAGCATCCGACGGAGTATCTCGACGAGACGCAGCAGTTCCTCAGCGCCGTCGTGCAGGAGCCGCGCTGGTCGGGATGGAACAACACCAACGGCGGCATGTTCCTGCTGCGCCGGGACGGCATGGCCGACGTCGACTTCCACCTGCTCTCGGCGGTCGCGCGCGTGGTGCTGCGCGGCGATCTCGGCGGGCTCGCGTCGCAGCTCGATCGCCCGTCGCCGTGGCTCTACCCGGGCGGCGACGTGCCCCCCTCCGCGGAACTGCGCTTCGCCCGCGCCGCGGCCACGCCGGTGGAGGCGCCGCCGCTGGTCCTCGAGAACGGCCTCGGCGGGTTCACGCACGACGGCCGCGAGTACGTGATCGTCCTCGACGGCGATCGCGAGACGCCCCTGCCGTGGTCGAACGTGATGGCCAACGCGTCGTTCGGCACCATGGTCAGCGCCTCGGGCTCGGCGTTCACCTGGGCCGGCAACAGCCGCGAGAACCGGCTGACGCCGTTCGCCAACGATCCGATTGCCGATCCGACCGGCGAGGCCATCTACCTGCGCGACGAGGACTCGGGCGAGGTGTGGGGCGCCACGCCGTCGCCGCTGCCGCGCCGCGCCGACGCCGGGCGCTGGGTGGTCCGCCACGCAGCGGGCGTGACGCGGTATCAGCACGCGCTGGAAGGGCTCACCCAGCAGCTCGACGTGTTCGTCTCGCCGCGCGACCCGGTGAAGATCGCGATGCTGACGCTGACCAACACGTCACCCGCGCCGCGGCGGCTGAGCGTGTTCGGCTACGTCGAGTGGTGCCTCGGCCCGCCGCGCATGGGCGAACGGCGGTTCGTCGTCTCGGAGCTCGATGCCGAGACCGGCGCCCTGCTGGCGCGCAATCCCTACAACGTCGAGTTCGCCGGGCAGGCCGCCTTCCTGCACGCGACCGAGCCGGCCCGCTCGTTCACCGGCGATCGCGGGGAGTTCATCGGCC
>Ga0207648_10002606_pt1 | contig 19323 bp, 18 predicted proteins | sample KBSMisM32_FD_184310 | JGI IMG/M metagenome (GOLD analysis project Ga0207648, IMG submission 184310) | Miscanthus rhizosphere microbial communities from Kellogg Biological Station, Michigan, USA - KBS Miscanthus M3-2 (SPAdes) (version 2) | ecosystem: Host-associated > Plants > Roots >...
TGGATGGTGCCGGCCTCTCCGACGGGCCGGCGCTGGATGGGGTCGGCTTTTCCGCGTCTAGGGCTGGATCGCCCGGAGGCGTTCCGCGGCCTGCTCGGGTAGCAGGTCGCGCTGCGGTTCAGCGAGCAGCTCGTAGCCGACCATGAACTTGCGGATCGTGGCGGATCGCAACAGTGGCGGGTAGACATGAGCATGGAGCTGCCACGCCTCGATCGCGCTGGCAGCCCCCTCGGCGATCGCGTCCACGCCATGCGCCCCCACCCCTGCGAACGGCGCCCCATGCCAACCCATCGAATACGGGAACGGCACCCCGAACACGGCGTCGTAGCGACGGACGAGGTCCCGCAGGAGCGACGCGAGCTCGTCTCGTGCTGCCTCGCTCAGATCAGTCAGCCGAGGCGTGGGCTCCCGAGCCACGATCAGTGTCTCGAACGGCCACACCGCCCAGAACGGGACGACAACGAGCCACGACGGTGACTCGGAGACGACGCGCGGCCCACCGGCCTCGATGTCCGCGATGTCCAGCAGCAACTGCCGTCCGGTCCGGCCGTGATGCTCACGCTGGGTCGAATCCTCCTTCGCCGCCTCGCCGGGCACGGCCGACCCCGCCCAGATCTGGCCGTGCGGATGCGGGTTGGAGGCGCCCATCGCCTCGCCGCGGTTCTCGAAGACCTGCACCCAGCGCCACCGTCGGCCCAGCTCCGCGGTCTGCTCGGCCCAGACATCGATCACCCGCCGGACCGCGCCGACGTCCATGCCTCCGAGCGACAGGTCGTGTCGCGGTGAGTAGCAGACGACCCGGCAGGTGCCTGGTTCGCCGACAGCACGCAGCAACCCCACGCCCCACGTCACCTCGGGCGTCGACGGTCGGAGCGCCGCGAAGTCGTTGGTGAACACGTGGGTCTCGGTATAGGCGGGGTTGCGCTCGCCGTTCGCCCGCCCATTGCCCGGGCAGAGGTAGCACTCGGGGTCGTACGGCGGGCGAGTCTGGGCCGGGGCCGCTTCGAGGCCTCCCTGCCATGGCCGCGCATCCCGACCGGGTGACACCAGCACCCACTCGTCACGGAGCGGGTCCCAGCGCCGGTGTGGCTCGCCGAAGATCAGGGCAGCGTCACCGCCAGCCATCGAGCCGCCTCGCGCCGGGCGATGGAACGACCTCGAAGACGCGAGGGGTCAAGCCCGTGCGCGCCGGATACCGGGTCGAGATCGCCTCCGAGACCGCGTCGATCGCATCCCGTCGCACGAGGTTGACCGTACATCCACCGAACCCGGCACCCGTGAGCCTCGCACCGTGCACGCCATCAACGCTCATGGCGATGTCGACGAGCGCGTCGAGCTCGGGGCTGCTCACCTCGTAGAGGTCTCGCAGGGAGGCGTGGCTATCGACGAAGAGTTCGCCGACGCGCACGTGGTCGCCCATCTCGAACGCCGCAACGGCCTCGCCGACACGTGCGTCTTCCGCGACGACGTGGCGCGCCCGTCGCGCCAGGACCGGGTCAAGGGACGCCGCGGATCCATCGAGCATCGCCGGGGTCACGTCGCGCAACGTCCGCACCTCAGGGTTCGACCGCGCGATGATCGCGGCGGCCGCATCGCACTGCGCTCGACGTTCGTTGTACGCCGTGGCGCTCAGGCGGCGAGCCGAGCCTGAGTCGGCGACGATCACGGCGACCTCGTCGAGCCGTAGCGGGACGGCGCGGTAGGCCAACGATCGACAGTCGAGGAGCAACGCGGCCCCTTCGACGCCGTGCGCCGATGCGAATTGGTCCATCACCCCTGCCTGAACGCCGAGGTACCCGTTCTCGGCGCGCTGCGCCACGCGGGCGATGTGCGCGGGATCCGTTGTCTGCCCTCCCCGACCACCGAGAGCCAGTGCGCTCGCGACCTGGAGGGCCGCTGAGCTGGAGAGTCCGGAGCCCTGCGGCAGGTCCGACGTGAGGGATCCACGAAACCCATGCGTCTGGATGCCTGCCTCGGTCATCGCCCAGGCCATCCCGGCGATGTAGTCGATCCAGTGGCCGCGTCGCGGCCCGATCGCATCAAGGCTGAACGAGGCGCTCTCCCCTGTCTTGGGCTGCGTCACCGTCACCCGCCGGTCGTCGGTGGGGACGAAGGTGATCGTGATTCCGCGGTCGATCGCCATCGGGAGCACGAAGCCCTCGTTGTAGTCGGTGTGTTCGCCGATGAGGTTCACCCGGCCCGGGGCGTGGACCGCGAGGACGTCGCCCGCCTCCGAAGCGCCGAACGTGACCCGCGGCGGCTCTGGTCCACCGGACTCCCTTCCCATCACGGCATAGTCTGCGGCGATGGGCGACATGGCGGATGGCCGCGTGCTCGGGATCGGCGAACTGCTGTGGGACCTCTTTCCGGACGGCCCGCGACTTGGCGGCGCTCCGTTCAACGTCGTGGCGAGCATGCGGCGTCTCAGCCATCCGGCGGCATTCGTGACCGCTGTCGGTGATGACGAGCTGGGGCGGTCAGCGGTGGCGGCGGTGGATGAACTCGGGGTCGACACGACGTTCATCAGCGTCGCGCCGGATCTGCCCACGGGCACGGTCGCCGTGACGCCCGACCCCGTCGAGGGCCATCGGTTCACGATCGGATCGCCGGCCGCGTATGAGTCGATCGGCGATGCCGACACGCTCGTCACGAGGCTCCTTGATCTGGTACCTGAAGCACTGGTCTACGGCACACTCGCGCAGCGGTCTCCCGCGGTCCGCGAGCTCACCCATCGCGTCGCGACGGAGATCCGCCCCGTCAACCGCCTGTACGACGTGAACCTTCGCGACGGATCCTGGACGGGCGACCTCGTCCTGGACCTCCTCAGAGACGCGACGGTCGTGAAGCTGAATGGGGACGAGGCCGTCGTCCTCGCGGGGCTCCTCGGCTCAGCCGCGACCGGCCGCGCGTTAGCAACCGCGCTCGCCGCGCGCTACGGGATCGAACGGCTGTGCATCACGCGCGGAGCTGCCGGGGCGACGCTCCTGGTCGGCGGAGATGAGTACATGGTGGAGGGGATCGAGGTCGATGTCGCAGATACGGAGGGCGCGGGCGACGCCTTCGCCGCTGGGCTGCTCCACGGCCTCCTCACGGATATGCCGCCGGACGAGACGCTGCGCTTCGCGAACCGGCTCGGCGCTCTTGTCGCGTCCAGGGCAGGCGCGCTCCCTGTGTGGAGCGCTACCGAGCTCGCGGACGGTCCCTAGACCGCGACGGGCTCGCGGTACTCCCCGAACACGCCTCGCAGCACCCCGCACATCTCGCCGAGCGTGGCGTAGGCCTCGGCCGCTCGGATGAAGTGCGGCATGAGGTTGGTCTCGCTCGAGCCGGGTCGCGACGCCGCATCGCGCAAGCCAGCGAGAGCCGCCTCGACCGCCGCCGCGTCACGCTCCCGTCGCGTCCGCTCGAGTCGCTCCAACTGCCGCTCCACTGACCCAGCAGGGACCTCGAGCACCGGCACCCGCGTCTCCTCGTTCTCGTCGACATAGGCGTTGACTCCGACGATCCGACGCTCGCCCGCGTCGAGCTCGCGCTGGTACCGATAGGCCGCGTCGGCGATCTCGCGCTGCGGGTAGCCCTCGGCGATCGCTGCGACCATGCCGCCGCGCCGGTCGATCTCGTCGATGTAGCGCCAGACCTGACGCTCGGTCTCGTCGGTCAGCGCCTCGACGAACCACGAGCCGCCGAGCGGATCGACGGTCGCATCGACCCCGCTCTCCTCGGCGATCACATGCTGCTGTCGTAGCGCGAGCAGTGCCGCCTCGGCGGTCGGGACCGCTAGCGCCTCGTCATACGCGTCGGTATGGAGCGACTGCGTGCCACCGAGGACACCGGCGAGCGCCTGGAGCGCGACGCGGGTCAGGTTGTTGAGCGGCTGCTGCGGTGTGAGCGACACACCCGCCGTCTGGGTGTGGAACCGCATCCATGCCGATCGCTCGTTCTCGGCGGCGTAGCGCTTCGTCATGAGGTCGTGCCAGATCCGCCGGCTCGCACGGAACTTGGCGATCTCTTCGAAGAAGTCGGAATGCGAGTTGAAAAAGAACGACAGGCGCGGTGCGAAGTCATCGATCCGCATGCCGCGCCGCAGAGCGTCCTCGACGTAGGCCATCCCGTCGGCGATCGTGAAGGCGAGCTCCTGCACCGCCGTGGAGCCGGCCTCCCGGATGTGGTAGCCGCTGATCGAGATCGTGTTCCAGCGCGGCAGCTCGCGGGTCCCGAACTCGATGGTGTCGGTCACGAGGCGCATCGACGGCTCGGGCGGGAACAGGAACTCCTTCTGAGCGACGAACTCCTTGAGGATGTCGTTCTGGAGCGTGCCCTCCAGCCGGTCGCGCGACACGCCTGCCTTCTCCGCCGCGACGATATACATCGCCCAGATCGGCGCGGCCGGCGAGTTGATCGTCATCGAGGTCGACACCTTGTCGAGCGGCAACCCCGCGAGCAGGACCTCCATGTCGGCAAGGCTGCTGACACCGACCCCGCACGTGCCGAACTCGCCCTCGGCTTCGGGGTCGTCGGTGTCGTAGCCGTACAGGGTCGGCATGTCGTAGGCGATCGACAGCCCCGTCTGGCCCGCAGCGAGCAACTGGTGGAAGCGTTGGTTCGTGTCCTCGGCCGAGCCGAAGCCCGCGAACATGCGCATCGTCCAGAGGCGGCTCCGATAGCCGGTCGGGTGGATGCCACGCGTGAACGGCGGCTCTCCTGGAAGCCCGATCCGCTCCTCTTCGTCCGGTGCCATCGACCACGGGCCGTACAGCCGCTCGATGGGCATGTCGCTCATCGTCGAGAACGACGCCTTGCGCTCGGGGGCGCGCTTCAGCGCCGGATCGAGCCGCTCCCGTTCCCAGTCCCGCCGCCGGTCGGTCATGCGGCCGACTCTAGCACCGGCCCTCGATCAGGCTCCCGAGAAGGCGTCGATCGCAGACTGGATCTTCGGGTCGGGCAGGTCGTTGGTGATGACGACGTTGACGACATCCGATGTCGCGGACGGCCAGACGACCACAGTCTGGACCCGGTCACCGGTCATCGTGTTCAGGCGATAGCCGGATCGCCCGGAGATCTCGGGCGTCGATACGCTGGTGATCGTGGTGCGGTTCGCGCCCTGCGCGCTCGTGCCGTAGAAGTCGGCGATCTGGTTTGCCGTCAAGCCAGGGGCCTCGAAGACGACGAGCGCGGCCGCCCGTTCGCCGCCGAAGTCCCACGTGCCGCCGGCGAAACGGACCTCATCGAATCCGGCCTTGGCGAGGCTGCCGAGGCTGTCCGGGTCACAGTGACGGCCAGAGTCGAGGGTGTCGGGCGCACGTCCCTCGAAGCTCGTCGGGATCCGCTTCTCGAGGTCTGGATAGGCACCAGCGACCCGCCCTTCGACCGGGCACCCGGCGGCGACATCGAAGGACGCCGGGGCCCCGCCGCCGCATGCGGCGACGAAGACAGCCAGGCTGGCGAGCGCGATCAAGGCACGAGCGGACACGCGGAAATGCAGCACCGTGGATCGATGGGTCACGCGCAGAAGCGTACCGGCGACCGGCCGGCGGTGCCTTCTGGCACCTGGTACGGGCGTCCCACGGATGGTGCGCGGGTGCGCCCGACCATCGAGCCTGCCGATCCGGGACGAGGGTGCCATTGCCCTTCGTGGTGCCGAGGTCCAGCATGGCGATCAAGCCGACCTGCGATCGAACCGGGGACAGCACCTGGGGCGTCGGTCACGGAACGGGGAACGGACGCTCACTCGAGGAGGTTCGAGGGAGGGATCCCGGGCCCCGATCACGAGCCGAGTAACCGGATCATCGGCCATCAGGCCCGTAAGAACGTTGGGTTGGCAGCACTGATCGGACCAGCACCGATCGCCCTCCGGGTATCCGGGGGGCGATCATCGTTTTCCGGGACTTCTACTCCAGAGGTCAGGCGGAACGGGTCGCGCGAGCCGGCGCCGGGTGCGACCGCCGACCGACGCCACGGGCGTCGAGATCCGCCTGGACGACGCGCGCCGCGGCAACCAGCTCTGGATCCCGGGTGACGGTGCTCGCCACCCAGTCGATGTATGACGGCTCGAAGGCCGCGATCTGGCCGAGCGTGTGCCCGTGGAACTTGCCGAACTCGATGACGTGTTCTCGCGCGCGATCGAGCGGCGGCGGCTTCGGCCGTCGGAAGTTGCGGATCCGCCCCCGCTCGAGGGGCCCGGTCGGCGTCGAAGCGCGGGGCGGCTCGTTGCCACGACGCTCGGCACGGAGCGGCGGCTGGCCGCGAAGCGCATCCCCGTTCTGCGGGTACGGGCCGCCGGGTGACCTCGGTATCGTCTGATTCCGCGGGCGGTAGGTGGCGGTCGTGTCGACGCGGCCGGTGACAGGACGCGTGGGTCGCGGTGACGGGGGCCCACCTCGCCGGCCGGGCGCGCCGCCCATGTCGGCCGCTGGTCCGCGCTCCGCCTCCGCGGCCTGGATGTCCCGGATCAGCGCCGCATACGCGTTGTTGATCTCGGCCATCTTCCGGGTGGCGACCCGCGAGGCGGCCGGGTCGTCGCCGGTCAGGTCCGGGTGGTGGGCCCGAGCGAGCTTTCGCCAAGCGGCCTTGATGTGTGCGGCGTCGGCGTCACGAGCGACACCGAGCACCTCGTGCGGATCGCGTTTGGCCACAGATGCAGTGTACCGACGGGCACGCCTGGAACAGCGGTCCGCTCCTGCGCGCTTGACAGCACGTCGTGCGTGCCGTCCCCTAGCAGGTGATGGGTCTCGTGACGCGAGCCGGCCTCGCTGCTGCGATCGCGGCGGCACAAGTCGGACTCGCCTACCGCTTCGCGCTCGCCTACCGGGCACGCGCCGGGTATCCCCGACGCTTCCCCCCGACGATGTCGCCGGCCGACCTCGGGCTCCCGTTCGAGACACTTTCCGTGCGATCCGGCGACGAGGATCTCCCCGCCTGGTTCATCCCGGCCGGTTCCGGCGAACCCGGGCCCGGCGTCGTGCTCGTCCACGGCTGGGAATCGGCGCGGGACCGGACGCTGCCGCTGGCGCTGTTCCTGCACGCGGCGGGTTTCCACTGCCTGACGATCGACATCCGCGGCCATGGCGCGAACCCGCCCGAGACCATGCCGCTGACGGCGGGCGAGTTCGGCGACGATGCCCTCGCCGCGTTCCAGGCACTCATCGCTCGCCCGGACGTGACGAGCGGAGCGATCGTCGGACATTCGATGGGTGCGATCGGAGCGCTGCTGGCTGGCGCGGCCGACCCTCGGGTCGCCGCGGTCGTCGCGACGTCCACGCCGGCAGACCCATACCGGCTCACGCGCCAGACCTTCCGCCTCGCGCGGCTGCCGATCCCCGACCCGATCGCCTACCCCCTCGCCTGGCTGACGACGCACGTCTACCTGCGGCCGAGGCGGCATGTGGTCGAGGACATCAGCGCGACCGCCGCGGTCGTCCGGTACGCGGGCCCGATCCTGCTCATCCATGGCGATGACGACGACGTGGTCCCGGTCGGCCACCTCTCCCGGCTGGCAGGGGCGGCGCGTCGAGCACGTGTCGGCGACCTGGATGCGGCGCCGGTCGAAACGCTGGTGATCGCCGGCGGCCAGCACTCGTGGCTGTATGAAGACGCGCGCTACCGCGCGGAGGTCGCCCGGTTCCTGGCAGCACATCTCGAAGGGTCGCTCGCGCCCCTGCACGCGGCGTCGCTTGCCGCTGCGACTCCGGCCGAGCGGGTCCCGGCAGCGGAGGAGCGGCTATCCGCGGTCGACACGCTTCCCGGTGGCTTCCGGACGCTCGTGAAGGTCGCCCTCCCCGGCGCGACGAAGCGCGTCGAGATCGAGACACTCACCACCGCCGACGAGCCGGGGCTGGGCTGAGGGTGGCATCGATGTCGGTCTGGGATGCCGTCTCGTCGAGACGCGTCGTCCGGCGTTTCGCGGATCGCCCGCTCGTGGACGAACATCTCGACAGGATCCTGCGGGCCGGCCGGCGCGCCAACAGCTCGAAGAACCTGCAGCGCTGGACGTTCATCGTGGCGCGCGACCGAGATCATCTGCGCGAGCTCGCCGAGGTCGGTCCGTGGGCCGGTCACTTGGCGGGAGCGGCCGCCGCGGTCGCGCTCGTGACACCGGATCCCTCGAAGACGGGCGTCCCGCTATCGGTGATGTTCGACCTCGGCATGGCGGCCGACTCGATGATCCTCACCGCGTGGGAGCTCGGCATCGGCAGCGTCCCCGCGACGGTCTATGAGCAGGACCTCGCGCGCTCGCTCCTCGGCTATCCCGAGGACCACCACTGCGAGTTCCTGCTCTCGTTCGGCTACCCGCTCGATCCCGACGATCTCACGCGGCCACTGCAGTCAGGCGGTCGCCGCCCGCTCGACGATGTCGTCCACGAGGAACGCTGGTAGGGCTACTGCCAGCGGAACGTGCGCGACGCGACGAAGAAGCAGCCCACGAGCCACGCCAGGAGAACAGCGGCGCACACGTACAGCGGCGCGAACGCCGCGCCACCGACCATGACCTGGCGAAGCGCGTCGGCGAGGTAGGTCAACGGGATCAGCCGGGCGACGGTCTGCAGGAAGTCCGGCATCGCCGCGATCGGGAAGAACGTCCCCGACAGGAACATCATCGGGAACTGCACGACGCTGGTCATGCCGTTGGCGGCTTCCTCGGTCTTGGCGAACGAGGCGATCACATAGCCGAGCGCCAGGAACGCCATCGCACCCAGCGCCACGAACGCCAGCGCCAATAGCAGCGATCCGGTGATCTCGACGTGGAATGCCGCCACGCCGACGCCCACGATGATCACCGTCTGGACCAGCGCGATGAGCAGACGCATCAGCACGTTCGAACCGACGAGCTGCCAGCGCTTGAGTGGGGTCGCAGCAAGCCGCTTCAGGATCAGCTTCTCGCGGTCGGCGACGAGCGGGATCGCCGCGAAGATGCCGACCTGCATCACCGACAGCCCGAGCATGCTCGGCACGAAGTAGCTGATGAAGTTGAGGTTCTCGGTCTGGAGCGTCTCCGCCTGTGGAACGACCAGGGGCGGGCGGCCACCGAGGTTCACGACGCCGAGCACGGCGCCGACCGCCTGGTAGACCGACGCCACGAGGTTCGAGCGTGACGGGTCCGTGAAGACCAGGATCGATGTCGGGCCGCCGCTACCCGCGGCACCCGCCGTGACGCCCTGGCCGTAGCCGATCGGCACCACGATCACGGCATCGACGTCGCCCTGGCGCATCTTCGCCAGCGCGTCGTCCTTCGACGCGTCCGTGAGCTCGGTGCCCGTCTGTGCCGCGAACGCCTGGCGTAGCTGGGCCGCGGCTGGCGACGCGTCCTGGTCCACCCAGCCCAACTTGAGCTGACTCTGGGTGCCGCCCTGGAAGATGAACCCGAACATGAAGATGAAGATCAGCGGGAAGGCGAGCGTCCAGAAGAGCGCAGCGCGGTCTCGCGTATAGCTCCGGATGTTCGCGCGCGTGAGTGCGAGCAGTGGAGTCATCGATCGTCAGTCCCGCAGCGCTCGGCCGGTCAGGTCGAGGAAGACATCCTCAAGCGTTGCCCGGCGGATCCCGAGGTTCTGCGGTTCGAGCCCGCGCGAGTCGGCGAGATCGAGCAGCGCGCCGATGGTGCGCCCGGGGTCTTTGGTGTACATCAGGACCTCGTTCGTGTCCTCCTTCACCGATGTGACCTCGGGCAGCCGCTCGAGCTCCTCACGGGCCAGGCCGTCGAGCCGGTCGAAGCGGACCGTGCGCTCCTGGAAATGCTTCGAAACGAGCTGCTCGACCGTGCCCATCTCGAGGATCCGCCCGTGGTCCATGATCGCCAGCCGATCGCACAGGATCTCGGCCTCCTCCATGTAGTGGGTCGTGAGAAGCACCGATCGCCCGTCGGCTTTCAGCCCCTCGACGATGTCCCAGAGCGAGCGGCGCGCGGCAGGATCGAGACCGGTCGTCGGCTCGTCGAGGAACACGAGCTCCGGGTCGTTCACCAGCGACAACGCGACCGCGAGGCGCTGACGCTGCCCGCCCGACAGATCCTGGCTGCGGGCGTTGTGCCGTTCGCCGAGCTCGAGCGCGTCCATGACCTCTTTCGTCGAGCGGGACGTCGGATAGAAGCTGCGGAAAAGGTCGATCAGCTCCGTCACCGTCAACTTCGGGTAGAGGGCCGCCGTCTGGAGGCTGACCCCGATGCGCGGCTTGATCGCGTCCGCGTCGTGCGAGACGTCGACCCCAAGTACCGAGACCTGACCGCCGTCGGGTTGGCGCAATCCCTCCAGGATCTCGACCGTCGTCGTCTTGCCCGCACCGTTGGGTCCGAGCAGACCGAAGATCTCGCCCTTGGCGACGTCGAAGTCGATGCCGTCGACCGCCTGGACGTCGCCGTATCGCTTCGTGAGGCCGCGCACGCGGATGACCGGCCCGCCGGCCGGGATCGTGGTCACCGGGTCAAAGCTTCTTGCGCAGATAGGCGGTGACGGTCGCGTCGTAGCCCATCGACTCGTAGAAGCGGTACGCCTCGGGGCGGTGGTGGCCGGCCGTGACCTCGACGAAGGCGGCTCCGAGCTCCCGGGCCATCAGTTCGGCCTCGGTCATGAGCCGATGACCGACACCACGCTCACGCGCGCCGGCGTCGACCACGAGCGCGAGGACGCGGACGATGCGGTCGTCGTGCTCGAACCGCGGCAGGGCGTGGAGCGCGATGAACCCCAGCAGCGTGCCCTCGTGTTCCGCGATCACGACACGCGAGTGCTCGGACGCGAAGCGGCTGAGCCGCTCGACGATGTCGCTCGGACCGGCTGGATATCCCTCATCGGTGAAGAGGGTCGCGATCGCCTCGGCGTCGCTCGCCTCCGCCGGCCGGATCGTCAGCGTCGGGTCGGTCGTCTCCGTCATGGCTCGATGGTAGCGGGCATCACGATGAGCCGGAACTGACCGCGCGCGGGCTGGTCGGGCGCGAGGAGCTCGGGGCCCAACGGCCCGGCCACGGCGGCGGGCTTCGCATCCTCGGTCGCGTGCTCCTCCCAGGTCGCGGCCCAGCCTTCGCCCTGCCGGGCGAGGAACCCGGCCAGCCTGCCCTCCGTGTCGGGCTCCATGAGCACGATCCACTCCCCCTCGGGCGTCGAAGCACGGCGACATCGCGCGCCAAGAACCACCGACCGCTGGGTGTCGCTGAACCGCAGGTCCCCGCTGATCAGGTCGCGGACCTGCCCTTCGGCGCGTTCCAGCTCGACGGTCGCCCAGCCTCGCCCGATCGGGCGAGTCATCCGATCAGGATCATGTCCGGCCCGGGCTCGCCGGCCATCGCCAGACCGAGACTCTCATAGAGGCGACGTGCCGGGATGTTGTCGGCGTACACGCCGAGATGGACCCATTCGTTGCCTTCGGCGAACCCGTCGACCATCGCCGATGCCGTCACGAGCCGCCCGAACCCGAGACCGCGCGCGGCGTCGACGGCACCGATCGACGAGAGGTAGGAGATCCCGTCGAATGTTGCCCGCCGGGCGACAGCGAGCGGCGTGCCCTCGCGCCGAACGAGGTAGTGCATGAAGCGCGGGTCCGCCAGCGACGCGAGCGTCTCGGCGACGACCCCGGGATGACGTTCCGGTTCGACGGTGAATGCCGCCATGAGGACGGACACGATGGCATCCGCGGCCCGGGAAGCCTCGGCACCGACGATCCCGCCGAACCGCTCCATCGAGACGTCGGCGGGGAGTGGCGATCGGCGCAGTGCGGCGCGTGCCGGTTCGACGTCTGACGTCGCCAGGACCAGGCCATCACCGACATCCTCGAACCCGTTCGCGAACAGCCGGGGGATGAGGTCACGCGGCTCGTCGTACGGCGGCAATGTCCAGAAATGAGGCTGTCGCCCGATCGACGCGAACAGCACGCCGACCTCGGCGAGACGTCGGTCGAAGCCACTCGCGTCCGTCGGCCACTGGATCGCCTCGATCCGGTTCCAGAACGGTTCGGGCTCGGTGGGGTCGTGGAGCAGGATCGCGTCGCCCAGGTCGCGCAAGGTGCGGCCGGGGATCGCATGCACCTCGGCTTCGTGGCGTAGCAAGCGGCGCACCACGGTCGCGTCGATGCGTGGCGAGGGGCTTGCAGGACCGGGATTCATGAAACCGCTTGGACGCTACGGTCGTACCGTCGGCAGGTATCGAGAGGCATACCTCGGATACGGACACACGAGGAGATCGGAATGTCCCGGACACCCCTGCTCGCGGCAACGGCCGCGATCCTGCTCATCGTCGCGGCCTGCTCGAGCAGCGGCACCGCGACCAGCGCACCGGCATCGGCTGCCCCCAGCGTCGCAGCTCCCAGCGAGTCGGCGGCCGCGTCCGAGAGCACCGCGGCGTCCGAGAGCTCCGGTGGCGCTGCCGGATGCGAGGCTTCGACCGAGACCGGCACCGTCGCCGCGACCATCAAGGGCTTCGCCTTCAACCCGGCGACCATCACCGCGAAGGTCGGCGATGTCGTGACGTGGACCAACAACGACAGCACGGGTCACACGGCGACGATGAAGGCGGACGCCTCATGCACGACCCCGACGATCGCCGCCGGCTCGACGGGGAGCATCAAGTTCACCGCCGCGGGCACGTACGACTACTTCTGCAAGATCCATCCGAACATGACGGGGCAGATCACGGTCAGCTGACCGACGGAGGTCCGACGGCCTGACGCCCCGCGTCAGGCCGGACGCTCCGCGAGGAAGACCGAGGCGCCCGAGGGCAGGTCGATCGTCGACGGCTCCGGGAGCCCAGCCTCGGAGAACCACGCCAGGAACTGGTCGCGCGTCGCGAGCGCGGTGCCCTGATAGAGCTCGTCGAGCTGCACACCGGCGATGATCTCGCCGTGGCGCGTCCGGAACTCATCCGGGCCAGAGGGCAACGGCCAATCCAGGACGATCACGCGCCCGCCCGGTCGTAGCGCTGCCCATGCGGCGGCGAGCACCCGTGGTGCATCGGACAGCTGGTGCAGGGCGTACTGGAAATAGGCCAGGTCGTATTCACCGGAGTGACCCGGATCCGTGGCTCGGGCCGCGCGGATCTCGATCCGGTCGGCGAGTCCCTCCGCTTCGATGGTCGCCCGGGCGCGCGCGACCGAATCCGCTTCGAACTCGACACCGACGAGCTCGAGCTGCGGGAACCGGCGAGCCATGGCGATCAGCCACCGACCGCCGCCGCAATGCACATCGACCACTCGGCCGCCATGCGACAGCTCGACGGTTAGCTGCGGCAACGCCGCGAGCACCTCCTCGAAGAACACCGCGATGTCCTGCCGCGTCAGGCGCTCGATGGCCGCGCGGTAGCGGTCGGGCCGATCGAGGATCGGGGTCCCGTTGCGGAAGAACGCGGCCATCCCGCCCCAGTCCATCGACGCCACGACGGCATGGACGAACTGGCCGCCGAGGAAGTCGGAGCGGCGCTCGTCGAGCAGGATCTGCGCCGTGTCGTGGTCGATCGTCAGATGGCCGTCGTCGAATCGGGTGAGACCGTGTGCATCCGTGGCCCACGACCATGCGCCGATGGCCTCGGGGTTCGTGCCGGTCGCGGTGGCCAGCTCGTCCGGGGTGATGCCCGGCTCGCCCGCATCGCGGATCCGCGCGAAGAGACCGAGCTCGATGCCGAGGTACACGAGCCAGGATCGGTGGAAGCCACCGAGACTGGCGATGAGGTCGTCGAAGCGGTCCTCGTGGCCCATCGGCGGATTGTCGCATGGGCTCGGGGCCTTTCCGGCACTCGCGCGGGCCCACGGGCGTACCGTGGACCCGTGCAACGGAAGCCGCCAGGACGCGGTTCTACCCGGTGATGGACGCCGACGACCGCCTCATCGCCGACCTCGCTGATGACCTCGATGCCGCGTTCGAGCGGCTCGTCATCGCCCACCAGGACCGGCTCTACACGATCGCGCTACGCATGCTCGGCGATCCGGGCGATGCCGAGGAGGCGGCCCAGGACGCGCTCGTACGGGCATACCGGGCGCTCGCCTCGTATGACCGGGCACGGATCGCGGAGCTTCGTCTCCGGCCTTGGCTATCGACGATCGTCCTGAACCGCTGCCGGACCGTCGGCGCCCGACGGGCGACTCGTGGTCCGAAGCCCGTTTCGATCGATGGCGACGCGAACCGACCGATCACCGAACCGGAAGCACCCGAGGCCGCGACACCGACGGCTGTGGCGGAGCGCCACGCGGAGCGTGACCGCTGGGCGGTCCGGCTGGCCGCTCTGCCGACGGCGTATCGCACCGCCATCGTCCTACGCCACGTCGACGGCCTGACGTATCCCGAAGCCGCCGAAGCCCTCGGCAGGCCGGAAGGCACCGTCAAGGCCCAGGTCCACCGAGGGATCGCATTGCTACGCACGATGCTCGAGGCGGAGACACGCCCCGAGCCCGAGGAGATGACCGCATGACGACCCAGCTCGAGATCACCGATACCGAGGCGACAGCCTTGGCCGACCTCGCCGCCCGGGCACCGTCGACGCTGCGGTCGTCGGTCCTGGTCGAGGTCGGCCTCCTGGATCGCTACGGGCGGATCGACGAGTCGCCGCTCGGCCCGCTCGTCGTGGCGTGGAACGGGGTCGGCGTCGTGTCGGTCGACCTTGCCGGCGACCAAGAGGCCTTCGAAGCGCGCCATCTTGTTGCGACGGGTCGCCAGGCGATCGCGGCCGAGGTCCCCACCCGCCTCGCGAACGCGATCGCTCGACGGCTCGACGGCGATCGCCGCGTCCGGATCCCGCTCGACCTCCGTGGTCACACCGGCTTCGAGCAGGACGTGTGGCGCAAGGCGCTCGAGATCCCGCGGGGCGAGGTCCGCCCGTATGGCTGGATCGCCGCCGAGATCGGCCGGCCCAAGGCCGTCCGGGCCGTCGGCACGGCACTCGGACACAACCCCGTGCCGCTCATCGTCCCGTGCCATCGAGTGGTCCGGAGCGACGGCTTCATCGGCCAGTACTCGCTCGGCGGTCCGCACAACAAGCGTGCCGTCCTGACCGAGGAGGGCCTCGATCCCGACGCGATGGAGTCGGCCGCCCGCCGCGGGGAGCGACTCGTCGGCTGCGCCTCGACCAAGATCGTCTGCTGGCCGACGTGCCATACCGGGCGGCACATGCTCGAACGCAACCGGCGTCCGTTCCGCTCGCTTGCGGAGGCAGGCGCCGCCGGCTACCGCCCATGCAAGGTCTGCCGGCCGGTCGCAGCCGCCGCCTGACGCGCCGGCGACCCGGACCGCGCACGTCGCGCACCTCGAGCATCTCGCGCGTCTCGCGCCCGCCGTGCGCCTCGCGCACGTGGAACCAACGGGGCGTATCCTTGATTCTTGGACCAACGGACTATGCCAACCGAGCACAAGACGACCGCCCCTGATCCGCGCTTGATCTGGGTCGGCCTGGCGATCCTCTATGGGGTCTGGGGCTCGACGTACCTGGCCATCGCGGTCGGCGTCCAGACCATCCCCCCGTTCCTTATGGCGGCGGCGCGGTTCGGTTCGGCTGGCCTGATCCTCCTCACCTGGGTCGCGGTTCGCGAGCGAGGGACGATCAGGCGCCCGACGCGCCGCGAGCTTCGTGACTCGACGATCGTCGGCGCGCTGCTGCTGGGCGGCGGCATGGGCATGGTGGCGTGGGGCGAGCAGACGATCCCGTCGGGCATCGCCGCGCTGCTGGTTGCGATGATGCCGGTCTGGATCGCGGTGCTCGGCCGCGTCGTCCTCAACGAACGACTGCCTCGACTCGCGGTCGTCGGGATCGTCGTCGGCTTTGCCGGTGTGGCGATCCTCGTCGGTCCGACTGCGCTCGGCGCGACCGGAGCGCTGCACGCCGCCGGCGTCCTCGCGCTGATCATCTCGCCGATCGCCTGGTCGTCGGGCTCATTGTTCGCGACGCACCGCGCGGAGCTACCGCGTCACCCGCTCGTGTCGACCGGCCTGCAGATGGTCACGGGGGCGCTCGTCCTCGCCACGATGTCGATCCTGTCGGGTGAGCCGGCGCGGTTCGATCCGGCAGCCGTGACGGCCGCGTCAGTCGCCGCGTTCCTGTACCTGACGTTCGTCGGCAGCATCGTGGCGTTCACCACCTTCGGCTGGATGATCCGGGTCGCGCCGCTGCCGCTGGTGGCGACGTACGCCTACGTCAACCCGGTCGTCGCAGTGATCCTCGGCGCGATCGTCCTCGGCGAACCCATCGAGCCACGGACCGTGCTCGCCGGCGCCGTCATCGTCGCTGCCGTCGCGCTGATCGTGACCGCTCGCGGCCGCATGGCTCGACCGCAGCACGCCTCGGACGCTACGACTCCGCCAGCACCGTCCGGGCAACCCGTCGCGCCAGCGCCATCACGGTCAGCATCGGGTTGACGCCGATGGCCGTCGGGAAGAGCGAGGCGTCGGCGACGTAGAGACCGGCGACCAAGCGCTCGCGTCGGACACGGGAGCGGACGCGGCCGTTCGGATCGCACGGATGCTCCCGGGGGGCGGCGCCCATCCGCACCGTCCCCATCTGGTGCGCCGAGAACACCGAGCCGCGGTTGGGCCGGAAATCCATCCGTGCCACCCGGTCCTCGAAACGCGCGTACGCCGCGGCGTCGCTCTCCGGAGATGAGCGGATCGCGTTGAAGCGGATCCCGGGCGTGGCCGCTACCACGATGTCGCCCGCCCCGGCAGCGCGAGCGAGTCGGGCCATGCGGATCGCGGCGTGGCGAAGGGTCGCGACTCCCGTCTGGTTCAGCTGGTAATCGATCCGGACGCGCCCGGCGCGGGTCAGCGAAACGCGGCCTGATCCGCCATCGCGCGTGACGGCGATGAGTGGCGTGAGATAGCGAGCTTCGCGCATCGACTGGGCGTGCTCGTCGATGCCCTCCCAGGGGAGCGCAAGGGCAAGCAGACCTGGATGGCCGGGCGCGGATTCGATGACATACCCGTTCCGGCCCGGCTCACCGTCGGCGAATTGCAGCGAGCGGGCGGCCTGCATCGGGCCGTGCCACATGTCGACCGGCATCGTCATCCGCCCCGCGACGACGGGCACCGGATGGATCCGGAGGTGCCTCCCGATCCCGCCGTGCCGCACGCGTGACGCCTGGAGGAGCGCCGGGGTACGCAGCGCGCCCGCGGCGAGGACGACCTGGCGCGCACGGACGACGACCTCGCGGACGCGCGGCTCGGCGTCCGTGCCGGGGACCAGGGCACGACCCTGGACGCCGACCGCGCGGCCGCGCTCGATGAGCACCTTGGTGACACGGACCTGCGGCACGATGCGTGCGCCGGCCGCCGCGGCGCGCGCCAGATGGACCCGGATACCCGACTGCTTCGTCCCGCGCCGGCAGCCGAACGGGCAACTGCCACAGTCGTCGCAGCCCGGCGAGTCACGCTTGACCGGTGCCGCCTCCCACCCGAGGCGCTCGGCGCCGGTGAGGATCACCTGATCCTTCGGTGGCACACGTCGGACCGGCGTGACGGAAAGCTCGTCCTCGAGCGCCGCGATGTCGAAGCTCCATGCCTCGCCATCCTGGAGCTCGGCGAGACCATGATCGCGGCTCCACTCGGCGCGGACCGCCGGGGGCGCCTCGATCGACGTCATCCAGTTGACGAGCGTCCCGCCACCGACGCCGGAGCCGGCGAGCATCGTGACCGAGCCGTCCCAGGTGGCGAGGAGGCCGTAGTTCAGATACAGGCGCCCGAACGCATCGAGCTCGTCGCGGGGCATCGTCGCCTCGTCCACGAACGGACCCGCTTCGAGGACGACGACCGAGCGACCCGCCTCTGCCAGCGTGGCCGCGACGACACCGCCACCCGCGCCGGAGCCGACCACGACGACGTCCGCCTCGAGCGTCATCGGCTCGTCGACCGGGCCGACGTCGAACGGCAACGCGAACGGCACGATCGGCGCGCGGTCGACCGCGACCGGCGGGGACTCCGGCTCGTACCCGATCACGGCATGACGGGGATTGCCCGACGCGTCGGCGCCCGGGTCGGCGTAGGCGAGGAACGTCATCAGCTTGCGAAGCGTCGCGAACGCGGTGCGACGCGACGCGAATGGGGACGTCGCCCAGCTGAGGAGATAGCGCTCCCGCGCGGACGGCGACATCGAGGTGAACCGTGTCGGCCGGCGGCCGAGGATCAGGTTGGCGAAGCGCGACTCCATCAACCCGAGGAGCCGATGGAACTGGCGGACCTGTTCGGGGTCCGCGGCGCGCTCGAGGGCTTCGGTGGTCAGCCGCGCCCGGCGGAGGGCATCACCCCGGACGAACGTCTCCGCGACCTCGGCGAGGGTCGCCAGCTCGCGGTCCGTCCAGGTGCCCATGTCAAGCCCGGACAGCCTCCCAGCCTTGGGCGGGCCATGGTTCACAGCGGATCGGTCGGTCCTCGCGATACCCGAGCGCGTAGTCGGCCTGGATCAGCGTGTGGAGCTGACTCGTGCCCTCGTAGATCACCGCGGCCTTGGAGTTGCGTAGGTAGCGCTCGACGGGGAACTCGTTCGAATAGCCGTTCGCACCATGGACCTGGATCGCATCGAGCGCGCTTTGGACCGAGTGCTCGGTCGCGTGCCACTTGGCGAGCGACGTCTCGCGGGTGTTGCGCTTGCCCTGGTTCTTGAGCCACCCGGCACGCCACACGAGCAGCCGTCCCATCTCGGTCCCGGCGACCATCTTCGCGATCAGCTGCTTGACGAGCTGGTGATGCCCGATCTCCTCGTCGAACGTGCGCCGCTCGTGCGCGTACTTGACGCTGGCGTCGATGCACGCCTGGGCGAGACCCACTGCCCCGGCGGCGACCGTGTAGCGCCCCTGGTCGATGGCGCTCATCGCGATGAGGAAGCCCTCACCCTCCTCACCGATCCGGTTCTCGACGGGCACAGGGACGTCGTCGAAGTTGATCAGGCCGGTGTTTCCGGCGCGGATGCCGAGCTTGCCGTGGAGCGTGCCGGTACTGAGGCCCTTCATCCCGCGCTCGACCAGGAACGCGGTGACGCCCTTGTGCTTGAGCGACCGATCGACGCTCGCGAAGACCAGGAAGTGGTCGGCGATGTCGGCCAGGCTTATCCAGATCTTCTGGCCGTTGAGGCGGTACACATCGCCGTCCTTCCGGGCCGTCGTCTGGAGGTTCCCGGCATCGGTGCCGACGCCGGGCTCGGTCAGCCCGAACGTCGCCAGCTTCTCCCCGCGTGCCTGGGGCACCAGCCAGCGCTGGCGTTGCTCCTCGGTGCCCCACTGGAGGAGGGCCAGCGAGTTGAGCGCGACGTGGACGCTCTGGACGACACGGAACGCCGTATCGGCACGTTCGAGCTCCTCGCACAGGATCCCGAAGCTGATGTAGTCCATCCCCGCGCCGCCGTACGCCTCGGGGATCGGCGCGCCGAGGAACCCCTG
>Ga0207648_10002607_pt1 | contig 19318 bp, 19 predicted proteins | sample KBSMisM32_FD_184310 | JGI IMG/M metagenome (GOLD analysis project Ga0207648, IMG submission 184310) | Miscanthus rhizosphere microbial communities from Kellogg Biological Station, Michigan, USA - KBS Miscanthus M3-2 (SPAdes) (version 2) | ecosystem: Host-associated > Plants > Roots >...
GGCGGCACAGAATCCGCTCATACATTCAGCGCCGCTCAATCGGCCGCACGCCACGAGTGGGGGCAGTTGTTCGCGCCATCCGCCGTTCCGGCCGGCTGACCGTTCGTCAGAAATCCGTCGCCGCGGACTTGAAATACCCTGCAGCGCATTGATTTCTCGGTCCCGCGACCTTGTTGTGGGCTTCGGGACCGATAAGCACCGCGAACGGCATACTGAGCACGGTATCGACGCAACAAAATGCGAAACCGCCTGGCTGGGGGTGTGGCCGGGCGCTCGCGGTCGCAATATTAGCGCCGCCTCCTTCACAGCACATCCGCAGCTCAACGCCATCCAGATGTCGACGCCCCGTCTTAAGTTCGGTTAGGAGAAGGAGCTCCAGGCGAAGGGACTTGCGATGACGGAGTCGAGCACGCAATCCGAGCACCGGGATACTCGCCAGGCCGATGGTCCGTCGAACGGCCAAGCGCCGCGAGTATCCGGCAGCCGTTGGACTCGCGTAAAAAACGAATGGGGCCATCGTCTGCAGCCCGGGGAGCAGTCCGTGGTCATCGCATGGTCATCGTTCACTGCCACCTTCTCCGGTGTCCGGGCGCTAACACACTGGATCCGCGCCGGCCACGGCCCCTCTGGCGGCGGAATGTCTATCGGCGGCCAGCACTTTCACCACTACAACATTGGGATCGGGCTGCTTTCGACCATCGGCGCGATCGCCTTACGCGGGGAAGAACGTCACCGCCGGCACCCGATGACTGCGGTTGCCTACGGATCAGCGCTGGCGCTCATCGTTGACGAGCTGGCACTGCTGATGGACCTCAAGGACGTCTATTGGGCACGTGAAGGCCGCAAGAGCGTCGACGCCGCCGTCATTCTGGTGGCGGGAGGCGGCACCTTCGTCGCCGGCATGCCATTCTGGCCGCACGCACGACACGCACTACGCAGCACACCCTAAGACCACCCACACCGGCGCTCCACAGCCCAAAGAGCCAATCGACGGTCCACAAAATCTCTGTCGCGAGCCGCCCGTCGAGCGCACTGCGCCCGCCTCCGCCAGTTTCTTCGTGATGCGGGTCGCCGGAACCCGCGGTCATCGCCGTGACGGGGATCGGGCCGGTAGATCAAACCTGGATCGATCCGTCGCAACCCTGGCTGCGCCGCGTCTGAGGGACCGACACAAAGAGAAAGGGAAGGAAATCGATTTCCTTCCCACTCCAACGTATAACGCACATGGGGGCTTGCGGCAAGGCCCCGGTCATGGCGCACAATCGCTGACCTAGACCAGAAACTGCGACTTTGGGGGCATGTGACAGCGCAAGACTACGAAGACGAGTTGCAGTCCGAGCGCATCTACGTGGCCGGGCTGTACGAGCGACTCGACAGCGAGCGGGCACGAGTGAAGGACCGCTACAAGGCGGCATTGCGTGGCGACGGTGGCGCACTCGTCGAGAGAGATGTCGAAGTCCGTGCGCTGGCCAAGCAGGTCAAGCGGCTGGACGTCGCGGACAGCGGGCTCTGTTTCGGGCGGTTGGACAGCGTTTCCGGTGAGCATTCATACATCGGCCGGATCGGCATTTTCGATCGCGAGAACGATTACGAACCGCTGCTGCTCGATTGGCGTGCGCCCGCAGCACGCGCGTTCTACATCGCCACCGCAGCAAGTCCGGAGAACATGCGGCGCCGCCGCCAGTTCCACACGCGCGGGCGCCAGGTGGTCGATTTCACCGACGAGGTCCTCGGCCGTCCCGGCGGTGGCGAGCGAGGGGATGCCGCGCTGCTCGCCGCGGTCAACGCGCCGCGTGGTGAGGGGATGCGCGACATCGTCGCGACGATCCAGGCCGAGCAGGACCAGATCATCCGGCTGGATCACCAGGGGGTGCTGGTGATCGAGGGCGGTCCTGGCACCGGGAAGACCGTGGTGGCGCTGCACCGCGTCGCGTACCTGCTTTACACCCAGCGCAAGCGGATGGAACGCCACGGCGTGCTCGTGGTCGGCCCCAATGCGGCGTTCCTCACTCACATCGGCCGCGTCCTTCCCTCGCTGGGTGAATCCGAAGTCGTGTTCATGACCATCGGCGACCTTGTGCCCGGTCTGCATGTGACCGCCGAGGACACTCTGGAGGCTGCACGGCTCAAGGGCTCGCTGAAGATCCTGGACGTGCTGGCGGCCGCAATCGCCGATCGTCAGCGGCTACCGGAGGAACCGCTGCCGATCGAACTGTCGGATGTGACTGTGCGGATCGACGCGGGCACGGCGGAGTGGGCACGCGAGGAGGCACGCGCGACCGGGTTGCCGCACAACGAGGCCCGCGCCATGTTCTGGGAAATCGTCACGTACGTGCTCACCGAACGGGCGATAGCGCGGATCGGCACCGGCTGGCTGACACGGGAGGACCGCGACGCCTGGGAACAGCTGCGGGAGGACCTGATCGACGAGCTCGCGGAGAACGACCACTTCATCGCCGCGCTCGACGAGCTCTGGCCGATACTCACTCCACAAACACTGTTGGCAGAGCTGTACACGTCGCCAGAACTACTGCGAGCCGCAGGTGGCGATGCGGTACTGCTTCGCGCCGACGGCGACGCCTGGACGGTGTCGGACGTGCCGTTGCTCGACGAACTGGTCGACCTGTTGGGCGCCGCGAAGCCTGCCGACGATGCCGCCGAGCGCGAGCGCAACGCGGAGGCCGAGTACGCCGCCGGCGTGCTGGACCTCTTGATCAGCCGCGAAGACCTGATGGACGACGAGGACCATCTGCTCGCACAGGACATGCTCTACGCCGAGGACCTGGCGGAGCGCTTCGTCGAGCACGACACCCGCGATCTCGTCGAACGCGCGGCCGCAGACCGGGATTGGACCTACGGTCACGTCGTGGTCGACGAGGCTCAGGAGCTGTCCGAGATGGACTGGCGGGTGCTGATGCGCCGCTGCCCGAGCCGATCCTTCACGATCGTCGGCGATCTCGCCCAGCGGCGTTCGGTGGCGGGGGCGACCTCGTGGGACACGATGCTGGACCCGTACGTGCCCGGCCGCTGGGTCTACCGGTCGCTGTCGATGAACTACCGCACCCCGGCCGAGATCATGTCCGTCGCCGCCGCGCTGCTCGCCGTATTCGCGCCGGACGTTCAGCCACCCGAGTCGGTACGCGCGTGTGGGGTGTTGCCTTGGTCCCGGCAGGTCACCGATGACGAATTGCCCACTGCCATCGAGGAATTCGGACGTGCCGAAGCAGAGCGCGAAGGCACGAGCGTCGTGATCGGGCCAGCTGGCGTGCCGGGTGCGGTGCTGCCTTCGGATACCAAGGGCCTCGAGTTCGACGCCGTGCTGGTGGTGGAACCGGACCGGATCCTCGCCAACGGCCCACGCGGTGCGGCCGAGCTCTACGTCGCCCTCACCCGCGCCACCCAACGCCTCGGCGTCCTGCACAGCGGCCCGCTGCCACAGGCGTTGACGGGGCTGACCGCGACCGCGCTCACGTCGAGGTGAGCGGGACTATGTTGGCTGACATAGAACCCGATCGAGCGACAGTAGGAGTGCTGCCATGGCGCGATGGGCGACGTATCGGCACCAGGGCCGCGACCGCGTCGGCGTGGTGTCAGGCGAGGCGCTCCATGCCATCTCCGAGGACGTGGGCCTGATCGATCTGATCGCCCGCGGCGCCGACGGTCTCCGTGCGGCGGCGGAGGGCGCCATGACGTCTCCGGCGCAGGTGGTCGCTGTCGCTGATGTCGAGTTGCGGGCCCCTATCCCCGAGCCGCCGTCGGTTCGGGACAGCTTGTGCTTCCTTGATCACATGCGCAACTGCCAGCAGGTGACCGGTGCCGGCCGTACGCTGAGCGATACCTGGTATCGGGTCCCTGCATTTTATTTTGCCTGTCCTGCAACCGTTTTCGGTCCCTATCAGGACGTCCCGACCGCACCGGGATCCGCATGGCAGGACTTCGAGCTGGAAATCGCGGCGGTTGTCGGTGCCGCGGGCGCTGACTTATCGGTCGAGCAGGCGCAGCAGGCCATCGTCGGTTACACGATCTTCAACGACTGGTCGGCCCGCGATCTTCAAATGCTGGACAGCCAGCTCGGGATCGGTCAATCGAAAGGCAAAGACAGCGGCATCACGTTGGGTCCGTATCTGGTCACTGCCGACGAGCTGGAGCCTTATTTCGCCAATGGCCGGCTCGATCTGGAGGTGACGGCGTTGGTCAACGACAAGGTGATCGGGAGCGGCTCGACCTCGGCGATGGATTGGACCTTCGCCGAGGTGATTTCGTATGCCTCTCGCGGTGTGCCGCTGCGGCCGGGGGATGTTTTCGGCTCCGGCACAGTCCCGACGTGCACGCTGATCGAGCACCTCGACGCCGCCAACCCCGCCGCCTTCGGTGGATGGCTCCACGACGGCGATGTCGTCACGCTGCGGGTCCGCGGACTGGGCGAGACGCGGCAGACCGTCCGCGCCACTCCTGCGCCCTATCCCCTTCGCACGCTTGAGAACCCCGACGCCGCCAAACCGCGACCACGGGTCAACCTGGCGACGGCACGCGTCCCGTACACGCGCGGCCTGCACAACCTCGCCGACCGAGTGTGGGCGTGGACTCTTCCCGACGGCGGTTACGGCTGGAGCAACGCCGGGCTGATTTCGGGTGAGGGCGAGTCGCTACTCGTCGACACACTGTTCGACTGTCATCTGACCGCCGAGATGCTCGACGCCATGCGGCCGATGACGGATGCGGCGCCGATCACCACGGCGTTGATCACCCACTCCAACGGCGACCACACCCACGGCAACCAGCTCCTCGATCCCGCCGTCCGAATCATCGCCGCCACCGGCACCGCCGAGGAGATCGCGCACGAGATGGCACCCGAGATGCTGGCGATGGTGCAGCACGCCGACTTGGGTCCAACCGCGACGCGGTATCTACGGGAACGGTTCGGGCCCTTCGACTTCGGCGGCATCAAGCTCCGCAACGCGGACATCACGTTCGATGACAGACTGGACATCGACGTGGGAGGGCGACCGGTTGCCCTGCTGAATCTCGGACCGGCGCACACCGCAGCCGATTCGGTGGTGCACGTACCCGACGCCGGTGTGCTGTTCGCGGGCGATCTGCTGTTCATCGGCGGCACACCGATCGTCTGGGCGGGCCCAATTTCCAACTGGATCAAGGCATGTGACGCCATGCTCGCGCTCGACGCTCCGACCGTGGTGCCCGGGCACGGGCCGATCACCGATCCCGATGGGATTCGCGCCGTGCGCGGCTACTTCGAGCACATCCTGGCTGAGATCGATGCGGCTCACGGCGAAGGTCTGACGTTCGCGGAGGCCGCCGACAGGATCGATCTCGGCGAGTACGCGCACTGGTTGGATTCCGAACGCGTCGTCGTCAACGTCTACCAGCGCTACCGAGAACTCGAACCAGAGACCCCCGAGCTTCCGCCGCTGGCGCTGCTCGCGATGCAAGCCGATTGGCACGCCAAACGCGGCGGATGACTACTTCCACGCGAACACCGGTTGCTCGAGTTCGTCGACGCGATCGTGACGGCCCTCCAGGCAGAGCCATCGCAGTTGTAGCAGGACAGCTCCCGTCGGCGCATGGACGAGGTCGTTGCCGAGCGGGATCTGCACGACAGGGCGTGGGCTCTCGGGGATGGCGATGAACCGCGGCGAATCGTCACGCTGCAGTTGATGTAGCCCGACCCGGTAGACCGCGACCACCTCGTCGGGCGCTGGACGGGGGTCGAGTCGGCCACCGCCCCAGATCACTACCGGGGTGATCACATATCCGGACCGTGTTGGGTAGTCGTCGAGTAGACCCAGCACCTCGGAATCGGACAGCCGGATGCCGACCTCTTCGTCCATCTCCCGCAATGCGGCGTCGACCGCGGTCTCGCCCGGGTCCAACCTGCCGCCAGGCAAAGCCCATTGGGCGGCATGCGAAGAGAGCCGAGAAGCCCTGCGGCACAGGAGGAAGGCGGCGCCGCCCGAGACGTCGACCATCCGGCCGTCGAGGCCGGGCTCCAGCAGTTCCTCCCCATCGATCCAGTCGTCGAGAGGTGCCGGATCGACTCGGTCTTCACCGACGATGGAGTCGACCAGCACCACGGCGACGGCCGCGTGCCGCTTCGTCGGGTCGGTGACAACGCGGCGGTCGTGCCCCGCCAGGTGTTCGCGGATCCGGTCGCGCAGCGCGTCGTCGTAGCTGATCGTCACCACTTGACCATAGGCACACCCCTGCGCGAGGTGGGCGATCGCGGTCAACCTTGCGTGAACGCTGCTTCGAAGAACGCCAGTTCCAGATGCATTGCCCGCCGGTAGGTGGCGCGCACGACGACACTGTCGTCGGCCTGTTCATCGAGTAGGCGCTCCAATAGGAGCGCCGTCTCCTCAAACCCGGGATCGGAGTAGGTCGTCACCCACTCTGCGTACGGTCCCGCGTTGGCGGCGTCGAGAGACGCTCCCAGCCAGGCATACAACCGCATGCACGGCGTCATCGCGGCGAATATCACGCCCAGATCTTGAGCGGCCGCAGTCGCAAGCAGGAATTCGGTGTAGGCCAACGTCGCAGGTAGCGCCTCGACACCAGCCATGTCGATACCCCAGGAGCCGGCGTAGGACGCGTGCAGTCCCAACTCCTGTCGGACACCGGTGAGCAAGTCGGCCAGCGTTAGCAGAGTCGACGTATCCGGACTGCGGGCCAGCGCCAAAGCATAAGCGCGAGCGAATGATTCAAGAAAGAAGGCGTCTTGGGCGAGGTAACCCGCGAAGAGCGTACGCGGCAGCGAGCCGTCTCCGACACCGCGGACGAATGGATGCGCGAGCACGTCTGCGGCCACATCGGCGTTGTCGGACCACAATTGTGCGGACAGTGTCATGGTGGTTCATGTCCCAACGTTCTCGGCTACCTACCAGCTCTCGCAAAGGTTGAACGTCACAAACCTATCGTTTCATCATCGTTATTAAGGTTTATCTCAGTTGTCACATGGGTAACTCTGGTAACAGTGGTGGATGTGGTCACCACACACCCGACAACGAAGAAAGAGCGGAATGGGACATCCGAATGAACACAGTCTTGTATTGCAGCCCCAATGGCGTCGTTTATGAGACCCGCGCCTACAGCAACGCCGACATCGACCAACTGGTTCAGCATCACGGCCTTCACAGTTTGACCAGCAAGGATCGGCAGTTCGACTTCTGGTTCTCCCCGTCGACGCGTCGATGCCAACGCCGCGCCAACACGATCGCAACTGAATTACTCCTAGCAACAACAAGTTTCACAGCAAGGACAGTGCCGCTACTCCACGGCTGCGTCGTCGTCGCGACCCATGACGCAGACGGCGATCTCGACGGCCTCAGCTGGCCGCAACTGGACCTGCTGGCTCAGAAGGCCCGCTCGCTGACGAAGCGCGACGTCCGGGTGCTCGGCCGCCGGATTGGTCGTGAGAAGCGCAGCCGCAAGTCGGATTCACCGGGGTACCGCCCTGCTGGTCAGAGTGCAGTGAAAGCGCCGCCGACCAGCAATTCCGTCCCGGCGATGTAGGTGCTCTCGTCGGCGGGGCTCAGCAGGAAGAGGGCGAGCACTCGATCATCACCACTCGACCATGGACGGGCATTGTTTCGTTCGGTGCCTGCGGGGCAACACTGCAGCGCATGACCGGTTCCTCATTACGGGCGGTCAGCGCCGCGGATTCGGAGCCGCGAAGAAAGAGAGGATCAGCATGGCACTCAACGATGACGACATCACCACGTCCGGCGCCGGCGGAGAGGGACCCGCTGACGGCGGCTCCAACCCCGAGAGCCACGACGGTGGCGCCGACGGCACCGCAGGCGGCGAAGGCCCCGCTGACGGCGGCTCCAACCCCGAGAGCCACGACGGTGGCGCCGACGGCACCGCAGGCGGCGAAGGCCCCGCTGACGGCGGCTCCAACCCCGAGGGCCACGACGGTGGCGCCGACGGCACCGCCTGACCGTTACCCGATGCTGAGGCGCTGCATTGCGGCCGATCCTCGAACGTTCGCCGACGAGTACTGGGGTCGCAAGCCGTTGCTCAGCCGAGCCGGCGCGTTGCCCCGCGACTTCAGCGATCTGCTCTCACCGATCACGGTCGACGAACTGATCGCCGAGCGCGGGGTGCGCGCGCCGTTCATTCGACTGGCCAAGGAGGGCGACGTCCTGGCCAGAGACTGTTACCTCGGGCCGGCCGGATTCGGTGCCGAGATGCCCGACCAGGTCGACAGCGGAAAGGTACTGAGCCAATTCGCCTCCGGCGCAACGATTGTGCTGCAGGGCCTGCACCGGCTGTGGCCACCTCTCATCGAATTTATCCGACAGGCTGTCGATGATCTGGGGCGTCCGGTTCAGGCGAACGCATACATCACGCCGCCCGACAATCGCGGCTTCGATCCGCATTACGACGTGCACGACGTGTTCGTCCTACAAGCGTCCGGACAGAAGCGCTGGATCGTGCACGAGCCCGTGCACCACCATCCCCTGCCGTCCCAGCCGTGGACACGGCACCGTGCCGCGATCGCCGAGCGTGTCACCGGCGAACCCGTCATCGACACGGTGCTGTCGGCCGGCGACGCGCTGTATCTGCCGCGCGGGTGGGTTCATTCGGCGGTGGCAATGGAGACGACGTCAATCCATCTGACAATCGGAGTCTCGGCTGTGACCGGCGTTGACGTCGCTCGCGCCGTCGTCGATCAGTTGGCGAACGTCGGCGATTTCAGAAAGTCGCTGCCGATGGGCAGCGCTCCCACCGACCAGAACGCCATGATCGCGACGGTGACCAAGGCGATCGCGGAGATGGTCGATCTGTTGCGGGATGATGCATCCATGCTCAGTGCCGGTGCAGCCGCGCAGCTATCGCGACAACACGTTGAGCGGACACGGCCTGTTCCGGTGCGCCCGCTGGCCTCGCTTGCGGCGGCCGACGATGCGAGCACCACGCCGGTGCAATGGCGTCACGGGTTGGTCGCTGCGTTAGAGCACAACGGCGATCGTGTCGTCCTTCGACTGCCCGACCGAACGATGACGTTCCCGACCTCGTGCGGCGATGCGATGCAGGCACTGCACAGCGGGAAAATCACCGACGCGGGTGGCTTGCCGGGTCTGGACCGCGCTGACGCGACGGTTCTGATCAGGAGACTTCTCCGGGAGGCCGTCGTCGTCCCAGTCGACGGATGACCGCGGCTAGGCGACAGCCGTGCAGTGACCAATCGCTGGCGCGCAATGACCCGATGTACGGCACCGCGTCCGCGGGGTCGGCATGGATGCTGCTCGAATTGTCCGGCTCATGGGGGCCTTCGGCGTTTTTGCAGTCGCCGTCGGCCATCGATCCCCAGCTCGGACGCACGATCGTTCGCCGCGTCGAGGCCGCAGGAATGCGTATCGCGGCGATACGTCGTCACGGTCGGCGGCCGGACACGCCGCGATGGCGGTGGTTCATGGCGCAGTCCGCGGCTGGCAGTGAAGCCCTGTACCAGGGCGAGGTCAGCGATCCCCGGGAGTACCTCGACATTTCACTCGACGGAACCGACGGCGCATTGTCGAGCGACCCGCTGGTCGCGATCTGCGCGCATGGCAAGCATGATCAATGCTGCGCAGTCCGCGGTCGCAGCGCATGTCAGGCGATCGCCGCGAAGTACCCCGAATTCACTTGGGAGTGCTCGCATTTGGGTGGCGACCGGTTCGCGGCCACGATGCTCGTGCTTCCCGAAGGACTGTGCTACGGGCGGGTGGATTCCGCCGAGCCGGCGGAACTCGTGCGACTGTATCTCGAAGGACGACTGGACAATAGGTTCCTCCGGGGACGCACCTCACTACCGCATGCGGTGCAGGCCGCGCAGTATTTCGTCCGTGAGGCCTTTGGCGACGACCGCATCGATGCGCTGCACCCTGTCGATGTCGAGCGCCGGGAACACCAGATCCGTGTTGAGCTCGGCGGCGAATCAGGTCCGATCGAGGTGATTCTCAAGGAGGAACTGACCGAACCGCTTCTGTCCGCCTGTCATGCGAAGGTCGCAGGCCGGGTCCGCGTGTTCGTTCTGGAGCGAATCGTGACCACGGTCTGACGTCCGTGGGCGTACAGGGACGCTCAGCCGACATCACCCGAGAGCCGCTGGCGGAGGGTGGCCGCACAGAGCGTGAGGTGGTTGCGCTCGGCGAGGTTTTGGGCCTGAGCAGCGGCCTCCACGTAGAGCCGCGCCGCCGTCGCGATGTCGCCGGCCCGCTCATGGAGGTAGGCGGCAGAAGCGGTGTACCGCGGGAGCGTCGGGTCGAGTTCGGCGAGGGCGGCGAGCCCCGCCTGCGGTCCGTCGGCCTGGCCGATGGCGACGGCGCGGTTGAGCCGCACGACCGGGCTGTCGGTGAGCCGGACGAGCTCGTCGTACCACTCGACGATCTGTACCCAGTCGGTCTCGTCGGCGGTCTGCGCGTCGGCGTGCAGGGCCGCGATCGCGGCCTGCGCCTGGTACTCCCCGAGCCGGTCACGGGCCAGCGCGGCCTGGAGCACGGCGACGCCCTCGACGATCAGGTCGCGCCGCCAGAGGCCGCGGTCCTGATCGGCCAGCGGCACGAGGCTGCCGTCGGCGCGCGCCCGGGCCGGGCGTCTCGCGTGGTGGAGCAGAAGCAGGGCCAGGAGCCCCGCGACCTCCGGTTCGTTCGTCGTCGCTTCGAGCTGCCGAGCCAGCCGGATTGCCTCCGCGGCCAGGTCGACGTCGCCGCTGTACCCCTCGTTGAACACCAGATACAGCACCTTCAGCACGGTGCGCAGGTCTCCCGGCTGACCTAGGCGGATGTCGCTGACGGTGCGTTTGGCCCGGCTGATCCGCTGCGCCATGGTCGCTTCCGGCACGAGGTACGCCTGCGCGATCTGGCGGGTGGTGAGGCCGCCGACGGCCCGCAGCGTCAGGGCGACGGCCGATGCCGGGGTGAGGGTTGGGTGCGCGCACAGGAAATAGAGCTGCAGCGTGTCGTCCACCGATTCGGTCGGTCCGGGCGGAGCGGCGCTTGCGTCCTCCTCCTGGAACACCCGGAGCTCGCGGTTGCGTCGCGCGGTGTCGGATCGGGCGAGATCGACGAAACGGCGCCACGCCGTGGTGATCAGCCAGCCCTTGGGATCGACGGGGCGCCTGTTCGGCCATGTCTCGACGGCCCGCACCAGTGCTTCCTGGACGGCGTCCTCGGCTGTCGCGAAGTCTGCCCCGCGGTGGACGAGAGCCGCCAGGACACCCGGGATCAGGTCCCGCAGCTGGCCCTCGTCCGCCGTGTTCATCGCGGCAGCGGCCATCTACTCGGAGACGGTTGGTGGAGCGGTCAGGAACGGCCGAACCTCGAGCCACTCGTGGATCGGCTTGCCGCCCGCGCCAGGCGCCGCTGACAACTCGCCTGCCAACTCGACGGCGCGCTGGTACGAGTCGACGTCGATGATCATCCAACCCGCGATCAGGTCCTTGGTCTCCGCGAACGGGCCATCGGTCACCGGGGGCTTGCCCTCACCGTCGTAGCGGACCCAGGCGCCCTCCGGCGCCAGCGCCTGGCTGTCCACGTACTCGCCGCTGCCTTCCAGCCGGGCAGCGAAGTCGTTCATGTACTGGATATGCGCCTCGATCTCGGCGGGCGTCCACTGGTCCATCGGCACGTCGCTGACGGCCGCCGGCGCGCCTCGGTAGTGCTTGAGGAGCAGGTACTTCGCCATGAGATTCTCCCTTCAGGTTCGCGACCCTAGTTGGTCGCTTACCCCTGGGACGGAGCCGTCACCACTTTCTCGACATCCGCGTGACGCCATCGACAGATGTGTCATCCGCCAAGCCCCGTCCAGAAACAAATCGGCCCGTACGCAGCGATCCTCGCCGGTACGCGGATCCGCATGAGCAATTGCGAGACCGCAGAAGGTCGACTCACCCACCTTCGCCGGCGCGGCCGGTAGAGTCTTCGCGTGCCTGAGAGGTCAACCGTGAAGTCTGTAAACGCCCGTCTCGCTGAGGAACTGGCCGTCGATGAGGTTCGGGTCGCTGCCGCCGTCCGGCTACTCGACGAAGGCGCCACTGTCCCGTTCATCGCCCGATACCGCAAAGAGGCGACCGGAAGTCTCGATGACGGCCAACTGCGGATACTCGCGGAACGCCTGCAGTATCTGCGTGAGCTGGACGACCGTCGGTCCGCAGTGCTGGCCTCCATCCAAGAGCAGGGCAAGCTCACCGACGAGTTGACGGCCGCACTGATGGCCGCTGACACCAAGTCGCGTGTCGAAGACATCTACCTGCCCTACAAGCCGAAGAGACGGACCAAGGCGCAGATCGCTCGTGAGGCTGGGCTCGAGCCCCTTGCCGATCGGTTGCTCGCCGATCCGGCGCTGATCCCCGGGGAAGTTGCCACGGAGTTCCTCGGTGACGATGTGGCCGACGCCGCCGCAGCACTCGACGGAGCGCGACACATCCTGGCCGAGCGCGCAGCCGAGGACGCCGAACTCGTCGGTGCCATCCGCGAGAAGTTCTGGAAGGGCGGTTCGGTACGAACGGCGCCCTGGTCGGATGATGTGGCGAAAAGTGCTGCTGCGCAGAAGTTTCGCGACTACTTCGAGTTCGCCGAATCGCTGGAGAGCATGCCGTCACACCGCGTCCTCGCCGTGATGCGCGGCGAGAAGGAAGAGGTGCTTGCGCTCACCTTCGACGGCGGTGACGACGACGCCTACCACGCGATGATCGCCCAGACTCTCGGTATCCACAGGGCCTCGACGGCCCCGGCGACACCGTGGCTGGCCGCCACCGTCGAGTGGGCGTGGCGCACCAAGCTGATGATCTCCGCACGGGTCGATGCCCGCGTTCGGCTCCGACAGCGCGCCGAGGAGGACGCCGTGGCCGTGTTCGCCAGGAACCTCAAGGACCTCCTGCTCGCCGCGCCCGCGGGTAACCGCACGACGCTGGGCCTGGATCCCGGCTACCGGACAGGAGTGAAGGTGGCCGTCGTGGACGGCACCGGCAAGGTAGTGGACACCTGTGCGATCTACCCTCATCAGCCGCAGAAGCAATGGGATACGGCCAAGGCAACCCTGGCGGCGCTCGTCGCCCGTCACGGCGTCGAGCTGATCGCCGTCGGTAACGGCACGGCGTCACGCGAGACCGACGCTCTGGCCGCCGAACTGATCGCCGACATTCGAGCCGCCGACGCTCAGGCTCCAGAGAAGGCCATGGTGAGCGAGGCAGGCGCGTCGGTGTACTCAGCCTCTGCGTATGCGGCGCAGGAGCTGCCAACGCTCGACGTGACCCTGCGCGGGGCGGTGTCGATTGCGCGGCGGCTTCAGGATCCGCTCGCCGAACTGGTGAAGATCGACCCGAAGTCGATCGGCGTTGGGCAGTACCAGCACGACGTCACTCCGGGCACGCTCGCCCGCAGCCTGGACGCTGTGGTGGAGGACGCCGTGAACGCGGTGGGAGTCGACCTGAACACCGCATCCGTCCCGCTGCTGGCGCGAGTGTCGGGGGTATCAGAATCGTTGGCCGAGGCGATCGTCACCCACCGCGACAAGACAGGACCGTTCCGCAACCGCAAGGCGCTGCTGAAGGTTCCTCGCCTGGGCCCCAAGGCATTCGAACAATGCGCCGGCTTCCTGCGCATTCGTGGTGGCGACGACCCCATCGATGCGTCCGGTGTCCACCCAGAGGCGTACCCGGTGGTCCGGCGCATCCTGGACCGCTCGGGGGTCACCCTCGCCGAACTCATCGGCGACGAGCGGTCGTTGAGGGCCCTTCGGGCCGCCGACTTCGCCGATGATCAGTTCGGAATCCCCACGGTGACAGATATTCTCGCCGAACTGGAGAAGCCCGGACGCGATCCGCGGCCTGCGTTCTCCACGGCCACATTCGCTACCGGCGTGGAGAAGGTGGCCGACCTGAAGGTGGGCATGGTCTTGGAAGGCGTGGTGACCAACGTCGCGGCATTCGGCGCGTTCGTCGACGTCGGTGTTCATCAGGATGGCCTGGTGCACGTGTCTGCGATGGCCGACCGCTTTGTGTCTGATCCGCATGAGGTCGTGCGGTCCGGGCAGGTGGTGCGGGTCAAGGTCGTCGATGTCGACGTAGAACGCCAGCGGATCGGGTTGAGTCTGCGTTTGAACGACACACCGCAGCAGGATCGGGGCAAGCGTTCCGATCAGGGGCGGGGGACGCGACCAAAGCCGAGTCGCGGCAAGGATTCTGGGCGTCGGGAGTCGAGTCAAGCCACGGGATCAATAGCAGATGCCTTGCGTAAGGCGGGTTTCGGGAGCTGACCGCGCCTCCACGCGAGTCCAGAAACGATCAGCCAGCCGGGCTAACGGCCGCAACCCCTGGTGTCCAGGAGAGAGCACGGCCCGACGGGACCCCGGTTGTCCGGCGGTGGATTCTCTCCATCCCAAATGGTCAGAGAGACATTGCCCTGACCCCAGTTGACCGTGTAGTAGGTGTGGCAGATGTTCCAGTCCCAATTCGGGGGGCCTGGGGAGTTGAATGGGCCGCCGGGCCCACCGCCTGGGTCGTCCCCAGGGCATCAGGCGTACGGGCCGGAGGGCGGCGCCGCCTGGGCGGTGCCTGCGACCAGCCCCAAACCAGCCAGTCCCAAACCGCCGGACACCAACACAGTCCTTGCGAACCCGGCGATTCCTTGTTGCATCGAGATTCCGTTCATAGGCGGTCCTTTCGTAGGGTCCGACCGTCCGTCGGTTGGTGCGCCCGGCCTCACAACTGAGCAACGCCCGCTTACCCGCGCGTAATCAGATACGGGGCCAAGCCGAATTTCTCAACGAGCGTCAGCCAATCCGTCCCCGAGACCTCGTAATCAGCGCGCGCATCTTCGGCAGGCACGGTGGACCAGTAGTTGGTCGCTGCATCGCTGATGGCATGCGCGAGGCTCGGAACCCGATGCCTTTGCACGGGGCGGAAGAACACCGGCGTCGCGGTCACCTGCGCGTTCGAAACCGAGGCAATGAGCGCATTGCTATTCGGGTCGATCACCCGGATCCCGTCTGGGCCAACGTCGATGGCAAGCCAAGGTTGGTGCATCGACCGCGTGTACTCGTGCTGTTTCTTGAAGTTGAACGACCCGATCTCTTGTATCAATAGCTAGCGGATTGGCAAAGAGCAAGCAGCGAGCAGGCTCGTCCGGTCCGGGCGGTCGAATATCCAGCCCACTGCGGCAGCTGACCATGGTGAGTATTTCCTCGAAGTCTGCTGCCGACACCCAGGCGTCGACGTCGATCGACTGGCCGTACCCCGCGTCCGGCGCATCGAGTCGTGTCCCGGCGGAGACGCGGCGGTCTCGTCCGCCGAGAATGAATCGGCGTTGGCCAGATTGCAGGTGCAGCGCCACACCCATCGTCGCGCCGCCGGTCACCCCCATGTGCCCAGCTTCGTGTCAGTGAACGAATACACATCGCCTGGCCGCGTATTGACAGTCAGGCCATCGCTGGTGACGGAAAGGACTATCTTTCGGCGTCGCGACCACCAGTACCAGCCGTAGACACCCCCGAAAAGCGCAACAAGACCGACGAGTTGGAAGCGCCGCCCTGCGAATTCCTGCATCCACTCGGCACGACCGTCGGCCAGCGACTGCATACCTAGGAACAGGCCTCCGAGCACGGCGCAGAACGCCAGAATCCCGACCACCATGATGGCGTAAGACTTGCCCAAGTTGTTTTGCCAGGCGGGCGTCGTTTTGGAGGCCACTTTGGAGCCCCAGAACGGGGGCTGTGCCACGAACTGGCGCGACGCAGCGGGTCCATCGTTGACGTGCCTCGACATGGAGTCCCCCTTTCGACACATTCACGTCGAAGTGTTTGTGCCAGCAAAACTACGGCCGTCGCGGCGGGGTCGGCTGGGGTAGTCGTCTACTCCAATTCGGGGGTGGGTGGACTACCCGCCCACGCCGTGTCAGCCCGGCGGGCTGGTCATCAGCGACGGCAGCAGCGGAAACCTCGTGTCATTTCGTCACTGGTTCCGGTGCGTCAAAGCAGTGTCGCCCGCTGGGCTTCAGTAGGGCTGGTCGCCTTTCGGCATGACGTAGTCGGAGGCTGGGGCGGAGACACCGTTAACCGTTGTTCCTCCGTTGGTGATGCCCGGGGCCATCGTCAGCATGCTCTGTGGGAATCCGAACGTCGGCTCGGTGACTGCGTTGAGCCGAGCCAAATCCTCGGCGGTGAGGTTCACATCGAGAGCGCGGATGTTGTCCTCAAACTGCGAAAGCCGGCGCGCCCCGATGATGATCGATGTCACCGCCCGCTGCGCATGGAGCCATGCCAGCGCCACGCTGGCGACCGTGGTCTCGTGGGCTTCGGCGATGATCTCGAGTTCGTCGACGACGGCGTAGGTCTTCTCGTTGAGGAAGCCCTCCACCAACGCTGCGCGATCGGCCTTCTGCTCACCGGCGTTGCGTCGTGTGTACTTGCCGCTGAGCGCACCCCCGGCGAGCGGTGACCATGGCGTGATCCCGAGGCCGAATTCGCCGGCCATGGGAACCAGTTCCTGTTCGACGGTCCGTTGCAGCAGCGAGTACTCGATCTGCAGCCCGATGAAGGACGACCATCCGCGGAAACGGGCGATGAGGTTGGCCTCGGCGATCTTCCACGCCGGGGTGTCCGATACGCCGAGGTAGCGCACCTTGCCGGCCCGCACGAGGTCGTCGAGTGCGGCCATCGTCTCCTCGATGGGGGTGTTCGAATCCCAGATGTGCAGCCAATACAGGTCGATGTAGTCGGTTTGCAGGCGCCGCAGCGAGTTCTCGCAGGCGTTGATCAGTGATTTGCGGCCCGAGCCGCCGCCGTTGGGATCTCCCGGATAGAGGTTGCCGCTGAACTTGGTCGCGATCACCAAGCGATCCCGGCGGGCGGGGTGGCGCCCGATGTGGTCGCCGATGATCTTCTCGGAGTGGCTCTTGGTGTAAAAGTTGGCGGTGTCGATGAAGTTGCCGCCGAGGTCGACGAACCGGTCGATGATCTGTTGGGACTCCTCGACACTGGAGCCCCAGCCGAGGTCTTCGCCGAATGTCATCGCACCCAGGCACAGTGGGCTGACGCGTAGACCGGACTGTCCGAGTGTCACGTAGTGATCCAAGGGCATGGAAGGGCTCCCTCTGGTAGGTTGTTCACTTATGCGTTTGTTTATTTCTAAACTAATTTATCTCTGAACGATCTGGGTTGCAATGTCGATGGCAACCGACGATGCGGCGAAGATCTGGTCGCTGAACTACCGGGTGCTGCTCTCGGTGATCTCCTCCGTCGAGGCCGACATCACCGCGTTCGGGCTCGACTCCAAGGAGCTGTTCCTGCTCGCGGAGATCGATGAGCATCCCTACCCTGCCGAGCTCGCGGCAACCATGAGCATGCCCAAGGCAACGGTGACGGTTTACCTCAAACGGCTTGAGGCCGCGGGTTTCGTGCGCCGCCACATCGACCCCGCTGATCTGCGGCGCCATCGCCTCAAGCTCACGCCGGCCGGGCGCCAAGCAACCAGGGACGGCCTCGCACTCCTCTCGGACGCGTTCGGCAAGCGTCTGGAACGCCTCACCCGAGCACAGCAAAAGGAACTCAAGAAGCTGCTTGAACAAATTCTCTGACTTGGTCCTCGGGTTTCACCGGTACTAGTCGCGTCCGGCTTCGATGAGCTTGTCAGCAAGCCCGATTGGGTTCGTAAAGACCGCCTCGTGGCTTCCCGCCATCTGGACCAACCGGAACGTTCCGAGCCGGCTTGACATGCGGGGATGCCAGCCCGAATCCCCGGGTGGCATTACCATGTCGGCAGTCCCGACAAGGAAGCTGCGGGGAATCTGAAGCGAATGGAACGTCTCCATTTCCAACGGCTCGGCCCACGGCCCAAACGGCTCTGGGGACAGCTGGCCGTAGGCACGCTGCACAAGATCGGGGTCGCCATCATTGATGAAGACATCGCGCCACATTTCGAAGGGGATCATGAAGGTGTTGTCGGCCGAGTCGGCCGCCATCTGCACGAGCATCTCAACACTGTCTGGCAGCATTTCGAGCGCACTCTCACCGTCATTGAGCACGTAGGCACTCCAAAAGACCAGGCGGCGAACGCGTTCGGGGATAACCTCCACCACCTTGCTGATGATGGTGCCTGCATAACCGTGGCCCACCAGAATGAAGTCTGTGAGCTCCCTGTCCACGATGAAGTCCACGATCGATTGCGTCGATTCGGCGTGGGTGACGTTCTTGGGAACCCCTTTACCGTGTCCTGCCACCGTCGGGCCATATGCCGTGTGCCCGAGCCGCTCTAGGTGTTCGATAACCGGGTGCCACAGCGACCCATCGTGACAACCTCCGTGCACCAATACGAACGTGTATGAGCCTTCTGTCGCCGTGTGCAGATCATCAACGCTCACAACAGTATCCTCCACGCCTCAATATCCCGTAGCTGAAACGAGGGGACAGGTTCGGTCCGTTCAACTCTGTGACGAGCGCCACTGAATGGCTGGCCCGAAGACGAGCGCTTCTGCAACCGCTCGGGTTGTGTTGACGGTTACGGCTTTGCGTCCAGCCGCGCCGAAGTCCCGGCGCCGTCGAACAACACGACGAGCTGCTCGGCGGGTTCCTCGGTGTGCGTTACCTCGGCCGCGAAGGCCCGATCAAAACAAGTTGTGTTTATGGCCGCACCTCGACAGGCAGGGCGGGACGACCGCCACCAAAGGAACTACTGGCACGGTCGATCTCGCCGAAGAAGACCATGACGTCGTTTGGGTCCGTTCCTGCCTCCTCTAAACGAGTCACGATCGCGGAAAGAAGCGAGCGCTTCCTGTCTTCGTCAGTCCCTGCCGAGACCAGGACCTCGATCATCAGGACATACTCGCTGCGAGGCTTCTGCAGATCGGGATAGAGAGGGCTGATGCGCAGGTCGGCTTCTTCCAAGGAGATGAACCTGTGGAAGTGATCGTTGTCTGGATAACCGGCGCTGACGCTTGCTTATGAATGGCGGCGGATATTGCGTCCTTTTCTGTCGCCGTTCTCCCAGAACGCATTGTGACGGTGAAAAGTGGCATAGAAATCCTGGTTTTGGCGAGTAGGAGGTCTGTTCGTGGGAGGTGTCAATGGTCATCGTAGGCGAGGAGGGGCGGACGTCGGTGTTGTAGACGCGGCGAGCAGAGGGAAGACATAGCAGGCGGGCTGGCATCCGCGTTGTAGAGCGGGAGTTCGCCGAGTGTTTCGTTGTCATCCGGGTCAGAAAGGATAGGCAGGAGGCGTGGGCTGGACGGTGATCCATCGGGTGTCGGTGTAGGCCTCGATGTTGGCTGCGGCGGTGCCGAAGCGAGATGAGTTGCCCGAGTTGCGAACTCCGCCGAAGGGCACG
>Ga0207648_10002612_pt1 | contig 19310 bp, 12 predicted proteins | sample KBSMisM32_FD_184310 | JGI IMG/M metagenome (GOLD analysis project Ga0207648, IMG submission 184310) | Miscanthus rhizosphere microbial communities from Kellogg Biological Station, Michigan, USA - KBS Miscanthus M3-2 (SPAdes) (version 2) | ecosystem: Host-associated > Plants > Roots >...
CGGCGGCTGTCGTCAGCGTCGCGCACCGCCGCGGGCTCCACGTCCCCGGGGACCTGACCGTTGTCGGCTTCGACGACACGTCGCCCGCGACCACGGTCTGGCCGGAGCTGACCACCATCCGCCAGCCGGTCTCGGCGATGGCAGCCGCCGCGCTTGGCCTTCTCCTCGAAGACTTGCGCAATCGCCGTCGCACCGGCGAAGGCCTGTCGCAGGAAATGGTGCTGGATCACGAATTGATCGTCAGGGAGTCATCCGGCCCGCCGAGTGGGACTTAGCCGGTGCATTGCGCTTCCGGAGTTCGACGTTAACGCTAACATCAATCCGGCTTTCACCGAGTCGAGTTTGGCATTTGAGGGGATGCAAGAATGACAACAACAGATTCGCAGCGCGCGAATATGGGATTTATCGGCGCCATCGTCGCGGTGGCGACGATCGGCGGGTTCCTGTTTGGTTATGACAGCGGTGCGGTGAACGGCACGCAGCCCGGGTTGAAGGCCGCGTTCGGCCTTATCGAAGGAAGCTGGTCGCCAAGCAACGGGCTCGGATTCACCGTCGCCTCCCTGCTGATCGGATGTTTCATCGGCGCCTTCTTTGCTGGTCGCCTCGCGGACCTTATCGGCCGGCGCAACACAATGATGCTCGCCGCTGCGCTGTTCCTCGTTGGGGCGCTGGTGCAGGGTGCGGCACAGTCGCATCTCATTTTCCTGATTGCTCGGATCTGTGGCGGAATGGCGGTAGGCGCTGCGAGCGTTCTTTCGCCTGCCTACATCTCCGAAGTCGCTCCAGCGAATATCCGCGGCCGCCTTACTACCGTTCAGCAGATCATGATTATCACGGGCCTTACCGCCGCGTTCCTCGTGAATTACTTCCTGGCCGCGAAGGCGGGTGTCTCCACAGCGAAATTCTGGGGTGGGATCGAAGCCTGGCGCTGGATGTACCTTATGCAGGCGATCCCCGCCGCGATCTTCCTCATTGCCTTGTTCCTCATCCCGGAGAGCCCACGGTACCTCGTCTCGAAGGGGCGCACTGAGAAGGCCGAGAGCGTTCTTGCGAGCCTCTTCGGCGCCGACGCCGCCCGCGCCAAGCTCGACGAAATACGTGCAAGCTTCAGTACTGATCACCGTCCACGCCTAAGCGACATCAAGTCGCCCACCGGCGGCATTCGGAAGGTCGTCTGGGCAGGCATCATGCTCGCCGCCTTCCAGCAATTCGTCGGCATCAACGTGATCTTCTATTACGGCGCGACTTTGTGGCAGCTGGCCGGCTTCACCGAGAGTCAGTCACTCGCAATCAACATTGTCTCCGGTGCGGTTTCGATCGCGGCCTGCTTCGTCACGATCGCTGTCATCGACAAGATCGGCCGCAAGCCCATTCTGCTGATCGGATCGGCGGGCATGGCCGTGACCTTGTTCGCAATGACCTATGCGTTCAGCCAAGGATCGCTCGACCCACAGGGTAACCTCGTGCTGTCCAAGGATCTCGGGATAATCGCGGTGGTCGCCGCCAACCTCTACGTGATCTTCTTCAACTTCAGCTGGGGGCCCGTGATGTGGGTCATGCTGGGTGAGATGTTCCCGAACCAGATCCGGGGGTCGGCACTCGCCGTTTGCGGCTTCGTCCAATGGTTCTCGAATTTCCTTATCTCGTTCAGCTTCCCGGTGATGGCGGCCAAGCTCGGGTTGACCATCAGCTACACCTTCTACGGCATCTGCGCTGTCATCAGTTTCTTCCTCGTCCAGAAGCTGGTGCACGAGACCCGCGGGGTGGAGCTGGAGCAGATGTCCGGCCACTGAGGCTCGCGGGAAGTGGAAGCATGACCCGCACGCCAGTCCGTCCGTTCCGTTCGCGGGAGTGGTTCGATGCGCCCGGACGTCCGGACATGGCTGCGCTTTATATGGAGCGCCATGCTGCCGATGCATTGACGCGCGAGGAAATGCGTTCGGGCAAGCCGATCATCGGCATTTCGCAGTCGGGATCGGACCTTGCCGCGTGCAACCGGGTACACCTGAAGCTGGTCGAGCGGGTTAAGGCAGGAATCCGTGACGCCGGCGGGATTCCGATGGAATTCCCGATGCATCCGATCTTCGAAAACTGCCGGCGGCCGACCGCGGCGCTCGACCGCAATCTCGCCTACTTGGGATTGGTCGAGATCCTGAACGGCTATCCGATCGACGCGGTCGTGCTGACCACCGGCTGCGACAAGACGACTCCCGCGTCCATCATGGCTGCGGCGACCGTCGACATTCCGGCAATCACGCTGAACGGCGGGCCGATGCTCGACGGCTGGCACGACGGTGAGCTGGTCGGGTCGGGGACCGTGATCTGGCGCTCGCGCCGGTTGCTGGGCGCGGGCAAGATCGACGAGGCCGAGTTCATGCGCCGGGCGTGCGACAGCGCGCCGTCGCTTGGTCACTGCAACACCATGGGCACGGCCTCGACCATGAACGCATTGTCGGAGGCGCTTGGGATGTCGCTTCCGGGCAATGCCGCGATCCCGGCGCCGTACCGCGAACGTTCGCACATGGCCTACGAAACGGGCAGGCGGATCGTCGATATGGCGTATGAGGATCTGCGCCCGTCGAAGATCCTGACGCGGCAAGCCTTCCTCAACGCGATCATCGTCAATGCCGCGATCGGCGGATCGACCAACGCGCAGCCCCACATTGTGGCGATGGCACGTCATGCGGGGGTCGAGCTCGGCACGGGCGACTGGATGGAGCACGGCTACGACGTCCCGCTGCTCGTCAACATGCAGCCTGCGGGAAAGTATTTGAGTGAACGCTTCCACCGGGCAGGCGGCGTCCCGGCGGTGATGTGCGAGCTGTTGCATGCCGGCAAGCTCGACGGCACGGCACTGACCTGCACCGGGCGTACGCAGGCCGAGAATCTCGAGGGCAGCGAAGCGACCGATCGCGACGTCATCTATCCCTACTCCACGCCGCTCAAGGAGCGCGCCGGGTTCCTGGTCCTGACCGGCAACCTGTTCGATTTCGCGATCATGAAGACCAGCGTGATCGGCGACGATTTTCGCCAGCGCTATCTCTCGCGCCCCGGACATGAAGGCGTGTTCGAGGGCCGCGCCATCGTGTTCGACGGCTCCGACGATTATCACCACCGGATCAACGACCCGGCCCTGAACATCGACGAGAATTGCATCCTTGTGATCCGCGGCTCGGGTCCGCTCGGCTGGCCCGGGTCGGCCGAGGTCGTGAACATGCAGCCGCCGGATGCCTTGCTCCAGCGCGGCATCCAGAGCCTGCCGACGCTTGGTGATGGGCGGCAGTCCGGAACGTCCGACAGTCCCTCGATCCTCAACGCCTCGCCGGAGAGCGCCGCTGGCGGCGGGCTCGCATGGCTGCGCACCGACGACCTGATCCGCATCGATCTCAATGAGGGCCGCTGCGATGCGCTGGTCAGCGACGACGAGATCGCGCAGCGTAAGGGCGAGGAGCCGCCGCCGGTTCCGGCGAGTAATACGCCATGGGAAGAGCTCTACCGGGAGAAGACGGGACAGCTTTCGACGGGCGGTGTGCTGGAGTTCGCGGTCAAGTATCGCGGGACGTCAACGAAGACGCCCCGCCACAATCACTGAACGGGCAGCTCGAAGACGGGCACCGGAAGGGCGTCGGTGTCGTAGAGGTTGACGACCGGATAGTCGGCCCAGGCGTAACGAACCCGCGTCACCGCCTGGCCATCGCCAGCGATCGCAACCGAATTGCCTTGAACGCGAGCGTCAGCGAAGCGGCAGGTCGAGCCGCACAGCTCGAATGCGATCGCCGAGTTTCCGCTGAGCGTCTGCAATGGCTTTGTGAACGTCACGACCACGCCATTGCCATTGCGCCTGGCTGATACCGGCAGTGCGCCAATGGGCGCCGAAGAATTGCCATAGGCAATTCGGTTCGCAGCGAGAGCAAGTCGGTGTCCCACCTCTTGCTTGTTCGCCGGGTGGATGTCGGCCGGAATGCCAAGGTCGATCGCGCTGATCAGCGCTGCGTTGGGGTCGCGGCTGACGCCCAGCCGCTGCTCGTTGATAAGCGATGCCCAACCGCTTTCCACGGGCTTCGAGGTCGGTGTGCCCCAACCGGCGAGCCCGACGATCAGGAACGGCAGGTTAGGATCGCGGAATTGTCGCCGCCAACTCGCCATCCAGGCGGCAAGCCGGCGGTCGTATCCCGGAACGCCTACGTCCGCCTCTCCCTGGTACCAGGCCACGCCCTTGAGTCCGAGCGGGCCGAACGGCGAGATCATCGCGTTGTAGATCTTCGAGACGCTGGCGACGCCGGTCCATGGCGGGATCGGAGCGGGCGCGACGCTGCCGTCGATCTTCGAATATTCCCAGCGGTCGCCGAGCGGGATCGTGCGGCCGCTGCCAAGGGCCAGCTGAACCTTGTCGGCCGGCCCGGCGAAGCCGCCAGCACCGTAGGTGTTTCGCACGTAAATGACGACCTCGTTGCTACCTGCATGAAGTACACCCGCGGGCACCGGGTAGACGCGCTGGAGAGCCCAGTCGTTCGTGCCGCCGACCGGCACGCCGTTCACCCAGGTCTGCTCCATATCGTCGAACACGCCGAGCGAGAGCGTGGCCGCTTTCGACGCATCGGCGGGGGTCAGCTCGACGCGGCGGCGAAACCAGACCGCTCCGACGTAATTCTTCCACTCGCGGCCCCATGAATCCCAGTAATCGATCTTCGGAACCGGCTGCCACGACAGGCGGTCGGTGGCGCGCCAGGGTTCCTGGCCTGGAGCAGTACCTGTTTCCTTGTCCCACCACTGCGCCCAGCTCTTGTCGAACGTCCGCAAGGCGAGCGAAGGGTTGGTGCGGGCGAGGGCGACCAGGTCCGCAACGTCAGCTTCGCCGCTGGCGCGTACCGAAGCTTCGTCCATCCACTGGCGGACCGGAGTTGCGCCCCAGCTGTCGTCGATTGCCCCGATGGGGACGTGCTCGGACGAGCGCAGCTCGCGCGTCATGAAATAGCAGGCGGCAGAGAAGTCCTTCACCGAATCCGGTGATGTCGCGCGCCATTGCGGCTGCTTGGCAAATCGAGCCTGCGGAACGTCAGCGACCTGCTGCGGTATCTTCAGCAGACGCAGATCGCTGTCGTCGGCCGTCTGCACCTCGCCGTCGCTGTTGAGCGCCCTGCGCACCGGATATTCCATGTTCGACTGGCCGGAGCAGAGCCAGACGTCGCCGACCATCACGTCCTCGGCCGATGCGTTTGCACCAGCGCCACTCACCGTGATCGAATAGGGCCCGCCGGCCGAACGCGGGGGGAAGCTTGCGAGCCACTTGCCCGTGGAGTCGGCAGTGGCCACGCTCGCGCTTCCAGCGAAGCCGACGGTCACGCGCTCGCCCGGTGCAGCCGTCCCGCTTAGGACGATCGGCCTGTCGCGCTGGATGACGGCATGGCTGCCGAACTGCGGATCGATTGCAGGGGCGGCCGGGGCGGCCGACGAAAGCAGGCTGATGAGGATCAGAGACGCACGAGCGGACATGGCACTCCCGGCACATTGACTCGGAATTCGAACAGCGCACCGATCAGCGGCTGCTCGGCGATCGCCTCGGGCGTAAGCATCTGCCGAGCCGTGGTCGCGAAGGCGGTGCGCAGCCGCTCACCCCCGAAGGCGATCTTGGTGATGTTCGCGACCGGGAAGCGGACACGGTGGACCAGCTCGCCGTCAGGTGCCAACCGCTGCGCTTCCCAACCTGCGTAGAGCGAGATCCAGACATAGCCATTGCTGTCGATCGTCGGCCCGTCGGGGTAGCCCTGGTTCGGATCGATGCGGATGAACGGCCGTGGTTCGTCCAGCGTGCCGTTGTCACGAATGTCGGCGACGCCGATCGTGCCTTTGAGCGTATCGACGAAATAGAGGAGCTTCCCGTCCGGCGAGATCGCCGGCCCGTTCGTGATCGCAATCCCGTCGAGCTGAGTGCGGGTCAGCTTGCCTTCGTGAAAGCAATAGAAGGCGCCGCTCTTGGCGCGCTCGCCATTGTCCATTGTCCCGAACCACAGTCGTCCCACGGGATCGACGACGCCGTCGTTCAGGCGGTTGGTGGGAATGTCGGGCTCGACCTCGACGATCAGGTCGAAGGTGCCGGCGCATTCATCGAAGCGGTAGAGGCCGGACTGCAGCCCCGCGACGAAGCCTCCACCTTCTGCCGGCAGGACGAAACCCACCTGCTCGGGAGCGTCCCAGCTGCGCTTGTCCTTCGACGCCGGGTCGTAGCGGTGAACCTGCTGCTTCTTGATGTCGACGAACCAAAGCGCCTGGTCGCCCTCGACCCACACTGGACCTTCGCCGAGTTCGGCCTCGAGCGCCCAAACCGGCGTCGGCGCGTCGTCGGTCATCTAGCGCCAGCCCGCGTCGACGAAATATTCGTGGCCTGTGACGAGGCGAGCATCGTCCGACGCAAGGAACAACGCGAAGGCAGCGATGTCCTCCGGAACGAGGCGGCCGGGCAAGCACTGCGCCTTGACGATCTCGGCTTCCCCCTCCGGCGTGTACCATTTGAGCTGGCGCGGCGTCTGGACGTTGCCCGGAACGATGCAGGAGACGCGGATATTGTCGCCGCCGAGCTCGCGGGCGAGCGACCGGGTCAGGCCTTCGATTGCAGCCTTGCAGGTTTCGTAAAGCACGAGGCCTGGCAACGCGAGATGCCAGCTGATCGATCCGAGGTTGATGATCACCCCGCCGCCTTTTGCGCGCATTCCGGGCGCCACGGCCTGCGCGCAGAAGAACTGATGCTTGAGATTCACGCCGAGACGATCGTCCCAATATTCTTCCGTCACATCTTCGACATTGTGGCGGTCGTCGTTCGCGGCGTTGTTGATCAGGACGTCAAGCGGCCCGCCCTCCTCGATCAGCTTGGCGATCACGCCCTTCGTGGCTGCAATATCGGTCAAGTCGACGCGCAGGAACTTCGCGCCCGTGCGGTGCGCCAGGTCGTCCGAATCCGAGCCGTTGATGTCGATGAAAGTAACGTCGCATCCCTGTGCCGCGAACCCTTCGACGATGCCGGCTCCGATGCCGGAGCCGCCACCTGTGACCAGCACGCGCTTGCCCTTCAGGCTGGGATAGACGGCACGCTGGGACGACGCTTCGGACAATGCATTTAGCTCCAGATGTAGGCGGTCTTGGTCTGCGTGTAGAACTCGACCGCGGCGAAGCCCTGCTCGCGCGAGCCGTAGCTCGATTTGCGCGTACCGCCGAACGGCACATGATAATCGACGCCAGCGGTCGGCAGGTTGATCATCACCATCCCGGCGCGAACGTGGCGCCGGAAGTGGCGCGCGTGCTTCAGGGAACCGGTTACAATTCCGGCCGAAAGACCGAAGTCACCTCGATTGGCGATCTCCAGCGCTTCCTCATAGTCGCGCACCTTCACCGTGCTCGCGACCGGGCCGAAGACTTCCTCGCAATTGATGCGATGCTCGGGCGCGGTGTCGGCGATCACCGTGGGCGTCATGTACCAGCCGCGCTTGTCGAGCTTTAGCGGCTCGGGCCCGCCGGTCAGGACCGTGCCGCCGTCGTCGACGGCAATCTTCACGTAACGCAGGTTCTGCTCGAGCTGGCTTTCGCTGACCGCCGGCCCGATCTGTGTTTGCGGATCGAGCGCATCGCCGACGCGGAGCGAGCGCGCTTTCTCGGCGAGCGCCTCGACGAATCGATCGTGGATGCCCTGCGTCACGATGATCCTTGACGACGCCGTGCAGCGCTGCCCGGTGCCGAAGAAAGCGCCGTCGATCGCACACATCACCGCGCGATCGATGTCGGCATCGTCGAGCACGACCAGTGGGTTCTTGCCACCCATTTCCAGCTGCACTCGCGCTTGGCGCTTGGCCGCGCCTTCGGCCACGGATGCGCCGACTGCTTGCGAGCCGGTGAAGGAGATTCCGTCGATGCCGGGATGGCCGACAATCGCGCGGCCGACGTCGCCTTCGCCGATGACGAGGTTGAACACGCCCGGAGGCGCGCCGGCCTCAATCAGGATTTCGGCGAACGCATAGGCAATGGCGGGCGTCGGAGTCGCGGGCTTGAGCACGACCGTGTTGCCGAAAGCGAGCGCGGGCGCGCTCTTCCACGCCGGAATCGCGATTGGGAAATTCCACGGCGTGATCAGGCCGAACACGCCGATCGGCTCGCGATAGGTTTCCACATCGATGCCGGGGCGCGTCGACTCAAGCGTCTGGCCGTGCCGGCGTAGCGCCTCGCCGGCGAAATATTTGCAGATGCGCGCGGCGCGCATCACCTCGCCAGTCCCTTCGGGCAGGGTCTTGCCTTCCTCGCGCGAAAGCAAGGTGCCGAGCTCCTTCGCGCGACTCATGATCAACGTACCGGCCTTGTCGAGTACGTCGGAGCGCACTTCCGGCGACCCTTCGGACCAGGCGGGGAAGGCGGCGCGCGCGGCCTCGACGGCGCGGTCAACTTCCGCTGTCCCGCCCTTCGGGTAGCGGGCAACGACATCGTCGAGGTTCGACGGGTTCACGCTTTCGCCGACCGCGTCGCCCGCGACTGCTTCGCCGTTGATCAGGTGATTGAGGGTATCGAACATCAGGCCGTCTCCGTGGCCCCCGCCAGCAGTCCCCGCTCAGCTAGATTCCGCATTAGCGCGCGCGTGCCGAACTCCCATGCCGGCGCATCGCGCGAGGTCGTCACGACGTTCGTCAGCGTCCCCAGCTTCGGCGATGAGATGCGCACTTCATCACCAATCTTGTGCGTGAAACCGCGGCCCTGTTCGTCGCGATCCTGAGTCGGCGCGAACAATGTGCCTAGGAAGAGCACGAAACCGTCCGGATAATGATGCTCGCTTTGCGCCTGGCGAACCAGTTCCTCTGGATCGCGGCTGATCTCGCTCATGCGGCTCTGTCCCTGCAGTCGGAAACCATCGGCGCCGGCAATCTCGAGGTCGACGATGGCGGATCGGACATCGTCGAGCGTGAACGACTCATCGAAGAGCCGAACTAAAGGACCGATCGCGCAGGAAGCGTTATTGTCCTTGGCTTTGCTGAGCAGCAGGGCGCTTCGGCCTTCGAAATCGCGCAGGTTCACGTCATTGCCGAGCGTTGCGCCGCGGATCTCGCCACGACTGTTCACCACCAGCACGACTTCCGGCTCGGGGTTGTTCCAGGTCGAGTCGGAGCGGACGCCGATCTCGGCGCCCCAGCCGACGCTGGCGAGCGGCGCGGTCTTGGTGAAAATCTCCGCGTCAGGCCCAATCGCGACTTCGAGATATTGTGACCACAGACTCTCCTCGATCAGCGCATCCTTGAGCCGCGCGGCACCTTCGCTTCCCGGCACTACCGACCGGATTCCGCCGCCGATCCGTTCTTCGAGCTTGTCGCGAATCGCGGCGGCTTGCCGATAATCGCCGCGCGCTCGCTCTTCGATCACTCGCTCGATTGCCGAGATGGCGAAGGTGACGCCGGCCGCCTTCACCGCCTGCAGGTCGACGGGCGCGAGGATGCGTTCCGAAGGGAGGTCGTCCGTGCCGAACAACCGCTCCCCGCTAATGGAAGCGGGATCGGCCAGGTCCATCAAATCGGCGATCGTCGGCACGACCCGCGAGATGTCCTCGACGGCGCCGTCGCGGATCAGAACCGGAGTCGGCCCCTCGTCGAGCAGCAGCCTGCCGGCGAGCGTTGCATTGGCAACGTCGACGGGAAACATCGAAGCCGTGAGCTGCATGAAAACGAAGGACCTCGGATCCTGTGGTAGCGCTACCAATCGGCGTTAGCAGCGGCTACTGTCAAGTTTCAATCGATAGGCCGGACTCGGTCTCGTGGGGAGAGGATGATGCGTCGCACGAAGGGGTTTCGACTTGCATTGTTGATTGCGTGCGCTGTGCCGGCAGTGGCGGCGAGCGCGCAGACCGCACCGGACGAGCGTGCCGCGGCTGCCGTCAGCAAGATGACTCTCGAGGAAAAGCTTCAGCTCGTTCTCGGCTATTTCGGGTCCGACTGGCAGGGAAAGAAACCGCTGGCGGAAGCGCGTTACGGGTCGGCCGGTTTCGTGCCGGGCATTCCGCGGCTCGGCATCCCGCCGCAATATGAGACGGACGCCGGCATCGGAGTCGCGACTCAGGGCGATGCTTCGGTCAAGCGGCTGCGCACCGCGCTGCCGTCGGGAATTGCAACTGCCGCGACCTGGAATCCCGAACTCGCGTTCAAGGGCGGCCAGATGATCGGCGCCGAAGCGCGCGCGTCAGGGTTCAACGTGATGTTGGCAGGCGGCGTCAATCTCGCGCGCGATCCGCGCAACGGCCGTAACTTCGAATATGGCGGCGAGGACCCGCTTCTCGCGGGAACGATCGTCGGGTCGGAGATCGCCGGGATCCAGTCGAACCACATCGTGTCGACAACCAAGCACTATGCGCTCAACGATCTCGAGACAGGGCGAAAGGGGCACGACGCGCGCATCGATCATGGCGCCGCGCGAATGTCCGACCTGCTCGCGTTCCAGCTGGCAAACGAGCGCGGGCAGCCCGGCTCGGTGATGTGCGCATACAACAAGGTCGACGGCGACTTCGCCTGCGAGAACGCCTGGCTGCTGAACGACGTGCTCAAGGGCGACTTCGGCTTCAAAGGCTATGTGATGTCCGACTGGGGCGCGGTGCACAGCACCGAGAAGGCCGCGCTCAATGGCCTCGACCAGCAGTCCGGCTGGCCCTTCGACGATAAGCCCTATTACGGCGAGCTGCTAAAGGCTGCGGTGGCGGCAGGCTCGGTGCCGCAGTCACGCATCGACGACATGGCGGGGCGCATCGTGCACGCGCTCTACGCGACCGGCGCTGCCGACAATCCGGTGAGCGAGAATGGTGCGATCGACGAAGCCGCGCACCAGGCGGTGACCCAGGCCGATGCCGAGCAGGCTATCGTCCTGCTCAAGAACCAGGGCAATTTGCTTCCGCTCGGGCCGAGCGTGCGGCGGATCGTCCTCATCGGCGGGCATGCCGACAAGGGCGTGCTTGCAGGCAGCGGATCGTCGCTGGTCTACCCAGTAGGTGGCAATGCGGTGCCGGGGCTCGAGCCCACCCACTGGCCGGGACCAGTGATGTACTATCCGTCATCTCCGCTCAATCAGATCAAGGCGCTGGCGCCGAACGCGTCAGTGACGTTCGTCGAGGGGACCGATCCGGCTGCGGCTGCGGCCGCGGCGCGGGGCGCCGACGTCGCAATCGTCTTTGGGACCCAATGGTCGAGCGAGTCGATCGACGTGGCGATGAAGCTCGACGGCAACCAGGACGCGCTGATCGAGGCCGTTGCCGCCGCGAATCCGAAGACAACGGTGGTGCTGGAGACCAATGCGGGCGTCGCCATGCCTTGGGCCTCGCGCGTGCCGGCGATCGTGGAGGCCTGGTACCCCGGGACTGCGGGCGGCAAGGCGATCGCCAATGTGCTGACCGGTCGGGTCAATCCGTCGGGCCATTTGCCGGTGACCTTCTACGCAGGCGAAGCGCAGCTACCGCGACCGGTTCGGCCAGGAAGCAATTCCGAGATGGACCAGTTCACGCTGGATTATTCGGAAGGCGCGGCGGTCGGCTACAAATGGGTCGAGCGGCAGAAGCTGCAGCCGTTGTTCCCGTTCGGGCACGGGCTCAGCTACACCAGCTTCGGCTACGGTCCGATCAGCGCGACGCCAGCTGGCAATGGTGGCATCCGAGTGCGGTTCACCCTGCGCAACACGGGCAAGCGCCGGGGGATGGCGGTCGGGCAGGTCTATGCCGCTCCGGCGGCTGGCGGATGGGAAGCGCCCAAGCGCCTCGTCGGATTCGCCAAGGTCGATCTGGCACCCGGGCAGTCGAAGTCGGTGACCGTCGATGTCGATCCACGCCTGCTCGCCAACTTCGATGACTCGGGCCGCGCGTGGCGGGTCAGCGGGGGCAGCTACAAGCTGATGCTTGGTGCGTCCTCTGCAGACCTGCGCGGCAGTACGTCGGTGACGCTGCCGGCGGTCAGCCTGCCGGCGAACTGGCGCCCGGGACAGGCAGCCGCCGCTCCTCAGCCGACGCGCGCCGAGCGAGGTCTATAAGAGTCAGCCCAGCTCGCGCGTCCTCGGGTGAGACCGGCACCGGCCCGTCGTCGAGGATCGCAGCAGCGACAGCTTCGTAGAAGGCGAGGTAATTGCCGCGCTTCGTCGGCACGCACTCGCTGGTCCCATCTGGTCGCGTCAGCGTTCCGTCCTGTGGGTCGACGCCGAACTCCGGCGACCGCGGATCAATGCGGCCCTTGAGCTGTGCCTCCTGCGGATCGAGGCCGTATTTCACGTACGATCCCTCGCTCCCGTTCACCGCAAAGCGTGGACGCTGGTCGCTAACCAAAGTCGAGCAGGCGAGGCGAGCGCGGCGCTCACCATAATGGAAGGTCAGGTCGAAATAATCGTCGACCAGCGCATCCGGACGCTGCGCCAAGACGTCCGCCGACACCGCGTCGGGAAGTCCCAACAGCAGCAGCATCTGGTCGATCATGTGCGGGCCAAGGTCGCTCAGCACGCCGCCCCCCGGCTCGGGCTTCTCCCGCCAGCCCTGTTTGATCGCGGGCCGAAAGCGATCCCAGTGCGCCTCGAACAGGCTGATCTCGCCGAGCTTCGGCAGCATCTTCTGCACGGTCAGGAAATCCCCGTCCAAGCGACGGTTGTGGAACACCGTCAGCACGCGTCGCTGTTCGACCGCGAGCGCGATCAGTTCATCGGCCTCTTCAATTGTCACGGTGAACGGCTTGTCGACAACCACGTCCCGGCCCGCCGCGAGCGCCTCCTTTGCCAGCGCGAAATGCGTGGTGTTGGGCGACGCGACGACCACCAGGTCCGACCGCTCGATCAGCGCCTTCATCGTGCTAACCCGGCCCGGCGCCTCGCGCGACGTCAGGACCGCCCGGAGCTCCATCCGCTCGCATGCGTCGATCAGCGGAGCGTGGAATACCGATCCGGCCAAACCATAGCCGACCAGCCCGACGCGGATGGTCACGCCAGTCCTCGACCGTCGACCCGCAGCACTGGTACGAACTCACCGTTCGTGGCCTGCGGCAAGGTCAGTCGTAACGCATCCGCTCCACGAACGAACGCAAGTTGCGGGCCGCCGAGCATCTGTACGCGTTCTACTGTCGCGTCGCCGGTTGCGCTTTGCCCAAGCGACGCGATCGAAGTTTCTCCCTTTGGCCAGTCGAGCAGGATCACGTAGAGCGTCCCTTTCTTCCGCGTGAAGCGCACGTCCTCCGCCGTAAACGGTTTCGCTTGGTCCTCGTTCAGCATCCCGCTTGGCGGATGGGTCGGGCCTTCGCCGAACCTCCGCCACGGCCGAGTCCCGAAGATCGCTTCGCCGTTGCGCTGCGTCCAGGCGGTGATTCCGTCGAGAACAGCGACTTCCTTTTCGTCGATAGTGCCGTCGCCCCGCACCGGAATGTTGAGCAGCAGATTGCCGTTCTTCGACACCACGTCGGCGAGGCGCTGGATTACCTCCTTCGGCGTCTTGTAGGCATTGTCCGCGTACAGGCGGCGGTCGTAGTGCCAGTTGCCGATGCAGGTGTCGGTTTGCCACGGCACCGGCCGGATCTCGTCGAGAAAGCCGCGCTCGACATCCTCGACGATCGCGCGCCGCTGAATCCCCTCAAGCTTTTTGCCGAACAGCACGACATCGATCTCGCCCCGCTGCCTCAGCGCCTGGTTGTAATAATGCGCCGCCGCGTCGAGCCCGGTCTGGCCCAGCGGCAGTCCCGTGTCGTCGAAATACATAAGGTCGGGCCGGTAATCGTCGACCAGCTGGTTTTGGCGCATCAGCCACTTTTCGACGAACCGCGTGTTTCCTGGCGGCGCGGCTTCGAGCCACTGCCCGTCGCGCTTGTCGTGCCACGCATTCATCGCCTCGTCCGACGCGAGTCCGGCTGGCGCCACGTAGTAGGGCCCAGTGTAAAGCTCCTGCGGGTCGAGCCCTTCCCAATATCTGCCGCGCCCATGCTTCTTGCGCAGCCAATAGGCGTCGTAGCGGCGTCCGCGCATGGGCCCTTCCGCGTCATAGCCATAGGCGACCTGATACCAGTGCCAGGCATGGCTCGAATGGTTGGACACGCCGAACTTCAGGCCGGCTTCGCGCGCCAGCTGTTCCCAACCGCCGACGATGTCGCGCCTCGGCCCGACGCGAGTCGAGTTCCACTCGTGATGCTTGCTCGCGAAATTGTCGAAATTGTCGTGGTGGCATCCCATCGACATGAAGTAGCGGGTGCCGGCTTTGACATAGCGGCTCAGCAGCTCTTCGGGCCGCCAGTTCTCGGCCTTCCACTGGCCGATGATGTCGATGAACCCGCTGCGGCTCGGATGGCCGTAGCGTCGCAAATGGTTCTCGTACGGCGTTTCGCCATGCTGCCACGGGAAATGGCCACGCATGTACATCAGCCGTGCATACCAGTCGCCGAACTCCGGCTGGCATTGCGGGCCCCAATGCGCCCAGATCCCGAACTTCGCGTCTCGGAACCAGTCGGGCACGCGATAATGTTCGGCGAGCGATTCCCAGGTAGGCGCGACGGGACCTTCGGCAATCGTCGATCCACGCGCCGCAGACCCCACCGCCGCCGCGCCGCCATAGAGCAGCGCCTCGCGGCGGGTGATCCGGAATCGACCCATCGGGCTAATGCATCCGCAGCGTCAGCGGCACGCCTGAATAGGTGACCGTCTCGTCGGCCGCGTCCAGGTCGAGCGCGCGGCCTGGCGTGATCCAGCGAACGCGGATCGTGCGCGTCGCCGCCATGCCCGGCCAACTGCCCTCGCGAACGCCGACGGTCAGAGTCTTGCTGCGCTCATCGTAGCGCAGCGGAATGCGCGCATACTTGCCGCTGAGATACTGCCGGCTGGTACCGTCATCTTCGTAGACTGAGCCCGTGCCGCTTGCCCCAGTGTAGACGTTGAGCGTCAGCGTCGGGTTGGCCTCCTGCAGCGCGTACTGAATCGCCGGTCCCGTCGGGATGATCGACCCTGCGCGGACGAACAGCGGAATGCGTTCGTATGGCGCAGCAACCGAGACCGACTGCCCGCCGCTGCTGACGCGCCCTGTATAGAAGTCGTACCAGCTCGCGCCGGTGGGCAGGTACACGCTGCGGCTCCGGGCCTTGTACTCGGTGACGGGCGCCACGAGCAGCGCCGGGCCGAACAGATATTCGTCCTTTATGCCCCAGGCGTGGCGGTCGGCGGGGAAGTCCATCACCAGCCCGCGCATGATCGATCCGTCGCGCCAGTAACTGTCGCCCGCGAGCGTGTAGATGTAGGGTATCAGCCGGTACCGAAGCCGGTCGTACCAGACCATCGAGCTGTAGGTCGGCGAACCCTCCGGCGACATCTCGAAGATCTCGCGATGGATGTTCTCGCCGTGGCTTCGGAAGAGTGGTGAGAAGGCCCCGAACTGGAACCAGCGCGTGTTGAGCTCGCGCCATTCGTCGAGGTCTGCTGCGCTCGGTTTCAGGAAACGCGGCTCCATCGTGTAGCCGCCAATGTCTGTCGTCCAGTTGGGAACGCCGGTCATCGAGAAGTTCACGCCGGCCGAAATCTGCTCCTTCAGATTGTCCCAGCGCGACGCGACGTCTCCGGACCAGACCGCGGCGCTGTCGCGCTGGATTCCAGTGAAAGCGGAGCGCGTCAGGATGAACGGCCGGACGTCCGGCTTGTCGACGATCCAGCCCTGGTAGACGCCATCGACATGCGCGAGCGGGTAACTGTTGTAGACCGCGCGGCCCGGCCCCGCGGCCGTCGGGCTCATCCGCTGCGCAGTGTCGTCCCGCGACAGGTTTGAATGGAAATCCGGCTCGTCTGAATCGAGCCAGAAGGCGTCGAAGCCCTTCGACACGATGCCGTCGCGCACCTGCCGCCAGTAGATGCTTTTCGCCTTCACATTGTACGGGTCGTAGAAGGCGTTGAGGTAACCCGGCCCGACCCAGTCCAGGTACATGTCCTTGATGTAAGCGGCGTCCTTCGGCTCGTCCGGCCCCGGATCGGTCATCCGGCGATGGATTCCGCCGACCGCGTCCAGCTCGGCGAAGTTGGGCAGTCCTTTGTAATATTTGGCCCAGACTGAGACCATGATGTGCGCATTGGCCGCGTGGACCTGGTCGACCATCGCCTTGGCATCCGGGAAGCGCTTCGTGTCAAAGCACTGGCACCCCCATGCATCCTCCGGCCAGTAGAGCCAGTCCTGGACGATATTATCGAGCGGCAGGCCGCGCCTGCGATATTCGCGCAGAACGCCGAGCAACTGGTCCTGCGTCTCGTAACGCTGCCGGCTCTGCCAGAAGCCGTACGCCCATTTGGGCGCGAGTGCTGCCTTGCCGGTAAGCTGCCGGTAGCCGGCGATCACCTCGTCCAGATTGTCTCCGCCGACGTAATAATAGTCGATCGCCTTGGCAGCTTCCGACGCGAAGCTGATCGAGCGGCGATCGGCCTCGGCCTGCGGGCCATTATGCTCGAGCGCGATGTAGCCGCCGTCCGGCTGCCATTCGATCCGAATCTCGGCGGGCTTCCCGGCGGCCAGCCGAAGGTCGAAATTGTGGAAGAACGGGTTCCAGTTCTGCCGCCAGCGGTCCAGCGCCTTGCGCCCGTTGACGAACACGCGCGCATAGCCGGACGAATAAAGGCGAAAGCGGTGCAGCCCGCTCGCCTTGGCAACGACGCGTCCTTCCCACGTGACCGAAAGTCCGGGGACCGTATTCGACAGGTCCGGCGTGCGCGTGCCTGCAGGCCAGTGCGTCCGATCCTCCAGATACTGATAGTCGATCGCGGCTTCGTTCCGTTGCGCGACCTGCTTCCCATCGACGGAATAAGTCGCTTTCCAGCCGGCGGCGCCGTTCACGCGCAGTGTGTCGTCAGCGCCTCCGGCCTTGGCGTAGGGTTTCGGGTTGCCGAAGCGCGTGATCGACGCATTGTCCCACAGCAGTCCGTAGTTGCGCGTCGAGACCAGGAACGGGATCGCGACGTCCATGTTGTGCTGAGCGAGCTCGACGTCTTCGCCGTTGTAATTCATCTGCCCGAGCTGGTGCTGGCCGAGCCCGAACAGCCCTTCGTCGGTGCCGCGGTTGAACTGCTGGCGGATCGCGAAAAAAGGCATGCCTTCGATCGTCACCGGCGCGAAGCTCGCCGTTCGCTCCTCCGCCAGGTCGACCTTGCCCGAAGGCCTCACGAAGCTGACCCGACCGTCGGCAAGCGAAACCCGAGCGCGGAATGCTGCGGTGCTGAGCGTCACGTCCCCGCCACTTTCCGCAGCGCCGAACTTGAGCGATGCAGGTTGGGCGATGACCGCCGCCGTCGGCGTCACATCGAACTTGCCGTCGGGACTCTCGGTGACGCGGACGATCCGGTCGCCATACAGGTCCAGCCGAACCGCCTTCGGTCCCGTGGTTGGCGTCACGACGATTCCGGTCGGCGTTCGCTGCCACGTCGGTGCTGCCAGCGACGCCGAGCTGCCCAGGACAAGAAGTACAGCGACGGACTTCATCGGATTGTCCCGAGCCGAACCTTCAGCAAGGTCGGCGTGTCGAGGTTCAGCCCATAATCGGTTTGGTCGCCGTTCCAGCGCCGCGCCATTACCCAGCGGCCATTCTCGAACGAGCCTTCCTCGACATCGAGGAATTGCGAGCTTTCGCCTGGCGCCGGAGCAGCCAGCGTGAAATTCAGGCGCACGTCGGACCCGGCAACGAGGAACTCGTTCTGTCGGAGCTGGATCACAGCCGCGCCGCCGACGGGCTGATCCTTTTTCGGATTCGGCGGGAACTTCATGAAGGTCCAGGTCGGATCGCCGAACGCCCACAGGCCGTATTGCGCGGTGATCTTCCAGCGGCCGAGCGTCTGCGACTGGTCGGTTGCATCGTCGCCCTTCGCGAAGCCCGCGGTCGCACGCTCGAAGGAAAGCCTTGCCCAGTCGCGGGCGATCGGCGCCATCAGCGCGAATTTCGATGCGAACGCTTCGAGCTCGTCCGGCTTGTTCTGTCCGCCGAGCGGATAATTGAAATAGGTCGAATCCATACCGAACGGCGCCCAGCCGATCGCGCCCTTGCCCAGGGCCAGCCAGAAGAAGCGGGCGAAGGGCAGGTCGTTGCCATTCTCCGGCACGAACAGCGGATTGTCTGGCCGCGACATCTTCTCGAGCTTCGCGTTCACCTCGCGATACTCGTGGTCGTAGAGATCCGGCGCGGCGATCGCGATATGCGGGGCAGCGGCCTTCCACACGTCAAGCACGGGCCAGTCCGCGCCGCCGCTCGCTCCGCCGCCTTCGCCGGCCTTCGGATCGAAGGGATCGGAGGTGACGACGTTGACGTACATCGGAAGATTGAGTTCGGCCTGGCCGGCCGCGGCAATCTCGTCGATGTAGCGCGCGATGTACCAGGCGTTGAATGCGCTATCCGCCTTGCGGTCGAAGACCTGTGACCAAGTGCCGTTTCTGCCGACCTTGCGCGCCAGCTCCGCCGGGATCGGGCCTGCGAACAGCTTGTTCGCTGCTGGCGAGAAGTCGCGCGGGTTGCCGTAGCTGCCGACCTCGTTTTCGACCTGGACCAGGATGACAATATGATCGGGGTCGATTTCCCGAATGTGGCGCATCAGCGCGACGAAGGCGCGCTTGTCGGCCTCCAGCCCGTTCCGGCTGTGCGGGCTCGGAACGTAATGTACCTTCCCATCCTGCGTGATCGCATGCGGGAAACGCCTGCGATCGGACTTCACCCATTCCGGCCGGTAGGTGCCGCTCGTGTTCTTCCATGTGCCAAACCACAGGAGGTTAAGGCGAACTCCGTTCGCACGGGCCTGCGGTAGCAAGGCGTCGACCCAGGAAAAGTCGAACCTGCCTTCGACAGGCTCGATCTGCTCCCAGGCAACAGGGATCTCCAGCGTGTTGGCATGGAGCGCTTTGATCGTCGGCCACACCTTAGGGAGCACGGCAGGGTAATTGCTGCTGTTGTTGGCCTGACCGCCGAGAATCAGAAAGGGCGCGCCGTCGACGATCAGCGCGTGCTTGCCACCCGAATGGGTGAGATGCGGAAGCTCGGCCGCCGGCAGCGGCGCGGACGCGGCGCCAAGCAATGCTCCAATCAGCAGCGCGCGAAGCTTCTGCACGATTCACCCCTCTTCGGCTGTTTGCATCGCCCGTTGTTAGCGCTAACGCAAGTGGTCACGAGGCAAGGGGGAAGCGAATGATCCGCACGCTGCTCTGGCTGACACTGACCGCTCTGCTGTCATCAACGCTCGATGCCCAATCTACGCAAGAGCTCGTGAACAAAGCGCCGAACGGCCTCGCGCTGACGCCGCCGATGGGCTGGAACAGCTGGAACAAGTTTGCGTGCGACGTGAAC
>Ga0207648_10002614_pt1 | contig 19294 bp, 15 predicted proteins | sample KBSMisM32_FD_184310 | JGI IMG/M metagenome (GOLD analysis project Ga0207648, IMG submission 184310) | Miscanthus rhizosphere microbial communities from Kellogg Biological Station, Michigan, USA - KBS Miscanthus M3-2 (SPAdes) (version 2) | ecosystem: Host-associated > Plants > Roots >...
CGGCGAGCCGATCTTCACGCGGCTCACACGCTGGGCGCGTCAGAGCCCGCAGTTCGCGGTGGGCCACCAGGCGCGGGTGGCCGCCATCGAGCAGCGGCTCAAGGCGCTGCCCGGGCTCTTCCTCGCCGGCAGCGGCTTCCGCGCCATCGGCATCCCCGACTGCATTGCCGACGGGCGCGCCACGGCGTCCACCGTGGCCGGATTCCTCAAGCGCAGCACCGCGGCGTGACACCCGTTCATCTGATCGGCGCCCCCCTCGACCTGGGCGGCGGACGGCGCGGGGTGGACATGGGCCCGTCGGCGCTGCGCATCGCCGGCCTCGGCGAACAGATCGCCGCGCTCGGCCGCGCGACCATCGATCAGGGCAACGTCGCGGCGCCCATTCGCGAGCTCGCGCGCGAGGGCGACGCCCGCAAGAAGTACATCGAGGACATCGCCGCCGTGTGCCGCCGTATCCACGCCATGGCGCGCGCCTCGCTCGACGCCGGCGCGCTGCCGGTGGTGATTGGCGGCGACCACAGCGTGGCCGCCGGTTCCGTCGCCGCGAGCGCCGAGGCCGTCCGTGCGGCGACCGGCAAGCCGCTCGGCGTGATCTGGGTGGACGCGCACGGCGACATGAACACGCCCGAGACGTCCGAGAGCGGCAACGTGCACGGCATGCCGCTGGCGGCGCTGCTCGGGCAGGCGCCGCACGAGCTCGCGTCGATCGGCACGTCGCCGTCGCTGCGGCCGGAACACACGGTGCTCGTGGGCATCCGCAACCTGGATGATCGGGAGAAGGATCAGATCCGCGCCGCCGGGGTGCACGTGTTCACGATGAAGGACGTCGATCGCGACGGCATCGCGCGCGTGGCCGAGCGCGCCATCGCGCTTGCGTCGGAAGGCACGGGCGGGCTGCACGTCTCGTTCGACCTCGACGTGTGCGATCCGTCGGTGGCGCCGGGCGTCGGCACGCCGGTGCGCGGCGGCCTCGACTACCGCGAGGCGCACATGTTGATGGAGCTCGTGGCCGACTCGCAGCGCCTGGTGGCGCTCGACCTGGTGGAAGTGAACCCGACGCTCGACGTACGCAACACCACCGCGGAATTCGCGGTGGAATTGGCGCTCTCCGCGTTGGGGAAACGGATTATCTGATTCGGTACGGACCTTTCAGGTCCGCCTCTACGGGACGAGCTTTTCGATCTGGTCCATCACGGCGTTCATGCGCGCCATGGTGAGCGTCAGCGGCTCGTCGGTGGTCATGTCCACGCCCGCCTCGCGCAGCAGGTCGATCGGATACTTCGAGCCGCCGCGCGTGAGAAACGTCAGGTAGCGGTCGCGCGTACCGGTGTCGCCCCCCAGCACCTTGGCCGACAGCGCCTCGGCGGCGCAGAACGACGTGGCGTACTGGAACACGTAGAACTCGCGGTAGAAGTGCGGGATGAAGCTCCACTCGTGCTGGATGTAGTCGTCCACCACGCAGGTGCCCTCGGCGTGGCCGTAGTAGCGGCGGCAGATCCCCAGGTAGAGCTCGCAGAGCGAGTCGCCCGTGATCGGCTGCCCCTTCTCCCCCATCTCGTGCAGCCGCAGCTCGAACTCGGCGAACTGCGTCTGCCGGAACACCGTGGACTTGATGCCCTCGAGCAGGTTGCCGAGCAGCGACAGCCGCGTGGGCGCGTCGTCGATCTGCTTCAGCACGTGATCGATGAGCAGCGCCTCGTTGAAGGTGGAGGCGACTTCGGCGACGAACGTCGTGTAGTTGGCCGTCGGGTAGGGCTGCACCTTGTTCGAGTAGTAGCTGTGCATCGTGTGGCCCAGCTCGTGCGCCAGCGTGCTCACGTCGTTGTACTGCCCGAGGTAGTTGAGCAGGATGTACGGGTGCACGTCGTAGGCGCCGCCGTTCGAGTAGGCGCCGGACACCTTGCCCTCGGTGGGATACCAGTCCACCCAGCGGTCGCGGAAGCCGCGCTCGAGCACACCGGTGTAGTCGCCGCCGAGCGGCCGCATCGCCGACACCACGTGCGCCTGCGCCTCCTCCGGCGTGTAGCGCAGCTCCACCGAGGAGACGAGCGGCGCATAGAGGTCGTAGTAGTGGAGGTCGTCGGGGAGCGCCATCACGCGGCGGCGCAGTTTCAAGTAGCGGTGGAACGTCGGCAGGTGCTGGTTGACGCCCTCGATCAGCCGCATGTACACCGACACCGGGATGTTGGGGCCGTCGAGCGCCGCCTCGAGGTTGGAGCCGTACTTCTTGGCGCGCGAATAGAACAGCGCCTTCTGCACGCTCGAGTTGATGGTCGTTCCGAACGTCCGGCTGAAATTGCCGAGAGCCCCGAAGAACGTCGACATCGCCGCCTTGCGGTCGTCACGGTTGGCCGATGCCCGCAGCGCCGTGTAGCCCGCCTGATCGACCTTCACCGCCTCGCCGGCGCTGGTGGTGATGGTCGGGTACGGGAAGTCGGCGTTCGAGAGGATGGTGTAGATGTTGGTCGCCGACGAGGCCAGCGGCGAGGCGTCGGCCAGCAGCTTTTCCTCGGCGTCGCTGAGCGTGTGGGCGGCGCGGCGCACGACGTCCCGCAGCAGGAAGGCGAACGGCTCCAGCCGCCGTTCGGCGGACAGAAAGCGCTCGACCGTTTGGGCGCCGACACGCAGCAGTTCGGGCTCGACGTAGGAGGCCTGCGCGCCGAAGGAGGCATACAGGTTCTGCATCTCCTGCTGCATCCCCTGCGGTTCCGACAGCCGCGCGTCCTCGTCCGCCACCATGCTGGCATACACGTAGAGGCGCGACAGTTCCTTGTCGAGCCGCGTCATCAGATCGAGCGCGTCGGCCAGCGTGCCGGCATCCTGGCCCAGGCGGCCCTCGAACGAACGGATCGACGGAATCTCCTTGGCGATCGCCTCTTTCCTGGCGCGCCAGGTGGCCGCGTCGGTATAGACGTCCGCCAGGTTCCATTTATAGGTGTCGGCAATCTTCGTGCGGTCCCGTTCCTGCGTCGCCAGCGTCGTGGTCATAGGTAGTTAGTCTATAGAATGAAGCCCTCGGCATGCCTCGCGCCCGGCTTCCCCAGGACTGGCCATCGCTTCCCGATGATGAGCTGCTCGACGTGCGGATGTGCGATCTGCCGGTGGGCATCGAAGGACCGCTCGCCGAGCGCATCGCGCAGCTCCGCGCCGAGATGGCGGCGAAGGGTGTGCGCTGCTCCATCCACTTCTATCTCGCCGACGAGTGGTTCACCCCCGACGGCGCGACGGCGATCGCTATCCCCTTCTACCTGGCGCACCCGCGGCTCGAAAAGCTCGAAGAGGCGCAGATGTTCGAGGTGGAGGGGGGCGAACACGAGTGGAGCATGCGGATTCTGCGCCACGAAGCGGGCCACGCGATCGACAATGCCTACCAGCTGCGGCGGCGGCGGCAGCGGCGCGAGGTGTTCGGCTCCCCGTCCGCACCCTACCCCGAGTTCTACACGCCCAAGCCGTACAGCAAGAGTTACGTGCTGCACCTCGACTCGTGGTACGCGCAGAGCCACCCCGACGAGGACTTCGCCGAGACGTTCGCCGTGTGGCTGTCGCCGGCGAGCGAGTGGCGGCAGCGGTACGCGGGGTGGCCGGCGCTGCGGAAGCTCGAATACATGGATCGGCTGATGTCGTCGCTCCGCCAGCAGCCGCCGCGGCTCGAGAACCTGGCGGAAGTCGAACCGCTGTCACAGATCCGGACGACGCTGCGGCAGCACTACCGGACGAAGCGCCGGCACTACGGCGTGGACCATCCCAACTTCTACGATCGCGACCTGCGGCGCATCTTCTCCGACGCCCCCGAGTTCGCGTCGAACATCACCGCCGGGCAATTCATCGCCCGGATCCGGCGGCCCGTGCGGCGCGTCGTGGCCGGCTGGACCGGCATCTACCAGTACACGATCGATCGCGTGATCGAAGACATGGCCGCGCGCGCCCGCGAGCTGAAGCTGCGGCTCGCCGGGCCCGAGGAACAGGCGCGGCACGAGTTCACCGTGCTCCTCACCGTGCAGGCCATGAACTACCTCCACAGCGGCGGACACCGGCTGTTCCTATGAGAAAGGTCCGCGCCCTGGCGCTCGTGCACGACCATCTGGTGCCGCCCCGCGACACCAAGGGGATCGACGTGCGCGAGGCCGAATGGAAGATGGAGTTCGACGTCATCGAGACGCTGCGCGAGATCGGGCACGAGGTGCGCGTGCGCGGCGTGCACGACGACCTGCGCGGCATCCGCGCCACCGTGCAGTCGTTCACGCCCCACATTGTGTTCAACCTGCTCGAGGCGTTTGCCGGCATCACGACGTTCGACCAGAACGTGGTCAGCTATCTCGAGCTGCTGCGCCTGCCGTACAGCGGCTGCAACCCCCGCGGACTGATCCTGGCGCGCGACAAGGCGCTGTCGAAGAAGCTCCTCGCCTACCACCGCGTGCCGGTGCCCGACTTCACCGTGGTGCCGCTCGGACGGCGGGCGAAGCTGCCACGCAAGCTCGGGTTTCCGCTGATCGTCAAGTCGGTGTTCTTCGAATCGTCCACCGGCATCTCGCAGGCGTCGGTGGTGGAGAGCGACGAGCAGCTGGCGAAGCGTGTCTCCTTCATCCACGAAAGCCTGGGCACCGCGGCCATCGTGGAGCAGTTCATCGACGGGCGCGAGCTCTACGTCGGCGTGATCGGCAACGAACGGCTGGACGTGTTTCCGGTGTGGGAGATGTCGTTTGCCGGCATGGCCGACAACCGCTGGAAGATAGCCACCGAACGGGTGAAGTGGAGCACGCGCTACCAGAAGACGCACGGCATCATGACCGACGCGGCCGTGCTCGACGGAGCGACCGTGGAACGCATCAGCAACATCGCCAAGCGCACCTATCGGGCGCTCGACCTGAGCGGGTACGCGCGCATCGACCTTCGCCTCGACGAGGAAGGGCGCCCCTACGTGCTCGAAGCCAACCCGAATCCGAACCTGGCCTACGGCGAGGACTTCGCGGAGTCGGCCGAAAAGGCCGGGGTGAGCTACGAGGCGCTGCTCGATCGCATCATCCGGCTGGGGATTCGCTGGGAGCCGGCGCGCACCGGCTCGCCGACGGTCGCGGTATAGTGTGCGCCGCATGGATCGACGCGACTTTCTCACCAGCCTTGCCGCCGCCCCGCTGGCCGCGGCGATCCAACCCGCATCCGCGGCCGCGGCGCAGCAGCCGGCCGCCGCCCGGCCCCGCGTGGCGATCAAGCAGAGCGTGATGGCCTCGGTGTGGGGCGCCAACTCGAAGCTGTCGTTCGAGGAACGCTGCCAGATTCTTCAGCGGCTCGGGTTCAAGGGCATGGACCTGCCGACGCCCGAGCAGGCGCCGATGCTGAAAAAGTACGGCCTGACGCCGGCGATGATGACCGGCGCCGGCACGTCGTTTCAGGACGGCCTGGTGCGCAAGGAGCAGCACGACAAGTTCGAGGCCGCGTTCAAGCAGGGGATCGACGTCTGTGCGCAGGTGGGCTGTCCGAATCTCATCGCCATGCCCGGCGAGAGGCGCGGCATGTCCCGCGACGAAACCGTGGCCAACACAGTGGCCATCCTGAACCGCGTGAAGGGCTACGCCGAGCAGAAGAACGTGACGCTCTGCATGGAGATCACGAACTCGAAGGTCGCGGCGGACCAGCGCGTCGATCAGACGTTCAACCATCTCGACTGGGGCTGGGAGGTGTGCCGCCGCGTGGCGTCGCCGCGCGTGAAAGTGGTCTACGACATCTACCACGTGCAGATCATGGACGGCGACGTGGTCCGCAATCTGCGCGAGAACCTCGACTACATCTGCCACATCCACGTGGCCGGTGTCCCGAGCCGCCAAGAGATCGACGGCACGCAGGAGCTGAACTTCCGCTTCATCGCCAACGCGATCGCCGAATCCGGCTATACCGGCTACGTGGCGCACGAGTGGCGTCCGGGACCCGGACGCGACGCGTTGAAGAGCCTCGAGGAGTGCTTCGCCATCCTGAACGTCTGAGACGGGCCGGCTCGTTCCGTCGTAGGGGCTGCCTTCAGGCAGCCCGTTCAGGGAATCACGCGGAACGCGACCAGCGTGCGACGCTCGCTGCCGCCGCTGGTGCCGGCGATCTCGATCAGATAGTCGCCCGGCCCGAGCGGCGCCAGCGACGCCTGCGCGGCCAGCCAGCGCGAACCATCCGATTCGTTCAGCGTCGACAGCGCAACGGGCACGGCCAGCGCCTTCCCCGTGCGGTCGAGCAGCCGCGCGGCCGCCGGTGCGGTGGACGCCGACGCCGGCGTCGCGATTCGCAGCGTTTCGTTGCGGCGGAAGCGCGCATCCGCCGTCGCGATCTCCTGGTTGCCGGTGCCCGGGCCGCGCCGGAAGAACAGCGCACCGCCGCCCTCCGCGTCGGTCACGGTGACGCGCGCGGAGTCGGTCGAGGCGCGTGACGTGGCGGCGCTCTTCGAGCGCACCTGCAGATCGTAGGTGCCGGGCGCCAGGCCGCGAGGCGTGATGGTCACGCGCGCGCTCGCCGTTCCAGGCGCGAGGCTCGCGCGGCCCGCGCCGGCCGTATTCCCCGACCCGTCGATCAGCAGCACGTCGACGTCGCCACCCTTGACCCACTCCCCTGCCAGCGCCGCACGGGGAATTTCGAGGACGGTCCACACCGCGCGAGCCCCGCTGGCCGACGAGCCCACCGCCGCCTGCAGATACATCGACGGCTCACGGGGCGTCGCGCTCAGCGACGCCAGCGCGGCCGACACCGCCTGTGTCTCGGCGGCGTCCCGGGCATCCGCGGGCGCGGCAGGCGCCTCTCGGCTGACGGTCGTCGCGGCCAGGTAGCCGCGGCGCGCCCGCACCTGCACGCCGGGCCGCGTGACGCGCACGCTGATGGCGTGAAACCGTCCATCCAGTTTTCCGGTCGAGTAATAGCCCAGGAGATAGTACGAGCTGAGATCACGCGTCATCCGCTGCAGCGCGGGGCCGAAATTCTTCGTCTCGATCACCGCGATGCCGTCGGTGGCTTCGGCCATGGTGAGCATCGACGTCTGACGTTCGCCACGCCGCGTTCGGTCCTCATCCGGGTTGATTTGCGGATTCTGTCCGACGCCGGCAGCCGGCAGGATGTTGTCGTCGAAAATGACGACGCCGCGCGGGTCGACCGGATAGAACGACACGTTGGCGCGGTTCGCACGATCGAGCAGGTCGCGGAACCGCCGCGTGTTGTCGACCTGCGCCAGGCGCAACCGGTCGCCGTCGCACGCGCTGGAGCGGTCGCCCGCCAGCGCCGGATCCTTGGAGAATGTCCCGGTGCGCGGGTCGACGACGACGCGCGGTCCGGTCGGCGCGTCTACGGTGGGCTGCCTGGTGATCCTCTGGTTCGATTTGAAGACCCGCCAGCCGTTGCTGACGGTGATGACCGCCTTGCGCTCTTCGCGAACGTCGCGCAGATACGTGACGAGCGACTCCAGCGACTCGAACGTCTGCTCTTCGCGCCGACGCAGGATCATCTCCTGGGCGATGCCGAGATCCCGGGCGACCCGGTCCTGGCCCTGAGGGAGACCCGGATAGCAATCCGCGTAGCGCTGCTCCGTCGCATCGAGCGGTCTGGTGCTATCGCGCAGCCCCCACTCGCGGCTCAGGACGTTTTCGACCGTGGACAGCTGGCGCGTGAAGGTCACGTTTCGGATCGACGTCTGCGGGCTGACGATGGCGAACAAGTCGTCGGGCCCGGTCACCCGCCGAAGCGCGTCGGCGAGCGGCCGCGCGATCGTTTTCGAATCGGCGCCGTCGACGTGCAGCGAGTCGAGAAACAGCACGAACACGCGTGCTCTCGCATCGGTGACCGCCTGCCTCCCATCCTCGACCGTCCGTGGATCGGGGCGCGCTGTCGACGGTCCGCCGGCCCGAATCACGACCGACGAGAACTGATCGATGGCCTGCGGCGCCCGATCTTCGAGGAGCTGGAACTCCTCACGGCGCAGATCGGTCACGGGCACGTCGTCGCGTGTCGTCGCGTACACGTCCACGCGAACGTAGTTGGCTTCGGTCCTGAACGACGGGCGCGGCTGGTCCTGGGGCGCAGACTGCCCGCCGAGGCCAGCGGCGGCGACACACGCCAGCCCGGCCGCGATCACGCGCGAGTGACGGTACAGCTCGGCGCTCCTCATCGGCGGATGGAATCTTCGCACACACCCGCCTGAAGCATTGGGGGAATGACGGATCAGTCGGAGACGCCAAGTCCAATCAAATACGGCCCGCATCCGCATGGCGACAACCGGCACGGTTCGTGAACGACAGTTGCAAAGGCGTTACGTCTTCATGGAGGCACACTGCATGCGCGCCACCCACTGGCTCCTGTTAGCGGCGTTCTGTTCCGGCTGTGCAGCACCCGCCGCCACCGAACACCCCACCGCGACCGACGCCGCCCTCGCGCAGGGTGAGAAGAAGACGAGCGTTGATCCGGCCGTGAATCCGGACGCCGCGGCGCTCGCGGAATTCAAGTCGCGCGTCGACGCCTACGTGGACATGCACAAGACCCTGGCCCAGGGCGAGGCCAAGCCGGACAAGACCGCCACTCCAGAAAAGATCAACACGACCAAGGCGGCCCTCGCCGCGCGGGTGCAGGCGACCCGCGTCAACGCCAAACAGGGGGACATCTTCACTCCTGCGGTTCAACCGGTCTTCCGCCGCCTGCTGGCGCCGGAGCTGAAGGGCGAAGACGGCCGCGACGCCAAGGCGGTGCTCAAGGACGACGCGCCGGCACCCGGCACCGTGGCCTTCAAGGTCAACGCCAAGTTCCCCGAGAACCAGCCGCGCCCGACCGTGCCGGCCAGCCTGCTGCTGACGCTGCCGCCGCTGCCCGCGCCGCTCGAATATCGCATCGTCGGCCAGCACCTGCTGATTCTCGACACCGCCGCCGATCTGGTCGTCGACTACATCCTGAACGCGATCACGACGTAGGAGGGCCTCATGCGCCGACCACTCATCCTCGCTCTCCTGCTGACCGTCGCGCCGCTCCTCACGGCCGCGCAGGAACTCCGTCTGCCGAACAAGAACGGCTCGCTCAAATTCGCCGTGATCGGCGACACCGGAGAGCCGAGTGCGGGACAAATCGCGATCGCCAAACAGATGGTCAGCTGGCGCGGGCGGTTTCCCTTCGAGTTCGCCTTGATGATGGGCGACAACCTTTACGGAGCGGAAGGGGCGCGCGACTACGAGAAGAAGTTCGCCGGCCCGTACAAGGCGCTGCTCGATGGCGGCCTCAAGTTCTACGCCGCGCTCGGCAACCACGACGACGCCGCGCAGACGCAGTACAAGGCGTTCAACATGAACGGCCAGAAGTACTACACGTTCAAGCCGCAGAATGGCGTGCGCTTCTTCGCGCTCGACAGCAACTACGTGGACCAGAAACAGATTGAATGGCTCGACAAGGAACTGGCGGCGAGCGGGTCCGACTGGAAGATCGCCTACTTCCATCACCCGCTCTACTCGTCGGGGAAGACGCACGGCTCCGCCGAGCTGCAGCGCAGCCTCATCGAGCCGGTGTTCCTGAAATACGGCGTGAACGTCGTCTTCACTGGACACGAACACTTCTACGAGCGGATCAAGCCGCAGAAGGGCATCGCCTACTTCATCATCGGGTCGTCGTCAAAGCTCCGGCGCGGCGATCTCGAGAAGTCGGCGCTGACGGTCTACGGCAACGATTCGGACTACGCCTTCATGCTGGTGGAGATTGCCGGCGACGAGCTGTACTTTCAGACCATCAACGACAAGGGCGTCACGATCGATGCCGGCAGCATCCGGCGCGCCGGCGACGTCGCGCCGGGCAAGGACAGCAGCACGCAGCCGGTGGTGCCGCAGAGCAAGCCGTCGCCGGTGCAGCCCGGCCCCAAGAAGTAGGGGCCGCCTTCAGGCGGCCCGTCCTACGACTGCTTCGCCGCGCGCCGCGCCTGGAACACCATCCGCAGCCCCTCGCGGCGCCGGACGAGGATGGCGGCGGCATCCGGCGCTCCCATCACGACCGCTTCGAAGTGCTGGCAGAACGCCGGCTCACCAAAGGCCGCGCGCATCTCGGCGAGAAACGGCTCGACCTTACAGAAGGTGCCGAACATCTCGCCGTGCGCCGCGCGGAACGCGTCGCCGTCGATCGCGCCGCTCGTCACCAGCGAGGCGGCCATGTCCCAGTAGCCGAGCACCATGCGCACTGAGGCGTTGCGCTCACCGGTGAGTGCGGCGACGAACTCCGCCAGCGTCTGGGGATGGAAGTCCAGCAGGAACCACGAGCGCGCCTCGCGCAGCACGGGCTCGCGCCGCAGGTCGAAGAGCTGAAGATTGAGCTGCGCGCTCTCGAACGGAGTGGGCATAAAAACGACGGGCCGCCTGAAGGCGGCCCCACAAGCGATTTTACCTACCCGGCCCACCTGGCCTACCTGGCCCACCTGACCTTGTCGGCAGCGGCGGGTCGGTCTTGCACGGCGACGGCGCGAACTTCGCCGCGTCTGCTTCGCGGCGGAAGTTCGTGCTCGTGTAGAACGGCTGCGCGAGGTAGCGCGGATCCTCGACCACGGTCACGACGTTCAGCCAGTCGTCGCCGTTGGGATGCGTGGGCAGGCGATGGAAGTACTCGGTGATCGTCGCCTGCTCGCTGTACGGCACGCCGTTCTTCCGGAGGTAGCCGCCCTTGAAGTTCGTCGTGACGACCTTCAACGAGCCGCCGAGCCGAAGAGCGGCGGCGCCCCGCGGCGGCGGTCCGCCGCGCAACCCCTGCCCACCGCCACCCGGCACGGGCGGACCGGCCGGACCCGCTCCGGGTCCGGGGGGCGCTTCGGGACCGCGGCCGATGCCGGGCCCTTCCCACTCCGCACGCGAGAATCCCTGCCAGGTTTTCTCCCCGCCTGGCTGGACCGCGCGATCGAAGGTGAGGATGCGGGTCTGCGTACCGGCATCGAATTCGAGCTTGAGCGTCGAAGGGTCCTGCCAGGAGATGCGGAGGCGGCCGGGCTGCCGCATGATGCCGCCGACGCCGAACGCCCGGCACTCGTTGCCGCTGCTGGCGTCGGCCGCGGCGTCCCACGCCATCGCGGCCTTGCGCCCCTCGCCGTTCACCGGGATGCTCGACACGTCGCCCTTCGGCGGCGTCACCATGCGCCAGCGCCAGTCCTCGGTGACGACCGCCACCCAGCTGCCGGTGAGATCGATCGGAGCCGCCTGACGGGCGGTCAACGGCGGTCCGGGCGGGCCGCCGCGCTGCGCGGACACACCCGTCCACGCGATCGTCAGCGCGCCCGCAACCATCAGAACAGAGAGAAGGGCACGCGTCATTTGCTCTTGGTCAGATCCTTGTAGATGGCTTCGACGAACATCGCTGTGGTCCACGGCCCGGTGTCGGCGCCGTAGCGGCCCTCGTAGTCGAGCGCGGGCTTGGCCGCCTTGATCTGGTCGAGCGTCATCTTCCGCGCCACCATGTCCTTGATGCGGTCGCGGATGATCACGAGCATGTCGCGGTACCACACCACTTCGTGCTCGTCGCTGATGCGGCCGTGGCCGGGGATCACGTAGGTCCCGGCTTCCTGCAGCATCTTGCTCGGCACCGTCAGGTCGAGCAGCCGGTTGAGCGCGTCGATCTCGCCCTGAACGGTGCCGCCCTGCGTGACATCGATGACCGGGAAGCTGTCGGTGCGGAAGATGTCGCCCGCGGCCACCACGTCGGATCGCCGGAAGAACACCACGGTGTCGGCGTCGTTCACCGACGATTCGTCGTGATACAGGATGATCGGTTCACCGTTGAACGGGAAGTCGCGCGACCCCTCGAAGTAGGTGTTGTAGGGACGCTGCGCGTCCGGCACGTTCCGTTGGATCATCCGCTCGTTGGCGTTCTCGTGCGCGACGATGGCGGCCTGGTTGCCGTTGACGGTGCGCCCGGCCTTCGACACCTGCTCGTTGTTGCCGATGTGATCGGCCGTCGGCGTGGTGTTGACGATCCAGCGGATCTCCTTGCCGTTGGCAATCCCCTTGATGGCGGCCAGCACTTTGTCGCTCTGCCCCGCCGCCCCGGTGTCGACGACCAGCACGCCGTCGTCACCCACCTGCGCGGCGATGTTGGCGCCGGCGCCCACAATCAGGTAGACGTTGCCCTGGACTTTCACGGCGCGCACGTCGCCGGCGGGCAGCTTCTCCGGCAGGACCGACGCCGGGAACCCGCCGTTCTTGACCGGGTTCGGACGCGCGGCGGGCGCGCCGGGCTTCCACTCGGGCAGCAGCGACTCGGCGCCGCCCCTTACGCCTTCACGCGGCATCGCGTGCTTGGCCTCGAACTCGCCCGACCACGGGTTCTTGCCCGGCAGATAGTGCGGCACGAGGTTCTTGTCGCGCGGCACTTCCATCGCGTACTCGCAGTTGTAGAGCCAGTTGGTGTTGCCGCGGTCCATCAGCACGAACTCCTGGCTGCGAATGTACGGCTCCGTCAGGTAGACCGGGTCGGTGGCGATCGTCACCTGCGACAGCAGGTTGCCGTGGCGCATCCAGTGCTCCACGACGGTCGTGCGGTCGCTCGCGGGCACGCCGCTGCGGCGGAAGTAGCCCTGCTTGATGTGGGTCGTGGTGATCGTCAGCATGTCGCCGTTCCACTCGCCGGTCGAGAACCCCATGAACGTATGGGGGGCGTACTCGGGCGGATGCGGGCGGCCGTCCAGCCAGATCGTCCGGTGCTGCTGGTAGGTGCCGAGATGCATCTCGATGGCGACGAGTTCCTGCGTGTCGGGGTTGACCTGCTGCCAGATGCGGAACTGGTTCGGCCCGAAGAACATGTAGGGCAGCGTGTAGGGCGCGCACTGCTCCTCGAGCACCGAGTGCCGTCCCACGTCGTAGCTGTCGCCGAACATGCGCGCGGCGTCGTTCAGCGGAATGCCGCTGAAGTCGCCGGGCTCCTCCCCGGGCACGCGGTCCGGCTGGTCTTCGTGATACCGGCCGCTCCACTCCCCCGAGAAGTTCACCTGCGCGGTGGCGGGCACGGCCGCCAGCAGCAGACAAGCGCCCACGACCGCCGTTGCGAACCTCATAGTCACCACCCTATTGGAACACCTGCGTCTTCGACGTCGTGCTCTTGATGTGTGCGTTCAGATCGGGAAGACACGACACTTCCTGAATGTCCACGTCCACCACACGGTTGAAGCGCTTCGTGCTCTTCCACTCGCCTTCCCAGTGGTCCGGGTCGGTCATCGTGAACTCGATCTCGAGCTGCTTGCCGTCGTTGACCATGCGGAAGCGCTCGACGATGTGCAGCTTTTCGCCGGCGGGGATGGCGGGACCGTCCTGATCCATCCAGTGGTGGTCACCGCGGAAGCCGATGGTGTCGACCACCAGCTCGTTCCCCTGCCACTCGCCGATCGACTCGCCGTTGTAGGTGCGGACGATCACGTCGAGATCGGTGTGCTTGCGGCCGTCCAGATAGACGATGCGGACGCTGTTCATGAAGCCGCTGATCATGTAGATGGCGGTGGGTTTCTGGATCATCGCCATCGGCCAGTAGCGGGTCATGATGAGCGGCATGCCTGCGGGCCAGCACTGGCCGATGTCGTCCTTGTACACCTTGCCTTCGGCGTCGTATTTCATGGACGTGTCGTACTCCTTCTGCGCCGCCGCGGTGAGCTTGGGCAAGGGCGGAAGGTAGAAGTGCCACGCCTTCGGGTCCTGGCTCACGTCGATGAACCAGTTGCTGGTGAGGTCGAACGGCGGCGCCGGGCGCGCCTTGTTCAAGTTCGCTGGGGCCAGGGCGCTCAACGTTCCCGCCGCGATCGCATCGGCTTCGGCTTGCGAGGGGGCCGGAGGCGCCGGCTGGGACGGGGCTGTCGTACATCCAGCCGCGGCAAGGCTCAACGCGGCCGCAACCGCGGCCGCGCGGATCGTCTTCGAACTTGTCATCAGTGTGCTCCGCGGCGGCCGCTACTTGGATTCCGGGGTGCCGAGCCGCGCGGGGCGCTCGAACAGCTCACGGCCGTCGGCCAGCGTCATCGACACGAAGATGCCCGAGGGTTCGCCGCTGCGCACCGGATTCACGACCACCGTCACTTTGTCGCCCGGCTTGATGATGTTGGACTTCCACCCGGCGCGAATCAGGTAGGTCGGGCTCGTCAGCTCGACGCCCCACACGACCTGCTTGCTCTTGTCCTTCTCGTCCGGCACCTCGACCTCGATCCACGTGTGCGGGTTCTGCCAGCGGAATTCCTTCACCGTCCCGACGAGCGTCACCTTCTTCGTGCGATCGAACGCCGCCGGCGAATGATGCGCGAGTGCCGGGGCCACCAGAGCCACGGCCATCACAGCCGACCACAATACCTTCTTCATTTCATCTCCTAGCGGACCTGGACCTTCGACGACGTGCTCTGCAGGTGCTCGTTCAGATCCGGCCGGCATTCGACTTCTTCCACGTCGATGTCGTTGACCCGGTTCCACCGCCGCACCCCTTTCCATTCCCCTTCCCAGCTCTTCGGATCCGTCAGCGTCATCGCAATCTCGAGCTGACTGGGCGAGATCATGCGGATCCGCTCGACGATCTTCAGCTCGCCGCTGGCCGGGACGCCCTGGTCCACCCAGTGGTGCTCGTCGTCGATGAAATTCTTGGTCTCGACCACCAGCGTGTCGCCCTCCCAGTGGCCGACCGATTCGCCGTTGAACGTGCGGACCACGATGTCGGGGTCGGTGTGCGATCGGCCGTCGAGAAAGACGGTCCGCAGGCTGTTCATGAACTCGCTGACCATGTAGATCGCGGTGGGCAGCTGGATCATGGCGATCGGCCACACGCGGGTCATGATGATCGGCACGCCCGCCGGCCAGCACTGGCCGATGTCGTCGCGGTACACCTTGCCGTCCTTGATCGCCTGCAGGTAGGCATCGCGGTGCTTCTGCGCGTTAGGCGTCAGCTTCGGAATGGTCGCCGGCCCGAACAGCCAGCCCTGAATCCCCGGGCTGTTGTCGATGAACCAGTTGCCGGTCAGGTCGAAGGGCGCCTTGGGCCGCGGTTTGGCCAGGTTGGCCGGCGCCAGCGCGCTCTGCTGGGGCGGTGGGGCCTGCGCGGCGGCCAGGGTGGGAACGAGGCCCAGGACGGCCGCTATGAGTCCGGTACAAATCGAGTTGCGCCCTGCGAAAGCAGCCATAGGCGCGCCATTGTAACGCCTCCCCTCGCCTTTCATGAAAGCGCACGGCGCTGCACCCCCGCCGCGCGCACGATTTCGTTTTCTGAGGTACCGAAATCGTGATCGCGTGAGCCGCGGCGTCGAATCGGGTAAACGGCCAACCGGACGGTATCTCCAAGCATTTCAATCGATTGACCTCCACCCCCCCGCACCGGGCCGTGGGCATGTCGATTGCCCCGCAATTCGCTTGGACGACCATCGTGACACGACCCCCAACCCCCTCCCCCTCCGCGGACGCGCAGCACGCGGCCGACGACGAACTCACGCTCGAAGTCGACGCGCTCATCAACGAGCTCGGTGTCGGCATCGACGCCTCTTCGATCGAAGTCGAGGCGGTCGAGCCCGCGCGGAACGCGAAGAAGGACGATGACGGCGACGGCGAGGGGTTCGTCGCCCTGAATTTCGAGGACGGTCACGGCGAGGCGGTCGACGACCTCGACGTCGACGCCATCTGGTCCAAGAACCGCCCGATCGACCCCGAGGTCCACAAGGAAGAAATCGCGCTGGTCGAGGCCCACGCCAAGGCACGGATGGCGGCCGAGGTCGCGCAGGTCAAAGCGCAGGCCGCCGCCGAGCGGCAGGCCGATCTCGATCGTCTCGAACAGGAAGCGGCCGCCCGGCGCGACGCCGAAGTTGCGGAAGCGCGGGCCCAGGCCGAGGCGGCGGCGCGCGAATCGCTCTCCAACGAGCTGCGGCGCCTCGAGGCCGAAAGCGAGGCGCGCCGCGAGGCGGCGGTCGCCGAAGCCCGCGCCCAGGCCGAAGTGGCGGCCCGCGAATCGCTGAAAGCCGAACTGGAGCGTCTGCAGCACGAGGCGACGGCCTCGCGCGAGGCGGCGGTCTCGGACGTCCGCCTGCAGGCCGAAACCGCCGCGCGTGAATCGCTTCAGGAGCAGCTGACGCGCTTGGAACAGGAAGCGGCGGCGCGACGCGGCGTGGAAGTGGCGGAAGCGCGCGCGCAGGCCGAGCAAGCGGCGCGCGAAGCGCTGCAGCAGCAGCTCGAACGGCTGCAGCACGAAGCGGCGGCCACCCGCGAGGCCGCCGTCTCGGACGTCCGCCTCCAGGCGGAGCAGGCGGCGCGGGAGTCGCTGCAGGCCGAGCTCGCCCGCGTCGAACAGGAAGCCGCGGCGCGGCGCGACGCCGAAGTGGCGGAAGCGCGCGCGCAGGCGGAAACCTCGGCCCGCGAAGCGCTCGCACTGGAACTGCAGCGGGTCGAAGCCGATGCCGCCGCGCAGCGCGAAGCCGCGGTCGCCGAGGCGCGCGCGCAGATGCAACAGGCGACGCGCGAGTCGTTCGCCGCGGAGCTGGCACGCCTCGAAGCGGAAGGCGAAGCCAAGCAGGAAGCCGCGGTCGCCGAAGCGCGCGCGCAAGCCGACGCCGCCGCCCGCGAATCGCTGAAGCACGAGCTCGAACGCCTCGAGAAGGAAGCCGCTGTCAGGCGTGAAGCCGCGGTCGCCGATGCCCGCGCGCAGGCGGAAGCCTCGGCCCGTGAGGCACTGCGCGCCGAGCTCGCGCGCCTGGAAGAGGAAGCCATCGCGCGGCGCGAGAAGGAAGTCGCAGACGCGCGCGAACAGGCCGAAGCCGCCGCCCGCGAAGCGCTGGCCGTCGAGTTGAAGCGGCTCGAGACCGAGGCCGCGATGCGGCGCGAAACCGCGGTCGCCGAAGCCCGCGCCCAGGCCGAAGAGGCCAGCAAAGACGCGCTCCAGGCCGAGTTGATCCGGCTGGCGCAAGAGGCTACCGCCAAGCGCGAGGCCGCCGTGACCGAAGCGCGGCGCCAGGGCGAGGAGGCCGGCCGCGAGTCGGCCAAGGAATCGCTGAACGCGGAGCTCAAGCGGCTCGAGGACGAAGCGGCACAGAAACGCGAAGCGGCGGTCGCCGATGCCCGCGCTCAGGCCGAGGACACCGCGCGCGCGGCGCTCTCCGCCGAACTCGCGCGCCAGGACGCCGAAGCGGCGGCGCGGCGGGAGGCCGCGGTGGCCGATGCCCGCGCCCAGGCCGAGCAGACCGCTCAGCAGGCGCTGCAGCAGGAGCTGGAACGGCTCGAAAGCGAAACGGCGCAGAAGCGCGACGCGGCGGTGGCCGATGCCCGCGCCCAGGCGGAACAGCGGGCGCAGGAGACGCTGCAGCAGGAGCTGGAACGGCTCGAAAGCGAAACGGCGCAGAAGCGCGACGCGGCGGTGGCCGATGCCCGCGCCCAGGCGGAACAGCAGGCGCAGGAGACGCTGGGCGTCGAGGTCGAGCGCGTCAAGTCGGAGACCGAAGAGAAGCTCCGGCGCGAGCTGGAACGCGCGCGGACCGAGCTCGGGCAAGTGCGCGCCGAAGCGATGCTCGAAGCGCGCATGGCAGCCGAGAAGGCCACCAATCGCATGCTCGAGGAAGAAGTGGCCCGCGTCCGCTCGGAGACCGAGTCGCGGCTCGGGCAGGAACTCGCCCAGTTGCGCGAGCAGGCCGAGACCGCGCGCCGAATGCAGGCCCAGGCGCAGCAGCAGGCCGAAACCATTCGTGAACAGGCCGCGCGCGACGTGCAATCGGCCGCGCAGAAGGCCGCGGCCCGCGCCTTCGAGGTGGAGGCCGTCCGCATTCGTGCCGAGGCCGAAGCGCGGCTCCGCGAAGAAACCGAGCGCGCGCGCCTCGACGCACAGGCGCAGCTCGAGCGCGAGGTGGCGCGCCTGCGCAGCGAGAACGACGAGCGGCGCGCCGCCGACTTCGCGGATGTGCGGGCCCAGATGTCGGAACTGCAGGAGGCCGCGCGCGCCGCGAAGACCGCCCCCGCGGCACCGGCCCCGCGCGTCGAGGCGCCGCCCCCGCTTCCCGCCGACGAAGACACGTTCTCCGATCCCGAGGCCGACGACAACTTTGCCGCCGCCGGCTGGGTGCCGGCCGTCGGAGGTGCCGCACCCGCTCCGAGCCAGTGGCGCAAGTGGGCTGCCGGCGCCGGCGTGCTCGTCGTCGCCCTGGTGGCGGGCGTTGCGGTCCTCGGCCGTCCGGCGTCGACACGCCGTCCCGAGCGTCCGGCGCCGCAGGCCGAACCGGCACCGGCCAGCGCCGCTGCCGCGCCCGAAATCACCGCGGAACTGACCACGCGCCGGCCACCCGCGACGCGCACGCCGCAGGCCACGGCGCCGCAAGCCGCCACGCCGCCGGCCGCCCCGGCGGCAGCCGCCGCGCCGCCGGCCGGGCTCTCCGGCTCGGCGATGCTGACGGTCTTCTCGCGCATCCCGCTCGACGTCTACTTCGACGGCAAGCGGATCGGCACGACCGAAGACGGACAGTTGCTGGTACCGCCGGGCGCACACCGGTTCGAGCTCGTGAGCCGCCGCTACAACTACCGCGGCGAGGTGTCGTTGTCGCTCCAGCCGGGCCAGATGATCACGCACACGGTCTCGCTGCCGTCCGGTGTGCTCCGTGTGCGCGGTGCCGCCGGGACCGAGGTCTGGGTGGAGGGCGAACACATCGGCGCCCTGCCGCTGGCCGACCTGAGCGTGCCGATCGGCACGCGCGAGGTCGTGTTCCGTCACCCGCAGCAGGGCGAGCGGCGGCAGATGATCGAGGTCGGCGCGGGAGCGCCGGCCGAGGTCACCGCGATGTTCGGCGCGTCGCCCTCGAGCGACGCTCCCGCGGCGTCGCAATCGGTCACGCCCGCGCCGAGCGCTTCAGCCCCGCCCGCCGCGCCGCCGAAGCTGGCGCCGCTCAGCGCGCCCCGGCCCAGCACGAACGCAATCCAGTAGAAAGGCTCAGGGCTCACGGCTCGAGAGCCTTCGGCTAACATACGCGCGATGCCGCGCGCGTGGGCCTTCGTGGTGATCGTGGGGCTGCTGCTCCCGGCGGCGGCCAGCGCGCAGCGCCCGGAGCCGTTCACGCCCGCCGTCGGACAGGCGGGCAAGGACGTGGTCTGGGTGCCCACGCCGGAGCCTCTCGTCGAAAAGATGCTCGACCTCGCGAAAGTCGGGCGTGACGACTTCGTCATCGATCTCGGATCGGGCGATGGCCGGAACGTGATCGGCGCCGCCAAGCGCGGCGCCCGCGCGCTCGGGGTCGAATACAACCCGGACATGGTGGAACTGTCGCGCCGCAAGGCGGCCGAGGCCGGCATGGCGGATCGCGCCAGGTTCGAGCGCGGCGACATGTTCCAGGCGGACATCT
>Ga0207648_10002615_pt1 | contig 19286 bp, 20 predicted proteins | sample KBSMisM32_FD_184310 | JGI IMG/M metagenome (GOLD analysis project Ga0207648, IMG submission 184310) | Miscanthus rhizosphere microbial communities from Kellogg Biological Station, Michigan, USA - KBS Miscanthus M3-2 (SPAdes) (version 2) | ecosystem: Host-associated > Plants > Roots >...
CGCATTCAGCGCAGGACACTTCGACCAGATCACCCGTGCCTCGGCGACAGTTCCAGACGCACCCACTTTCAGCTCGACGAGGACGACACCTTCATCGCCCGCCAGCAAAGACTTCGGCGGATAGATAGGCTTTACATCCTTGATCTTGATTAGCGTCGGCTTGCTACCCGAGTCCTGCGCACGAGTCGACCCACTTCCGAGGGCAAGGAAGATCGCAACGAAGATTGCACCATGCGATACTCGGCTTCTCATTTGTCACATTGGACCCCGCCGGAGGCGTTTTGGTCTATTCGCAGACGTCTCTTTGGCACAACCATTCTGATCAGCATTCAGCACATTGCGCGAACAGACGTGCCGACGCGCGTATGCGCCATGCACGCGACACTTCCGCGCGAAGCGCGCGCAGCTGCGAATCATTCGCGAACAAGGCAGTTTCAACGCTCGCTAGCTCCTATCCCGTCAACCAGATGGGGGGTGAGCCCCCCGTCTAGAACGTGAAATTGACGATCAGGCCGATGGAGCCGAATATCAACGAACGCGTTCCGAAATCCCAGTCGAGTCCGGGCCCGGCATCGGCGTGTGTCATCGTGAAGGCCGGCGGCTCCGGGACGTTGTTCCAGATGCTGGTGAAGCTGCTGCCGCCCACCGCGATGTTTCGAGCGACGTCAACGAGCACTTTCAACTGAAGGTCCGTCACAGGAATAAACGCCTTCGTTGATTTTTCGAAATCCCAGTCGGACCGAACCGAAAAACATCCCAGCGCCGCCAGCGCCGCCGGACAGGTCAGGAAAGGACCGGTCGGCGTTTGCGCGGCCGTCAGGTCATCGACATCGGAGAACAGACCGGTCTGCTTTGAAGATGCGTAGAGGATCGATTCGGTCACGGATGCATCGAACCTGACACGCCCCCACCTCGCGCGAGCAGCCCACCCGGCCATGGGACCGGCTCCCGTGAAGTTAGCCTCCGCGGCGCTCGAAAGCTCGATGTTGTTGTTCAGATGCAGCGGCCTGAACGCGTTCAGAATGAACGCTCTCAACTTCAAGTCCTGGTCCTGTGACGACCGGACTCTTCCCACCTTGCCTCCGATCATCAATTCGAGGCGAACGGTGTCGTTGCTCACCAGAGAAGCGAGGGCAAAGCCGTCGAGCGCGAAGGTCCGCAGCCGGCCGCTCACCTCGAAATCAAGCGGTGATAGTCCGGAAGCCTGCAGGTCATTCCGAGTCGGCGAAACCAGTTCGTTCCACATGAGAACACTATTGAAGTCGGATGTGATCGACGATGACGTGATTGACTCAGCTGCACTCGATACGCGTCCGGACTGCGAGTCGTCGGTGCGCAGGTACCAGCCGCTCACACCGCCTCCCCATGTTTGGCCCCGGTGCTTCAGTTCTGCGCGGATGGTGTTCTTCGTCTCCATGTTCAAGTCGATCGGTGTGTGCGTCGCGCGATCCGTGACCTGCGGCGGATTCAACGTCTGCACCTCGGTCAACCTTACGACATGGCCGGTCTGCGCATCGGCGCCTTTGACGTCCATCCGCATCAGTTCGAACTCGAACTCCCAGCCGTCGGTCGTCTGCGCCGCTGCAGGAGCAGCAACCAACCAGACCGTTGCCACGCCAATCACGGAGGCACACTGCCGTAGCTTGTTCGACATGTCTTTTCCTCGGAACTGATGGGGAAATTCGCGTGTGGGACTGCCGACAGTGTAGCCGACTTCTCTACTTCTCGGTTTCTTCCGTCTCGTTCGCTACCAGGAACATGCGGCCATTCTGATCGCGTTCGAAGACCTGCCGCTCGGTGACCCATCGACCCTGGCCGACGCTCCGGACCGTTTCGAGCGTCCGCTGAATCACGCGCATCGGATCGTTCGGCGCAAGCGGATTGCGTGCTTCGATCTCCTCCACCGTGTTCTGGACGCCATACGCCGTGACCGTTGTCGACCTGCGGATTCGTTGCCGCAGCGCCAGACGGCCGTCGTTTCGAACGAACCCTTCGGCGTCTTGAGAATACGTGTCGATCACGACTCGATGCTCTCCGTTCGACTCGGATGTGCGAGTGACCACCCTGTCACTGAGGACCAATGCTCCGGTCAGATTCGGACGTTGAATCGTCTCTTCCTCGACGCGCTCCGCCGATCCGATGCCGCGCGTCTCACCGCTGCGCGCTTCGGTCGGCACCCACCGTCCATTAAGGTCGCGATACATATAGGCGCGGTCGTGCCGGATGACGGCTGGACTGACCTGCTGTTCTGTCGACTCGCTGCGCTCAACTTCGCGAAGCCCCTCAGGCCCTCGCAGCAACATCGTCGCCTCCGTCTGGTGCAGGTCAGGTGAGACTAACCTTCTTTCCTCGGAGTAACCGGACGACAGAATCAAGTGGCCGTCGAGGTCGGCGAGCCAGGTGCGTGCAACATTGGTGGTTGCGTTCGGCCGAGTTTCCTGCTCCGCCTGCGTCGTCGCGGCGAGTGTACCCTTACGCTGCGCGGCGAAGTAAAACACGTCGCGTTGGGAACGTGTGGTTGCATTCCCCGTGCGGGTCGTGTCCGTCACATCCTCCTCGAGCGGCTCCCACCTTCCCTCAACGCCCGGCGCTTCGCTCCGTTCGATGATGACCTTGCGTCCGCCCGACTCGGTCCTTCTCTCCACTCGCCTGAACGGAATGAAACCGCTGACGGGATAGGTGGTTTCGGTAACGGTCGTGGCGGACGCGGGTGGCGTGCGGGCTGTATCGCTGCGTTGCTGAGCGGCCGCCGCGACAGACATGAGGACGATCCAGAAACTCACGCCGGCCATGCGTCGAGGAGTCATGATGACGAAAGTGGGTGCACAACCGCTGCCGGGCGATCCGTGCCATAATTCGCGCGGTTTTCGACCCGAGCGCTCCTCAAGAGCTATGAAGCGCTGCCTCGCAACGGTGGGATTGGGACTCGTGCTGGTATGGACGGTGTTGTCGCGTCCAGCCTATTCGCACAACCCGACCACCACGACCGTCCTCTTCAATCGAGAGATCGCGACCCTGCTTCAGCGGAAGTGTGTGCAGTGCCATGCCGACGGCAAGCTCGCCATGCCGCTCATCACTTTTGGGCAGACTCGCCCGTGGGCGGAAGCGATCAAAGAGGAGACGCTGTCGCGGCGCATGCCGCCGTGGCCCGCGGAGCGCGGCTTCGGCGCGTACGCGAACGACATCGGACTGACGCCGCGCGAGTTCGAGTTCCTGATCTCGTGGATCGATGGCGGCGTCCCGGAGGGAACCGACCCCGCGCCTGCATTCGTCGATCACGGCGATCACTGGACGCTGGGCGTGCCGGATCTTGTCGCGTCGCCGGCAGCGGGCTCCGCTGTCGAGGCGCGGAGCGCGCCCACGTTTAAACGCGTGACGATCGATACGGGCCTCGCGCGCGAGGCGTGGATCCGCGGCATCGACTTCAAACCCGATGCGCGAGTCACGCGCGCGGCGTTTTTCAGCATCGACGGCGGGGGGCAATATCTCGGCGGATGGACGCCGTGGCAGTCGTCAACCGAATTACCGGCGGGCGCTGCGTTCAAACTGCCAGCTCGCGCGCGCGTTGCCGTCGACATCATGTACTCCGGCGCGGCGCAGTCGGTCACCGACAAGCCGCAACTCGCGCTGTACTTCGCCTCCGGGTCTCCCCCGGCGCCGGTGACCGCGACGACGGTGCGCGCGATGGCTGATGCGAAGACACCGGCGCGTTTCGTCGCCGAATTCAAAGCGACGGATGCGCGGGCGCTTGTCTCGATGCGACCCGAGCTGCCTGCTGGCACGCGATCGTTCGAGATCAAATTGATGCGCCCCGACGGCTCTCGCGATGTGTTGCTGTGGGTGAAGGACGCGGATCAGCTCTGGCCGACGCCGTACGTCTTCAAGAAGCCGGTGCCGCTGCCAGCGGGCTCGGTCCTGCAGGCGGTCGCGTACGTCGAAAGCGGCGCGGACCTTGTTGCCAAGCCGAAGCCGCGCATCGGCGAAGGCGGGTCAGGTCCGCGATTCACCCTCACGCTGAATCACTATGCGACGAAATAAGCTCATATTGCTGCTCGTCGTACTGCTCTCGCTTGGCGCCGCGGCCCAGCAAAGCTCGGCTCCGCCAGGAACCACCGCGTGGTTCTGTCCGATGCACCCGGAGGTGACAGCGGGCGAAGCAGGAAGCCGCTGTCGGAAGTGTGGGATGGCGCTCGTGCCGGGCGATCCGTTCGACACCCGCGAGTACTCGCTCGAGCTCACGAGCGTTCCAGCTGCGGTGAAAGCCGGGGTGCCCGTCACCTTGCACCTTACGGTGCGGCATCCGGGCACCAATGCCATCATCACCGGCTACGAGGTCGTGCACGAGAAGCGATTTCACCTCTTTGTCGTCAGCCGCGACATGGAGGTCTTCGAGCACATCCATCCCGAGCAGCAGCCCGATGGGACGTGGATGATTCAGGTGACGCTGCCGAAGCCGGGCGACTATCGCATCCTCTCCGACTTCCTTCCGACTGGCGGCTCGCCGCAGTTTGTCGGACGGACGCTCGAGACGGTCGACTTCACCGGCGATCTGGAATCACAAACACCGCATTTGACGCCCGACGTGGACGTGACGAAGACTGTCGGCTCGGTCAAGGCGCATCTGGAGCTCGAGCCGTCCACGCTGATCGAAGGGCAATTCGGTCATCTCGGGTTCACGCTGACCGATGCCAAGACGGGACGCCCGGTCACCGATCTCCAGCCGTATCTCGGCGCGTTCGGCCACGCGCTCATCCTCAGCGAGGACATGCGCGACTACGTCCATTCCCACCCGTTCGAAGACATCGACGCGACCTCGAAGGGATTTGGTGGGCCAACGGTGACTTTCGAGGGCTACATGCCGAAAGCAGGTCGTTATCGCGCATGGAGTCAGTTCCAGCGGAATGGTGAAGTCATCACTATCCCGTTTACCGTCAACGTGTTGACCCTGGACCAGGCGTACGCGAAACCTGGTGCGTCCGCCGGAAACCTGCGCTAGACTCGTTCCAACCTACGCGGCAGGAGGCATTTATGAATCGTGTTCGGTTCCCCTGGTTGCGTATCACGCTCACAGTTGGCGCCACGCTCATCGCCGTCGCGGCGATGTCGGTCGTCGGCCAGGCCGCGGACCCCACCGCGCGGCCGGTGACCTTCAGCAAAGACGTCGCGCGCATCCTCCAGGACAAGTGTCAGCAGTGCCATCAGCCGAATTCGATCGCGCCGATGTCGCTGATCACGTATGAGGACGCGCGTCCGTGGGCCCGTTCGATCAAGCAGCGTGTCATCACGCGCCAGATGCCGCCGTGGCACATCGACATGAGCGTTGGTGTGCACGAGTTCAAGAACGACATGTCGCTGAGCGACGCGCAGATTGACACCATCGTTCGCTGGGTCGATGCGGGCGCCCCCGAAGGCGATCCGAAGGACATGCCGCCGCCGAAGCCTCTCGTCACCGACAACGAATGGCAGGGCGTCCGCGACGGATACGGCCCACCCGATCTCGTCATTCGGTCATCGGAGTACACGATGCCCGCGCAGCATCAGGACGTCTGGTATCGGCCGATGAGCGACGTCCCGCTCACCGAGCCGCGCTGGGCGCGGATGGTGGAGATTCGTCCAACCAATCTGAAGGGGCGTCGCATCGTCCACCACTCGATCGCCTATCTCGTGCTGAACAACGACCCGGACGCGGTGAGTCAGGGGACGGCTAACGGCTTTGCGACCGCAGCGGCGGATCCAACGCCTGTTGATCTCGTCAACCGCCGTCCGCAGTTGATGGAGTGGGCGATCGGCAAGGGCTACGACCGGTTCCGCGACGGCACGGGCAAGCTGATTCTTCCCGGCGAGAAGATCTCGTGGGATCAGCATCTCCACGCGGTCGGCGAAGAGATCACCTCGGGATCCGAGATCGGCATCTGGTTCTATCCGAAAGGTCAGGAGCCGAAGAAGCGCAGCTATCTGATTGGCTTCACCGGTCTGCGCAAGCAGGAGTTCGTTGACATCCCGCCGAACTCGATTGCGTCGACCGACGGCTTCACCGTGCTGAAGGAGAACACGCTCATCACCAACTTCCAGCCGCACTTCCACCTCCGCGGCAAGGCGATGCAGGTTGAAGCGATCCTGCCGGACGGTCACAACGAGATCATCAGCTACGTCGGCAAGTTCAACTTCAACTGGATGACCAATTACATCTACAAAGACGACGCCGCGCCGGTGTTCCCGAAGGGGACTGTGATCCACGTGAGCGCGTGGTACGACAACACGCGCGCGAATCCGTACAACCCCGATCCCGATCAGTGGGTGGGTTACGGCGATCGCACCGTCGACGAGATGGCGCACGCCTGGATGAATGTCGTCTATCTCACCGACGACGAGTACAAGGCGCTCGTCGCGGAGAGAAAGGCCAAGGCCGAGAAAGCCGCGCCGACTTCGACACGATGAAGCGACTCGTCGCCGTCGTGGTTCTCATCGCAGGGGCTTTCATCGTAGGGGCCGGCTTAAGCCGGCCCCTACGGCTTTCAGCCCAACAACTGCCGAATGAGCCGTTCCGTCAATTTGGCACGAGCGTCACAGGCGCCTTTGAAGGGTGGTTCCCGGCTCCAGACGAGACCCGGTATTTCCTCATCGGCTATCTGAATCGGAACAACAACCAGCCGGTCGACGTTCCGATAGGACCGAACAACCATATCGACCCCGGCGGTCCCGACATGGGGCAGCCGACGCATTTCCTTCCCGGCCGGCACTGGGGCATGTTCGTCGTCAAGGTGCCCGCGGAGTTCACAACACCCGATCAGCGCCTGACGTGGACGATTGTCGTCAACGGCCAGGCCACGGTCATACCGCTTCGGCTGCATCCCGATTACAGCGTCAGCCCGTTCACCGACGTCGCCGTCAAGAACACGCCGCCGATGCTGCGATTCGCTGAACAGGGTCCCAGCGTGCGCGGTCCGTTGGCGACCATCGCGACGGCTGTCGCACGCACCGCGCGCGTGGCTTCCCCGCTCGCGGTGTCTGTGTGGACCGAAGACGATGCGAAGTTTTCGAGCGGCACGATGGCGCTGCCGAAGAATCTGCCGCCGCCGGTGCGGGTCTACTGGTCGATGTTCCGCGGACCAGCCGCGGTGACGTTCGACAAAGAGAATCCGACGAATGAGATTCTGGCTGGCGGAGCGGTGAATCAACCATTCCGCGGCAAGTCGACGGTGACGGCGACATTCAAGGAGCCGGGCGACTACTTCCTCCAGGTCACCGCGAACGACTACTCCGGCGAAGGCGGATCAGGTGAAGTCTGCTGCTGGACGACGTCGCTCGTCAAGGTCACCGTCACCCAATAACATCAGAGGCTTCAGGTCACCGCTCGGCGGGTACCCAACGCCGGCGAACCGATCGGGACACGTTGCGCGTCGGCCCGCTTCTTCCGTACTTGGCGCCGCCTGCCGCGGTGGCCTCGGTTGCAGCCGTCATGGGTTTGCGCACGGCATCTCGACTCCTGCCAACACACTATGATGTCGCGGTTCGAGGGTTTTCATGCGACATCGTGAGCAGCACCGGAGTACGCGAATCGGCTGGCTGCGTGCGGCGGTACTTGGCGCCAACGACGGCATCGTTTCGACGGCCAGCCTGGTCGTCGGCGTCGCCGCGGCGGAGGCGAACCCGCAGCAGGTCCTGGTCGCCGGCGTCGCCGGCCTCGTCGCTGGAGCGCTATCGATGGCGGCCGGCGAATACGTGTCGGTCAGCTCGCAGGCGGATACGGAGCAAGCGGATATCAGACGCGAGAAGGGCGAGCTCGCGACGCAGCCGCGGGCCGAGGAGGACGAGCTCACGGGCATCTATGTGCGGCGTGGGCTGGAGCCGGAGCTTGCGCGGACGGTTGCACGCCAGCTGATGGCGAAGGACGCGCTCGGCGCGCACGCACGCGACGAGCTGGGACTCACCGAGGAGCTCGCCGCCAGGCCCCTGCAGGCGGCGCTGGCTTCGGCCGCCACTTTCGCGCTCGGCGCCGCAGTGCCAATCCTGACTGTCCTCTTCGCGCCCGCCAGTCGTTTGTCCTTCCTTGTCTCGATCGTTTCGCTGATGTGCCTGGCTGCGCTCGGTGCGATCGCGGCACGGGCGGGCGGCGCGCCGGCCTCGAAAGGCTCCGCGCGCGTCGCGTTCTGGGGCGCACTCGCTATGGCGTTGACGGCGGCCGTCGGACGGTTGTTCGGAACGACGGTGGGATGATCAGCGTGACGCCACACACACTGGCCGGCCCGAATATCGCCATCAATGCTGGTCATATCGGCTTATCATCCATGGCAACGAAGACCTGATGGTCGACACCGACACCGCGCTGGAGCAACCATGAAACGATGTCCCCTCGCAGCCATACTCGCCGTCGTTCTGCTCGCTGGATGTGCGGCTCGCCAGGTGCGAATTGTCGAATTGAAAGATCAGCCGACAAAGTACAACGACAAATCCGTCCGCGTCACAGGGAGGGTCACGAACAGTTTCGGAATCCCTCTGGTGCCCTTCCAGGTCTACAACGTGGACGACGGCACCGGCGAAATCGCCGTGGTCTCGAGATCCGGTCGTGCTCCTGCGACGGGTACGAGGATCGAGGTGAAGGGCAAGGTGAGCGAAGTGGCCGTCATCGGCGGTCGCTCGATCGGTCTTCACATCGAGGAGGACGAAAGGCGGATCGGGAACTGACCTCGTCTCCGGCAGCGCTGCCGGCGTAGAACGCCAATCGTGAACTGTTACCGGGCCCGAACCCGGACGGTGACCGGCGACGCGAGGCTGGCCGCCAGCGCGGTTCCCCGAACCAGGCTCACCTGCTCGCCGCGCGTCGCCAGCACGACGCGGGTGCCTGCCGCGCCGCCAATCGCCGCGCCTTTCGCTGCGCCACTCCCGCCGCCGAGAATACCTCCGACGATGGCACCGCCAATGGCGCCAACGCCGATCTTCGGAATGTCGGACTACTTCGACTCAGGCGACGGCACCATGACCGCACAGGTCCCCCGTTGGACATATTTCGACGTTTCATGCCAAGACCGGTGACCTGTTTGCGTGGTCCTGCGTGCTAGGCGTGCTCGCCGCGGCGGTCGTTCGATTCGTCTAAAGTCGTCCGTACGGTGCGGGGTTTGAAGAACACGGCTGGCCTCCTCGACGACTTAGAGCAGGCCGCAGACCGCTACCCTTCGTCTTTCTGCTGCGTATGCGTGTGGCGGTGCCCGTGCGCCTGGTCGTGATCGTGGTGGTGGTGGTGATGGTCGTGCAGCGCGTGGCCGTGATCGTGATCGTGCATCAGTTCCTTGGGCACGTCGGGAAACAGCTCGCGTGACGTAGGCGCTCGGCCGCCGGCCCATTCGACGCCTCCCTTCTTACGCGCGGCTGCCAGCAGGTCATCCCAGGACAATGTCGATGGATCGCGAGCGACGTCAAGTCGCTGCGCCAGCGCCGCCAGCACGAGCTTCCGAATGCGACGGCCATCCCACCCGTCGCATAACCCCGCGAGCTGCGAGAGGCGCGCGCGATCCTGGCTCAGCGGCAGCAGCGCCGGCCACTGCACCGCCAGCTCGCCGAGCGCGTGGTCGAGAATGCGCTCAATCGTCTCGCGGTCGGGCAACGAGAACTTCATGACGAGATCCGCGCGAGACAGAAACGCCTCGTCCACGGCCTCGATGAAATTCGTCGTCGTCACAAACAGCACCGCCGGCAGGTTCTTGGCGATTTCGTCGATGCCCAGGAGCACGGCGTCGGTCGCCCGGTGCACGTCAACCGGATTGGCTTCGAACGACGCCGAAGAGCGGCGGACGGCGAAGCTTTCGACCTCGTCGATCAACACGATGACGAATGGGCGCCGATGGGCAATCTCGGGAATCGTCTCGGTCAACAGTCGCGTGACGTTGCGCTGACTCTCGCCGAGCATGTCGCTCGGAAACGCGTGGGGGTTGATCTCGACGAGCGCGGTGGCGCCGTGCCTCGCAAGCGCCAGCGCCGCCACCTGCGCCAACCCGCGCGCCATCGTCGTCTTGCCCGTTCCCGGAGGGCCAGCGAGAACGATCAGGCCATGCGGCAACCCCGAGAGCATCGACAGCTTGCGGCCGTGCTGCAGGACGAGCAGCGCCTGCGACAGCAGGCGTTCCTTTACCTCGCGTGGAACGATGATCGCGTCCCAGTCGCGATCGTGATGCTCGGCCGGCAGGATGTGCAGTGAGAGCACGCCGGGCGGAAGGGCGGAGCGCGGAACGTCCATCAGTCGCCGGGCCGCTTATCGTCCGGCCACTGGATTTGCGACAGCTCCTGCATGGACACCAGGGTGTCTTCCGCTTCCTCGAAGAGCACCATCGGATCCATCACCGCGCGCATCGTTTCGAGCAATGAGTCGAACATGTGAATGCGCACCAGCCGGCACTGATTTACCGGATCGTCGTTGAAGTGCTGATGCCAGAGATAGTGATCGACGATGATCAGATCGCCCTTCTTCCACCGATGGTGCTCGCCGTTGTCGGGTGCGATGCCCATGAAGCTGTGGCCGTACCCTTCGACGACATAGAGCCACGCTTCGCCGGGGTGGCGGTGCAGCGACTGTGTCTTGCCAGGGGCGAACTGAATCATCACCTGCGTCAGCCCGGATGCCTGGTTGCCAATCGCGCGATCGTTGAGGAACTTCGTGCGGGTGCCGCGCGGCGTCGCGAGGATTTCCTGCTCGTCGTACGGCGTGTGGATGCGCCCCGATCGTCGCTTCTTGGCTTCAACGTCGACGCGACGCAGTCGGCGTGCATACGGGTCGTTTCCTGGAGTCCCCGGTGAGACAGGCGGACGTGGTGAAAGCCGCGCAAACGGTTCGTGGCCGCCGTCTTCGAGCACGCTCATGCCCAGCGTCCAGAGCGTCGGCTCCGACGAGTAGCTCATGAAACGGGCGACCTTGTCGCCCTCGTTGCCGTGCCGATGCCAGCTCCACGCCGGTAGATGTATGGCGTCCCACGCGTTCCAGTCGTAGCGGACGCCGTCAACCTCCGTCCATCCGCTGCCCTCGACCATGAAGAGAATCGCGTCCCACGAGTGGCGATGGATGGTTGTGGTGCTGCCGGGGTCGATCTCGTGGACCAGCGCGTCGAGCTGCCGAGTGGGCCGATCGCCGTCCCATCCCATGTAGACGCCGGTGCGGAGACCCCGCGCGGTCGGCACCAGCGTCACGTCCTCTTTGCGAATGACCGACTGCCGGTATTTGCGCCACTCGTCCATGAATTCGGCGCGGCGCTTCTTCTGAATGTGATAGTGCGTCGTCGTGGTCTGGGTTTTTGTGGACATGGGGCTGCGAGGCGATTAAACATACACCGCGATGCGTACGCTCGCCAATGCGCTCGCCGCCGCCCTGCTCGCATCGGCCGTCCTGATGGCGCAGTCGCCTTCCGGACTGCTCGACCGCGCAAGGCGTGAAGGCAGTCTGACGCTGTATACGTCGCTCGCACCGACGGAATCGCAGCCGCTCGCGCAGGCGTTCGAGAAGAAATTCGGGGTCAAGGTGCAGCTCTGGCGCGGGCAGTCGGACGAAGTCGTGCAGAGGGTCACCACTGAGGCCAAGGGTCGCCGCTTCGCGGTGGACGTCATCGAGACGAATGGTCCTGAGATGGAAATGATCGCGCGGGAGAAGCTGCTCGGCGCGCTTCAGTCCGCGCATGTCGCAGACCTGCCCGCCAATGCCATTCCATCGCACCGCACGTGGTTCCCTGATCGGATGAATTACTTCGTCGTCGGCTACAACACCACCAAGGTGAAGCGCGGCGACATTCCCGCGACCTATGAAGGCTTCACGGATCCGAAATGGAAGGGGCGCATTGCCCTCGAAGCGACTGATGCGGAATGGATGGCGACGCTGATCAAAACGTTGCCAGGCAACAAGGGGACCGATCTCGTCCGGAAGATCGCCGCGCTTCAGCCGTCGCTGCGGAAGGGACATGTGCTGCTCGCCTCACTTGTGGCCGCGGGCGAGGTGCCCGTCGGTCTCGCGATGTACAACAGCAACATCGAAACGCTGAAGCGCAAGGGCGCCCCGATTGACTTCGTGCCCGTGCAGCCGGTGGTGGCGCGGCCGCAGGGCATCGGCGTCGCACGCAACGCGCCGCATCCCAATGCCGCCGCGCTGTTCGCAGAGTTCGTGCTCTCGCCCGACGGACAGAAGCTGTTCGAGTCAATGGGTCGGGTGCCGGCGAGCACGAAGATCACGAGCGAGTTCAACAAGTTCCCATTCGTCGTCATCGAGCCGGTGACGGTTCTCGACGAGGCCGCGAAATGGGATAAACAGTGGAACGAGCTGTTCGTCAGACGATAGCGGACATAGATTTTTTTCACTGCGGCTGTGCCCCGCTACCGGTTCGACAACTTCATCCTCTCCCCACGCAGACGGCTGCTGGTCCGCGATGGACGTGAGCTGCCGCTCATCCCTCGCTACTTCGACCTTCTTGTCTTTCTCGTCGAGCGTCGTCACGAGGCGGTACATCGGCGGGAAATCTTCGATCGCGTCTGGAGCGATGTCGTCGTATCCGATAGCGCACTGAGCCAGGCGATCCGCACGCTTCGCCGGACGCTCGGCGAAGATCCGCGCGAACCTCGATTCATCCGTACTGTGTCGCGTCACGGGTATCGATTTGTGTTTTCCGATGTCATCGAAGAGGACGATGACGACGCGTGGCCGCGGCGCGCGCCCGACGCTCAACCTGAGGTCCCGGGCGGCATCGCAGCACATGACCCGTTCGAGCCGCTCCTGGATCGCGTGACGCGCACCCCGCGCACCGAAACCGACGAAGAGGACCGGCGCGAGGCTGCGGAGTTACTGCACGGGTTGGGAACCGCCGAAACACTCCGCCGGTTGGGCGATCGGCCGGGGCATGCGGCGGCACGTGCCCTCCTACGAGACACGCGGTGGGATTCTGCCCGGGCCGCGGACGTGCCGTTGCTCGGCTCCCCGGCACCACTTGCCGTTTCACTGGAGCTGATCGCATTCCGCCTTCGACGCGCCGGTCGTGCGATCGCCGTGCGTTGGGTCAGCGCAGCCACGGGCGGCGGTGTTGCCGGAATGCTCGCTGGCGCCGCGGGCGGCTTCCTGCTCACCGCGGTACCGGGCAGCACTGAGCCGATGGCGGTGATTCCTGTTCTCGCCGTCATTGGCGGCGTCTGCGGCGCACTCGGAGGAGCCGGTGTCGGCGCTGGACTTTCCGTCGCGGAAGCCGTCGCCCGATCGATGCGTGGCATCGCTCTCATCGCCGGAGCAGCACTTGGTGGCGCGCTCGTCGGCTCGGCCGTTCAGTGGCTCGCTCGCTGGAGCCTTCTGGCGCTCGTCGGTGTTCACATGAAAACGGGAGGCGGTCTTGAGGGTCTGATCATCGGGACGGGCGCAGGCCTTGGCTACGCGATCGGCACCTCGCAAGTCGAAGGGGGTCTCGCAGCACCGCGAGGTGGGCAACGACTTCGGGCTGCCGCCCTCACCGCATTGTTATGCGGTGTCGGAGCGCTTTCCTTAACGCTCGCGGGGAGACCACTCGTTGGCGGGACGCTGCACGGCATCGCACGCCAGGCCCGCGGATCCCAGATCACGCTAACGCCGCTGGCGCGTCTGATTGGAGAGCCCGATTTCGGTCCCGTATCGCAGCGGCTGCTTGGCACCGCCGAAGGCGCGGTTTTCGGTTTCGGACTGGCGCTCGGACTGACGCGACGCCCCTCCTCACGCACATCTCACGAAACGCTCACCGAGCGCTGAAGACTTCGGCATTTCCGCCGCGCATTCTCGAACCAGGAGGATACGACGTGGAAACGCTCGCACACACATCGACGTTCAGGCATGCGACCATCCGGATCGCGACGCAACATCCAACGCAGTTCATCGACCTCACCGACGAGATCGCCGCCTTCATCACGGAATCAGGCATCCACACTGGTCTGGTCAATATTCAGGGACTCCACACGACGACCGCCGTCATCGTCAACGAAAACGACCCGCTGCTGCTCAGCGACGTGACGGCACTACTCGATCGCATCGCACCCCAGGACAGCTATTACCGTCACGACAACGTCGGCTTGCGCACAGCGAATTGCGTTCTCGGCGACCGCCCTAACGGGCATTCACACTGTCGTGCGTTGCTGCTGGCGCCGTCGGTCAGCCTGAATATCGCCGGAGGGAGAGTCCACCTCGGAACCTGGCAACGCATTTTCCTGGTTGAACTCGATGGACCGCGCAGCCGCAGCGTCTCGGTTGTCGCGATCGGAGAGGGCGACTTGTGATGTTATCGAACGAGCGACCAGCTTCCTGCCATCCGTCCGCTGCGCCAGGTCCCGTCGACCTGCCCCTCCGCCGTTCGCTTAAGCATGTCCGTCAGCGTGTCGAGGGTCGAGTCCTTGATGTTCGCTTGCCATGCGCCTGTCATTGGCGCCACCCCCGGGCGTGCGGGCGCGACGAGAGCGGACCACCCGCCACGCCATCCTGCGCGCTCTTTCTCCGCGGCCCATGTTCCTTGGAACAGGACACGGTTGGCCTCGATGACCGTCCACGATCCTTGCGCGAGGTTTGGTGTTTTCGGGTCCAGAACGGCCGTCCAGGTTCCTTGAAAGACGCGCGTTCCCGCAGTGGCACGCCAGGAGCCGCGAAGTTGCAAGGTGGACTGCGACGCGCCCGCAGCCGCAGAGAACACGACAAGCAGGACGGACAATCGAAGGCTTCGTACGATGTGGCTTTTTCCTGTCAAGATGCTCCATCTGCGATCCCGAACGGTCGAACGGTCGATCGGCAAAGCGAAGCGCGTGATCGACGTTCGCTCATACGGGTGAGACGTGAGACGACTACGCCATCCGGGGTGGCGTCTGGTCTGTACTTTCGCGGGTGTTTGGCTCATACCGGTGCGGCCGTCGCCGCTGTTCCGCGGCCAGCCCCGTCAGCACGATGAGGACCCACACGAACCCGAGCAGCGTGAAGAGCGCGACGCCTCGAGAACCCCAATCGATGGCGCCAAGTACGTACAAGCTCAAGCCGACCAGACAAGTAGTGCCGAGGACACCGTGAACACCAGCATCAACTCTCATGGGTGATTAATCCTCTTAGAGCACCTGCGGCTTGTCCCTGAACACGCGGTCGCTTTCAGTCTGTTGATGGGTAGGCGTACAAACGAATCCCAAGATGGATCTCAACGAGGCGGACAGACCTGCTGATACTACCTCGCTCCACTTCGTTGCCGCGGCGAGGTCACAGATAGTACGGGTGTTCCCGGACGAGCTTGGTATCGCCTCAGGCTGCTACCGGTGCAGAAAGGCGAGATCCGATGCAAGGCGCCCGTAGCTGGCGAACGCGGCCGCGGTCGCGACTTGCACGCCTACGAGCGCGGCCAGGCGCGCCCTCGCGAGCCTAGCGGCTGGGTAGCGAGAACGCTCTCGTCTGCGACGCGACTCAGGGCCGCCATCCTGTTGTAGTACCTCCCGGACCGGTCCGAGCCTGGATAGGCGTCAGCGGCGTTTCGGAGGTGGAGCTCCCCGCACGTACCTTCAGCGTCTTGCCGACTCTCACGAGCGAGCGGATGCGCACGCATTTCAACAGCCGGACCTTAGCGCAGAGCCCCTCGACATTTTCGAGCACACCGGTAGTCGGCGTTTCGAATACGACCCTGGAGGCGAGCCTGAAGTCGCGGCCCAGCCTCTCGTTCCTGTAGACGATCCCGTCACGGTCGTACAAGACAACGAGCTTGCCGCGGCCGGCGAGGAGCGCGGTCATTTCGAAATCCTGCCGCCTCTTGTCCTGTCCCCGGATCACGGTTACGAGGTCCAGCGCGAAGGCCGCGTCCACGGCGCGAAGCGCCTCTCCGGAGAAATAGAATGTGCACGGCGCCCGGAACACGCGGTCGGTGAGGACGTCAATACTGCCCCAGCCCGCCGCCGCCGCGCGAGCGAAGACGTCAAGGGCCGTCTTCTCGGGTAGCTCCCGGACGCTGACCTGGGCGAGTTCCGGAGCGACCTGGGCAACCCAGGCTTTCACCTCCGGCTTCACCTCGGGAAGGTTCTCGCACATCCGCTCGGGGAACACCTCCGCCTCGGCGGAAAGCGCGGCCAAAAGAAGGGCTGTGATAATCATCATCCCACCACACTCTGCGCCCCGGTCTCTTTTCAATTGGTGCGCTGGCGGACGAACATCTTGCGCGAACGCACGACCTGACGCGGCAATTCTGACGTGAGCGATACAGCGAATCAGTTGTTCACAACAACCGCATACGTATCTGTCGTCGCAAGCCAGATGCCGCTGTGCGTGCACTTAGCACGCGCGGACACTCAATGAAATTCAATCACTTAGTCCTCCTGTATCTGAGCGCGAGACAGTGAGTCGTAACCGCATTCCGTAAGAAGCGGCGGACGGCGGACGCTATGAAGGAATGACGCCGTTACTACGTCTGCCGGGCTGCTCGAAGGAAGGGCGCCTCCTTCCGGATGCGCTCAACCGACGCGTCGCCGGGCTCGCGGAGCCGCCGGGGCGGGCAAACCGGTGCGTTTACTGGGTGCGCCGTGCGCGCTGCAGACTATCTAAGCAATCGAGCTGCGTCTTGAAAAGGTGGTGCTTCATTCGAATCGAATCGCCAAGTTCAAATACGACTCGTCGATCTGGTTATGGGCTCCATCCTAGGCGCCGGGTCGCAGCTCACCGTGGCCGCCGCGTTCGCCATTTACTCGGCGAGCGAAGGTGACCGCGCGGCGCATCCTATCGCGCAAGGCATCCGGTCAAGAATCAGATTCGTCCTCGTATCGATCAGGATCAGCGCGCGCCCCAGGAAACGATACTGGAGGTCATCAGGAAGCCTCGGTAGTACAGCCAGCATGCCAGCCGGCATGCTGGCGAACGGTTGCCCTGTCGGGTATGCGCGGTTAATGCGACGCGACAAGTCTCCCGGGTTTTCGTCCATGATGATCGCCATCGTCGCAGGGTTCGTTTCAACGAGCAGGACGTCCCTCAACTCCGCACTGATGGTCGATGTAAAAATGTCGCCTTGTCTGGCTCCCGCGCGCGCAACACGAATCGCTTTCGCCAACGCGCGCTGCGCCCGCCAGATCTCTCCTGGATCGTCTGTCACGGTTAGCACAGGCAATCCCTTCTCGAGGCTGGTCCGAAGTTCGACATAATTCGAAACGCGCTCGCTGAAGTCGGCCGAGATGAAACCCCACGCCTGCACCTTGAACACCGGGTTGTCCGGCCGGTCGTTTGTCGTCGGCGCCTGCGCATAGCCTACGGACGCGCACGAGACCGTCAAGGCGATGGCACGCGAGGTCTGCTTCACTCGAGTGGTCATCCCCGATGGTGACGCGAACCAGGCCGTGGCGCCTGTTCTGTTTCGCACAACGATCCCGTCGCTTCAGCTGAAGAAGGGTGAGCCCTTCGATCCTGGTGAGGTCAACGAGCGGTCCATTGACCATCAGACGCAGCGAGGTGGAAGCCCGCAGCCCGACGCCCTCAAGGCGCTCAAGTTCCTTCATACGATCGGCGAGGGTTACCATCCGTCTTCAAGGATTGTGAAATCAAAGACGGCGTCCTCACTCGGAAGAATCAGTAAACTATTGCGGCGGTGCCAGCCGAAGACATGCATCGGGCCCTGCCTCGCAACTGCCTACGAGAACCTCGGCGATCCGAAACGCGCCCTCAAACACTTGCAGCGCATCTACGGTCGCAAACGCTATTCCCTGGGGCGCACCGCAATCAGCGCGACGATCGCGACGAGCGGCGGGATGATGCACGGCGCCCTCCCCAAATAACCGATCGGGTACCACCACCCGCCAATCATCACCAACCAAGACGCGAAAAGGCCATTAGACAGAATGGCTCCGCGTCACCACAGGCGCGCTCTCGTGTGCGCACGTAGCCGTCCGCGCCTTCGGTAAGGTCGGTCTCCGTCGCGCGCAGGTTCGCCCAAGGCCAGTTGTGCCAGCCTTTCCTGTCGGACGGTGTCGGAGCGTGTCGTTTTCTGCCGTGTGTCGAAAGTCGCTGTACAAACGAAAACGGGCCACATGATCAACGAAATCGGCCCGTATTTGTTGGTTGCGGGGGGGGGATTTGAACCCCCGACCTTTGGGTTATGAGCCCAACGAGCTACCGGACTGCTCCACCCCGCGTCAAGGACCGCACAGAAGAGAATTTCGACGTGCAGCGAACCTTCAATCTAGCACGCGCGCCACACGAGATCCAGCGATCAACAGCGCGGTGCCGGCAACAACCAGCGCCAGCGAGACCAGGTGCGCCACCGTGAATGGGCCGAGAACCCGCTCATTCACGCGAATGAACTCGATCGCGAACCGGATGGCGCCCGCCAGTACGAGATAGCGGCCAAGGACGATGGCATCCGGCACACCGCCGCGCCGCCATCGGATCAGCAGCCACCCGACGACAAACAGCGCGGCCATCTCATAGAGCTGCGTCGGATGCACCCGCGCGTCGGTCGGCGGCAACCCCCGCGGAAAGGCAACGGCCCACGGCAGGTCGCTCGGCCGTCCGTAATCATCTCCGACGAGAAAGCATCCGATGCGCCCTATCGCGTGTCCGATCGCGAGCGCCGGTGCGGCCGCCGCCAGCGTTGGTATGAGTGGCAGTCGCTGCCACTTCATCACCATCACGGCGGTGCCAACGCCGCCGACGAGTCCTCCGAACCAGCTCATGCCCCCACGACTGAAAAGCAGATCGCGAAATGGCTCCTGCCCCACGTGTTCGGCCACCCAGAGCAACTTCGCGCCGATAAGTCCTCCGAACACGCCGGCCATCGCCGCGTCGCTTGCGGATGCGGGCAGACCGCTGCGCGCCAGCTCACGGCCGAAGATCCACAGACCCACGAGCGCGCCGGTCGCGACCATCACGCCGAACGTGGTGACGTCAAAATTTCCGATGCGAAAGAGCGTCGGGTACATCCGTGTGCAAATTATCAGGAAAAGTCAGTAATGCGCTGTATTGTCGCCTCTACGGCCGAGGTTATAGATTCGCGGTCTCCCGTAAACATTCCCTCGCACGTGAAAGAAGGTTTTCATGGCTCGTCCACGCAAGACACTTCCCTCGGATCTGGCCGATCTTTCGAAGAAGACCGAGATTCTCGAGCGTGAGATGAGTATGCAGCGCGCCGCGATCGAACGGCTGAAACAGCTGGGCCAGGTCCGACCCCAACCGCTTCGAGTCGACAACGGCCACGATTCGAGCGCCATGCGTCGCCGAGTATCACGCTGAGGCATCCACTGTGCATTAGCTTGACACGCCATGCCGTCCTCCGATGTCCTGCTCGCCTGGCATCGACTCAGAAACGCGC
>Ga0207648_10002617_pt1 | contig 19279 bp, 14 predicted proteins | sample KBSMisM32_FD_184310 | JGI IMG/M metagenome (GOLD analysis project Ga0207648, IMG submission 184310) | Miscanthus rhizosphere microbial communities from Kellogg Biological Station, Michigan, USA - KBS Miscanthus M3-2 (SPAdes) (version 2) | ecosystem: Host-associated > Plants > Roots >...
AGCCGCCGCGGCGCCGGTCGTAGAGCCACCAGGCCGTGAAGACGGCGATCAGGATGAGGGGCAGGACGGCCATGTAGCGCAGGGCCAGCCGCGGGCCGAGCCGGTCGTACATCCCGCCGAGGATCCAGGTGAAGATGGCGGCGGAGAGCGTCCCCACGCCCCCGACGATGGCCAGGGCGAGAGCGCCGCCTTCGGGGAACCGCTCGCTCGTGACCCCGAGCATGGTCGGCCAGAAGTAGCAGATGCCGATCGCGAACACCGTCGCCGCCGCGATCGCGCTAGGCGGGGAGTCCGCCAGGCTGAGCCCGACGAGCCCGATGGCGGACATCGTGGCCGATCCGATCAGGAGGCCGATCGGAGAGATGCGATGGACGAGAGGGCCCGCGAACCACCGCCCCACCGCCATGAGGCCGTTGATCCAGACGAGGACGAGGATGCCGCCCGCGGCCAGCCGCGCGGTGTTGGACAAGATGTAGGCGATCCATTGGTTCGTGGCCAGCTCGGTGGACGCGGTGAGGATCATGCAGAAGACGAGGACCAGGAAGAGAGGGCGCGCCACCGCCTTGTACATGGCCGCCGTGCTCACGCCCTGCTGGACCCGCTCCGTGGGCGGGAACTCCTGGCCCAGGAACAGGAGGCCGTAGAGAACGGTCGGCACCAGGATGAAGCCCATCTTCACGTGCCAGCCCGCGTGCATGAGGGTGAGGCCATAGGCCACGAGCCCGCCGATGACGATGCCGCCCGGGAACCACACGTGGAGGAGGTTCAGCTTCTCCGTCTTCTGGTCGGGGTAGATCGTGGCCGTGAGCGGGTTGACGAACGCCTCCACCAGCCCGTTGCCCAGGCCCACGGCGAGGGTGCCCGCGAACAGCATCCAGAAGCCGCCGGCGAAGATCGTGAGGCCGACTCCCAGCACGTGCATGAGGAACGCGCACAGGGCGATCCGCTTCATCCCCAGCAGGTCCACCAGCTGGCCGCCGATGAAGATGGAGAGGGTGAAGCCGTAGGCCCAGGCCCCGGCCGCCTTGCCCACGTCTTCGTTGCTGAGGGAGAAGGCCGCGCCCAGGTCGCCCAGGATGTCTCCGCGGATCGCGAAGGTCACCGCGGTGGCGATCAGGGCCATGCAGCTGGCCACGAACAAACGGCGGCGGCGGGCTTCCGGCAGCGGCGCATGCTCGACCATCGTCAGGCCTCCCTTCGTTACGGGTTCAAGACGACTCGCTCAGAAGTGCTCGGCCATCTTCCGGCGCAGGAAGGCGACGGACTGGCGCAGCTCGTCCATGCCGTTCTCGCCGTCTTCGATGGACACCCAGCCGTCGAAACCCTGCGCGCGCAGGGTGGAGAAGATGGCGTCGTAGTCGTTCAGCCCCTGCCCGATCACGCCGTGCTTGAGGTTGCGCGCGTAGCCGGTGGAGCCGTCCTGCTGCTTGAGGTCCTCGATCGTCCCGCTGGTGAGGTAGCGGTCGGAGGCATGCATGCTCACCACCCGCTCCTTGACCGCGGCCAGGACGGCCAGCGGATCGTCGCCGGCCACGATCGCGTTGGAAGGGTCGAAGTTCACCCCGAACCACGGCGAGTCGATGCCGCCGATGACCTCGAGGAACACGTCGAGCCGCTGCGCGAACTCGGGCTGGCGCCAGTAGCCGTCCTTGTAGTGGTTCTCGATGTTCAGGACCACGCCGCGCGCGGCCGCGGTGTCCAGGAGCGACGTGATGCACTCGACCGTCCAGCGCACGCCGTCCGCGCGCGAGACCTCGTCCCGCCGCTGCCCGGACAACACGCGGCAGTACCGGCCCCCGAGAGCGGCGGTGACGTCGATCATGTGCCGCTCGCGCTCGACCTCGGCCTGCCGAGCCTCCGCGTCGGGCTGCGTGAAGTCCGGAGACGCGCACATCATGGGCGCCTCCAGCCCCACCCGGGCGAGATGGGCGCGCACGCGCTCGAGGTAGGCGGGCTCGAAGCTCTCGAAGAACCCGGGATACATCTCCACGCCGTCCACGTCGAGGGTGGCCGCGAGGTCGATCCACTCGAAGAGGGTCATCGTCTTCGTGACGCACAGCGCGTCCATGTAGCACTTCGGGAAGACGCTCAGCCTGGGCACGGCCGCCTCACGGCTGTAGCACCGCCTTGACGTAGCGCCCGCTGTGCATCCCGTCGAAGGAGTCGCGCCATCCTTCCAGCGCGGACACGCGGCTCACGATGGGCTCGAGGTTGATCTGCCCGGACGCCAGCAGCTTCACCACCTGCTCCCAGTTCCGGAAGGTGTGGCTGAAGCTCCCCTGCAGCGTGACCGCCTTCAGGACGAGAGGATCGAGGGAGAAGCTCAGCGGCTGCGGCCCCCAGCCGACCTTGGTGACCTGGCCGCCGGGCCGCACGACGTCGAGCGCCGTCTTGAGCGCGATCGAGGTGCCGGTGGCGTCGACCACGAGGTCCGCGCCCAGGCCGTCCCCCAGCGTTCGCACCAGCGCGGCGAGGTCGGCCGTCTCCAGATCGACGGCGTGGGTCACGCCCAGGGCGCGCGCCGCGGCCAGGCGCGGGGCATCCTGGGACATGCCCGCGACGATGAGCGTTCCCGCTCCGCTGATCCGCGCCATCTCCGCCGCGATGAGCCCGATGGGTCCGGGCCCGAGCACGACCACGACGTCACCGGGACGCACCCGGCTCTTGACCACGACCGCGTTGTAGCCCACACAGCAGGGCTCGGTCAGCGCCGCCCGCTCGAAGGGCAACACGTCCGGGATGTGGTGCAGGCAGCGCTCGGGCACGCGCACGAACTCCGCCATGGCCCCGTGCGTCCCGTAGCCGAAGCCCGCGCGCTGCGGGCAGAGGTTGTATTCGCCGGTCCGGCAATAGAGGCAGCGCCCGCAGATGGAGGCGGCGGTCTCGGAGACGACGCGGTCGCCCTCCTTGAAGCCGCGCACACGGGCGCCGACGCGCGCGACCGTCCCCCCGAACTCGTGGCCGAGCACGACGGGCACGTTCACCGCCCAGCTCTGCTTGTTGTGGTACTGGTGCACGTCGCTGCCGCAGACGCTGACGGCACCGACGCGCAGGAGGACGTCCTCTTCCCCGAGCTCCGGCACGGGCAGCTCGCGCAGCTCGACGGCCAGCGGCTGCAGGGCGTATTGGACGAGGCCCGTCATCACCTCGGTCATGCCCGTATCCTTCGCGTGATCTCGCTCAGCAGTCCCTTGAGGTCCCCCTCCGCGACGTGGAACGCGTCCGCCTTGACGGTGAGGGGCGCGCCCAGGACGACCAAAGGCGCGCCTCGCCGCGGCATCGAGATCGCTTCCTCGATGGTCAGGCCGCCCACGGCCTGGACCGGGATGCGGACGGCGCGCACCACCCCGTCCAGCTCGTCGAGAGGGCTGAGGCGCCCGCGGCCGGCGGCGGCGGCGCCGTTCCTCTCGTCGAAGCCCGTGTGGTGGACGATGTAGTCCACGCCCAGGTCCTCCATCATCCGGCAGGCCGCGGGCTTGTCCTCGCAGGCGAGGTCGTCGCCCATGACCTTGACCCCGTGGTCGCGGCCTGCCTTGACCACGGCCTTGATGGTCTCGACGTGGGCGCGGCCCATCACCACGACGTGCGTCGCGCCCGCGCGCGCCATCATCTCCGCTTCCAGGTAACCGCCGTCCATCGTCTTGAGGTCGGCCACGATGGGATGGCGCGGGAAGGCCGTGCGCAGCGCCTTCACGCCGTGGAGCCCTTCGGCGAGGAGCAGCGGCGTCCCCGCCTCGAGCCAGTCCACTCCCGCCTCGACAGCCACGCGCGCCGTCTCCAGGGCCTCATCGAGATCGATGAGGTCGAGCGAGATCTGGACGACGGGAGGGTGCCGGTCGGCGCGTGAGCCGATCAAGACCCCGTATTCTGGGCGCCCGCGCCGCCGGCTGCAACGCGAAAAGTCCTCCAGCTCCCCAGCGCGAGACCGAGGGCGCGCGGGTCGCCGTTGTGGAGGACATCGTTCGCGACCATGGCCGGGCCATCGCAGGACAGGGTGACGGTGGCTTCCCCGGGTACGAGTCCGCCGAGAGGCAGTTCGTAACGGCGCCACTCGGCGGCCACCGCCAGGGCGCCGAGCTTTCGCCCGTCGAGGAACCACTCGACACGTCGGCTCCCCGGGAATGCTTTGAGCTCCACCTCCAGGACCGTCCCCTCCGACGGGCGAGTCGCGACAAGGCGCAGAATCCCCGTGTGCCCCATCCAGCGCCAGCTCGCCTCCTGGCCATACTCGCGAGGGTAGAAGCCGCGCAGTTCGCGCATGTACAGGGAGGGCCGATCCGCGTTCACCTCGAGGATCCAGCTGTCTTCGAACTCCGGTCCGTGTCCGAGGCCCTCGGGCGCCGGCCGGGCCGCCAGCCACCTTCCCGTCGGACTGTCCCGGCGCACCACGACGTGCGTGTAGTCCATCGCCGAGAGCTTGTCGCCGAGCCGAGGCTCGCCGCAGTCGTCGAAGGGCGGGGTGCCGAGCAGCGAAGCCTCCTGACCGAGCAGCGGGAGCGCCAGGGAGTTGGACCATCGGGACGGAGGCGCGCAATCCAGCACGCGCAGAGTGCGGGATTGCGTCGCGAGCCAACGGTGGGCGCGGGTCGGTAACACGTCGCGCCAGCGCCACGGAGGCAGCGGCGCATACTCCAGGACGGTCAGGCCCAGGAGGAGGGCGGCGGCACGCCGGCCCGCGGACGTGGGGCGTCGCCACAGCCAGGCGGCGCCCGCGCCCGCCATCAGCGCGATCATGAGGCCGACCACCACGCCGAACCGCGCATAGGCCCGGAACATCGGCGCCACCTCGTAGAGCAGCGCGGAGGGACGCACGAACGTGAAGGACCCGATCGTTCGCTCCGGCGAGAGCGAGCAGACGAGGGCCACCACGGCGACGCTCACCAGGACGGGGGCGATGCGCACCGCCGGCGAGCGCCGCTCTCCCCGCAGCCAGAGCCAGAGCGGGACCGCGGCCAGAACGAGGAGCGACCAGCCCACGCCCACCTGCTGCTCCAACCGCGCCTCGTCGATGCCTCTCGCGGCCCAGAACTCCCGCACAAGGGATCCGGCCAGCGGGTGCTCGGCCGCGGGGATCAGGTAGCTCCACCATTTCGCGCTGTAGAGGAAGAGGTCGGAGCGGGGGAACGCGAACGCTCCCGGGCGCAGCAAGGCCGCGGGGGCGGCGCGGTGAATGAGGAAAAGGCCAGCCGCGCACGCGGCCCCGAGCGTGAGGGCCGTGAGCGCGAGGCCCCGCCACCGACTCTCGTCCGGCGGCCTCGGCGACGCGATCACCCAGGCGACGAGCACCACCGGGCTCACGACGGCGGCGATGAACCCCAGGTAGAAGCTCGAGAGGCCCACGGCGGCGGCCGCGGCGAGCAGCAGCGCGGCCCGGCGGAGATCCGGCCGGTCGGCGCAGCGCCACAAGGCCAGCAGATACAGCGGGAGCCACTGCGTCTGCGCGATGTGGAGGTGACCCGCGGCGTGCGCGACGTGGAACGGCAGAAAGGCATAGGCCAGGCCAGCGACCATCGCCCCGAGATGGGTGCGAAGAACGTAACGTGCGAGCAGGTAGGCGGCGGCCGCGGAGAGGGGAAAGGTGGCGAGAGTCAGGACGCTGTAGGCCGCGACCGGGCCCATGAGCCGGGCGAGGGCGCGGCCCGGAAGGTCGGTGAGCGGCTGCAGGTGGAGACCGGGGACTTGCCCGGTCCGGAACTGATCGATGACGGTCAAGGCATCGCGGTTCGGGTCCTCGCGGGGGAGAGACGCGCGGCTGCCGAAGAGACGCTCGGACGGCGCGAGCATCAGCGGAGCGGCCAGGAGGACCGTCAGGCCCAGGGCGACCGCGAAGACCAGGATCACACCGCGGCGGACAGAGACCTCCGGCGCCGAAGCAGGCCCCTCTTCCGTCATGGCCCGAGAGCGTAACGCCATCCGCGCACCACGCACACGCCCAGCGGAGACTAGAATGCGGTCAACCGCCGATGCCCGCGAAGCCAGGTCGAGCGACGACGTTCGTGCTGGCCGCGCTCGCTTGGAGCCTCGGGCTGTTCGCCCTCCTCCGCACCCCGTGGGTGGAACAGCGGCTCGTCCTTCCGGTCACGCAGCTGCAGGCGCAGGCTTCCGATTACTACGCCGGCCCCTCGCGAGCGCCGATCGCCGTCACCCTCGAGTGCAGCGGCGCCGACGTTCTCGCGCTGTGCCTCGCCGCCATCCTCGCCTGTCCGGTCTCCGCGCGCGCTCGCCTCGCGGGGACGGCCGGAGCCGTCGCCTTCGTACTCGGCCTCAACACCGTGCGCATCGCGACCCTCGGCCGCGCCGCCGCCGAGCCGGCGCTCTTCCGTGCTCTCCATCTCCAGGTCTGGCCGGCGATCCTCGTGATCGCCACCGCCGGCTACGTCCTTCTCTGGATGCGGACGGCCCTGGGCGCGACGCGGTCGGCGCCGGAAGGTGACAGCGAAGAGGGTGCGCTCTCCCCGTTGGTGCGCCGCTTCGCCCCTCGGGCCGCCGTGCTGCTCATCGCGTTCGCACTCTGCGGTCCCTGGATCGCGCGCAGCGAAGCCCTGCTCGCGGCCGGCGCCTGGATGGCCGGAGCGGCCGCCTTCGTCCTCACCGCCGCGGGGCTGGGTGGCGCCGCTTACGGCAACGTGCTGGCGACGAGCCGCGGGGCTTTCATGGTGACCCCCGAATGTCTGGCCACGGCTCTGATCCCGCTCTATGTCGCGGGCGTCCTCACGGCTCGCCTCGGTTGGCCCGGGCGCGCCCTGGCCCTGGCCGCCGCGCCGCCACTCTTCGCCGCTCTCGCCCTCGCGCGCCTGCTCCTCCTGGCTCTTCCCCCCGCCCTCGCGGCATCGCCCCTGTTCCTCGTCCACGGCTTCCATCAGTTCGTGCTGGCCGTGATCGGCGTCCTGCTGCTCGCTTTTTGGCGGGAGCCTCCGGCCCACCGGAGGTGGGCTCGGGCCGCCGGACGAGCCGCCGCGGCGCTGGGTGCGGCCACCCTCATCGTCATCGTCGCGGGCGCCGCTCTGACCGCCACGGTCCTCGCCGCCGCGCGGGCCCTCGGTTCCGTGGCCCCGCACACCCTGACGGAGTTGACGGAGCCCGGAGACGCCCAGGGCGCGCTTGCCGTCCTTCCCGTTTACCAGGCGGGACTCCTCATCGCGCTCGGGATGACGGCTTTCGCGGGTTGGCGGCGCTTCCTGTCCGCCTTCGGCGTGCTCCTCGCGTCCCAGGTCGTGCTTCTCGCGGTCCTGGGAGAGCTCGCGGACTCCGCAGGCGTGGCCACGCACGCCCTCCTCCTGCGCGCCTGGGCCGTGGGAGTGCCGGTCGTTCTCACTCTCGTGATGCTTCGCGCCGGGCCGCCCGCCCCGGGGACGCTCGCGCCTCTGCGGCCCGCGGGTGATGGCGCCCGCTAGCCTCGGCGCCGCCTATCGCCGGTTCTGGCAGGAGGTCGGAGAGCAGTTCCCCGACCTCGGCGGCGCCGCCTCCACCGCCTACTACCTGGAGAACGAGAAGAGGCTGCTGACGGAGCACGTTCCCGACCTGGCCCGAAGCGCGGTCCTCAAGACCGATCTGTGGGATGAGGTCAAGAACACGCGGATCCTGCAGTGGGTGCACGGGCAGGGGGCGGCCGTCTTCGGCGTCGACATCTCCGAGCCGACGGTCCGGCAGGCCCGGGCCGCATTTTCGGATGGGGGCTTGCGGGCGACGGTGGCCGACGTGCGAAGCCTCCCGTACCGGGACGGCCGCTTCGACGCGATCTACTCGATGGGGACGATCGAACACTTCCGCGACCCGGAGACGGCCCTGCGCGAGATGCATCGCGTGCTGCGGCCGGGCGGCCGCGCGGTGGTCGGCGTCCCGAACCGGTGGGATCCCTTCCTGCGGCCGCTGCTGGCCTCGGCACTGCAGGCGGCCCGGCTCTACGGTTACGGCTATGAGCGATCGTTCTCGCGCCGGGCGCTCCGACGGATGCTCGAGACCGCCGGCTTCGAGGTGGTCGCCGAGACCGCGATCCTGTTCGTGCCCGGATGGCTGCGCATGGCCGACCTGGCCGTGCACAGCTATTTCCGGCCGCTGGCCGGGCTCACCGCCCTCGCGGTCAAGCCCTTCGCCTGGCTCGATCGGCACGTCCCGGCGGTGCGGCGCCACGGCTACCTGATCGCCTCCGTGGGCGTGCGCCGCTAGGCGGCCGCTTCAGCGACGGCTGACGGCGTAAGCTCCGAGGCCCACGATGATCACCAGCAGAACCCACTCCAGGCCGTAGGGCAATGCCGGAACGCCACCGACTCCGAAGGGAGGCGGCGGTGCGTTCCCGGCACCGGCGCCGCACAGGGCGAAGGACACGGTGTTGGTGTCCATCGTCACGGCCGCATTACGCGCCAGGGCCCGGCCGATCACGTTCGCGCCCGTGTTCAGGGTGATGGCCGTGAGCGCGAGGATGTTGCCCCGGAACTGGGTATTGGTATCGATGGTCGCGGAGCTGCTGACCTGCCACTCTATCGCGCACGGATTGGCGCCATTGATCGTGTTGACGATCGAGCCCGGCGAGGTGATGAGCGTGCTCGACATCCGGAAGACCCATGACGCGTTGCCGTTGCCCTGGCCGTCAAGGGTGACGGTTCCCGTCAGGTTGGAGGCCGCCGCGGGGACACAGTAGATGCCGGGCACGAGGGTGAGGCCAGCGAGATCGGGACCGATGGTCGAAGAGCACGGCAGGGAGGCGAGCGTGTTGTACGCCGTGACGAGATCCGCCTGGGCCGCCGCCGCCTGCACGTCGGCGGAGTGTTGCGTCCCGATGTTCGTGCACGGAGCAGGGAAGCCGACAATCGCGGCACCGGGGCTGACGCCGATGTCTCCAGTGATGGTGGAAGCACCCGTGCACGTCACCGTCGACCCGGCCAGGACCGCGAAAGGTCTCAGGTTCCCGCCCAGAAAGGCCTGGGCCAGCGCGGGGGAGGCATCGTAGAACAGCGCCCCAATACCGACTACGCCCGAAACGGCCAACTGCCTCCAGCTCATTCCGAACCTCCTTTGCGCGGCGCCCCGGCCCGACCCTGAGACTGTTGGGCCACCAACCGTCGCCAACACCTGGAGGGAAGAACGGACCGGCCGAGGCATCACGAGTGCATCTGAAGCGTCATTGAACCCTCCAGCGGGCTGGCTCGAGCCGGCCGCACAGCAACGCTTAGGGCGCTTCGGCGGAAGCTAACCGGTCGGGCAGGCCCCGGTCTGTTCACTTTTGCTCACCCTGGCCACAGGGTCGCGCCCGCTGCCTAGAATGGAGCCGCACGGCAAGGCCCGGAGGAGGCCGCCATGGACACCAAACCACCGCTCACCTTCGATCCCAAGGCGTTTCTCGGCAAGGTCGAGAAGGGAAAGACGACGAGCGAGTATCGCAACAAGCAGGTCGTCTTTTCCCAGGGGGACGTCGCCGATGCGGTGTTCTTCATCCAGACGGGACAGGTGACGCTCACGGTCATCTCGGCACGAGGAAAAGAAGCGGTAATCGGCGTGCTGGAACGAGGGAGCTTCTTCGGCGAGGGTTGCCTGGCCGGGCAACCCATCCGCATGGCCACGGCCACGGCCACGGACACGTCTCGCATCACGCGCGTGGCCAGGAACGTCATGCTCCGAATGATCCATCGCGAGCCGGAGTTCGCGGAGGTCTTCATCACCTACCTGCTGTCTCGCAACGCCCGCATCGAAGAGGACCTGGTCGACCAGCTCTTCAACTCCAGCGAGAAGCGGCTCGCGCGGATCCTCCTGCTCCTCGCGCACTTCGGGAAGGAGCCACGACCGGAGAAGGTTCTCCCCAAGGTGAGCCAGGAGACCCTGGCCGCGATGGTGGGCACGACGCGTGCGCGGGTGAGCTTCTTCATGAATCGGTTCCGGAAGCTGGGCTTCATCCACTACAACGGCGGCCTGCAGGTCCACAGCGCCCTCCTCACGGTCCTGCTCCGCGATTAGTGCGGGCGGCGCGGGCGCCTGCACCCCGTGTCCCCTAGACTGGAGTCCGTGAAGGAGCGCATCCTCACCGAGCGCCAGCGCGTCCTGCTGGCCGAAGAGCGGCAAGTCCTGACCGACCTGCGCGCGGTGCTCGCCCGCCTGGACGTGGAGGCGGAGGACCAGGACACCCTCCAGCGCTCGCTGCGCCAGCTCGACGAGCTGTTCCTCCTCGTGGTGGTGGGCGAGTTCAACGCGGGCAAGAGCGCGTTCATCAACGCCCTCCTCGGCCTGCGCGTGCTGGAAGAAGGGGTCACCCCCACGACCACGCGCATCGGCCTCCTCAAGTACGGACCCGCGGTGCACCGGGAGGCCGACGCCTCCGGCCTGGACGTGATCACCGCGCCCGTGGAGATGCTCCGCGACATCAACATCGTGGACACCCCCGGCACGAACGCCGTTCTCCGCGAGCACGAGGTCCTGACGCGCGAGTTCGTTCCGCGCTCGGACCTCGTGCTGTTCGTGACCTCCGCGGACCGGCCCTTCACGGAGAGCGAGCGGGTCTTCCTCGAGTCCATCCGGGACTGGGGCAAGAAGATCGTGGTGGCCGTCAACAAGATCGACATCCTGGAGAGCGAGGAGGATCTGGCCCGCGTGCTCGCCTTCGTCTCCGAGAACGCGCGGGCGCTCCTCGGCAGCGCGCCCGACACCTTCCCGGTGGCCGCGCGCCTGGCCCTGCGCGGGAAGACCATCCCCGACGGCGCCGCCCTGGCCGCCAGCCGCTTCGAAGCGCTGGAGAGCTACGTGTCCGCCACCCTGGACGAGGAAGAGCGCGTGCGGCTCAAGCTGCTCAACCCCCTCGGCGTCGGCCTGCGCCTGCTCGACAAGCACGTGCAGGTGAGCGAGGCCCGGCTCGACCTCTTGAAGGAGGACTTCGCGACGATCGAGACCATCGATCGCCAGCTCACGCTCTACCAGGAGGACCTGGCTCGCGACTTCCGCTTCCGGCTCTCCGACGTCGAGAAGGTCCTGCTGGAGTTCGAGCGACGGGGCATGGAGTTCTTCGACGCGACCCTGCGCCTGGGCCGTGTTTTCGACCTCGTCAATCCGTCCAAGGTCAAGCGCGCCTTCGACAAGGAGGTCGTGGCCGACCTGCCGAAGGTCGTGGAGCGGCGGGTGGAGGAGGCCATCGACTGGATGGTGGCCAGCGACGTCCGCCAGTGGCAGGGCGTGATGGACCTGCTCGAGAAGCGGCGCCTGCAGCACGCGGACCGCATCGTGGGGCGCGTGGCCGGCGTGTTCGAGCACGACCGGGCCCGCCTGCTGGAGGGGGCGCGGCGCGAATCCCAGCGCGCGGTAGAAGCCTACGACCACGACGCGGAGTCGAGCCGGATGGCGGAGTCGGTCCAGGTGGCGGTGGCGGGCACCGCCGCCCTGCAGGTGGGCGCGCTCGGCCTCGGCACCATCGTCACCATGCTCGCCACCACGGCCATGGGCGACCTCACGGGTCTCCTGGCCGCGGGGGCGCTCTCCGTGATCGGGCTGCTCGTGTTGCCGGCCAAGCGCGGGACGGCCAAGAACGAGCTGCGCACGAGCGTGGAGGCCATGCGCCGGCGGCTCATGGAGGCGCTCACCGCCCAGTTCGATCACGAGCTCACCCACAGCCTGGCCCGCATCCGGGAGGCCATCTCGCCCTACACCCGCTTCGTGCGCTCCGAGCGGGAGCGGCTGACCGCCGCGCACGAGGATTTCCGGCGCATCCGGTCGAGCCTGGAACGGCTCCGGATCGAGCTGGGCGGGGGCGGGTAGACGGCCGGGGCGCCCCTGGGACCCCCCGGCCGACCCGGCGGGGCGCTTGACATCACCTCCGAGCAGGACCAGCATGTCGGTTCGAACAAAGGGGGGCTCCCGTGCGGCGCCTGCTGAACACAACGTTCGCGCTGTCGGCGTTGGTCCTCGCCCCGAGCGCTTTCGCCCAGACCCAGGTCCCGCTCACCATCTCCGGCAACGAAGCCAGGGGCCATTTCGAGCTGCCGGGCGGCGTCGCCGGGGATCTGTCCATCTCCTTCGAGGAGGTGGTGGGCTTGAACGCGGACGCGCTCGCGGTTTCCGCCCGTCTCGTGAATCCCACCGACAGCGCGATCCTGTCGCGACTCCCGGGTCCGGGCGTGAACGTCCCCGAAGCCTTCCCGGTGATGATCCGCATCGAGCCGACGGAGTGGAGCGCGCTGACCTTCGCCGGCGTCGTCTCCGTATCGATTCACACCCACAACCTCGTGCTGGCGGCCAACTCCCCCCTGGCCCTCTATTCGGGTCCGGCCGGCGGTCCGCTCCACGACATCACCCGTTTCGTCGGGATCGGCAGTTACCGCGCCGGGGGCTCCGGGGGCGGGTTCTCCGAGTTCATGATCGTCGCCGACACCCGTCCTCTCGACGTCGTCATCGCGGAGAAGTTCGGGATCCTCGAGTCCACGTTGGGAGAGGACCTTGCCCAGAGCGAAGAGCTGGAGGGCATCGGCGGCGACCAGCAGGGAGCCTCGCGCGCGCAGCGCCGATTCGATGCGGTGGCGGAGGTACAGCGGCGGTTCCAGCAGGCCCGTACCCTCTACGCGGCGGGCGCCACCGTCTCGTCCATCTCCGAGGTCGTGAGCTTGATGGACTACATCAAGTTCATGAGCGGTGACGCGATCCCCAATGTCTATCGCGCCAACGATGAGGCGATCGACCGGGTCAACATCGCCGGCCGACGGCGCGCCGCCGCCGACACGCTGCGGTTCAGCCTGGTGAAGGCGGCCGTCCCCGGGTCCCAGCCTACGCCCGCGCCGACGCCGCCACCGTTGCCCGAGCCCACACCACCGCCGGCGCCGTCTCCAACGCCGACGCCAACACCGGCACCCGAGCCGACTCCCACCCCGGCGCCCGAGCCGACTCCGACCCCAGCGCCCCAGCCGACTCCGACGCCCGCGCCCGAGCCGACCCCGACCCCGACGCCCGAGCCGGGGCCGGCGCCCCCGCCACCTTGACGTGAGTGATCTCGCATGCCCGCAAAGCTCACGCTCCATCCCCCGGAGCGGGCCTCCAGGTTCTTGATCCTTCGAGACGGCGAGACCCTGACCGTAGGCCGTGAGCCCGAAAGCGGACTGGTGCTGGAAGACCCGCGAGTGTCGAAGCGGCACGCTCGCGTTCGCTGGAACGGCACGGGATGGTCTCTCGATGACCTGGGGAGCAAGAACGGCACCTCGGTCAACGGCGTCGAGGCCACCGGGGCCCCTCTGTCCGACGGGGACTGGATCAGCTTCGGGGGAATCCTGGGCCGTTTCGACACCATCGTGGAAGCCTCGATCTCGGTCCTGGAAGCGGACCGCCTGGCCCGGCTCAATACGTCCATCGAGATGCGTCGCCGGCTCAGCGCCGACCTCGAGCCCTTCGACTTCCTGCTTCGTTTCCTCGAATCGGCCATCGAGGTGACGGGAACGGAGCGTGGCTTCGTCCTCTTGAGAGCGCCCGACGGGACGCTTCGCGTGGAGGTGGCGTCCGGCTTCTCATCGGCCGACGTCGCGGGCGAGCGCTTTGCGGGGAGCGCGGGGGCGATCCAGCGTGTGCTCCAGACGGGCACCTCGGTCGTGGTCTCCAACGCCCAGACCGATGCGCTGCTGGGCAAGCGGCCGAGCGTGGTCGAGATGGCGCTCGGCACCCTGGCCTGCGTCCCCTTGCGCCAGGACGGCGAGATCGTGGGCATGATCTACGTCGACGGCCGGAAGCGCGCCGCGGGATTCGCCCAGCTCGATCTCGAGATCCTCGAGTCCCTGGCCGAGCATGTCGCCATCGTCGTGGCCAGCCTGCGACTGGACCGCAAGATGCAGACGCTCCTCCGCAGCTCGGCGATGGCACACGCGGCCCACTCGCCTGCCTTGCTGGAAGACCTGCAGCGGCAGATCGTGGATTCGGTGAAGGCTCCGGCAATTTGACCAAGTGTCCATCGATAACCCAGGGTCCTCTCGTCCGCGCCCACCTGATACGGAAACCAGCGTCGACGTGTTTCGCCGGCTCCCGCCCGGCACCCTCATCGGCGAGCGGTACCGGATCAAGGCCATCGTCGGCGTCGGCGGCATGGGAGTCGTCTATCGTGCGCATGACGAGGAGCTCGACCTCGACATCGCGCTGAAGGTCCTGAGGCCCGACCTCGGGACGGATCCGGATTGGATCGACCGTTTCCGGCGCGAGCTCGTTCTGGCGCGGCAGGTGACCCACCGGAACGTCGTCCGGATCCACGACATCGGGGAGAGCGACGGGCTTCGCTACCTCACCATGCGGTACGTGGAGGGGCGATCGCTCCAGGCGGTGATGGACCAGGACGCGCCCCTGCCCGTCGAGCGGGCCGTCCACATCGTCCGGCAGATCGCCGAGGCCCTCCAGGACGCCCATGACGCCCGGATCGTCCATCGCGACCTGAAGCCGGCGAACATACTGCTGGAGGCGGACGAGACCGCGTATGTCGCCGACTTCGGGGTGGCGCGCTCCCTGGACCGCGACCACCTGACGCGGGCGGGGGCGGTGGTCGGCACGCCCGCCTACCTCTCGCCGGAACAGGTCTGCGGCGAGCCCGTCGACGGACGCAGCGACATCTACGCGCTCGGCATCCTTTTCTACGAGATGCTCAGCGGGCAGCTCCCCTTCCACGGCGAATCCTCGGCCGAGATCCTCGCCCAGCGGATCACCGGGCACGTGCGCGACATCCGGGAGACGGGAATCCAGGTGCCGCCCTACGTCTGGGGCGTGATTTCGCGCTGCCTCGAACGCAGTCCAGCGCGCCGGTACCAGACCGCCCGCGAGCTCGTCGCGGACCTGGACCGGAAGCAGGCGCCGCGCGCGCGCGCGCGGATGCCCCGCCGCTGGCTGGCCCTGGTGGTGGCGCTCGTCGCCGCCAGCGCGGCGTGGAGCGCCTTCCGCCGCGTCTCGGGCTTGCCCCTCCTGCCTCGGCGCTCCCTCCCCGCGGCCACGACCGCCGCTGCTCCCACCATCGCCCGGCACGTCGTGGCCGTGCTGCCCCTGATCGACGAGACACACGACACGGCCCTGGACTGGACCGGTACGGGCATGGCGGAGATGATCAGCGCGAACCTCTCGGAGACCCCGAGCCTGCGGGTGCTCGACGCGCTGCGCGTGCTGCGGACGCTGCGCGACCTGCAGCTGGCGTCGGGGCCGTTCGACGAGGGAGTGCTGCGGCGCCTTGCCCAGCTCCTCGAGGTCGACACCCTGGTGACGGGTACGGTCCGGGGGGCCGGGGACGCCGTACGCGTGGACCTGCGCCTGGTCTCCGTCGAGCGGGGGGGCGCGCTCAGTACGCGACACTTCAGCGCCGAGAGTGCCGACAAGGGCGCGCTCTTCCGCATGGTGGGCGATCTGGCGGAGCAGGTGCGGCGGGCCCTCGGAACGGAGCAATCCAGCCTCGAGAGCGTGCCGCCCGAGACCACTTCGCTGGCGGCGGCCCGCGCCTACGGCGAAGGCCGGGAGCGGATGCTGCGCGGGGATTACCTCGGGGCCGCGCCCGCCCTCGAGCGCGCCGTGGAAGCCGATCCCGGGTTCGCCACCGCGTTCGACAGGCTCAGCGAGACGTACGAGAAGCTCGGCTACGACGACAAGGCGCTGGCCTCCGCCGAGAATGCGGCCCGGACCGTGGACGCCGGAGAGACGCGGCTGCGCTTTCGCGTCTCCGCGCGCCTGGCCATGCTGCGCGGGGATCCGGCCACGGCGGGAAAGAGCTACGCGGCGCTGGCCGCGCGCTACCCCAACGACCCGGAGATCCTGATCGACCTCGCGGTCGCCCAGGGGGCGGGGGGCGAGCTCACCAAGGCCGTCGAGAGCCTGGAGAAGGCCACCACCCTCGACCGGAACGATCCCCGAGGATGGTTCCTGCTGGGCAAGAACGCCATCCAGATGGGGGACGCCGCAAGGGCCCTCAACGACTATCTCGTCCGCGCCCTCACGCTGCAGAACCAGCTGCACAGCGAGCCCGGACAGGCGGAGACCCTGAACGCCATGGGCGTGGCCCACCACGAGCTCGGCCAATACGCCGAGGCCCTCGAGAAGTACTCGACGGCTGCCGCCATCCGGCACCGTCTCGGCGACCAACGGGGTCTGGCCACGAGCCTGAAGAACCGGGCGCGGGTCTACGTGGCCATGGGCCGCTTCGAGGAGGCGGAGCCGGATCTGCGGCAGGCTCGGCTCATCTACGAGAAGATCGGCGACAAGAACGGGCTGGCCGGCGTCCTCGACGACCTCGGCGTCCTCCACGAGGGGCGCGGTGACTTCCTGCGGGCCCGCGCGTCCTACGAGGAGGCCCTGAAGATCCGGAGGGACCTGGGCGATGAGCGGCAGCTGGCGCAGAGCTACGACAACGTGGGCTACGCCTTGTTCCTGGCCGGCCAATACGACGACGCGATCGTCTACTCGCAGCAGGGCCTGGCGGGCCGGCGGAAGGTCGGCGACAAGGGCGGGATCATCCTCTCCATGCAGAACCTGGGCTTCCTGCAGATGGCTCAGGGACGATGGGGAGAAGCCTTCAAGTCCTTCATGGAGGCTCTCGAGCGGAGCCGCGAGATCGACTTCAAGAACGCGATGGCCGTGTCGTTCGGCAACCTCGGAGTGCTCCACCACTACGAGGGCCGCTATCGGGCCGCGCTCACTTCCTTCGACGAGGCCCTGGCCCTGCTGAAGCAGCTCGACGACAAGCGGGGCCTCGCCGAATTCACGCTGAAGCAGGCGGCGGCCCTGCTCGACGTGGGCCGCCTCGACGCGGCCGGGGCCCGTCTCGATGCGGCCGAGGCCTGGCTGCGCGAGACGGGGAACCGCGAGCAATCCTCCGACTATTACGTCCTGCGCGGGGAATGGCATGCGCGCCGGGGGGAGAGCGAGGCCGCGCGGCGCGCCCTGGACCGGGGAGTCGAGCAAGCGGTCGCGAGCAAGGGGCGGGCGGCCATCGTGCGCGCCCGCCTCGCGCAGGCGAGCGCCCTTCGTGACCCCGCCGCCGCGGCCCCCGCCCTGGCCGACATTGCGCGCGAGGCGGAGGCGCTGGGCGACGCCCTGCTGCGCATCCGCGCCGCGGAGGCGCTGGCCCAGGCCGAGCTCGGCCGTGGTCGCGCGAGCGCGGCCGCGGAGTCCACCCGCCGCGCGTTGAAGGTGGCCGAGAGTTGCGGGTGGGAGGCCGGCCTCTATCGCCTGCACGCGCTGCTCGGTCGGATCCTGGACAAGGAAGGAGCGATGGCGGCGGCGGACGAATACCGGGAGAGCGCCCGTCACATCGCGAAGGTCAGGGACGGACTTGATCCCGACCTGCGTCGTTCCTTCGCCGGGATCCCCGCGGTGCAGGAGGTCGAAGCCTGGGTCTCCTCCCATCCGGTCGCGCTGGAGCCGGCGCCTCACGGCGGCATGCCAAGGAAATCGGGCGCGTCCGATGGAGTCTGATCGCCGCGAACCCGGGACGGGCCTCGACGCCGTGCGCGAGATCACGCAGGAGATGGCCCGGATCAGCTCCGAGAACGCGCGGCTCCTGCAACGCCTCGGCGAGGGCGAGAAGCGATTCCGCCTCATCTCCAAGGGGATCCTGCGCGTCCAGGAGGCCGAGCGGGGCCGAATCTCGCGCGAGCTCCACGACGGCGTCGGCCAGTCGCTGACCGCGCTCAAGATCCAGCTCCAGCTCCTGGAAGCATCCGCGGCGCGGGAAGAAAGCGCTCTCTCTCCCCGGCTGGCGGAGCTGCGCGAGCTCGCGGACCGCTCGCTGCAGGAGGTGCGGCAGATTTCCCACCTCCTGCGCCCGCAAATGCTGGACGATCTGGGTCTCCTGCCGACGCTCCAGTGGCTGGTCCGGACCTTCCAGAAGCGGACGGGCATCGAGGTCGAGCTCGTGGCGGAGGGGATCGAAGAGCGGATGGACCCCGATGTGGAGACGCTCGTCTTTCGCCTGGTCCAGGAAGCCCTGACGAACGTCGCGAAGCACGCCGCGGCCCCCACGGCACGGGTCCACCTCCATCGCACGGCCGCGCAGCTGAGACTGAAGGTCGAGGACAGCGGCGCCGGCTTCGACGTCGACGAGTTCCTGCTCTCGACGGACGAAGAACGCGGCTTTGGCCTGCGCGGGATTCGGGACCGCGTCCACCTCTTCGCGGGCCGGTTCACGTTGACGTCACACCCGGGAGCGGGCACGACGCTGGAGGTCGAAGTGCCGCTCGAACCGGAAGGCGGGGCACGAGGCTGATGCCCCGTCTGCGCATCCTCCTGGCCGACGACCATACGATCGTGCGTCAGGGCCTGGTGAGCATCCTGAAGGCCGCGGGGGAATTCGAGGTGGTGGCGGAGGCCGCGGACGGGAGCGAGGCCGTCGACAAGGCGGTGGAGACGAGGCCGGACGTCGTCGTTCTCGATATCGCGATGCCGCGCCTGAATGGCCTCGAAGCCGCCCGTCGCATCCACAAGGCCCTCCCCGCGAGCCGCATCCTGATCCTCACCATGCACGAGCAGGAGGAATACGTTCTCAAGATGGTGCGCGCCGGCGCCTCCGGGTACCTGGTGAAGGACGGCGCGGCCACGGAGCTGGTGGCCGCCCTGCGGGCGTTGGGCGCGGGCAAGGGGTACTTCGGCCCCCAGGCCTCCAAGGCCCTGGCCGAGGTCTACCAGGGGAACAAGCCGATGGCCGAGGACCCGTACTCCCGACTGACGGAGCGGGAGCGGGAAGTCTTTCAGCTGCTCGTCGAAGGCCGCACCAACGCCCAGGTGGCGGACATCCTCAGCATCAGCTTCAAGACGGTGGACAATCATCGCACCCACCTCATGGAGAAGCTGGGGGTGCATAGCACCGTCGAGCTGCTCCGCTTCGCCGCCCGGAACGGCCTTCTGTCCTGATCCAGGGGCCCGCTGAGGGCGCGAGGCAGGGTGGAGGCCGGGCAAGAATGAGGAGGATGGCCCTCCACAATGAGGGGAATCCCTCATGGCCCGCGCCCGTGCCCGGACGCTAGGATCGTCGAGTGACGTCCCTCCTCCGTTGGCGCCAGCGGGCCTCCCTTCTCCGTTGGCGCCCACGGGCGTCCTTGACGGAGGCGGCGGCCGCGAGCGGCCGACGAACGGGCGATGGCGGCGCCGCCTCCGGAAGGGCGGAGGTGAAAATGGTCCTCCACGACTTGTCAGAGCGATACGCACGGGCCCTCCAGGAGTATTGTGCCGACCCGGATGAAGCCGCCCTGTTCCGGGCCTACGAGCTCGGCCGCGGGGCGGCGGCCGCAGGCTTCGGCGTCCTCGACCTGGTCGCGGTGCACCAGGACGTGCTGATCGCGGCCCTCCGCAACGTCCGCGCCGTCCGCGA
>Ga0207648_10002619_pt1 | contig 19267 bp, 23 predicted proteins | sample KBSMisM32_FD_184310 | JGI IMG/M metagenome (GOLD analysis project Ga0207648, IMG submission 184310) | Miscanthus rhizosphere microbial communities from Kellogg Biological Station, Michigan, USA - KBS Miscanthus M3-2 (SPAdes) (version 2) | ecosystem: Host-associated > Plants > Roots >...
GCTTCTCGTCGGACTTGCCGAACAGGCGCAGCTGCCCCTGCCCGATGTAGCCGAGCAGGTAGATCAGGTTGAGCGCGCTCTGGTCCGAGCACTCGGCGCCGAACTCGATGTTGTAGGCGACGTCCAGGAGCTGCCCGAAGGGCGAGGCGAGCCCGCCCGGGACGCTCTCCTCGATCCACTGGGTGACCGTCATCGCGTCGAGCTCGCGGCCGCGCTGGGTGGAGATCCGGTAGGTCGTCGGGAACGACGCTGCCGTCGTGTCCTTGTGGAGCTTCTGGTAGACGCCGTCGTAGTCCGCGATCGCCTGTGCGTACGTGTACGGCCGCCCGTCGAAGTGGCACAGCAGCTCGGTGCCGGCCGTCTCGCCCTGGAGCAGGTTGTCGAGCGTGAGGCCGAGCTCCTTGGCGAGCTGGCGGATGTCGATGTGCCCGGTGTCGATCAGCTCGCCGCCGTGCTCGGCGACGAGCCCGGGCGCGAAGGCGCCGCGGATCGACCAGCAGCGCCCGCCAAGGCGGTCGCTCGCCTCGTGCAGCTCCGCTGTCACGCCCGCCCGCTTGAGCCGGTAGGCGGTCGTGAGGCCGGCGAGCCCGCCGCCCACGACGACGATGCGGTCGCCCGTGGCGGCCCGTGCGCGGGGGGTCCAGGCCGCGACGGACACGGCGGCGGCGCCCGCGGCGCCGAGGAACTGACGGCGGCTCAGCGCGAGGTCCTGCACGCGCGAGGCGAGCGGAGTGCGTGCCATGAGCCGACACTACGGAGCGGTGCATTGGCCGATCCGGCAAATGCTGATCCGCACGGGGGGCCGTCAGGGCGCGGTGACGCCCAGGATCAGCTGCGAGGCCAGCAGCGGCACGTCGAGTTGGGCGCCGTGGCCGACCCCGTCGAGCTCGACCCAGTCCGCCTGCGGGAACGCGGCGCGCCAGCGTTCCGCCGCGCGCGGCCAGGGGAGGATGCGGTCGGCCGTGCCCCAGACGATCCGCAGCGGGCAGGTGACGAGCTCGGGGTCGAGCGGCCAGCCGTGCTCGCGCGCGCTCGCGTCGAGCGCCTCGACCCCGGTGCATGCCGCGGCGCCGCGGATCTGGTGCGCGAGCAGCGCGGGCGGGATGTGCTCCCAGCGCTCGGCCATGTAGCCGGCGGTCCGCCGCCGCCCCTCCGGGGTCGCGACGATCGCCTCGGCGTGCGGCGCCGCCTGCGCGACGAGCGGGGCCATCTCGCGGAAGTGGTCGAGCGCCTCGAGGTAGGTGTCGTCGCCGGGCGCCCAGCCGCCGGCGGGCGCGAGCGCGACGACGCTGCGCGCCCGGCCCCGCGCCGCGAGCCGGAGCGCCGTGTAGCCGCCGAGCGAGTTGCCCGCGATGTGCGCGGTCGCGAACCCGGCCTCGTCCATCGAGCGCTCGACGGCGCCGATCAGCGCCTCGGCGGGATCGTCGCCGTCCAGCGGCGGCCCGCCGGCGTGCCCGGCCAGCGCGGGCGCGAGCACGTCGTGGGATCGCTCGAGCGCCGGCAGCACGAGCTCCCACGTCCGCCACGTGTCCGTGAACCCGTGCAGCAGCACCAGCGGCTCGCCCGAGCCGCCGCGGTGCCCCGAGGTGAAGCGCGCGTCCACGACGCGCGCAGGCTAACCGTCCTTCGGGCCCTTCTTGAGCGTCACGGTGCCCGTGGCGACACCGTCGTCGTATGCGCAGGTCGCCGAGTGCTTGTTGGCCTTCCCGTCGGTCTCGTCGACCGAGAAGCCCTCGCCGGAGACCTTCCAGGCGATCGGGCGGTACTTCGCGCCGGTCTCGAGGTCCACGAGCGGGGCCCACAGGTCGTCGGTCGAGCCGACCTCGCGCGGGCCGTCGCCGCAGTCGATCTGCGCGATGTACGAGAACGAGCCGGAGTCCGGCTTCTTCTTCGCCGACGCGGGTGCGGCGGCCAGTGACAGTGCGAGCAGAGCAGCCGTGCCCAGCGTCGCGATACGGCGGATTCGGGTCATCGAGGGTGCCTCCTTGCCCTGACGATCTGATGCATCAGGGCGTGTATCGACCCGGCCTTGATAGCGCACGACGGAATCTGGACACCTGTTCGGTCCTGCGCGCAGGTGAGAGCCGGATGTGTACCCTCCACCGTCGTGAGGGCGGAACGCCGTGCTCTGATGGTCCTCGCCGCGGCCGCGGTGCTGCTCGCTGCGGTGATGGGCGCCACCGGCTCGTTCGAGCTGCTGCTCTACGGCGGCCCGCTGCTGTTCATCACCGGCCTGCTGCTGAGCGGCCGGTTCATCGGCGAGGAGCGCATCCTCGCCCGCCGCGCCGCCCCGGCGCCCCGTCCGCGCGCCGCGCGGGCGAGCTGGGCGTGGCTGCGCGAGCTGCCGTGCGCGTCGCTGCTCGCGCGCAGCCCGCGCCTGCTGCGCGGCCCGCCCGCGCCCACGGCCGCCTGATCCTCGCCTGAAGCCCGTTCCGGTGCGCTGATGCGCGCCGCCGTCCGGGCATCCGTCGACGGCGGCCCTCCTCCATCCCGTTCCCCGACGACGAAGGAGGTCCGATGCGGACCCTCATCGCCGCCACGGCCGCCGTCCTGCTCTTGGCCGGCGCGCCGCTCGCGGCCGCCCATCAAGGCAATCCCAACATGCGTTCCGCGGTCACGGCGATCACGCCGGAGACCGACGGCCTGACGGTCACGGTCCTCAACAACGACGACCGCCTCGAGCTGCACAACACGAGCGGCAAGGACGTCGTGATCGAGGGCTACAGCGGCGAGCCGTACGCCCGCGTGCTCGGCGACGGCACCGTCGCGGTGAACACGAACTCCGAGGCCTACTACCTCAACGACGACCGCTACGGCGACGTGAAGGTGCCCAAGGGCCTGGACGGCGAGCCGAAGTGGAAGAAGCTCAGCGGCACCGGGCGCTTCGAGTGGCACGACCACCGGATGCACTGGATGAGCCGGTCGAAGCCGCCGCAGGTGAAGGACGAGGGCGCGAAGGCCCACATCTTCGACTGGAAGGTGCCGATCACCGTCGGCGGCGCGCAGGGCCGGATCGACGGCACGCTCGACTGGGTGCCGCTGCCGGGCGGCGGGCTGCCGACCGGGCTGATCTGGGGCAGCGCGATCGTGCTGATCCTGCTCTGCATCGGCGTCTTCGCGATCCGCCGCCGCCGCGACGCCGGCCCCGGGGAGCCCGCGGAGGCCTGGTGATCCAGCGGCCCTTCCGCGCACCCCATCACACGATCTCGGCATCGGGCCTGCCGAGGACGCGGACCGCGCGGCGAAAACCCAGCAGGGCCGCCCGAACTGGCTCAAGCGGGTCCCCGACCTGCACGGCAAACCGGCGGCGGAACAGGATTGGTCGGTGCACCTCGGATGAGTCACGCCGTGCAGATCGAGTACTGCACCCAGTGCCGCTGGCTGCCCCGCGCGGCCTGGCTGGCCCAGGAGCTGCTCACCACCTTCGAGACGGAACTCACCGAGCCTGTGCAGGGCGTCGATGCGCCTCATCCGTCTGCGTCGAACGGGACCTCGGGTACACGCCAGGCTAATCGCGTTCCGACCGGCAATGACCGAACGTCCTGCGCGGCCACGCACCGCGCGTCGCGTCCCTCGGCCGCCGAGCTCCTCGAGACGCCGGGGGCGTTGCTGACGCGTTCCCATCTGCGGCGGCTGGGTCTGGAGCGACGTGCGGTTGACGCCGTCTTCCGTGCACTGCCCGTGGTCGCTTTGCCCGGCTATTCCCGGCCGATGATCCGCGCCGAGGAGTTCCTCGAGCTTGTCGACCACAGCACCTACGGTGATGATCGGGTGAGACCCTGCCATGCCTAGCGTCTGGATCGAGCGACGCACAATCGCGGGCGCCCGCAACCGCTATCTCGTCAAGTACCGGCTCGGAGGTCGTGAGAGTGCGAAGCGCTATGCGGGTTCGTTCGCGACCCGGCGCGACGCGCTCGCTCGCCAGCGCTGGGTCGCCGGCGAACTCGCCGCGGTGCGCGTGCCCCGCCTCAGCCAGTTCGCAGACGCGGTTGACGCGATGCCGACGCTCGCCGAGGCAGCCGAGCGCTGGCGTGCCTCCCGCGTCGATGTCACAGAAGGCACGGCGGTCGGGCACCGCGTCCAGCTCGGACGCGCTCTCCCGCTCCTCGGCGCTCGACGTGTCGACGACATCACTCCCGCCGACGTCGCCGAAGTCGTGGCTGCGCTGCACGCGGCGGGCCGCAAGCGCGAGACGATTCGGAAGACGCTGACCGCGCTCGCGCAGGTACTCGACTACGCCGGTGTCAAGGACAATCCGGCGCGCGATCGCGTCCACGTCCGCCTCCCGCGGCAGGAGCGCGAGGAGCCTGCTCCACCCACAGCTGACCAGATCGAAGCCGTCCTACCGCTGATGCCGCACCGCTACGCGCTCGCGGTGCTCGTGCTCGACGCGACCGGGATGCGCGTCGGCGAGCTCGAGGAGAAGGGGCTCTGCTGCGGCGACATCGACGAGCCGAACACCCGTTGGCGCATTCGTCGCGCCCTCGAGAAGGGGCGCCGAGGGCGTTGGGTCCCGGTCCCGCCCAACCTATTCGCGGCCGTCGTCACAATGCTGCCACCACGCGAGGACCGCGACCCACGGCGACCCGTGTTCGAGGGTGTGACCCAGGAGAAGCTGCGAACTGCGATCGCAAGGGCCTGCAAGGCGTCCGGCACGCCGACCTGGTCACCGCACGACCTGCGCCACCGTCGAATCAGCCTCTGGCATCGCCAAGGCGAGACCTGGGCGCTGATCGGTGCTCGCGTCGGCCAACGCTCCCTTTCGGTCACTGCGGACACTTATACGCACGTGCTTCTCGACGACCGCGAGCTCGACCACGCTCAGCTGTCGTGCGACGCTGCCGGCTAGCACGGTCCAGCACCATGCGGAGCAATGGGCCGTTACTTCCCAGCTCCTTCTGCGAGTCACCAAGTAGTGCGTTGGATCCGACCGATCGAGGGAGGTGCAATGATATGAGCAGACGGCGGGTTGGCTGGAGGCGTACGTACTCTCTTCTAGCCCTGAGCCTGATCGTGCTCGCTCTCCTGCCCGGCGGCGCGACCGCTGGTTGGACAGTGGCGTACAACTGCTGCGGGTACCTGGGTGGGTATGAGGTAGTCGGCGCGGGATACAACTACTGGTCCAACAATCGGATCTGGCGCGACCCCGGCCCATCGGTGTCTCTCTGGTACTACAACTCGTCGGGTGCGGTGGGATACAAGTCCAACACCATGGATAACCCGTTCGTCCATAACGGCGGGGCTTTCGGTTACTCGATCGCGACATGTAGCAACAACACGGCCAACGACGTTAACCCCGCCAGCTGCCAGGCGTACTCGTAAGGGAGGCTGAAGATGCCGAGAGTAGCTCTGATGCTCGCGATGGTCTCCGTAGGAGTGGCCGCTGCGTTCGCGTACTTCGGACGCGAGGCGGAAGGTGGCTCCGTACCCCAGGCAACAGGAATGGCCGCTCTGATGAATCCGTCTATCTCAGCAGGAAGTGTCGCAGCGGTTAGGGGCTTTCCGGTAGATCTCGCGCCTGGTGATGGGCGTGTAAGGCCACTGGGATACGCCCACTACGCATGGACGAGGGGCAAGAGCATCTGCCATGTGGATCGCTCAGGAACGGGCGGCTGCTTCGAGCGATTCCTCTCGCCGGTGAATGCGGCTATCGGGGACGACGACGCCATCGGTAGCGGTGTGCCCGCCTCCGTTCGAGGTCTTGCAACCGATGACGTCACGACCGTGACAGTTGTGCTGAAGAATGGGACTAGGGTGCGCGGCGCTGTAGTGGACAACGCGTTCGAGATCTACTTGCCGGAAACCGCAACCCCGTGGGATGTCAGAGGCGAGGATCTCACGCTGAGGGACGGCAACTCAGTGTTCGTCACCGAAACCGTCCGGGCTCCCGCGATTCCGTAGGACACACCGGGCATATCGCCTGGCGGCGGCGTTCGCGGCCGCCGCCGGGCGCAATCATGTGTTGCCCCATTGTGCGCCAGCCCAGCTCTGTATGCCGCCTTCCGAAGCGGCGACGCCGTCTCTGTCCGGCGTACCGACGTCGCGTGACCACTGTGGACCGCCGTCGCGGACCCAACCCGCGATCGGGCAGTCCAAACCGTCGGCGGCACCGGCCGGCGCGCGCCATCCGCCTGAGTCCCGTTCATGACACGCCCGTTCTGCTCAACCATGCGCAATCGAGCGGCGTCGGATGGGCCGACTAGGGACGTGGAGGTAGATGGGCCTCACTCGCCACGGATCTCGTTGCAGCCATCGTCGCGACGCTCCGCGCGAGGGCCGAAACCCCGATCGACCCGTCTTCCAGGCTTCACCCAGGAGCGACTTCGGACGGCGATAGCGTGGGCCTGCAGGGCGTCGGGGTGCGAAGTGACACGCGTTCACACTCCGCGCGGCTCGGGCCGATAGCCGACGGGCGCAACGAGTCCCCAGTTGGAGACGACGCGGTGGCCGACAAGGTTCGCTCGAGCCCGACGATATCGCTTCCGCCTGACCTCGTCGCGGTCGTCGTCCCGCACGCTGCCGCCGGCGCGATCTCAGGCGCAGTCGGAGGTCAGAAGTCGGAGGTCGGAGGTACTCACGACGGTGCCCACTCATGAAGCGCGATGCGAATCGCGCCCAGCGCCCGTGAGAAGCGCATCTTGCAGGCGTCCTCCGAGACCCCGGTCAGGTCGGCGATCTCGGGGAAGCTCAGGCCGCGGAGGAGCCTGAGGACGACGACCGTCCGCTGCTCGGGCGTCAGCGTGGCGAGCGCGGTGGCGAGTGAGCTGCTGACGTCGTCGCCGTAGGTCGGCTCGAGCCGCGACATTGGAATGGCGTCGTCGATGGAGCGTCCTCGACGTCGATATTCGTCGACGAGCCGGCGCTGCGCGACGGCGTACAGCCAGTGAAGGACTGAGTCTGGAGTGGTGTCGGCGCTCGAGAGGGCGGTGAGGGCGTCGACGAAGACGCGCTGGGTCAAGTCCTCGGCGTCGTGGTGACTGCCCGTCCGGACGAGAAAGAAGCGGTAGATCCGGTATCGGTACCGCCGGTAGGCGTCTTCGGCTGGGTGCATGCGTTGCTGGTCGTGAGTCCGTCGGCGACGGGAGTCTGCCCGCGCCGGAAGGCGGGCGACCGTTGAACCAGCAAGTCCCTTCGCGCCGCGGCGCGCGCCGGCGACTCGCATGGAAGAGCCAAGAATGTCACCTGGGTGATCCGATCCTAGATTCCGGCACCGTCCGCCGCGAACACGTCGGACGAAGAGCGCCGCGTCCACTGAGCCGACGCCCCACGACAAGAGGAAGTCATGGAGCGCGGGATTGGACGACGATCGGACGACGCGAACCACTGCCCATCTCCACTTTGCCGGGACCTAAGGTGCATTCGCGACGATCGGAGCCGATCTCGAGCCTGCGGTTCGCAGGCGTGTCCGCGCCGTGGCTCTGAGCAAACGGCGCTGCCTCCGCGACCGGGCGGCAAAGAAGCGGTCTCGTTCAGGCCGCCCGCGTGGTCGGAATGACAAATTGCGCTCTAGAACTGCTCAGCCCCCGGCCGCGTGTCGTGAAGCTGCTTCGACCCGTTCGCGAGCGTCGCCTCTACTTCTCCGATTGATCCGAAAACCGCTGGTTTGTAGATCGAGATAGAACGAGCTGTTCCGGACGTCGAGATCTCGCCACGCACCGTCGACCCGTATGCGGAGCGCCTTTACGTCGTCGAGCGTCACCCCGAAGACCTGGGTTCCGACTGTCCCGTCGTTCAGCGACTCCAACGGCGACCATGAAGCGCTGGCCGCGCAGCGAGCTGTCAAGCGCACCCGCCTCGAGCGGTCTGTAGCAGTAGGTCATGCTCGGGAAGCCCGCTGCCGCAAGAAGCGAATAGGAGAGCCCGCGAGGGCTCGACGACGGGACGATGACAAGCTTCGAGTTGGACCGGCCGAGTCCGTCCTGGAGAACCCTGGCTCCGGCGACGTCGGCAGACTCCGCTGGGAAGTTCGAGACGACATTCTGGAATCCCTTGCGCTGGTCTTCCGACAGCGAACCGGGGTTGAGCTCGGCTCCGCCTCGCAGCGGCGCGAAGTCGGGCGCCGCCGACCGGTCGCCGAAGGTGCGGTGGATCGTTTGGCCAACGGCGGGACGAAGCAGAACAGCTGCGATCAATGCGAGCCCAGCAGCGGGTAGACCACCCGGCGATGGAGAGGAAGTTGTCGGACCTGAGCATGCGGATTTCGCCTCCTTGTCCTTGCCACTCGGGCTTGGTCGTCTGACCGGGCAGGCGGTGGCGACTGGAGAGCACGATTACTCGTCTCGGTTTCGCCTGAAGGTCGTCGCTAGGTATCTCGCTCGACAGCCCCATGAGTAGCGCTCTCTCCTGCATCGAGAGGCTGGAGGTGTCGGAGCTGACCGTGGACGTGACAGCCGTGAGGCGTTGGCGATCGAGGTCGACGGGCGATCGACGCAGACCACATTGTCAGGGTGCTCGACCGGATCGTCGCGCGCGAGCAGCGCTGGCCGAGCTGGTGAGGACAACGCGACACGCGCTAAAAGGCTGTGGCGGGCGGGCCGCTCGAATCGCGGCCGCTCGCCACAAGCCTCGCCTACTGCAAGGTCGAGGACGCACGACTCAGGGAAGTGCGACCACCGTGCCGTCGTCAAACGTTGCCGACGTTGAATTCAACGAGTCGACGGGCGTCGTCAAGTCTCCATGGAAGACGAAGACGTTGTCCGTCACCTCAACAGTGTGACTCTGTGCGCCTGTCTTGAACGTCACCGCGCGCACACCATCTACTGCGACCCCGTAGAAGACCGGCGCATGACCGCCAGGACCGCTCAGGTCATCACCGACCAACTGAACCGGGTGAGTGCGTGACAGAGGCTCGAAACAACTCTCGCCAGCTCCATCGAGCATCTGACAGACTTTCCCCTTCGTCGTGGGAACGAGGAAGAGATGCTTCCCGTCAATGGTCGCCGTTAGCCTACGGGCAGCGTCCGGAAGTCGCTTTCCGAGAGCCGCCGCTCCCCATCCGCTGGCGTTGAGCGACGCTGCAAGACGAGCGGTTTCAGGATCCAAGGCAGCTACCTGACTTGCCTTGACCAAGCCAACGCCCGCAGCCTCATTAGAAGCGCGTGGGGCACCTGCGCCCTGTATCGCGAAGAATGCCGCCGCCGCCACGGTAATCGAACCGGCCATTATCGACAACCTGCATCTGTTTCGAAATCTCACTTTCGTCTCCTCGTTCAGATACTTCGGAGCGTTCGCTATGTGTCGGTTCTACAGGTGGCAACCCGCGGGCCGGTGCCGTTCAGCAGATGGCAGCGCGAGCTGGTGTTTGTACCGGAGCAGGCGAGAAACGAACCAAAGCCATTCGTGCCCGACCTCTGACATGAGGTCACGCCAGTAGAAATGTTGTACTGGTAGTGATGCCAGTCCGCAGCAACCGCGAGCTGCATCCCGTTAGCGATGTGGTTAGTTGAGCCACTTGTCGCTGGAACGCCAGATGAGCTTAGAGTACATCCGTTGCAATAGAAGTCTTGACCTGCGTAAGCCGTCGCTGCGAGTATTGCCGCGGCGAATGACAGCATGCAAAGGAGCACGAGCAGGTGTGCTCTGGGGCTATGCCGGGTGATCATTGCAACCTCCGATGATCGGTGCAGTCGCGGGAATGGCGGGCGAAAGCGCCAACACGGTTACGATCACCCCACCGCGTTTCGTACCGCTCTCGATGAGCGGGTTGTAGATGAACCACCGTATCCTCCCTTCTGAGACGTCTCGTTCCGCTTAGTGCATCTACCTCTTCTCTCGTGCGAGGCGAACGGAAGTAACACGACGTACCGCCCGCCGGAGGGAACCCGCATGGAGCCAGCCGGCCTGATGCACACGTGTGGGCTCAACTCGTTGTACGACAAGAGTCCTGCGACTCGGCGCGGATCGTGACAAGCGCGCTCAGGCCGCGTAGGCCTTGAGGACGACGACCGTTCTTTGCTCAGGCGCAAGCGTACGAGCGTGGCGGTAGAGGTGGATCCGGGCTCGGTAGCGCCCGTAGGCGTCTTCCGCTGGGTGCATTGCGCGCTAGTCGTCCGTCCGTCGGCGACGTGAGTCTGCCCACAGCGGACATCGGCGAAGTCGCGTACCACCCCAGCGTTACCTTTGCGGCCGCGCGAGCGACTTCTTTGTGTCCGTCAACGCATGAAAGGAGCACGCACGTGTCTAGCTCAAGAAGCGAGCGACACAGCGCCCAACGGGCGTTCCGCCGATTGCCGCTGCTGGTGATCGCGCTGCTGCTGATGATCGTCCCGCCGACCGTCGCCTGGGCCGGCCAGATCAACTACGCCTCCGGCACCAACGGCGTCGGAGGGACCTTCCCGACGTCCGGCGAGGCGGTTCGAAGTTACAACCAGGTCTGGCACCAGTCGGGGTACTACTGGTGGGTCTGGTACCTGCACGGCTCCTCGCAGACGGGGCTCGTGTACGACAACGCGAACCCGACGAAGTACCCGGGTGGAAGCGGCACGATCGCGTACGCGAAGTGCTCGAACCAAAACGACAACTCTGGCGTGACCTGGACATGCCAGACGACCACGCCCTGAGGAGCGTCGATCCGATGAAAAGACTCATCACATCGAGCTCATCCGTGCTGCTCGGGTTCTCGGCGGCGGTCGGCGCGCTGCTCGCTGTCTCTGTTGTTGCGTTTGCAGACACCGGATCGGGTCAGGTCACCGCCGCCCGAGCCAGTGTCGATCCCACGACGTTGCTCGACTCGTTCCAGCGACCTCGCACGGAGCGGGATGCGCTTTCGCCCGAGGTTGACTCAGAGCTCCGCACGCTCTCGTCGACTGCACCCAGCGACGCGCTCGCTCCGGGCGATCCGGTTGCCGCTCGAAGTCGTCGGGTGACGCATGACGATGGAACGACGTTCTTCCTCGTACCAACGACACGCAAGCAGCTGTGCATCGCGGTCGTGCCGGGTGGAGCAGCCGGCTGCACCGCCGGCATCGGACTCGCGGAGGACGGAGTCGAGTTCCAGCTCGTGGATTCGGACGGGCTCGGCCAGGGCGACCCGACAGTCGTCCGTGGAATCGTCGCCGCCGGCGCTGCCGGTCTCGAGGTCGCCTCCGCGAGTGGTACGCATGAGGCCGCGCTCGTCGAAGGAACGTTCTCCATCAGCTTGTCGGACGTGCCGACCGCTGTTGTCGTCCCGATGCGCGACGGTTCGGTCCGTCAGGTGACGATCCCCGCACCCCCACAACCCTGAAGCGACCCGGGCCGGGCCGCATGGAGCGGCCCGGCCCATCTCATCGGTCCGTTACTTAGGTGCGAGCCACGCGAGGTATATGAGTGGTGACCGATGACCGAGACCTTGCCCGCCACTACCGCACCATCTACGGCTTCGTACGTCAACGCAGCGGCTCGCGCGAGGACGCCGAGGACGTGACCCAGACGGTGTTCGTGGAGGCAGCGGCCAACCTGACTCGCGTCTATGCGGAGGGGCGCTCACCACTGGCATGGCTCTATACCGTTGCCAGCCGCCGGCTAATCGATCAGGCGCGGCGGCGAGGCCGCGCCCCGGAGCTCGTGCCGCTCGACGCCGCAGCCGGCCTGCCAGGCGAAGGACGGTATGGCGAAGCGATCGGGCGAACCCTCCGGGAGGCGATCGAGCTGCTTCCGGAGAACCAGCGCCGCGTTGTTGCACGCCGTCTGATCGAGGGTGCGAGCTTTGCGGAGATCGCCGCCGACGAGGGAGCAACGGTGCCAGCCTGCAAGATGCGGTACATGCGGGCGCTCGGGACGATCCGTACCCAGCTCGAGCACGAAGGGCTCGAGCCGTGAGGCGCCAAAAGGTCAACGTCTTCTCCGACGCCGAGCTGCTCGAGCTCCTCGGGCACGACCCCGAGCTGCTCGCGATCGCCGACGCGATCGCCGAAACGCAAGCGCAACCTACCGCTGCGAGATCACGACGCAAGCAGCTGCTCCTTGCCGCCGCGATCTTCGCGGGCGTCCTGCTCGTCGCGCTCCCTGCGCTTGCGGCGTTCACCTCGCTGATCGACTTCTCGAGCGCACCACCTGCGCCCTCCGCCGCCGTCAAGCGTTTCGACGACCTCCAGCGTCAGGCGCCGCCGAACATGGACCCCCGTGTGATCGCCAGCGAGGCGAGACGCCTCGGCCTCGCCACGGAGGGCGCAACGATCGCGCTGTTCCTCGCACCAACGAGAACAGGCGGCTACTGCTTCGAGTTCGCAGACTACGCCGCCGGGTGCAACGCCGATCGCACCATCCCGGTAGCCGTCGGGTTCGCCGCGCAAAGCCTCACCGACGACCAGGCAATCGTCTACGGCTCGACGCTCGACCGGGCCGCCGTTTCCGCCACCGTCGTAACACGCGAAGGTAGCGAGCGGACCGTTCCCCTCACGCGCGTCACCGCACCAATCGACGCTTCGTTCTTCGTCACAAGCATCGGGCGTCCGGACGAGGCGCTTCCACTTCGCGTCGAGCTCCGCGACGGATCCGACCGGGTCATCGCAACACGGCGCATCGATTCGCCGCCTGCCCCGTAGCGCCTGCGACCGACCCGTAGATTGTTGGTTCCCACCGTCCAGGCCATGGCTGGTGGACGCCACCCCGCGTTACCTCTTCGCGTCTCGTGCGAGATCCAGAGGAAGGGCGTGAGTGCCCCGTCGAGTTCTGGCACCCGGCGCACACCCGAGCTTGTCGCGCGTCCAGATCGGGGCACGCTCCCGTCGGAGTGTTAAGGCGAGTTACTTCCGCCTCTCCCTGACGAGGTACCGAGTAAGCGCCAGTCGACCACGTGAGGAGGGACGATGCGGGAGCAGGTCGGAGCTCGGAACCACCAACTCAGAAGGGGTAGAGCGATGCCTCCGGGCGCACGAGGGGTGATTGTCGCTGTTGTGACCGCGCTCGCGCTCGCCGTCTCGGTATCCGGCGCGGCCGCGTGGAGCAACTACTTCGGGCCGGGAACCATGTACGCGTCAGCGGGAAGTGACATTGCGGTCTCCGGATGGAACAACTGGACCAACAACCGCGTCTATCGGCCATTGAACTACAACTTCTATCTGGGTTACTTCACGAATGAAAGCGGGTTCCATTACTCCACCGACAACGCTGGTGACAACCCGTTCTACTGGCCCGCATACGGATACAACTACCTGATCTGCGGCTGGGATTGGAACGGGACGTACTCTTCTGTCAACCCCGTGACGTGCCAGGGAGACGTCTAACATGAGGACATCACGGAAGCGGGTACTCGCGGTCTGTGTACTTATCCTCGCGATGGCCACAGTCGTGGCGGCATGGTCTGCTGAGGCACAGACTCCCCCGTTCAGCTCGACGCCCGTCGCAGGCAACCTCGCTGCGCTTACCGGGCCACCAGTCTTCCTCGCACCAGGGATGGATCGGGTTCCCGGTGAGCTGAGACCGGGGGACCAGCAGGTTCATGCACTAGGCGACGCCGGGTACATCTGGCCAAAGCCCAACATGGGGTACTGCGTGCTGATGCGGTCCGGCGCAGGCGGGTGTCTCGCTAAGTTCGACAAGCCCGCTGTTCTATATTTGACCGGCGTCCAAGCAACCTCTGGTGTTTACGCGAGCGCGCGCGTGGAAGGTGTCGTTCCTGACTCAATCGTTCAACTCGTGCTGATCATGGACGATGGGACCCATGTCCCAGCCCCGATTTCGTCGAATGGTTTCAGCGTCTCGGTTCCTAACGGCGCCGGACTGGCTGGCTACATCGTCACGCTGGCCAGTGGGCGGTCATTCGAGTTTCCTGATCCAGTTCGCGTTCCGGACTTCGTGCGATGACGCGCAACGATCATTCGATACAGGAGCCGACACCCGCCGGCCGATGTCGCATGACCGCTCACATGGCGTCTGGCGCCACCTGGCAGGGCGCTTGGAGACATCGCTTGGCCTGGATCTTGGCGGTGTGTGGGTTCGTACTGAGCATGGTTTCATTGAACTCGGCCCTCGGGTTTGGAGTATCGGTTGTACCCTTCGCATCCTTCGAGCCAGCCCCCAGAGACGTGGTCCTCGATTTCCGTTCACTCTCACGGCAGGCACCACCGCACATGGATCCACGGGCGATCGCCGACCAGGCACGTAAGGTCGCCGTCGGAGACTTCGGCTCTCAGGAACGTACGCTCTACATCGCGCCGACTGAGAACGGTGGGTTTTGCTACCAGTGGACGCCTGCATACGGTGGCTGCAGCGCGCGCTCACACAGGATTTCCGCGTGGGGCTCGCTCATTGTTCCCGAAGGAACCAACGCAGAAGCCACAGCTTCGCCAGGCAACCGCGCGGCATTCAGTACGGCTGTTCGCGAGATGCGGCAAAGATCCGCGTCTCGATGGCTCGTCGGCTATAGCCTAGATCTGGGTGCGGCAGTAGTCATTCGGTTCTCGGACGGGACTGAGATCGAACCGACCGTGGTGAAGGTGGGGCAACCGATCGAGGCGAGCTTCTTCTTCTACGAAGTCCCTCCCGAGAAGCGGACAGCCACGGTAAAGGCTGTCGTCGTCCAAGCTATTGACGACCATCATAACGTCGTAGGCGAGCAGCAGATTCGATAGCGGGTGTCATCGAAGGGAACCGCGTTACTTCTGCCCGCGTCGTGCGAGGTACGAGGGAAGGCGACTATCGTCGGTCGCTTTCCACGAGGTCTCGCCATCAGAACGAAAGGGATCGACATCGACGCGGAACGCTCAGGAGAGCCGTTCGTGTTGATCGGCATCAAGCCGGGACGAGACGCTCCGGCCGTAGAAGCCGCGTGCGCCTGACGGAGTGCAGCTATCGACCGCTCAGGGTGACATTCGAGAAGGGACGTTTCGGCTTGGCGACGGCAGAGCGGTCGTGGGGCCGCTTTGCCGTCGCCGAGTGCTCATGGTCGAAGACCGCGCGCTGCCCGCGCAGGCGGTGACCGACGTCGAGCCGGGCTCAGGTCATCAGAGGCGCCGTTACTTTCGCGGGTCCCGCGCGAGGTACTCGGTATACGGACCCATCGGAAAGGAGGAGAGCCATGACCGCACCGGATGGTGCGTTGGGCATGACAGCCTTTCGGAACCGACATCCACTCAAGCTCGGCCGCGCGGCACGGACAGCCGCGGTTGCGGGGGTCATGCTCGCAGTCACGGCCGGCGTATCCTGGGCCGCCAACTACACGACGTACTACTGCGGGGACGCATCGAACTACTGCACTGTGTACTCGTCAGCGCCCGAAAGCACAGCTAGCGTCGCCCAGCGCTACAACAACAACATTCAGTGCGCAAATACATGCCACACACACGTCTACTACTACTCGAGCGGAACCGGGTCGTACGGGTTCGCCTACACCAGCGGCGGAACGTCCGCGAGCTACGGCGCAAGCGGCGGCGGTAACTACGTCTATTCGCGTTGCATTACGGACGCGGGTTACGGCTCGAACACGGCCCGCTGTTGGACGGAGTGGTACACATGATGAGAGGGATGATCATGCGACCGAAGTCCCTGGCGATCCTGGGTGCCGGAGCAGCAATCGCCGTCGCCGCCGCCGTGATTGCAGGATCAACCAACGCCGAAATTCGAACGCGGGTTGGTGTCGTGCCCGCTCGGGCGGCAAGCAACATGCCACCGAGCGCCTCGATCACGATCCGCAGCCTGGACGACGCGATCGGCTTCCTCAACGCGCGAGACCCTGAGTTCCAGGCGGGCGCGGGTCTGAGCCGTGCGGCGATCGTGCGGACAGCCCCGATCCTCGTTTTCGGGGACGGTCTGACCAACTTCGCCCGCGGACTCAGCGCGTACAAGACCCCGCTGGCGAATGGCGGCTTCTGTATCTCATTCGCAAACGCGACCAGCTGCACAAAGCAGCCACCCACCCACACAGAGCCGGTGATCGGACTCGGGATCGACATCGACGCGGAACGCTCAGGAGAGCCGTTCGTCTTGATCGGCATCAAGGCTCCCGACGTCGTCTCCGTCACCTACACATGCGCCGGACAGACCTACCCGGCCACGCTGGACGGAGATGTCGTCGCGTTTGTCGCACCGTCCGCAACGCTCCGCGCAGACGACTGCGTGGCAAATGCCGCCTTCCGAAGCGGCGACGTCGTCTCCGTCCGCGTGTAGCCGACGTCGCGGGTCTTCTCCGCCGGTGCAACGGCGGAGGAGACCCGGGGGGACCGGCCCCGTCACGCGCGTCACCGCACCAATCGACGCTTCGTTTTTCGTCACAAGCATCGGGCGTCCAGTCGAGGCGCTTCCACTTCGCGTCGAACTCCGCGACGGATCCGACGGCGTGATCGCAACACGGCATATCGACTCGCCGCCTTCGCCATAGCTCCTCGTTGATCTACGGTAGGGGAGCCACGTCGTTCGGTCTCTGCGTCATCTGCTGTGATCACCGGCAAAGCGCGTTCCCCGATCGACGTCCAGCCGGGCTCAAGTCCTCCAGAGGCGCCGTTACTTTCGCGGGTCCCGTGCGAGGTACTAGCCATACGGACCCATCGGAAGGGAGGAGGCATTGACGTGACCACTGAGATCGGTCCGGTCGTATCGAGAGTCTTTACTGCCCAGCGATGGGTAGAGAGGACGATCGGAGCGATGGGACGCCGCACGCCAAGCGGCCAGCGGGGTCGGAAGGCCCGGTTGAGGCATCGAGCGCGCAATTTGCGACTCCCTACGGGCGCCAACATCGGGCGGCCCGCGACCTCTGGCTTGGGTCGCCGCGCGAGAGTCGAGACCCAGCGTACAGGAGCTCCTCGGACGCGACCTCCCGGACCAGGCGACACAACGCATCCACTCGTGTAGCGGGCAGATGTTAAGTCGTGTTACCTCCTGTCGTCCTGGTCGAGTTATCAGATAGATCCCCGACCAGCGAGGAGGAGGACTCGATGAGACATTGGGTATTCAAGGTGACGTGTGACAAGGGAGGCCACACAATCTAATCCTTTGTACTGCCTCAGAGTTGAGGCCGCCCCAGCGGCAACGTTCAGTCCGACGTTGGAGGTTGATCGTGTCCGCAGTTCGTTCTTCTCGCCGCGCGTCCGCCGGACCGAGGATCGGAAGGCGTTTCCTAGCGCTACTCGCTGTCGCATGTGTCGCCGGAATCTCGGCAACGGCGGCACTCGCCTGGAGCCAGTACTACGAACAAAATACGTCATTCAGTGCGGGCGACCTGCGAACGTCCGCCTACAACTCGGGAGTCGACCAGAACAAGGTCAACTTCTCCAACATTTTTGGCGGCCTTCCTCAGATGGGAACTCGCCTTATATCTGGCGGCGGATCGCCGTATACGTGGACGTGGTCGAATACCGGCTCGATCGAAGACTACCGGAGTATTTCGTACGGCGCGGCACAATGTATGGCGAATTCCGGTAACGGATACGCCGTATACGTCAGTTTCTGCTGGGCAGCCAACTTTTGAGATCGCGATCACATAGGGGTGTCTTTAGCATGCAACTTCTCAAGTCAAAGTGGATAGTCCTCATCGGGAGCCTCGTTGTCGCCATCACGGCGGGAACGACCGTTGTGATCGCCGTCGGCAACGCTGGTTCGGAACCGCCATCCGGCGTTTCGACTGGGGTATCATCGCTTGACCGACTCCCGGCCGTCTCCAACCTGCCGCCCAAGGTGCAGGCGTGGCTTACCTACGACAGCACCCTCTCGGGAACGGATCCGACTCAAGCCCGGGCGAGCGTCCGACGTCTCCGTTCAACTCTCGGCACGACGCAGAGCGACGTCTACGCGTTCCGGTCGCGAAGCGGAGCAACATGTTACTTGATCACCGGTCGAACAGGGTCGTGCCCGCAAGATGCGTCTCGAGGTACACCGGGCTTCCAATGGACGATCGGAGGCGGCTACCCTGGCGTGCCCAGCGCACTCGCCGGGGTCGTGGCCGACGACGTCAGCGCGATCGAACTCACAGTCGATGGCAAAGACGTACCGGTTTCAATTGAGAACAACTTCGCCTTCGCGGAGTTTCCGACCACCGCTCAGCGCGCCGATGTAAGCGTTCGTCACGTCAGCGGTGCCGTCAGTTCATTCAATGTAAATCTACAGGGCTAGTTCTGGAGTGCGCTCAGCGTGCAGCGTGCCGTTCCCGCTCGGTGTACGAGCGGGAACGGTACTGAGGGCGCCTGCGCACTTGGTGAGGTTCGCTACAGATGAACCGACATGCGGCCTTCTCCGAGCGCGTGCGTGCGGGAACTCGGCCAACCATCACGTGTTCTGGTCAGGGCTAGCGCCGATCCAAATCCGGCCGCTGTGGGGGCACCGGTGGGGGCACGCCACGCACACGGGTGCCCTCCGTGACACACTCGTCCCGCTCAACCATGCGGTTGTCGCGCAACCGAGCGACATCGGATGGGCCGTGAAGGATTCGAACCTTCGACCTTGGGATTAAGAGTCCCCTGCTCTACCAACTGAGCTAACGGCCCGCGGCGGGGAAGTGTACCGTCGGACCGGCGCCGGCCAACGCCGTCGCGAGGCTGCGAAAGGGGTCGATTTGAGGACGAAGGTGATGCTCTCGGTCGTCGTGCTGGCGCTCGTCGCGACGGGTGTAGCGGCTGCGGACTCGACGCCGGTGGGGCCGCTGCCGAAGCCGGCCGTGACGAGGGTTACGACGGCGAAGGGATCGCTCGTGGCGGTCGCGCTTCCCACCCAAACCGCACGGAGTGGGCTCGTCTGGCGCATCGCGCGGCCGCTCGACACGCGCCTCGTGAGGCAGGTCGGCGAGGCGGACGTAGGACCTTCCGTGGTGCTCGTGTTCCGCGTCGTGGGCCGTGGCCACGCTCTTCTCGACTTCGCCTTGACCCGAGGCGACACCTCGCCCAAAGCCGTTCGCGCGGTCCGTTACGACCTCCGCGCGACCTGACCGCTCGGCCCATGGGTCTGATGTAGTCTCGCGGACGGTGATCCACCGGGGCGCCCTGATCAGGATGGTCGCGATCGCCGTGGTCGCGGCGGTGATCGCGAGCCTCGTCGCGGTCCTCATTCGCTGGCTGCCCGAGTCCGCCTCCGAGGAGATGGACCGCATCACGTTCGTCTTCTGGTTCGCGACGATCATCTCCATCGGCATCTTCGCGCTCGTCGCCGCGGTGATCATCGAGGCCGTCTGGGCGTTCCGCGTCCAGCCCGACGACGACACCGACGGGCCGCCGATCCACGGGAACACGAAGCTCGAGATCGCGTGGACGATCGTGCCGGCGATCCTCGTGATCTCGATCGGCGTCGTGAGCGCGGTCGTCCTCTCCAAGAACGCGAACGCGGGGAGCGACCCCCTCGAGGTGAAGGTGTTCGCGCAGCAGTT
>Ga0207648_10002621_pt1 | contig 19255 bp, 14 predicted proteins | sample KBSMisM32_FD_184310 | JGI IMG/M metagenome (GOLD analysis project Ga0207648, IMG submission 184310) | Miscanthus rhizosphere microbial communities from Kellogg Biological Station, Michigan, USA - KBS Miscanthus M3-2 (SPAdes) (version 2) | ecosystem: Host-associated > Plants > Roots >...
CTTTTGATAATCCTTCTTTCGATTTTACATACAATGACATGAACGGCAATACCACACTTTGTACAAAAGGTGCAGATATTGCGGCAAAAAAAGGGTTACTGGAATTCATTGCCGTAGGAAATTATGGAACAGCTCCCTGGAAATTCCTGTCTGCCCCTGCAGATGCCGATAGTGTACTTGCAGTTGGGGCAGTCGATACCACAGGTGCCATATGGGCATCTTCGAGCTATGGACCTTCTTCTGATGGTCGAATAAAACCGGATGTGGCATCTATAGGTTCTGCTGCGCGGATTCAAAACACAAGCAACACAATCGGCTCCGGTTTTGGAACTTCCTTCGCCTGTCCCAACATGGCAGGATTGGGAACCTGCCTCTGGCAGGGCTTTCCGGAATTCAGCAATATGCGTATTGTAAGAGCTTTACGTGAGTCAGGTAACATCGTCAGCGCTCCCAACGATCGCATTGGTTATGGCATTCCTGACATGAAAGCAGCATTTGGAAAACTGTTGACTGAATACGCTACTTCATCTGCAACCAATAATGCCTGTACCGTTTCACTCCAATGGAATACCAAGGATGTAAGCGCAATGCGGTTTGAAATAGAGCGAAAAGCACCCGGCGAGACCAGTTATTCCAAAATTGCCGATGTAAATGCACAGGCTGGACTTATACTGGCCAATCATCATTACCAGTTCGATAATACACTTACCAGTTCTTTGACAGGTTCATATTCATACAGAGTAAGACAGGTAATTGATACTGCTGCCTCCGGTTTTACGGCAGTTTATATTGATACTGCAGACGTAGCTGTAACGTCTTCCTGTACTCCCACAGCCACCAGTGACCCAAATACGATCGAAAAAGCAATTATTGTTTCTCCCAACCCAACCAATGGAAATCCATTACGGCTAATTGTACAAACTCAGAATGCGATCCCGGATCTCCAATTTACCCTGTATAACACAAAGGGACAATTGTTAGCCACAATTAAAAAGTCAAAAGGTCCCGGTGAAGCTATTATAGAATGGCAACTGCCCCGACTCGCAAAAGGGAAATATTATCTACTGGTTTACAATTCTCAAAAACTCATTGGTAATGGGTCATTTATCAAACTTTAGGATACGATTGTAGACCTAACGTCTGTTCTCCACAATTCAGGTTATACTCGTGCTATACTCGACTTATACTCGTGTTTTACCCCTCTATACTTGTGCTATACTCGACTTTAACTCGTGTCTAACCCGACTCTAACCCGTGCTCACCCCGATCTCAACTGCTTCTCAACTCGTGTTCACCCCGTTGCTCACTGGTGTGACATTGCTTACACACCCAGGTATCACCCGAGCCTAACTCATGTTTAAGGTTGGTTATACTCAAGTTCAGTTCCTTTGTAATTATCCTCCGGTATTCTTCGCAATTCCTTCGGTTTCCGACGGATTTAATCGAAGGATAGCCGAAGGTTTACCGAAGGATAACCGAAGGATAACCGAAGGATAACCGAAGGATAACCGAAGGATAACCGAAGGATATCTAAAAAATAAGTGTTTACTCTTGAGATATAAGTAACGCTGCAAACATAGTGTCTGCCTTTTTATCATACCCTTTAATCAACTGCATTTCTACCAGTTTAAGTGGGAATTTGGAGAGAAGATCATTTACCCGGTCCTCATTTTCCTGCCTGAAGACCGAACAGGTTATGTAAAGCAGGTAGCCCCCTGGTTTTATGAGTGGAATAACAGCTGAGGTAATTTTCTCCTGTTTAACGGCATACTCCTCTATCCTGTCTGTTGAGAAATAATACAATTGTTCAGGCGTACGACTCCAGGTACCGCTTCCGGTACAGGGAACGTCAGCAATCACAAGGTCAAATTTGGATTTGGGAGATGTGAATTTGGATTGCAGGTTGGCCACAAAACTTTTATAGTTGGTGATACCTGCTTCGCTGAACCGCTTTTTTAAATTGGAAAGGATAGATTCACGTATATCAGAGACTGTAAGATCAATTTCACCAAGTGTATCCAAAGCCAGGATCGATTTTCCTCCACTGGCTGCACAACAATCCCAGATTGATACAGGTGTTGGCAATTCTTTTATCTTATTCATGAAACGGGCTACAGATTGACTGGAATAATCCTGTACTACTACTTCCTTATTTGTATCCAGCAATTCCTCAATCTTGGTTGTATTCGGTAATTCAATACAATTGTGCATGGGCTGAGTAAAAGGTAATGCAGCACCTGTAAGCTTTAACAGAACCGCTTTTTCTTTACCAGGGCGGATACGAAGGAAAAGACTGGGCTGTACCAAAAATGACTTACAAAAATCTGGATGATCAATTCCTTCACTCAATTCTTCCTTCCATGGAAATATGTCTGTTATCCCAAAAGGAGTATGAAGTGCCAGTAATTTATTTTCAGGCTTCATGGAAGAAAATTCATGCCAGGCAGGTTTCAAAAATTGCAATAACTCATCTGAGTGATCAGTGCATAAAAAATAGGCAGCTAATATCCTGTCTTCTGGCAAAAGCCCCTGCCCTGCCTTTCCCAATCTGAAAAAAGAATAACACAATTGAGCTATTTGTTTTCTGTCTTTAGAGCCATATTTTCTGCGCTGGGAAAAGAAGGTTTTCAGGAAATGGGCAAATGGCTCCTGGCCTTTATACATCTCAAGGATGGAAACTGCAGTATTCAGGTGGGAATAATACTTCACTTTACGCAAGTTAAGACTCTTATCAATTAAGGTAGCCCTAAACTGTTCACCAATTTAATGGACTAACTTGTGAGTAGAATGCGCAAATGGCTTACCATAGTGGTTTTGACTTTTCTTGCGGGGCAAGGATTCAGTCAGCATTTCTCCTTTTCATTTCGCAATATCAATATTAATGAAGGGCTTTCGCAAAGCAGTGTTGTGGACATTGCTTTTGATAATGCAGGCTTTTTATGGTTGGCAACACAGGTTGGTCTCAACCGGTATGATGGCAATCGCTTTGTTGTTTTACCCAGGAATTTTGATGATGTTACCAATCCAAACGGAAGCCGGTTAGGCAAGGTAGTTAATGGGCAAAACAATAAATTATGGCTGATCACTACCGGTGGAAAACTGGAGCAATTGAATATTCTGAATAATTCCGTGATGCCATACCTCACCATCCCGGAAACATTATTGGGTAATGTCAGCTGTGTTTATGAGGAGAGCAATGGTGCGCTATGGATCGGCACTGAAAATAGAGGTCTGTTTCTCGATCTACCGGTAAATAATCAAAAAGTACAATACTCAACAAAACCTAATGCAGGCATCAGGCTTCCCAGTGACCATATCCAATTCATCTTTCTCGATAGCAAAAAGCAACATTGGATCGCAACAGATAATGGTGTTGCCATTATCCAGCCTGAATCATCAAAATCAGAAAGCTTTCTGACTGGCAGTAATGAAAAGAATTATATTTCCTGCAGCTCCATTGATGAAGATGAAGATAACGGGGTCTGGGTGGGTACCTATGGCAAGGGACTTTTTTATCGATCAAAGAATCAAACTGACTTCAGCCTGTTTAGTGGATTCAATATGGTGGATAATTTACCCTCTAACCTGATCATTGAAACTGTTAAAGCAGACCATGAAGGTCGTATCTGGGTAGGCACCTACGGCAATGGTTTATATGTGATAGATAAAAAATCTTCGCGGATCAACCATATTCTTCCGGATAAAAAGAATCCTTTTTCACTTTCCTATAATGATGTGCTATGTATAAAGCAGGATAACAGGGGTGGAATCTGGATCGGTACGGATGGCGGTGGTGTAAGTCACTATGACAAACGATTGAATAATTTCGTCACCATTACCAAAAACAACGTCCCGGATAATATTTCTATTGAACAGGTACGATCCATTACAATTGATAAAAATGGCGGGCTATGGATAGGCACCAGCAATAGTGGGCTCACTTATACTAACCTTAAAGGCGACACACAAACACTTCATCTTCCCCGCACTCATAATGAAGCAGAGCGTGGACCGGATCGGATTGTATCACTCATCACCGATAAAGATGGTGATATTTGGGTAGGAACCCAGGGAAATGGCCTCTTTATACTGGATCCCTCCACAAGAACTATAAAGAAAAGATTTGATCCGGGTAATCCTGAGCCATACCGCATCCCTGATTATAGCATATTATGCATGTTACAGGATACTGCATCCCAGGTATGGCTGGGAACAAGAGATAAAGGCGTATGCCTGGTAGATAAAAACAGGGGCCTTATCAAACAATATTCTGCTCAAAAGGGAGGGCCCGGCATATACCCCATTCGCTCTTCTGCCATTCGCACACTTACCAGGATCAACAATGATATTTTGTGTATCGGGTTCGAAACCCAGGGATATCAATTGATAAATACAAGAACAAATATTGTTCTTCCAGGATTTAATGAACCATTGGAAAAATTCATTAAAGAAACTATTACACCAAAATGTATCTATTTCCAGTACCCGCTTCTCTGGATCGGAACATTGGGGAAAGGACTGATGGCGTTGAATATCAGCAACGGAAAATATGATCTGATTACAGAGCAGCAGGGATTACCCAGCAATACCATTTATGGGATACTGTCCAATGAGAAGGACGTTTTCTGGATGAGTACCAATAAAGGGATCTGCAGGTATAACGTACCAGATGATCCTTCTACTACAGATCGATCTCATTTCAGTTCTTTCACCGCAGAGCAGGGATTGCAGAGCAATGAGTTCAATACTGGTGCTTATTACAAAACCTCCGATGGCACACTTTACTTTGGAGGGATCAAAGGACTTACTTATTTCCATCCGGACAGGCTGGTGAACAATCGCCAAAAACCCACTACTGTAATTACCGAAGCAACAATCAATAATGAGCCCTTCAAAGCAGACACATCAATAACCTACAAGAAAATATTGAGGCTTCCTTATAATCAGAATTCTTTCTCATTCAATTTTACAGCACTGGATTTTGTTCCTTCTACAGGCTTTAATTATTATTACCAGCTTGGCAACTATGATAAGAACTGGATTGATGCCGGCAACCGTAATTATGCCGCCTATACCAACCTTGCCCCAGGTAATTATATCTTCCGGGTAAAAGCATCCCGGGGAAATGACGATCCGGTTACTACTTTGCTGATCACAATAAAACCTCCTTTCTGGCAAACCTGGTGGTTTTTACTCGCTTGCGTTGCTGCGATTATGGGTATCTTATATGCCTTCTATCGATATCGCATCAATCAGCTGGTAAAGGTGCAGCGAATCCGCAATCGTATAGCCAGCGATCTTCATGATGATATTGGTTCTTCACTCACCAATATCAGTATCCTTTCAGAACTGAGCAAGAAGAATCTGCAACAACAGAACGATGCTGAGCCATTTTTAAACAGAATTACGGAAGAAGTACAGCATGCGGCCCAGGACCTGGATGATATAGTATGGAGCATCAATACCAATGAGGACAGCCTGGACCAGATGGTAGCGCGCATGCGGCGATACGCTGCAGAGATCTTTGATGCCGCAGGCATTGAATATGTGCTTCAGTTTGATGAACAGTTTGCGCATCGTAAACTGAATATGGAGCAACGTCGTGATTTCTTTCTGGTATTTAAGGAGGCGGTCAATAATATTTATAAGCATGCCCAGGCTTGTAAAGTTCATATTAAAGTCTGGCTAAGCAGCAATCAGTTGCACATGAAAATTGAAGACAATGGAAAAGGATTCGACACTTCAGTTCTCACCCATCGTAATGGGATCCGCAACCTTCAGCAGCGGGCTGAAAAATGGAGAGGTAAAGCCAGAATAGATTCATTGAAGGGGCAGGGAACTACCATCGATATTAATTTCCCGATTATTTCCTAACCCCAGCCCATCCCCTTAAACCCTTAATAATTAGCCTTCAACAATTACAATCTTCACCCAAATGAGTGATAAATCCAAGGGAATATCTGGTTAACTTTATGGTATGCTCGCTAAGATCGTCATATTTGAAGACAACGACCGGCTCCGGGAATCACTTGCATTTTTGCTTAAAATGAACAACTATGATGTGGTGGGCGATTTTAACCAATGTTCTGAAGCTTCAGTGATCACAAGGGTTTACAAGCCTGATGTAGTACTGATGGACATCGATATGCCAGGTGAAACAGGTATTACGGGTGTATCAAGAGTGAAAGAAGCAAGTCCGGATACTTCCGTGATAATGTATACTGTATTTGAGGATGATGAAAAGTTATTCAAGTGTTTATGTGCAGGTGCAAATGGATATCTCTTGAAAAAAACGCCTCCTGCCAAATTATTTGATGCCATACAGGAAGTACTGGAAGGTGGCGCACCCATGTCTCCAAGCATCGCTCAAAAAGTATTAAGTACTTTCCGTACAAAGGAATCCACCAACAAATACAATTTAACCCCTCGCGAAATAGAAGTATTACAATGGCTGGTAAAAGGCTACAGCATCAAGCTAATTGCCGTAGAGATGAACCTGGCCTTTGATACCATTCGTTCTCACCTCAAGAATATCTACCAGAAATTGCACGTCAACTGTGGCAAGGAAGCCATTGCCAAAGCGCTCAGTGAACGCATTGTTTAATCAACACATATTGCTTTCATGACATCACAACTCAAGCAAGGTCTTAACCGGGTCTTTCCCAATCAGCAATTGCTCAGGTTTCTCCAGCAATTCCTTGACTCTTACGAGAAAGCTTACTGATTCACGGCCATCAACAATACGGTGATCATAACTTAAAGCCAGGTACATCATTGGCCTGATCACCACCTGGCCATTGATAGCCATTGGCCGCTCCTGGATCTTATGCATGCCCAGGATAGCGCTTTGAGGAATATTGATAATGGGTGTGCTCATCAAAGAGCCGAATACACCGCCATTGGTAATGGTAAATGTTCCGCCTGTCAATTCTTCGGTAGTAAGCTTGCTGTCCCTCGCTTTTGTAGCCAGTTCAATTACCTTTTTCTCGATATCGGCCATGCCCAGGCTTTCTACATTGCGGATAACAGGAACAGTCAGTCCGCGAGGAGTACTCACCGCTATGCTGATATCGGCGTAATCGTGATACAATAATTGATCTCCATCGATATAAGCATTCACAGAAGGCCATTCAGCAAGCGCCACTGCACAGGCTTTGGCAAAGAAGCTCATGAATCCAAGTCCCACACCATGTATCTCTTTAAACTTATCCTTGTATTTGGTACGGATTTCCATGATGGCGCTCATATCCACTTCATTAAAAGTGGTAAGCATGGCTGTAGTATTCTTGGCTTCTACCAGGCGGCGACTAATAGTCTTACGCAGATTACTCATTTTTTCAGCACGCACATTGCGACTGAAAAGTTCTGAACCATTGAATGCCTTCTTGCCGGGATTGGCCAAAGCAGCCAACACATCTTCCTTCATGATCTTGCCCTGGTAACCAGAAGGGGAAACTGTTTTGGGATCAACTTTCTTATCTGCTATTATAGCTGAAGCAACAGGAGTTGCTTTTATATCATTAGGAACAGAAGTAACGGTAGCGGTTGTTTTTGTCTCAACCTTCTTCTCAACCTTTTCTTCTTTTGGTTTCGGTTCTGCTTTTTGTTCTGTCGCCGCAGGTTTGCCATTAGAAGCTGGTTTGGCAGCGCTTTCTTCGATACTTGCCAGTACATCACCGATCTTCAGGGTATCACCTTCCTTTGCCGAAGTTTTTAAAACACCGGCCTGCTCAGCATTGACTTCAAAGGTTGCTTTTTCACTTTCCAGTTCTGCTATCACTTCATCTCTCTCAACATAATCCCCATCCTTCTTATTCCATTTCAATAATGTCACTTCGCTGATGGATTCCCCTACCGTTGGTACTTTAATATCAATCATAAATTCGCCAATTATAGCCTGACAAAGCTAGTTTAAAAGTCAAAATTCAAAAGCAAAAATTCAAAATGTTAATTATAAAGAACCGAATAATGAGCACTTTTTACTTTTGACTTTTTAATTTTTACTTCTTATTTAGATGCTGAATGCTGTTTCGATGATCTCTTCCTGCTCCTGCTTATGCACTTTCGCAAACCCGGTGGCTGTTGCTGCAGAAGGTTGCCGGCTGATCACTCCGTAGTTAATGCTCTTCAGGTTCATTTGAAGGAATGATGCAGCTCCCATATTCAGTGGTTCTTCCTGTACCCAGAACCAGGTTGCCTTACTGTATTTACTGTATAATGCTTCCAGTTGTTTTATGGGTAAAGGATATAATTGTTCAAGTCTCACCAGTGCAATATCCTTCCGGTTTTCTTTTACCTGGCGTTCAGCCAGATCAAAATAGATCTTGCCACTGCAGAAAAGTACTTTTGTCACATTGGCCGTATCAGCAAAACTATCATCGATCACCTCTCTAAATCCACCTTGTAAAAATTCATCTTTCAATGAATAGCTGGCTGGTAAACGAAGATTGGCTTTTGGTGAAAAATTGATCAGCGGCTTACGGAATGGCCAGGAAAGTTGCCTTCTCAATGCATGGAAGAAATTAGCTGCGGTGGTAACATTGGTAGCTACCATATTCAGCTCCGCGCAGGATTGCAGAAATCTTTCAATGCGGGCGCTGCTATGTTCCGGACCCTGGCCTTCATAACCATGGGGTAGCAGCATTACAATCCCATTCATCCGATTCCATTTCTGTTCCCCTGAAGTAATGAACTGGTCAACCATTGACTGGGCCACATTGAAGAAGTCGCCGAATTGGGCTTCCCAGACAACCAGCGCATTAGGATTTGCCAATGCATAACCATATTCAAATCCTAACACCCCATATTCACTCAATAAAGAATTATATATCCGGTATTGCCCTGTTGCACCAGGTATTCTGCTCAATCGGTTATAAGCAACATCATCATTTTCATCCCGCAATACTGAATGACGATGGGAGAAAGTACCCCTGCGAATATCCTGTCCGCTCATGCGAACATCATGTCCGTCCAGCAATATGCTGCCATAAGCCAGCAATTCTCCGCTGGCCCAATCCAGTTTACCTTCAGTTTCAAACAACTTTACTTTATCCTGGATTATCTTTTCAATCTTACGTAATGGCTTAAACTCTTCCGGCCATTTCATCATGGCATCAAAGACCTTCCTGAAATTTTCTTCACTGATTGCAGTAACCGGTGAGCTGTCAAAATCCTCTTCTGTTGCCTTGCGGAGATTACGCCACCATACTTCAGGTTGCTGATAGTGATAGGGCAATGGTTTTTGTTTTACTTCATCCAGGCGTTCCTGAAGATCAGCCCAGAATTTTTTCTCCATTTCCTTGGCCAGTTCCTGGGCATCTGCTTCTCCATGTTCAAGCAGATACTTCACGTATACCTCACGTGGATTAGCATGCTTTTCGATCAGTTCATATAAACGTGGTTGCGTAAACTTCGGGTCATCGCCTTCATTATGGCCATGACGACGGTAACAAACCATATCAATAAACACATCAGAGTTAAATTCCTGGCGATAGCGTGTTGCAATTTCAGTAACCTTAACCACGGCCTCCGGATCATCACCATTTACATGGAATACCGGCGCCTGGATGGCAGCAGCCAGTGAGGTACAATAATCAGAACTTCTTGCTTCATCAAAATCTGTGGTAAATCCAATCTGGTTATTGATCACAAAATGCATTGTTCCTCCGGTATAATAACCACTCAGCTTGCTCATCTGTAATACTTCATAAACAATACCCTGGCCTGCAATGGAAGCATCACCATGGATCAGAATGGGAAGTATTTTATCATATTCTGAAGCGTATAATACATCAGCCTTTGCTCTTGCAAAACCAACCACCACCGGGTCAACAGCTTCCAGGTGACTGGGATTGGGCATCAGTTTAAGGTGCACCACCTTGTTATCCGGGGTAGTGATCTCACTTCCGAATCCCATATGGTATTTCACATCACCGCTACCCATGGTTTGGTCCACTTTAGCAGTGCCTTCAAATTCACTGAATATCTGTTCGTAGGTTTTACCCATGATATTGGCCAGTACATTCAACCGGCCTCTATGTGCCATACCAATTACCACTTCCTGCACATCATTACCGGCTGCCGTATTGATTATTGCATCTAATGCTGCTATTGTAGTTTCACCACCTTCAAGAGAAAATCGTTTTTGACCTACATATTTGGTATGAAGGAATTTTTCAAACATTACACCCTGGTTCAGTTTTTCCAATATTCTTTTCTTCTTATCCAGGGAAAGCTCATCAGAAAACTTATGCTCCATTTCCTTAGTGAGCCAGTTTACTTTTTCCTGGTCACTGATATATTTGAACTCAATACCTACATGATGAGCATAAACTTTTTGAAGATGGCCTAGAATATTCTGAAGAGTGGAAGCACCAATTCCTATACGTTCACCTACCTGGAAGATCTTGTTCAGATCCTCTTCCGTAAGATTGAAGAAAGATAGATTGAGATTGGCATCACGGTCTTTCCTTTCCCGGATAGGATTAGTTTTGGCGATCAGGTGACCTTTATTGCGATAACCAAGGATAAGGCGATAGGCCCCAAGTTCCTTTTTCCAGTTTATATCTGTTGATTTTCCTGCTGGCATTTCAGGAGCAGTGGTTACAGCAGCGCCGTTAGTATATGACTTACCATTGCCAATGGCAAAATCAAAACCTTCAAAGAATTTTTTTAACTCAGGATCTACACTATTAGGGTCTTTTTGGAACTCCCGGTACAGATTCTCAATAAACTCAGGGTGTGAACTGGTGATATACGAAAAGTCCTTCATGAAAGAGGAAATTTTGGATTGCAATTTCAGGGACACAAATATCGCCTAAAAAGTCTGAAAATCAGAGGCCATTCTGCCTGGATAAGGCCTGTATTTGGAACAAATTGACGAATTTTGGCCCTCTGAACGGCCTAAATTGAAGTGGCTATTTACAGGCACCAAAATTTGGCAATTCCCCTTCCCGGCCTTACCTTTGCCGTCCCTTCCGAAAAATTGGAAAAGGGACTAAAATCTGAAGAAGAATGGCTAATCACAGCGCTACCAAAAAAGATGTTCGCCAGTCTGCAGCACGCAGGGAAAGGAACAAATATTACGGCAAAACAACCCGTAATGCTATCCGTGACCTGAAAGCATCCAAGACAAAGAAAGAAGCTGCTGACCAGTTTCCTACTACAGCTGCCATGATTGATAAACTGGCTAAAAGAGGCATCATTCACAAGAATAAAGCGGCCAATCTTAAAAGCAAACTGGCTCGCAAAGTGAACAGCCTTGCGAAATAGTTTTACGAAGAAAGCTTATTAACCTTTTTGATAAGAACGGCATCCATCAGGGTGCCGTTTTAATTTTGGCTATTGACAACCACAGGGGAAGGTGAGAAAATAACATGGCCATTCTCCAACACTTTATTGGTGCCTTCATATTTAGTTCCCCAATCTTCCATCTCTGAAAAAAGAGGGATCAACTGCAGCCCAATATCCGTAAGAAAGTATTCCACCTTAAGTGGCACAACCGGATAAACTTTTTTGTAGATGATCCCGAATGTTTCCAGTTCTTTCAATTGCTGACGCAATACTCTGGCACTGGCACTCACCTGGGCAAGGTGTTTTTGTAATTCACTGGGTCTTTTGATGCCTTTATGGAGACAGGAAATTATATCCCGTTTCCATTTACCCCCGATAACGTAGAAGGTAACATCAATTCCACTTCTTTTCTTTAATGGCATTTTTCGCTCGTACATGGCTGGATTAATTTTAAGCAGGATAATATTATCACATGAGGTAAATATTATCACTTCAATTATGCAATCGGTTACAGAACTTTGTTGACCTTAAAATTACGGGATTTGATTTAAATATTGCAACCGATTGCATGCCTTTTTTATTCTCCTTCTTTCAACATTCTCAGCAAGAGCCCCCGGCACCATGCCTGCCTTCTTCCACTCAATGCCGTATTTTTAAGCGCTAAAACCGAAAAATGAAAGCGTTTTGCCTCCTGGCCGGGCTCCTGGCTGCCCTCCTCTCCTTCGGTCAGCCTCTCACGCAATTTGAGCGCTCCAATGGCACCCAAACCCCCACTTATTCCGCCATTATAAGCTGGTGGAAACAGCTGGACGCTACCTTTCCCAGGGTCAAAATGTATACCATGGGAATGACCGATGCCGGGTTTCCCCTGCACCTGGTAATTATTTCTGCCAGAGATGTCCCTACCACGCTGACAAATATTCACAAGCCCAATCAAAGCCTGATCCTTATAAATAATGGTATCCATCCCGGCGAACCGGACGGCATTGATGCCAGCATGTTACTAGCCAGGGATATTGCTAAAAACAAGATCACACTTCCCCAGGATGTAATACTGGCTATTATTCCGGTGTATAATATTGGGGGATGCCTGGATCGAAGCGCTTTTTACCGGGTCGACCAGAATGGTCCTGAAGAGTTCGGCTTTCGGGGTAATTCTCAAAACCTTGACCTGAACCGGGATTTCATAAAATCTGAGTCAAAAGATGCTCACGCCTTTATCGAGATCTTTCATACGCTGGACCCTGATGTGTTCGTTGATAACCACGTTAGCAATGGAGCCGATTACCAGCATATCGTTACCCTTCTCTGTTCTCAGCACAATAAGTTGGGCAGTGAAATGGGGGAATTCATGAACAAAAAATTTGAACCAGGCATTTATGCGTTGATGAAAGAAAAAGGATATGACCTGATACCTTATGTCAACCATTTTGGTGAAACACCAGATAATGGCTGGCAGGAGTTCTGGGACAGTCCACGTTATGGAAGCGGATATGGTAGTCTCTGGCAAACATTTTCCTTTTTACCCGAAACCCATATGTTGAAATCGTATAAGCAACGGGTGGAAGCAACCTATGCATTAATGCAAAGCTTCATTTGGTTTACTGGTGCCAATGGGGAAACTATCAGAACCTACCGCTCCAATGCAAAAAAGGCAATCAGTAATCAAAAGGAATTCCCAATAAGCTGGACGAATAACACAAATCGTTTCCAGGAATTTCTTTTCAAAGGATTTGAAGCGGGACATAAGAATAGTGAGGTTTCTGGTCAACCCCGTTTGTATTACGACAGAAGTAAACCTTATGAGAAGAAAGTAAAAATATACAATGAATACATTCCCAATCGCATAGTCAAAAAGCCCCTCGCCTATATCATTCCACAGGGATGGTGGAAAGTGATCGATCTCCTGAAATTGAATAAGGTTTCAATGCGGCCACTGATAAAAGATACCATCATAGAAGTGGAAGTTTATCATATCACTGACTATAAACCAGCAGCAAGGGCTTATGAAAGCCATCATTTGAATAATGATGTGAAGAAGGAAACAACTGTTGAAAGGATCAACTTCCGCAAAGGTGACTGGTATATTCCGATGAACCAGGCCGCAAACCGTTTTCTCATTGAAACACTGGAGCCCGATGCTGAGGATTCTTATTTCACCTGGAATTTTTTTGATGGAATACTTGGTCAGAAAGAAGGCTATTCTGCCTATATGTTTGAAGACTTCGCAGCTGACTATTTAAAGAAAAACCCTGATATTAAAGATCAGTTGGAAAAACGCAGATCTACCGATACAGCTTTTGCAAAAAACGGAAGTGCCCAATTGAATTTCGTATTCCAGCACTCTCCTTATTTTGAACCTGCTTATTTGAGATACCCGGTATATAGAGTAACTAAATAACGCAGAATAAATACATTTAGAAAAAGTATAAGGAAACAGAAGATTACTCCTGGCTTGCTATCACTCCCTGTGGTTCCTTCTTATCCATGTGACGAAACAAATACCGTCCAAGCAAAAAACACCCAAGCAGAACAACGATGCTAAGGTAACCCACCCATTCATACCGCTCAATTCTTCCGGTTTTGGTCTCAATAACAATATATCCGGATATGATAGAAGCCAGGAAGGTTCCCGCATGTTGCATGCTGCTGTTTAATACCATGAAGCTGCCCTGCTGTTCCTTCTCCACCACATTGGTCACCATTGCTTGCGCAGTAACACCTCTACCCGTTGCAAAAACAAACCAGATGGCAAAGAACACAAGCACCAGTGAAAAAGGAAGTACGGGCATATTTGTAATTCCTATAACCATGATAAGAGAAGACAATACCGAAAAGGTAAATACTTTGAACTTGCCGAGGTTGTCAGAAACCCTGCCGAGGTAAATTGCGGAAAGCAGGGAAGCAATGCCACCTACCAGGTATACCATTGGAATTTGCCCCTTTGTATATCCCTTGTTGAATTCCATATAGGGATTGATGAAAGGAATGATCAGGAAGTGACCCATCATCATCAGCATGGTAAATATCAGGGCCATACCCTGTGAAGGGTTTTGAATAACCTTTATAAGTGCCTGGAACCGGTATTTCGCATCATCATTGTCATTGATATGGTCCTTCAATGAAGGAAGGATTATGATTATTACAGGTATCAGGAGGGAGGCCAGTCCACCCACCAGCAGGAACGGCACATGCCAGTTATAATGGAAGAGATTAGTGAGGTATAAGGCAACGGGCACCCCTACAATAGAGGCCATGGCAAATGCAGCCATTACGGAACCAACTGCCATACCACGTCTTTCATAAGGGAAAGTATCAGAGATTATGGAAAATACCTGGCCACCAATAATTCCACCGAAGAATCCTGCAGTAAGTCTCGCGGCCATTAATAATTTATAGGAATTGGCAAAACCGCAAGCCAGTGTTCCCAGAAGGAACCCGATATATACGATCAGCAATACCTTCTTGCGATCATGCTTATCTACCATGGATGATAAAAGAATTCCGGAAAATACAGCGCTGAGCGAATAAGCACCAACCAGTAAACTGAACTGATGGGGGGAGATAGAAAAATACGGCATCAGGTAATTACTCAATGGCATCATGATCATGAAGTCCAGGATATGAGTAAAATTGAGGGCCGCCAGCAAAAAAATAAGGCTTCTTTCTTTTCTGCTCATGCTTAAGAGTTGTCCAAAGGTCGGGAAAAAGTCCGACTTCACTTCTTATTCTTATCTTTATTACCATCAATCAATTATGCTATGAATCGTCGGAAATTTATCAGGAATTCCTCACTTGCCACTGCTGGGGTTACCATTCTGAATTTTCCTGTATTTGGGAAGTATGCGCCCAGTAATAAAGTAGTAGTTGCCGTAATGGGTGTGAATGGCCGCGGTGCATATCTGGCAGAAAGCTTTTCCAAATTAGCTAATGTGGAAGTTGGTTATATCTGTGAGGTAGAGGAAAAGGCACTTGCCAATGGGATGAAAGCATTTGCTACTGCAGACAAGAAACCAGTTGTTATCAGGGATATTCGCGAGTTGGTAAAGAAGAAAGATTTTGATGCATTGATCATTGCTGCTCCAGATCACTGGCATGCGCCTGCAGCAATATTGGGAATTACCCATGGTAAACATGTATATGTTGAAAAGCCCTGCGGATATAATCCAAATGAAGGAGAATTGCTGGTACAGGCAATGAACAAATATCCCAATATCATTATCCAGATGGGTAGTCAGCGGAGAAGTTTTCCTACATTGATTGAAGCAGCCCAACAGGTAAAGGAAGGTATCATCGGGAATGCTTATTTCGGTAGAAGCTGGTACAACAATAACCGCAAGAGTATTGGAACAGGAAAGAAGATGGCTCCTCCCCCAACCCTTGATTTTGATCTGTGGCAGGGACCCGCACCAAGACGTGAATACCAGGACAACCTGGTTCATTATAACTGGCACTGGTTCTGGCATTGGGGAACATCAGAAACCTGTAACAATGCCACTCATGAACTGGATTGCTGCCGCTGGTTCCTGGGAGTTGATTACCCCACTAAGGTTACATCGGCGGGTGGGCGTTATGCCTTTAAAGACGACTGGCAAACTCCCGATACACAAACAGCTTCTTTTGAATTCGGGAATAACAAGAGCATAACATGGGAAGGTAGAAGTTGTAATAATTTTCCAACCGAAGGAAATGGAAGAGGATTCATCATTTATGGAGATAAGGGCACCCTGGTCAATTTAGGCAATGACGATTATAAGATCTTTGATTACAATAACAAATTGATAAAAGAGGTGAAGGCGAGTTCAGCTGCAAATGGCGCCAATTCTATTAGTGCCAATGGCAATCTTGACAATTATCATTTCGAAAACTTTGCAGAGGCAATCAGGGGCAACCGTAAAGTAATCTCCCCAATCATTGAAGGACATAAATCAGTTTTGCTTTGCCATTTGGCCAATATTGCACAACGTACTGGCCGTACTTTGCATTGTGATCCAAATAACGGTCACATCCTTAATGATGCTGAAGCAATGAAATTGTGGAAAAGAGAATACCAAAAAGGCTGGGAACCCAAAGTATAAATAGTAAGAACTACTAACGGATATAAAACATGCAGGAGATCAAAATATTTGTTACCCGTGTGATACCTGATACGGGGATAGACTTATTAAGAAAGGAAGGATTCTCGGTTACTATCTGGCCACATGATCGTCCCATACCTTCAGCTGATCTAATAGCCGAAGGGAAAAAAGCGAATGCAGTGTTATGCATCAGTACAGACAGGATTGACTCAACTTTCATTACTGAGTGCAAACACCTTGATATCATCTCACAGTTTGCTGCGGGGTATGACAATATAGACGTAGCCACAGCAACGCAACTCGGTATTCCATTGGGTTATGCACCAGGGGCAATGAGTGATGCCACTGCCGATATTGCTTTTGGATTGATGCTATCTGTTTCCAGGAAGTTTTTTTATATGCACAAAAGGATCATCAGGGGAGAATGGAGTCATTTCCGTCCTGTTGCCAACCTGGGAATGGAACTTAAAGGAAAAACATTGGGGATCTTTGGTATGGGGCGTATTGGAATTGAAATGGCTAAACGTTGTAAGGGTGCTTATGAGATGAAAATTATTTATCACAATCGTAAGCCAGATAATGAAGCAGAGAAATTACTGGGCGCTACATGGGTAAGTTTTGATGAACTGCTCAGCCAATCCGATGTATTATCTGCACATTGTGTGCTTTCCAATGAAACAAGAGGTATTTTTAATAAAGAGGCCTTCTCTAAAATGAAGCCTACATCCATATTTGTAAATACTGCGAGAGGGCCCGTCCATAATGAAGAGGATCTGCTGGAGGCATTGAACAAAGGAGTGATCTGGGGTGCAGGACTTGATGTAACCAATCCTGAGCCAATGAAAAAAGACAATCCTTTACTGGAGATGGAAAATGTGGCCATACTGCCGCATATTGGCTCTGCAACAATTGAGGCTAGAGGGGAAATGTCAAGAAAGGCTGCAGTGAATATTGTAGAATTCTATCGTAATGGTAAAGTTCCGAATATCATTAACCCGGAAGTACTAACCAGGAAGTGATTTGGATATTTCAATACTTACTGCATCGACAAAATATTAAGCCGATTTCAGTTATTTAGTCCTGGCGAACCGATGTTCATCCCATATTCTTCCATTCTTTAGTACGGATTTCTCAAATACGCCTTCTCTTTTATATCCATTTTTTTCCAATACACGCATGGACCCAAGATTAAATTCAAATACTCCGGTATGAATGCGGATAAGATCCAGTTGTTGAAGTCCATAGTCCGTAACCAGTTTTACTGCAATAGTTGTAATACCCTTGTTCCAGTAAGGTTCACCCAGCCAATAACCGATCTCAGCTGACTTACGATAGACATCTGGTTGTCCTATTAATCCTATAACACCGCAGAACTGTCCCTGGTAAGTAATAGCAAAAGTCATTTGAGGATCTTCTTTTTTTACCAGCCTGATAAAAAAGATAGCGTCTGCAGTTGAATAAGGATAAGGAAAGAAATCGCGGAGATTGTCAGATATATTCTTATTATTGGCAAGATGAGCCAATGCACCTGTATCATGGTCCTGTAATGGACGCAGGAGTATATCGCCTGATATAAGCATAAGACTGATTGGATTGCAAAGCAAATAATGCCTCCAATTTAGAACTTATAGATATTTTAGCCACCAATTTGTTGTATTTAGTAGTTTATACTTATCATACTTAGTGTATTGCAAGTATTGAATAACAACAGCCTAACTCACTTCAAAGACATCAATAGCTCGGTTTCCAGTTTGGATTCATCCGGTACCCAATGACCATATATTTCGATGTGTGGCAATTCTGTCTCTAACCCCTGTGCTTTGATTTCTTCGATCATCTTAGCGCCAGCATCCTTAATAAGATTATAGGGGCCGATATGTTTGTAATAGGCATACCTGGATAGCTCAATCTTTTTTTGTTCCAGGCTTGTAGACTCAACCGGGACATCTTCCAGTTCAACTCCGGCAAAAACTATATGATCCGGTTCATATACCCAAATATTCATTCCCTTATTTTGGAGGTTCTCTCTTTTAACTATATCCCACGTCTTATCCATTAACTGAAAAGCTTTGCCAACATAATCCCTGTTATAGGCAGCGCCGGAAAATCCATAAACTGTAATGTACAGTGGAGTATTAATGATTTTGATATCCATTCAATAATTCAATTTTCTAATTTACCCGCAGCAATTGATCTCCGGCGTTTAAATTCCATATTTCTTCTTTACAAATTCGAACCATTTTCTTCTGAACTCCTCCCCATCTATATGTAAACTTGAATTCAGGTCGCCGTTATTTTGTATTAATTCCTTTAAAACGGATTTTCCAAAGGTTTCGTCTATATACTGAGCAATAAAATACACTACCTGGTAAATCATTGTATTGGTCATAGTATTTAGTGTGTCAAGTGGAGGTGCTTCCTGGTTGACCAAATAAGGTAGCATATGTGGATCCCAGGGAAAATCGCCTTCATAAATAGCTACTGACTCCCACAGCCACCTCGGATTATTGCCGATTGTTGGGTTTATTTTCATAGAAGCACAATGCGCAAATTCATGGATCAGGTTCCGGATCATATTCTGATAATCCTGCTTGGGATCATTGGGAGTAACCATCCGCCCCGAAATGTAATTCATGCTGGTGTCATCCAATTTTGTATAATAGAAGGTGAAATGAGGAGTTTTAAAAATCCGATCCTTGTGATTGCAACTTGAAACCAGTATGAATGAGCAAATAAGAAAATCCAGTTTTTTCATAATCGACAGTTGTCTTATTTCCTGATCATAACGCTTCCAACTGCCAGATCATGAATGGCTCTTCTTTCTTCATTGAAGTGAATAGTGATAAAGGATACCCATCCAAGGGAAATCTTTATCAGATATCGAA
>Ga0207648_10002622_pt1 | contig 19253 bp, 18 predicted proteins | sample KBSMisM32_FD_184310 | JGI IMG/M metagenome (GOLD analysis project Ga0207648, IMG submission 184310) | Miscanthus rhizosphere microbial communities from Kellogg Biological Station, Michigan, USA - KBS Miscanthus M3-2 (SPAdes) (version 2) | ecosystem: Host-associated > Plants > Roots >...
GTGCCGCACCGCGGAGGCGAACCAGGCCGCGCCGAGCACCAGCACCAGGGACGCCGCCGCCGTCATGATCTGCATCGCGGCGTGGACGGCGACGCGGCGCGGACGGCGCGCGTCAAACGTCCGGCTCTCGCTCGGAAGCGGCGTCAGCGGACTCCGGTGCCGGTAGGGCGCCAGCAGCGTCTCGAGACGCACGACGTCCGGATCGGGAGTGCCGGTGCCGTCCCACAGGTAGTCGTCGCGATCGGTATCGTCGTGCAGCGGAGTCATGGGTTCAAAGCGGTGCGCAGCAGCTTCATGCCGCGATGCAGGTTGACGCGCACGGACGCGGGCGTGAGCCCGGTGCGCTCGGCAATCTCGGGTCCCGTCAGGCCTTCGACCAGGCGCAGCACGAGCGTCTCGCGATAGGCCTCGGGCAGCGCGCGGATCGCCGCCAGCGCCGCGTTCGCCTCGGCGCGCTCGGAGGCGTCGCCGCGGCTCTCCAGGTTCGCCGGCAGCTCGACGTGCTCCGTGGTGCGGCGATGGAAGTCGGTGGCGCGGTTGCGCGCGATCATCGCCAGCCAGCCGCCAAACGCCGCGGGATCGCGCAGGTCGTCGAGCCGCCGCCAGGCGGTGAGGAACACGTCCTGGACGAGATCGTCGACGTCATCGCGGGCGACCCGCGCCATGAGCAGCCCGTGCACCACGCGCGCGTAGCGATCGTAGAGGCGCGAGAACGCCCCCTCGTCCCCCTCCCGCGCGGCGCGCACCAGCCGGCCGTCCTCGGCCGCCTGCCCCGCCGGGAACCGCGTGGCCGCCGCGCGATTGCCCGGCGAATCGATGACAGGAATGTCACCGGCGTTCTCGGCGGTCAGCTCCACTGGTCGGAGGACGTCTGCCATGGCGGATCGTTAGCGCTGTGTAACAATACATAATCCGAATGTTTCCTGGAGGATACCGAATGAAACGCCTGGTCAGGTTGGCGCTGGTCGCCCTGCCGCTCGTCGCGCTGGCCGCCGCGCCGGCCTTTGCGGAAGTCAAGACACGCGACAAGACGACGCTCAAGTTCGAGGGCCGCCTGCTGAACTTCTTCCTCGGCAAGGCCGCGAAGGAAGGGATCGAGCAGAAGGTCGCGGTGAAAGGGAATCGCAAGGCGACCCTGAACGACAGGACCGGTACCATCATCGACCTGTCCGAAGAGAAGGTGTACGAGCTCGACATCAAGAAGAAGACCTACACCGTGACCACCTTCGAGGAGCTCCGCCGCCGCATGCGCGAAGCCGCCGAGAAGGCCGAGAAGGAATCGCAGAAGGAAGAGCCCGGCGAGAAGCAGGAGCCGCAGAAGCCGACCAAGGAATACGAGGTCGACTTCGACGTCAAGGAGACCGGCCAGAAGAAGCAGATCGCCGGCTACGACACCCACGAAGCGATCGCCGTCGTCACGGTCCGCGAGAAGGGCAAGACGCTCGAAGAGGGCGGCGGGATGGTGATGACGAGCGACATGTGGCTGGGCCCGAAGATCCCCGCGCTGAATGAGCTCGTCGACTTCGACATCAAGTATGCGAAGGCGCTGGAAGGCCCCGAGGCCTTCACCATGTCGGCCGACCAGATGGCGGCGCTGTTGAAGATGTTCCCGCTCTTCGGCAAGGCGTCCGATCGGCTGCAGAAGGAGGGCGGGAAGCTCGCCGGCACGCCGCTCGAAACGACCCTCACGGTGGAGAGCGTCAAGAGCAAGGCGGACCTCGAAGCCGCTCAAAAACAGGGTAGCGGCAGCGGCGGCGGCATCGGGGGACTGCTGGCGAAGAAGGTGATGAAACAGGAGTCGTCCAAGGTGCGCTCGACTTTCATGACGACGCACGACGAGAAGCTCGAGATCGCGACGAGCGTCGCGGCCGAGGACGTGGCGATCCCCGCGGACTTCAAAGAGAAGAAGTAGGCCGGGGCTTCAGGCCCGGCGTGTTCAGACTCTCGGCAGATACACCTTGAACGAGGCGCCCGGCGCGGGCGTCTCGTCCAGGTAGATCCAGCCGCCGCTCTGCTTGACGATCCCGTAGACCGTCGCCAGCCCCAGCCCGGTTCCCTTTCCCTGCTCTTTCGTCGTGAAGAACGGCTCGAAGATGTGCGCGCGCACGTGCTCGGGAACGCCCTCGCCGGTGTCGGTCACCGTCAGCGTGACGAACCGTCCCGGGGCGAGGCCGCGCAGCCCGCTGACCTCCTCGGCGTCGAGATCCTCGTTCGCGGTGGCAATCGTCAGGCGGCCCCCCTCCGGCATCGCGTCGCGCGAGTTCGCCGCGAGGTTCATCAGCACCTGCTCGATCTGCCCGGGATCGGCCATCACCTCGCCCAGATCCGGCTCGGGGTAGACCCGCAACTCGATCTCGTCGCCGACCAGCTTGGCGATCAGCTTGAGGATGTTGACAATTGTCTCGTTGAGGTTGACGCGACGCGGCTGCATCACCTGCTTGCGGCTGAACGCCAGCAGCTGGCGCGTCAGGCCGGCGGCGCGGTTGGCCGCGCGCTTGATCTCCTCGACGTCGGCGCGGCGCGGATCGGTGAGGTCGAGCCCGTCCATCAGCAGGTCGGCGTAGCCGAAGATCGCCGTCAGCACGTTGTTGAAGTCGTGCGCGACGCCGCCCGCCAGCCGCCCCACTGCTTCCATCTTCTGCGCCTGGCGCAGCTGCGCTTCGCTGAGGCGCAGCGCGTCCTCGACGCGGCGCCGTTCGGTGAGATCGCGGATCCACGCGGTGAAGAGCGTGCGGCCTGCCGTCTCGATGCGCGAGACCGAGAGCTCCACGGGAATCCGCCGGTCGCCGGGGCCGATCGCGTCGAGCTCCACGCGCTGGCCGATCGCGCTCGAGAAGTCGCCATCGGGCGGCGCGATCATCTCGGCCAGCCTGCGGCCGTGCGCCTCGGTGCGGGCGAGCCCGAACATCCGCTCGGCCGCCGCGTTCATCTCGACGATCGTCCCGTCCATGGTCATCGTGACGATCGCGTCGAACGCGCAATCGAGCACCGAGTCCCGTTCCACCTGCCGATTGTACCGTCGAACCGAGAGCGGCTTCAGCCGTCACGCAGTGTTTTCACCGCGTCGATGCGCGATGCGCGCAGGCCGGACGACAGCGATCCCGCGAGCACCACCGCCGACACCGCGGCCACGGCGAAGACAAGGCTCGCCGGGTCTGTAGGACGAACACTGAAGAGGAGCGTGCGCATGCCGCGCACTGCCGGCAGCGCAACCGCCAATCCCGCGACGATGCCGATGGCCGCGGGACCGACCATCTCGTGCAGGGCCAGCATGACGAGGCTGCGGCGGCTGGCGCCGAGCGCGAGGCGCACGCCGAACTCGGTGGTCCGCTGGCGGACGGCGAAGGCGATCACCGCGTGCGATCCCATCGCCGCGAGCACGATCGCGAACAGCGCGAACAGCGACGCCACGATCGCCTGGAAGCGCCGCGGCGCGGTCGCGCGCGCGGTGATCCGATCCAGCGGCGCGAGGTTGTACGCCGCCTGCCCCGCGTCGACGCGACGGATCGCGTCACGCACCGGTCCGGCGAACGCCGACGGCTCGCCCGCCGTCCGCACCGCCACGCTCATCGTCGGCCACGCGTTCTGCGCGTAGGGGACGTAGACCTGGAACGGCGGCTCGACCTCGAGGCTGGCGCGGACGCTGCCGGCGACGCCGACGACTTCGCGCGGGCGTGGATCCGAGCCGAGCGATCCGCCGACGACGATCCGCTTGCCGGTGGCCGCCTCGCCCGGCCACAGCCGGTGCGCCAGGTTTTCGCTGACGATCACCACCGGCGCCTCGGCCGCGCCGTCCTGTGAGCCGAACCAGCGTCCCGCGCGCAGCGGAATGCGCATCGCGGCGAACCAGTCGCCGCCGATCGCCGAGAGGTTGGCAATCGCGTCGGGCGAGCGGCGCGCTCCCGGGGCCGCCGTGAAGACGTCGGCGACCAGCGGCCCCGAGGCCAGCGGTGGATGGCTGGTGATGCCGACCGTCTCGACCCCTGGAACGGCCGCCGCCTGCCGCATCACCGCCTCGAAGAACGCGACGCGCCGCGCCGGCTCGCTGTACGTCGCGTCCGGCGCGAGCGTCATCGTGAGCACCTGCGCGGAGGTGAAGCCGGGATCGATCGCGAGCACCTGCTGCAGGCTGCGCAGCAGCAGGCTCGAGCCGAGCACCACGACGACCGCAAGGGCGAGCTGTCCGGCGAGCGCCGCGCGACGCAGCGTCGCGTCTCCCCCTCCGCCCCACCGGCCGCCGCGCAGCAGCGGCGACAGATCGTCGCGCGTGCCGCGGAGCGCCGCCGGCAGGCCGATGACCATCGCGGCGGCGACGGCGACGAGGATCGAGAACAGCGTGACGCGCAAATCGATCCGCGCGTCGGCGAAGCGCGAGAGATCGGGTGGCACGATCGACACCACCCACGCCAGGACGGCGTGCGCCAGCGGCAGGCTCAGCGCCGCCGCGACGCCGGCGAGGATGGCGCTCTCGGCCAGCAGCTCGCCGATCAGCCGGCCGCGCCCCGCGCCGAGCGCACGGCAGACGGCGATCTGCTGCCGCCGCGCCGCCACGCGCGCCAGCATCAGGCCGGCGGTGTTGGCGCACGCAATCAGCAGGACGAGGCCGATCGATCCCCACAGCAACAGCAGCGCGGGGCGGGACCGGCCGCGGACCTCCTCGTCGAGCGCGATCGCGCCGATGCCCCACCCGGCATTGGCCTCGGGATAGCGGCGCGCGAGCTCCGCGGCGATCCCGTCGAGCTCGGCCCGCGCCGACGCGAGCGTGACGCCGTCGGCGAGCCGAGCGATCACCGTCAGCGCGCGGTTGCCGCGCTGCGCCAGCGCGAACGGCTCGAACGCCATCGGCACGAGCACGTCCACCGCCGGCAGCCGGAAGTCGGCGGGCAGCACGCCGACGACCGTGTGCGCGACGCCGCCGAGGATGATGGTGCGGCCGGAAAGATCGGCGGCGGCTCCCAGGCGCTGCTGCCAGAAGGCGTGGCTCACGATGGCGCGCCGCGGCCCGCCGAACATGTCTTCCTCGTCGAGGAAGGCGCGCCCGGGCGACGGTTGCACGCCGAGCACGGCGAGGAGGTTGGCGGTGACGCGCGCGCCGGTCACCCGCTCCGCGCCCTCCGGCGTCGAGAGGACGAACCCCCACGGACGATAGGCCGCGACAGCGGAGAGCGAGCGGCTGGCTTTCCAGGACAGAAAGTTGGGCGGGGACGCGAGCGCACGCGCCCGCGTCGCGGGCGCCGTTTCGGCGAGGACGACGAGCCGCGCGGCGTCGCGATACGGCAGCGGCCGGAGCAGCAGCGTGTTGACGCCGGCGAAGAAGGCGGCGTTGGCGGCCATCCCCGCCGTCAGCGTCAGGACGACCGCAACGGCGAAGCCGGGGGTCCTGGCAAGGGCACGGAGCGCGCGCCGCATGGCGATCGCTGCGTTGGCGTTACTTGCGGCGTTCGCTGCGGACGAGCGCGGCGAGCGCCTGTTCCTGTTCGTAGCCCGTCAGGGCGTCGGCGGCGCTGAGGTACGCGTCGCGGAGATCGCCGGTCAGCGTGCGCGTCCGCGCCATCGACTGGAGCAGCTGCGAGAGCTCGTAGCCGCTCATCCCCTTCGACGCCTGCAGCACCGCGCGCAGCGTGTCGGTGCTGGCGTCGGACTTCCGCACCACCTCCTGCAGGACGCGGCCGCGCTCGTAGCCGGAGCCGAGGCCGCCGGCGACCTTGAAGAACGGATCGCGGGCCGCGCCTTCGACGCCGTTCTGCTTCAGCACCTCGAGCAGGAACGTCGCCGCCTCGTAGTCGCTGCCCAGCGACGTGGCCTGTGAGAGCGCCGACTGCAGCAGCCCCGGATCGCTGGGACGATCGCGGCTGATGACGGCGCTCAGGACGCGATGCCGCTCGTAGTCGCTGTCGATCGTCCGGGTCACCTCGAAGAACGCGCCGCGGTTGTGTTCGTCGAGCGCCTGCTGCGAGAGGATCTGGCGCAGCAGCTCCGACAGCTCGTAGTCGGAGTCGATCGTCTTCGAGTGCGCGAGGATCTCGCCGAGCGTCTGCGAGCTGACCGGCCCGCGCTTCAGCATCGTCGAGTAGACCCGGCGCAGCTCATAGTCGGACGAGATGCCCGAGGCGGCGGTGAAGTAGGCGTTGCGCGACGTCTCGTCGTCGGGAAGACGATCGGCGATGGCGATGAGCAGCTGCGCCAGCTCGTAGTCGGACGAGCGCATCTCGCGCGACGCCTGCGTCATCGCCTGGCGGTACTGCTCCGGCGTGAGCGTGGCCTGCTTGAACAGCTCGCGGAAGTAGATCCCCTTGACGTAGGTGCTGTCGATGCGGCCGATTTCAGCGGTGACGGCCTGGACGCCGCCCGACTTCAGGAACCGCGCGACTCGCCCCGGCGCGCCGATGCCGGTGTTGCGCACGAACTTCGGCAGGTTCGCGCTCAGCCACTGCCGCCCTTCGGGCTCGTAGGGACGCTCCGAGCCGTTGACGTAGTAGCGCCGCTCGAGCTGACCGCCGCGCTCGCGGATCTCGATCGAGTGGCGGCCGAGCCACGCGCCGTCCGAGATCTTGAGGTAGCCGCCGCTCGACACCTGCTTGATGTCGGCGTCGTCGTCGGTGAACTCGAACTCACCGGAATAGCTGACCTGCAGCTTCTCGCCGTTGTTCGACCAGATCCAGTTGCCGGTCGAGTCGTTGACGGTGTGGCTGACGCTCTGCGAGATCGTTCCGGGTGCGGGCGGCGCGGGCGCAGCGACCGGCGCCGGCGGTACGGGCGGGGCCACGGGCTCGACGGGGAAAACGGCCATTACCGTCGGGGCAGGTTGGGCCGGCGGCGCGGCTGGCGCGGCCGGCGATGCGGGCGCGACAGGCGCCGGACCATCGAACGGGTCCGCCGTGGGCGCGACGGGCGCGGCCGGTGCCGGCGGCGTCGCCGGCGAAGGCGGAGCGGGCGGCGCAGGGGGCGCCGGGGGCACCTGGAAGAACTGCGCGAACGGCGCGCTGGTGTCCTGATGCAGCCCGTCGGCCCCGAGCGCGATGCCGCCGATCATCAGCAGCGCGACGCTCCCGGCCAGCCACGCGGGCCCGCGGCCCGTGTGCGACGAGGGGGCGCCGAGCAGACGGCGGACGCGCTGCAGCAGCGATCCGCCGGTGGCGGCCATCGCGATGTGATGATCCGGCGCGGGCCCCGAACGAAGCGCTTCGAGATCGGCGAGCGCGTGGGCGTAGGCGACCGGGTCGCCGCACAGGCTCACGGCGAGATCGTCGCAGCAGTTCTCGCGCTCGATGCGGATGCGGCGCGACAGCCACCACACGGCCGGGTGATAGAAGAGGACGGTCTCGACCAGCGTCTGCAGCAGGTTCACCAGGTAGTCGTGACGGCGGATGTGCGCCAGTTCGTGCGCGAGGATCGCTTCGAGCTGATGCGGCGCCAGGCCGCCCAGGGCGCTGGCCGGCAGCAGCACGACCGGCTTGAGGAAGCCGATCACCGTCGGTACGTCGACCAGCGACGACTCGAGGAGCGTCACGGCGCGCGAGATGTGCAGGCGCCGCGCGAGACGGCGCGTCATGGTGCGGCAGGCCTCGCTCGCCTCGGCGACGCCGTGCGTGCGGAGGCGCTGTACCCACAGCCAGCCGGTGAGCAGGCGAAGACTGAGCATGGCCACGCCGATCAGCCACGCCAGCATCAGCGTCGGCAGCAGCGGCTCGATGCGGATGGACGCCAGCGTATCGAGCCACGCGGTACGCGCGGGCGTGTAGGACGGCGCGGCCGCGGGATCGCGATCCATGGCGTCGGCGCCCGTCACCAGCGCACGAATGCCGGCGCTGCCGCGCACGGCCGCATCCGTCGCGGCGGCGGCCGCCGGCTGCGCCGCTTCGTCGGCGCGCAGCGCCTGGAACCGCTGGACGCCGCTCACGACCGGCAGCGTCAGCATCAGCGCCAGGCCGATGGACGCCACGACATAGCGCACGTCGGAGGCGCTGCGGCGCAGCGCCGTCAGCGCCACCGCGGTGAGCGCACCGACGGCCGCGCCCTGCCACACGAACTGCAGCAGCGCCCACGCCGTCGCCTGCGCGGCGGGCTGGCTGAGGACGTTCTCAATCGCGTTCAGCGTCATCACGCCGGACCTCCCTGTCGATGCGGGCGCTGTCAATCGCCTTCCGGATGTCGCGCAGCTCGTCCGCCGAGGCGCGGCGCGTCGCCAGCGCCTGCAGGACGAGCTTGCTGGCCGATCCGCCGAACGCGCGGTCGAGCAGATCGCGCACGAGCTGCCGCTGCGTCGTCTCTTCGCTGAGGCGGGCCCGGTAGATGTGCGTGCGATCGCGCTCGTCGCGATCGACGAGCCCCTTCTCGGTCATGATCTGCAGCAGCTTGAGGGCCGTCGTGTAGGCGGCGCCGGGACGCTCGCGGGCCAGCTCGTCGTGGACCTGGCGCACCGTGCTCGGGCCGCGATTCCACAGGATGCGCAGGATCGACAGCTCGGCGTCGGTCGGCCGGGGCACGGTCATACGGGACATGCGCCGCAGTATCTACGACAACCTTCGTAGTGTCAACGAAAAGTTTCGTAGGGCGATCACGGTGATAATCTGCCCGGTTGGGAGGAGCTGTGGCCACTTACGCGAAATTCGAGACCTCTGAGGGGAACTTCAAGATCCGCCTCTTCGACCAGGAGGCGCCCAATACCGTCGCCAACTTCGTCGGGCTGGTCGAGGGCAGCAAGGAATGGCGCGACCCGAAGAGCGGCGAGCGCAGGAAAGCCCCGTTCTACGACGGCATCATCTTTCATCGGGTCATCAACGGTTTCATGATCCAGGGGGGCGATCCGCTCGGGCAGGGCACCGGCGGCCCCGGCTACAACTTCGCCGACGAATTCCATCCGAAGGCGCGCCACGACAAGGCGGGCATCCTGTCGATGGCCAACGCCGGCCCCAACAGCAACGGCAGCCAGTTCTTCATCACGCTCGGCCCCACGCCGCACCTCGACAACCGGCACTCGGTGTTCGGCGAAGTGGTCGAGGGGCTCGACGTCGTCAAGAAGATCGGCGCGGTGCCGACCGGACGGCAGGATCGCCCGGTGACGCCCGTCGTGATGAACAAGGTCACCATCGAGCGTGCCTGATGGCCGACCCGACGCCGGTCCACGAGCTCGTCGATCGCGCCACGCGGGGCGACAAGCCGGCGCTCGAGGCGTTGATGCCGATGGTCTACGCCGAGCTGCGCCGGCTCGCCGCGCACTATCTCAAAGGTGAGCGCCCGGGGCAGACGCTGCAGCCGACGGCGCTGGTGCACGAAGCGTATCTGAAGCTGCTGAAGGATCGCCCCGAGCGCTGGCAGAACCGGGCGCACTTCTGCGCCATCGCGGCGCACGCGATGCGGCAGATCCTGATCGAGCGGGCGCGGGCGCGGGACGCGCTCAAGCGCGGCGGCGGGCAGCCGCGCGTCACCTTCGACGAAGGGCTGCCGGTCACGGAGCCGGAGCAGTCCGTCGACGTCATCGCCCTCGACTCCGCGCTCGATCGCCTGGCCGCGCTCGACGCGAGCCAGGCGCGCATCGTGGAGCTGCGCTACTTCGGCGGCCTCTCGATCGAGGAGACGGCGGAGGCGATGGGCATCTCGCCGGCGACGGTGAAGCGCCACTGGGCGGTCGCGCGGGCCTGGCTCGCGAAGGAGCTCGAAACTCCGGCTTGAGTCCCGACTGGAAGCGGGTCACGGCGGTGTTCGACGAAGCGGTCGCCCTCGACGCGCCGGGCCGGGAACGCCTGCTCGAACGCGAACAGGCGATCGATCCCGCGGTCGCCGCGGAGGTGCAGGCGCTGCTGCGCGCGCACGACGGTGCCGGCGAGTTCCTCGAACAGCCGGTCTGGGCGACCTCGCCCGAACTGCTCTCCGAGACGCCGGAGGCCCCCCTCACCGGACGCCGCCTCGGCCCGTACCAGGTGCACGAACAGGTCGGGCGCGGCGGGATGGGTGTGGTCTACGCCGCCGAGGATCAGCGGCTCGGACGTCAGGTCGCGCTGAAGCTGCTGCCGCCGGCGTTCAGCCGCGACGCGATGGCGCGCGAGCGGCTGGCGCGCGAGGCGCGCGCCGCGGCGGCGCTGTCGCATCCCTCGATCGCGACGGTCTACGCGCTCGAAGAGATCGACGGCGATCTCTTCATCGCCAGCGAGCTCGTGCGCGGCTCGACGCTGCGCGACACGCTGGCCTCGGGATCGCTGCGTCCCGATCGCGTCCTCGAGACGCTCGTGCAGGTCGCGGAGGCGCTCGACGCCGCGCACCGGCACGGCATCGTCCACCGCGATCTCAAACCCGAGAACGTGCTGTGCACGGTCGAAGGGCGCATCAAGGTCGTCGACTTCGGGATCGCGCGGCACGTGACGCCGATGTCGGATGCGAAGGCCGGCCTGACGCTGACCGGCATGCAGCTCGGCACGCCCGGCTACATGGCGCCCGAGCAGCTGCGCGGGCAGGCGGTCGACGCGCGCGCCGACGTCTTTGCCTTCGGCGTCATGGCCTACGAGCTGGCGACCGGCGTGCACCCGTTCGGCGGCAGCGATCCGGCCGCGCTGGTGGAGCGCCTGGTCTCCGACAACCCGCCGCTGTCGCGCCCGCTCGCGCCGGCGGCGCTGGACGCGATCGTCCGCCGCTGCCTGCGCGGCGACCCGGCGTCGCGCTTCCAGTCCGGCTCGGATCTGCTCGAAGCGCTGCGGGCCGTGGATCGCGCGCCGGCGCGGCGCGACGAGCACAGCGAACTGCTGGGCAACGCCTGGTGGTGGAAGTTCCACCAGGTGGCCGTCTCCGCGATGACGATCGTCGCGGTCATCGTCGTCGGCTTCAAGAAGGGTCTCGTCGATCCCTACGGTGCCGAGGCCTTCCTGGCGATCCTCGTGCTGGCGACGATCTCGACGACGCTGCGGCTGCACATGTGGTTCGTCTCGCAGGTCCATCCCGCCAGCCTGGCGCCGCTGCGCCGCCGGGTGCTGCGCTGGGTGATCGGCTGCGAGTCGCTGCTGCTCACGTGCCTGATGGCCTTCGGTGTCGCCATCGCCGGACCGCACTCCGCGATCGCCGCCGAGCTCGTCGTCACCGCGCTGCTGCTGCTGATCTCGTTGATCGTCATCGAACCCGCCACGACCCGCGCCTCGCTCGCCGACGCATGACGCAGGAGGTCTTTCTTGACCAAAAACTTCCTGATCTCCTGCTCTCGTGAGCTCCTGTGATCCCAATGCCGCAGTTACCGGTCCGCCCAGTACCGTTGGGGATTTCAACTATGAAAACTCGAGGTCCCCGATCGCTTCATCGATACGCAGGCGCAGCGCGTACTCGACGCCGAGGGTGATCGCGAGCGCGAGCGCCAGCGCCAGCACGGTGATGAGGCGGTCGCGGTAGATCAGGCGCAGCAGGAACGGCGCGGCGCCGGCACCGATCGAGCCGAGCAGGATCACCCAGAACATGGCGGCGGAGCGTTCCCCCTTGCGGGGCTCCGCGGCGAACGGCAGCGCCGGCTTGACGATGACGATGAGCTGGAGCAGCAGGTGCGCCAGCAGGCCGGCGAACAGCGCGTGCACCACCGCGTGCCAGACGCGCTCGAAGAAGTAGCTCCACACCGCGGTCAGGACGATCAGGTAGCTGCCGAGGAAATAGAACGTCACGAAGTTCTTCGCCGCCACCACGATGCGCGCGTGCGACACCGGCGTCGCGAAGAAGATCCAGGCGGCGCGCCAGCTCTCGCTCGCCGAGAGCGCGGCGTGGAGCGTGATCGGAATGAACGCGATGGCGAAGAAGACGCCGGGTCCCGACGGCTCCCCGGCGCTGCTGAACGGATCCTGCATGCCGCCGCGGTTGCTGCCCATCAGCAGGTAGAACGCGGTCAGCGGCAGGATGCCGAGGACTCCCATGCGGAAGCGCTGATCGAACCGGAACTGCGCACGGACGAGCAGCGCGACCGCGCGCGCTTCGCCGCTGCTGAAGCCGGGCAGCCGCATCAGGCGGCGGCGGCTCGACGGCTCCCCCACCGCGCTGGCCTCGCCGACACGGCGCGCGTAGTCGAGCGACAGCCGTCCCGCCGCCAGCGGCACCGACGCCGCCGTCAGCAGCAGCGCCGCCGCCGAGGCGATCCACGCCGCCACCGGCGCGCGGCCGGGCGCGACCACGATCAACGCGGCGTACCACGTCGACGGGATCGTCCACAGCCACGGCATGTCCGAGAACCCGGCGCGCGCGAAGAACGCCGACTGGAAGGCGCGGCTGGCCAGGTAGTAGACGGCGTAGAACGACATCGCCGCGACGAGCTGCAGGTATGACATGGCGCGGCGCAGCCGCGCCGGATGCACCCAGTGCAGCAGCCCGACGTAGCCGGTGATGACCAGCACCGCGACCGTGAGATCGCAGAGCAGCAGCGCCGCCAGTGTCGCCGGCGCGGCCAGCATCCCGGTCTTGACCGCGTAGACAATGGCCGGCACCAGCCCGATGACCAGCGAGATCGCGCCCACGTAGACGCTCACCGCCGCCAGCCGCGCCGCGAAGTACGTGCGCGATCCGACGGGACGATGCCCGAGGATGCCGTAGTCGTCGGGCGAGATCACCAGGCCGGTGAAGTCCACCAGCAGCAGCATCATCGTGTTGGCGGCGCCGTAGGTGGTGAGCAGCGACGCCGACAGCAGTACGTCTGGCGTGGCGGCGGCGATCAGCGCGAAGGCGCAGCCGCCGATCCCGCTGACCACCATCAGGCCGGTCAGCGCCGATCCCGACGAGCGGCCGCGCACGTGCGGCCTGGTCGCGCCGCCGCCGGCGCGGAAGTCCATGCGCACGTAGGTGCGCACCAGCGCGCGCCACTGCGGCGCGTCGATCCCGAGCGCAGCGAGGAGCCGATCTACCGTTCGAGCGCCTCCAGCAGGTCGTGCGTCACCTGCGCCGCGTCCCGCGTGCCGGTGAGCGCGACGAACGCCTGCTCCAGGGTGGAGGCGCCGGTCCCGGCGGCAATCGCGGCGGCGGTGCCGTCGGCAATCACCCGTCCCCGGTCGATGATGACGATGCGCGTGCAGACGCGCTCGACCACTTCCAGCACGTGCGAGCAGAAGAAGATCGTGCGCCCCTGCGCGGCGAGGCCGCGGATCAGCTCCTTCACGATCAGCGCGGCGTTGGCGTCGAGGCCGGTGAGCGGCTCGTCGAGAAAGAGCACGTCCGGGCGGTGCATGAGCGCCGACGCGATCAGCACCTTCTGCTTCATCCCCTTCGAGAACTCGCTCAGGCGCTGGTCGATGGCGTGCGACAGATCGAACCGCCCGAGCATCTCTTCGATGCGCACCGGCGTGGTGCCGGACGGCAGGTGATACAGAGACCCGATCAGCTCGAGGTACTCCCGCGCGGTCAGCGACTCGTACAGCGCCGCCGACTCGGGCACGTAGCCGATGCGGCGCTTGACCTCGAGCGGGTCCTGCACGATGTCGTAGCCGGCGACGCGGGCGCGGCCGCTGTCGGGCTTGATCATGCCGGTGAGGATCTTGACGGTCGTGGACTTTCCCGCCCCGTTCGGGCCGAGAAAGCCGAGGATCTCGCCGGCCGCGACGGTCAACGTCAGGCCGTGCAACGCGACGCGGTCGCCGTACTCGCGGCGCAGGTTCTCGGTCTCGATCATCGGCCGTGCATCGTACGGCGGGCCACCGGCAGCGTCAACCCGGCGCGCGGTAGAATCGCCGGATGAGCGTGGCGCTCCGCTGGGCGGCGTTTCCGCTGGCGATGATCGCGGCGCTGCTGCCGCACCGGTTGTGGCGGCGCGTCCCCTCGTGGATCCCGATCGACGATGCCGTGTTCCTCTCGGGCATTGCCACGCTCATGATCGCCGCGGCCATCGGCATTCCCGGTTTCCTCGCACACGCCGGCGCCACCACCTCGCTCGCCAACGAGACGATGATCGCCGCCGAGATCCAGCGCAAGATGGACTACAACCGCGGCCTGGTGCAGGGGTTCGCCGGGCTCTCGATCTTCACCTTCGTCATGACGCCCGTCGGCCTGCTCACGCTGTACCTGGCGGGGAGCGGCGTGCTGCGCGCGATGAGCGGATGGTTCGGGGACCCCGTCGGCGATCCGCTCCTGACCGGCCTCGACGCCGTGATCTTCGGCGCGCGCGAGAAGCGGCGCGAGCAGCGCACCCACGCGCGGCGCGAGGCGCTCGAGGGTCCCGAGGTCGCCGATCGGGTCGTCACCGGCGCCGCCGCCGGCATTCCCGACTGCGACCTGGTCGTCGTCTCGGCGCGGCGAAAACCGGGATGGGAACGCGGCGTGGTGGTCTTCACCCAGGCCGCCGTGTACCGCCTCGGCGATCCCGTCGAGCGCACGATCGCCGGGCGCCTCAGGACGCTCTATCCGCTGGCCGAGCACCGCGACCTCGAGGCGATCCGCAAGTCCGTCCACTACGACTTACCCGCTTGACTACAATGAGCTGAGTGGCCCGGCTCAGAACCATCCGCGTGACCCGCTACGTCACGCCGCTTCGCGAGGGAGGATCGCTGCCGGCGATCGTCGAAGCGGATGACGAGGGGATGTACGTCCTCAAGTTCCGCGGCGCCGGGCAGGGCCCGAAAGCGCTCGTCGCCGAGCTGGTCGCGGGAGAGATCGGACGCACCCTCGGCCTGCCGATACCGGAAATCGTCTTCGCCGAGCTCGATCCCGACCTGGCGCGGACCGAGCCGGATCCCGAGATCCACGCGCTGATCCACGACAGCGGCGGCCTCAACCTCGCGATCGACTATCTTCCCGGCTCGGTGATGTTCGACCCGCTGGTGGACGCGCCCGACGCGCGCCTCGCGTCGCGCATCGTCTGGTTCGACGCGCTGATGAGCAACGTCGATCGCACCGTGCGCAACCCGAACATCCTGATGTGGCACCGCCGGCTGTGGCTGATCGATCACGGCGCGAGCCTCTACTTCCATCACTCGTCCCGCTGGGAAGAGGACCTGTCGCGGGCGAAGCAGCCGTTTCCGATGCTGAAGGAGCACCTGCTGGTGAGGCGCGCCACGATGCTGGACGCGGTGGACGACGAGCTGTCGGCGGCGCTGACGCCGCAGGCCGTCGACGCGGCAATCGACATGATCCCGGACTCGTGGCTGCGGGGCGACGACGCGACCGCCGAGCCGGAGGTGTACCGCGCCGCCTACCGGCGCTACCTGCGCGAGCGCCTCGCGCCCCCGCGTGCATTCGTGCCGGAGTCTGCCCGTGCACAGTAAGGACGGCGACGTCACGAAGACCGCCGAATACACCTACGACTACGCGGTGATTCGCGTCGTGCCACGCGTGGAGCGCGGGGAGGCGATCAACGTCGGCGTCATCGTCTCGTGCCCCGACGTGTCCTTCCTCGACGCGCGCATCGAGCTCGACGTCCCGCGGCTGCTCGCGCTCGACGACACGCTCGACGTCGAGGGCATCCAGACGAACCTGGCGACGATCCCGGCGATCTGCCGCGGCGGCGCGGAGGCCGGCCCGATCGGCGCGCTGCCGCAGCGCAACCGTTTTCACTGGCTGGTCTCGCCGCGCAGCACCGTGATCCAGCCGTCGCCGGTGCACACCGGCCGCACCGGAGACCCCGCGGCGGCGCTCGAACGCCTGCTGAACACGATGGTCCGACGACCGTCGGGCCAAGGACAAAGGGCCTAGGGATGGGGCCTGGGATGGGCCTGGGAAACAGGACTTAGGGATAGGGCTGAGGACAGGTAGTAGTGCGGATACTTGTTGTCGAAGACGATCGCAAGGTCGCCAGCTTCATTCATGACGGGCTGGCCCGCGAGGGCTACGCGGTCGACGTCCTGCACGACGGCAGCCACGCCGGCGAGCAGGCCAACGCGCTCGACTACGACGCCGTCGTCCTGGACCTGATGCTGCCGGGGCGATCCGGGTTCCAGGTGCTGCGCGACATCCGCGCGCGCAAGGCGGCGCTGCCGATCCTGATCCTGACGGCGCGCGACTCGCTGGAGGAGCGGGTGGCGGGGCTCGACAGCGGCGCCGACGACTACATGGTGAAGCCGTTCGCGCTGGCGGAGCTGTCGGCGCGGCTGCGGGCGGTGCTGCGCCGGGGCACGCCGCGGGAGAACACGCTGCGCGTCGCCGACCTCGAGGTCGACACCGTGCGCCGCACCGTGCGCCGCGCCGGGCGCGCCGTCGAGCTCAAGCCGAAGGAGTACGCGCTGCTCGAGTACCTGGTGCGCAACAGCGATCGGCCGCTGACCAAGTCGCTGATCATCGAGCACGTCTGGAACATCCACTTCGACAGCGTCAGCAACGTCGTCGAAGTGCACATCAACGCGCTGCGCAACAAGATCGACCGCGGCTTCGATCGGCCGCTGATCCACACGCTGCGCGGCGTCGGCTACATCCTCACCGATCGGCCGGCCGAGACATGACGCTCTCACTGCGGACGCGGCTCACGGTCTTCTACACCTGCATCTTTGCCGTGCTGCTGGCCGCGCTGGCGACCGTCTCCTACCGCGCGCTGGCCGACCAGCTCGATCGCGACGCCACCGCCAACCTCGACGAGCTGACCAACGGCCTGCACGGCTACATCCATTTCGACGACGGCGTGCCCGAAGTGTCCTTCGATCGCACCGACCCGGAAGAATCGGCGTTCGTGCAGCGCGCGACGCGGTTCTACCAGATCTACGACGCGACGTCGGGGACGCTGGTGGCGCAGTCCGACGCGCTCGAGCCGCTCGGGCTCACCTTCACGCCGGCGGAAGTGAAGTCGTTCCACGATCAGCCGCGCCTGCACGACATCCAGACCGACTACGGCCGGATCCGGCTGTCGAACAGCGACATCGCCGGCGATCACAACAAGCCGTATCTCCTGCAGGTCGGCGCGCTGCTCGCCGCCAACGACGCCGCGCTGCGGCGCTACCTGCAGCTGCTGCTGTGGGGGCTGCCGGGCGGCCTGTTCATCGCCGTCCTGGCCGGGATTTCGCTGTCGGGGTTCGTGCTCGCCCCGCTGTCCCGCCTGGCGGCGGCGACGCGCGCCATCGACGTCCGGAACCTGCAGCACCGGCTGCCGCTGCGCGGCGCCAACGACGAGCTCGACGAGGTGGCGCGCGCGTTCAACGACGCGCTGGCGCGCGTCGAATACGCCGTCGGCGAAATGCGCCAGTTCAGCACCGCCATCGCGCACGAGCTGCGCACGCCGATCGCGGCGCTGCGCGGCGAGATCGAGCTGGCGGCGATGAAACCGGGCACGAGCGAGCGGGACCGGGTCGCGGCGGCGAGCCAGCTCGAAGAGCTCGACAAGCTGAAACGGCTCATCGATAAGCTGCTCACGCTGGCCCGCGCCGAAGCGGGAGAAATCCCGCTCGTCCGCCAGCCGGTCGAGCTCGGCGCGCTGATCGAATCGGTCTGTGAGCAGGTCGAGGCGGTGGCCCATGCGAAGGGGCTCAGCCTGCGCACCGAGATCACCGGCGTCGTCGTCGCCGGGGACGCCGCGTGGCTCGAGCGCATGCTGCTCAATCTGCTCGACAACGCGTTCAAGTTCACCCCTGCCGGTGGTAGCGTGGTGGTCCGGCTCACCTCGACGGGCGAGATGGCGCGCATGGAAGTCCGCGATACCGGCATCGGCATGCCGGCCGACGTCGTCCCGCACGTCTTCGAGCGCTTCTACCGCGCCGATCCCGCGCGATCGGCGACCGAGGGCGTGGGCCTCGGCCTCAGCCTCGTCAAATGGATCGTCGATCGCCACAACGGCAGCATCGACGCCTCGAGCGGCGCCTCAGGGCAGGGCTCGGTCTTCACCGTCTACCTTAAAAAGATTTAATCCCCGGATCATCAAGGCCTCACCTCACTGCACTCAAATAGGGGCACGCGCAATCAGGCGCGGGCAGGAGGCTCAAGAGCAATGCGCACGTTCCTCAAAGCGGCGGCCATCGTCGCAATGATCGCAGTTCCGACGGTCGGGTTCGCCCAGGCCAAGAAGTCCACCGCGGCGCCGAAGGCGACGTCCGCGAAGGTCGCAACCCACACCACCGCCGGCGTGGTCAAGTCGTCGAGCGACTCGTCGCTCGTGATCACCAAGGGCGGCAAGGACGAGACCTTCGTCGTCAACGCGTCGACGCAGAAGCAGGGCACGATCGACACCGGCTCGCACGTCTCCGTCCACTACACGATGGATGGCAAGACGATGGTGGCCACGGCCATCAGCGCGCAGCCGGCGAAGCCGGCCAAGACGCCAAAGGGCAAGAAGTAACACTGCCCGAGGCACCCGGTCGAAGGGGCACCCTCCGCCGCCTTCGGCCGGGTTCTCGGCTATTTGCCCAGGGTATCGAGCGCCGCGCGCACGCCGGTCGCCAGCGCGGTCGCGGAACCGGTGCCGTAGTAGTGAAGAAAGATCACCATCGGCTTCGTGCCGATCATGTGGTGATGCATCGCGACCACGTCGAGCCCGTTGGCCCGTAAGGCCTTCACCACCGGTGTCACTTCCCCTTCCAGCATCGCCACGTCGCCGGCCACCATCGCGTCGGCGTCCGTGCCGGTGAACGCCGCCCACGTATTCAATCCCATCCGCGCGTTGATCGCCGCGCCATGCTCCCGCAGGTCGATGTCGGGCCGGCCGATCGTGATCTTGTAGACGGCGCCGTTCTGTTCCCCCGCGTGGCCGACGATCTTCGCGAGGGCCGCCGTGTCCATCGCCGGCGCGGCAGACGCGCCCGTGGTCGCCGTCGCGGCCGGGGCGCTCGCGGCCGCCTTGTCGATGATGGCGAGAACGGGCTTCAGGCGCGTGGCGAGATCCGCGGCCGTCCCCATCCCGTGCACGTGCATGAAGAAGATGCGCGGCTGCTCGCGGAAGAAGTGGTTGTGCACGGCGGTGACGTCGAAGCCGTTGTCCACGAGCGCCGAGGTGACGGGGCTCACCTGATCGTCGGTGAGCACCAGGTCGCCCATCAGCACCTCGTGCCCTTCAGTGCCTTTGGTCAACGCCACCCATCCGCCGAAACCGAACGGTGTCGGCGCGGGGCGGCCCGCGATGGTGACTTTCAGATCGCCGCGCGGAAGGTTGACCTTGAGCACGCCGTCCTTGAAGTCGCCGGTTTTGCCGAGCGTGGTGAGCACGCCCTTGTAGTCGGCCGGGATGTCCTGCGCGCGCGCGGATCCCGTGAGCAGAAGAGCTAGCGATGCGACGAGAATCATGACACGCATGTAGAGAACAATAGCAGCAGCATGGAGAAGCGCGCGCTCGGAAACTCCGGCCTCACCGTGCCCGTCGTCGGCATGGGCACGTGGAGCACGTTCGACGTGAAAGGGAA
>Ga0207648_10002623_pt1 | contig 19251 bp, 10 predicted proteins | sample KBSMisM32_FD_184310 | JGI IMG/M metagenome (GOLD analysis project Ga0207648, IMG submission 184310) | Miscanthus rhizosphere microbial communities from Kellogg Biological Station, Michigan, USA - KBS Miscanthus M3-2 (SPAdes) (version 2) | ecosystem: Host-associated > Plants > Roots >...
CGGCCAATTTCATTTTTCCTGAAAATCATTACCTGTGGTACCCGGAAGTTGCGAAGAGACAGGACGCAGATATCTTTCATACAAGTTTTGAAGAGCTCTATAAGTTTAAACCGCTGGATAGTATTGGTGCAAACAATACATTATTCAACCCGGTGCTGATCGCTCCAAAGCAAGGGCCAAAGCTTTTAATTACAGAATCTGATATTGAAGATTACCCGGGTATGTTTCTTACAGGAAATAACGGCACTCAACTAACGGGTAAATTCGCCCCATATCCTTTAAAGGAAAAAATGACAGAAGGGGGTTATCAACAATATCTCGTTACTGAAAGGGCAGATTATATTGCTAAAACCAAAGGAACAAGAGTTTTTCCCTGGCGTGTTATTGCAATTGCTGAACAGGACAAAGACCTGCCGGGAAATGATATTGTTTATCGTCTTGCCTCACCCTCCCGCGTAGCCGATGTGTCGTGGATACATCCCGGTAAAGGGACAGATGAGTGGATCATTGGCACCAATGTTTTCAATGTTTCATTTAAAACGGGTGTTAATACTGACCTTTATAAATACTACATTGATTTTGCAAAGCGATTCGGCTTTGACCGTATTATGATGGATGCAGGCTGGAGCGATACAAAAGATCTTTTTAAGATAGCACCGGAGATAAATATGGATGAGATCAGTGCGTATGCAAAACAAAAAGGGATTAAGCTCAGCATGTGGACATTGGCATTGACGTTAGATGCGCAGCTTGAGCCGGCATTGGCGCAATTTGAAAAATGGGGCGTTGATTTTATCATGACCGACTTTATGGATCGTGATGATCAGAAAATGGTTAATTTCTATTATCGTATAGCAGAGGCCTGCGCCCGGCATAAGATCATGATCATGTATCATGGGGCCTATAAGCCAGCCGGTTTTGGAAGAACATTCCCCAATGCAATTACACGTGAAAGTGTGCTTGGTTCCGAGTATAATATATGGAGCGATAAAGCTACACCGGATCATAACCTGATGTTACCCTTTATCCGCATGGTGGCCGGCCCCATGGATTATGAACCGGGCATTCTCGATAACGCTACAAAGAAAACATTCCGGTCAATTGAAGAAAAAGTAATGGCACCCGGTACACGTTGCCATCAGCTGGCAATGTTTGTTGTGTATGATAGTCCTCTGCAAATTTTTTCAGGGAATCCGGCGCAAGGCTACCTCGAGCCGGCGTTTATGGAATTGTTGGGCAGCATCCCGACTGTATGGGACGAGACTAAAATTATTGATGGTAAAGTAGGCGAATATATTATTACAGCAAGAAAAAAAGGTGAAAATTGGTTCATCGGCTCTATGAGTAACTGGCAGCCGAGAGAATTAAAACTATCATTTGATTTTCTGGATGCATCTTCTGAATATAGTGCCACAGTTTGCGAAGACGGTGTCAATGCAGACCGTTATGCCTCGGATTACAGGATCAGCGAAAAAAAACTGACAAACAAAGATTCAATCACGATAAAACTTGCACCGGGGGGTGGCTTTATGATGCGGCTGAAAAAACAATAATCGTATTATTGTGTCATGATTTATGCAACAACTGTCAGTACAAAAGATGAACTGCAGCAGATTCTTGATCTTCAAAGAAAAAACTTAAAACAACATATCACTGTTGATGAAAAAGAGGAACAAGGCTTCCTGACAATGCCATTTAAAATGGATATGCTGGAAAAGTTTCATTCTTTCGCTCCGGCAGTTATTATAAAAGATGATGATCACGTTGTTGCTTATGCAATTGTCGTGTTGCAGGAAGGTCGTAAATCTTATCCTGATCTTGAACCGATGTTTGTTAATCTTGAAAAACTTACCTGGAAGGATAAATCATTACCTGATTACAAATTTTATGTGATGGGGCAGATCTGTGTCGATAAAGCCTATCGCAATAAAGGGTTATTCGATATGCTTTATCACAAGCACAAAGACATATATCAGCATCAGTTCGATTTTATTGTCACCGAAATTTCCACCAGTAATTACAGATCACTAAAAGCACACAAACGCGTGGGGTTTGTTACGATAAATACATTTAGCGATGTATTGGATGAATGGGATGTAGTGTTGTGGGATTGGACGTGATGTTTAATTCCCGAAGACCGAAATAATAAACATTTCAAGCACTCCTTACTATATACTGCTCAAAAAACTCTTCACCATTCAACACCTCAATCTCTGAAAAATAAAAATTACATTTATCTTTTGTAATAACTTTATGGAGCAGGAATCCGACAAGCCTTGAAAGACTGATATTGTTCTTTTCTGCATACCACTTGCCTTAACTGATAACATCTTCATCACCACTCAGCGTGATCATCGCATCTATAATTGCCAATTTTACCCATATAACCACTTATACGACAAGAAATTATTTTTTGTATGTATAAGCAGTACAACACTTGCAACGGTTTTCCGCTTTCCCTTATCTTCACAAAAAAGAAATATTACATGAAACGGTTGACAGGCACCGGGTTTTTACTATTTTTTTCTATTCTCCTCTTCGCACAAACTCCTTCTTTCATTACCGACAGTCTTGACAGCTATATTCAGCGCGGTATCAATCAATGGCAGATTCCTGGTCTCGCCATCACCATTGTAAAGGATGGAAAAGTGCTCGTAAAAAAAGGATATGGCGTACTGGAAATCGGCAAACCGGAAAGGGTGGATGAAAACAGCCTGTTTATGATCGCCTCCAATTCCAAATTATTCACGGCTACTTCGCTTGCCAAACTTGATTTTGATAAAAAATTATCCCTGAACGATAAAGTGACAAAGTTTATCCCGTGGTTTACATTGTATGATAACCACACAACAGAACTGGTGACAATAACTGATCTCTTATGTCATCGCCTGGGTACAAAGACCTTCCAGGGTGATTTTGTTTTCTGGGATTCAAATCTTCCAAAAGATTCTATCATCTGGAAGATGCGTTATCTCAAACCAACCGGCGTTTTCAGGCAGGATTATGGTTATTGCAATTCAGCATTTCTTACAGCAGGGCAAATACTCAACACCGTTAGTGGCCAGACCTGGGAGAGTTATGTGAAAGAAAACATTTTGTTGCCGCTGGGTATGAACAATACCTATATGAATACCGAAGATTTGCCTTTACGGAATAATGTAGCTAAACCTCATAACAACCTGTACAGCAATCTAACCGTAATTCCCTATGATCATATCGACAATCTCGGGCCTGCCGCGAGTATGGTCAGCAATGTTAATGATCTCAGTAAATGGCTGATCATGCAATTGGATAGTGGCCGCTATGAAAATCGTGAAGTGCTGCCCTGGCCTGTTGTACAAAAAACAAGAGACGCAAATATCATTGTAGGCAGTCGCAAATCACCCTATTACCCGACACATATGCGGGCATATGGACTTGGTTTATTCATGACCGATTATGCCGGTAAACAGGTATACTGGCATACAGGCGGCGCATTTGGATATGTTACCAATGTTTGTTTTGTACCTGAAGAAAAATTGGGAATAGCCATCCTTTCCAATAATGATAATCAAAGTTTTTTTGAAGCCTTGCGCTACCAGATATTAGATGCCTTTCTGAACGTTCCATATACCAACCGGAGTGATTTTCAATACCAGTTTTTTCAGCAAAATAAAAAGAGGCAGGATGATGGGCTCGCCGTAATGAAAGACCGCGTGGAAAAAAAGAATTTACCCGATATAAAGATGGAAGACTTTACCGGTGAATATGTGAACACCCTGTACGGTAAAATCATTGTTGCTAAAAGTGGTGAGTTACTCATTTGTCATTTTGAACACCACCCTGAACTGCTCGGGTATATGGAGTATATGGATAACAACACGTTTCGCATGACCTACAACAATATTGCCTACGGCATTTACCCGGCAAAGTTTACCATCACTAACGGCAGGGCCACAGCGCTGGAAATACAGGTCAATGAATTTGTAGATCCGGATACCTATTTATTTGTGAAGGATCAGAATGGAATGATAGTACGATAAACCTCGATTTTATTGATCAAGAAGGATTTTAAGAATGAGATAAGATATCCTGCTTCCAAAAGACACCCGCTAAAATCGCGCAAATCCATTTTAATCAACTAAATCCTAGCCAGGTTTCCATCCATCTTTTAAGGTCACCGTTCTATTAAATATAAACTCACCGTTTTCGGAATCTTTATCCAGGAAATAATAACCTTTACGCAAAAACTGAAAATGATCTTTAAAGCTGGCATTCAAGAGGGCCGGCTCAGCATATCCCTTTACAATTTTAAGTGAGTCAGGATTTATATAATCTTTAAAATCACCTTCTTCGTTGGAAGGGTCTTCTACGCGGAATAACCGGTCATACTCCCTTACTTCCACTTCCACCGTGTCGGCAGCGTTTACCCAGTGCAAGGTGCCTTTCACTTTTATATTGGAAGTATCATTGCCGCTTTTACTTTCAGGAATATAAGAGCAACGCAGCTCCACTACCCTTCCGTCGGCATCCTTTATCACTTCATCGCAGCGGATGATATAAGCACTTTTTAAACGCACCATTTGTCCGGGTGCAAGACGAAAATATTTCTTTGTCGGGATCTCCATAAAATCATCCCGCTCGATATAAATTTCATTGCTGAATGTCACATCTCTTGTTCCAGTCGCCGGGTCTTCAGGGTTATTTTCAATCGTAACTACTTCGTCACTTACAACAACCTTTGCTCCTGGTTCGCCATTCGCTTCAGATGATTCACGACTCACGTAATTTGTAATCACCACTTTAATCGGATCAAAGACGACCATCCTTCTCATTGCTATTTTGTTTAAATGCTCACGCACACAAAATTCCAATAGTCCGACGTCGACCATGTTCTCTCTTTTGGCAACACCGATACGATCGCAGAAATCACGGATACTTTCGGGCGTATAACCGCGTCTGCGCATTCCACTGATCGTCGGCATGCGCGGGTCATCCCAACCCGTGACATATCCCTCATTGACGAGTTGTAACAATTTTCGTTTGCTCGTCACCGTATAATTTATATTGCGGCGTGCGAACTCATACTGGCGGGACGTATATATCTCCAGTTTTTCTATAAGCCAATCATATAACTCCCTGTGCGGCACAAACTCCATCGTACAGATACTATGTGTAATATGCTCGATAGAATCACTCTGTCCATGTGCCATATCATACATCGGGTAAATGCACCATTTATTCCCTGTACGATGGTGATGCGCATGTTTGATGCGGTATAATACGGGGTCGCGCATGAGCATATTCACATGCGTCATATCAATCCTGGCACGCAATGTTTTACTGCCATCGGGAAATTCGCCCGCTTTCATCCGGGCAAAGAGATCAAGATTCTCTTCTGTACTGCGATCACGGTAAGGACTATTTGTTCCGGGCTCAGTAGGTGTACCTTTCTGGGCGGCCATTTCTTCACTGGTGCTGTCATCTACATAGGCAAGACCTTTTTTAATGAGCTTTACAGCCATTTCATACAACTCGTCGAAATAGTCGCTGGCATATAATTCATGTTGCCAAACAAACCCCAGCCAGTTGATATCTTCTTTAATGCTCTGTACGTATTCTGTTTCTTCGGTAACAGGATTGGTGTCATCGAACCGAAGATTGGTATAACCCGGGTATTTCAATGTAAGTCCAAAATTGAGGCAAATGCTGCTGGCATGGCCAATATGCAGGTAGCCATTGGGCTCCGGGGGAAACCTCGTCATTACCTGCCTGTATTTGCCGCTCTTAAGGTCTTCTTCAATGATCTCTTCGATAAAGTTCAGGCTCTTTTCTTCTGTATTTTTTACTTCTTCCATAGTTGTACTGTACAATCATGCCATACCGGCAATTGGTATGGCATGATTGGATTACAAATTTAACGGAAATGAGACTGGCTACCAAAGTGAACAATCGGGCAAGTCAGGACTGCCGCTTTGCCTTTGTGACGGTCCATGTTTTTAAAAATGTTGGTATTCTTTATAATAACCATACAGGAATTAATTTCCGATCATAAAGCTTAACTTTTCAGTTCAATTAATTGCAATGAGTTCTTCCGCTTACCTGTTCGCACTCATACCCGCTTTTGTTGTTATTCTTTATTATCGTCGTGCAAAATTAAAAGCATCTGCATCGCAACCGGATACAGGCACAACCCGACCTTCGCCAGCGGCCTTACCCACAATAGTAAAGCACAATGACAAACTTGTTAAAATAAAAGATGTTTCTTTTACAGATTTAAAAACTGTGTTGACGGGCTTTTGTAACCTGTACAACAAAGAAAGATACCAGGCAATGCTTCGTCTTATAAAACTTTCTGAACGGGAGTTCGCCATTATATTTCCATACGATATTGAGTTTGACATCTTCTGTTATTTAATCAACTATCTCGTATACCCGGTGGAATTAACACGAAGACTTGATGTTGTTGGCTGGGCAACTACGCGTGGAAGTGATTCCTGGATAACCGAAAAGAATGCAAACAAAAAAATAATGCTTTTTGTTCCTGCAGACGACACAGCGGACGATAATGTCTACATGACAACAGAAGACAATACAGGTTACAAACTTGCATTTGGCTTGCGTGATAGAAAAATAGTAGAGCCCCCGGTAAAGCGGTATATGTCTCCGGAAATGGAAATTTCAGAATTTGAGAACAAAGAATATGAAGACATTAAGTGATGTTTTTCTCCCCTCATAATTAATTTCGTTTCTTCTCAATGCACACGCTCCATAACTAATTCTCTTTGCACTGCGGGACGACAAAAGGTTTTAATATATTTTCGATAAAAATACCTGCCAATGAAAAAAATCCTGTTGCAACTGCTTGTCTCATTTCCTTTATTTGTTTTTTGCCAGAAAACAAAACTCGTTTGGTCAGATGAATTTAATTATAAAGGCCATCCCGATCATAAGAAATGGGGTTATGAAGAAGGTTATGTTCGTCACAATGAGCTGCAGTATTATACGGTGAACCGGCTTGAGAATGCGCGTGTGGAAAATGGAAACTTATTAATCGAACTGCGGAAAGAAACACCACAAAGCTTTTACCCTACCTCTGCAAATGATAAGTGGCACCGCTACACTTCGGCAAGCCTGAATACAAGGAATACCGCATCGTGGACATACGGCCGATTTGAAGTCAGGGCTAAAATGCCGAAGGGGAAAGGTACATGGCCGGCAATATGGTTTTTGAGTCCGCTCAGAACACCGGATATGCCCGGCCCTCCTCAACCGAGAAAACCCGATGGCAACGAAGTGGAAGTACCGCACAGACCTCAAGGCGGCGAATCAGATAACGGTGAAATTGACTTGATGGAAACCTGGGGAAGCGATGCGGATAATATAGCCGTTCACATTCATGGCACTCCGGGTCCGCGACCTTCTGCTTCGCTAAAAGTGGATGATCTGTACGATAAGTTTCATGTTTACGCGATGAACTGGCATCCTGATCATATTGATTTTTTTCTTGACGATAAAAAAATTCTGACCTATACAAAAAATGATTCTACGGGTTGGGCATTTGATAAGCCGATGTACCTGATCATGAATATCGCTGCAGCAGGGCCCGATGAACCTGCCCCGGATGATGCGAAGCTTCCGCAATTCATGACGGTGGATTATGTTCGCGTTTATTCGTTTGAGTGAGCAATCGATGTGTATTTAAATTACAAACGCATATTGACTTATGGATTGAAGTTTGGTTGGTAATGTTCACGCCTGCTGTAAGATCTAAAAGCAGATGCCCGCTAACACAGAAATAAAAAAGCAGCGAAAGTTATATTCCGCTGCTTTTTAATCTCATTATACTTTTTATAGAATCTGTCTACCGAAACCGTATCATCTTCTTTATTATTTTCGTCTCCCCTATCTGGAACTCTACAATATAAATACCATCCGTCAAGCCCTTCGGATTAATCACCTGGTTTATCTTCAATGAATTCTTCTCAAACGGATAGGTTGCAACCAATCTCATTTCATATGTATACAAATTGATCCGGCCGCGGCCAACTTCATTACCGGAATATTTTATAACAAGATTGTCGGCGAATGGATTTGGGAAAACCTCCAATGATCTGGTCAATGCGGGGTTATCATTATCTGCAGCGCCTGTATTATTGTTAATGCTTCTTGTTCCGGAATTGACCGCCAGTGTGGCTGCCTGCAAGGTAACATTGCCTGTGCCCGACGACTGGGTCCATTTTACTGTCAGTAATTTACCAGCTGAAGCGGCATTATACGTTAAGGTGTACACCGCAGCATACTGACCAGTCGTTGACGAGAATGATGTATTTACATAATCAGGAGCTGAAGCATCTGAAAGCGATGCGGTCAATGTGCCGCCGCTCTTCCAGCCACCGATATATATTTTCAATGTTCTTACCGTCTGATCTGCCGGAGCCGTTACCTGGAATCCTTGTCCGATACCACCGACAAACACACCATTAATATTTGACGCACTGGATGCAGTAGGTGTTCCATCACTCCATGTAAACGCACGTGGCGCATCACCGAAAGATGTAGCACTTCCCCCGCCTACCATGGTTAAGTTGCTGATCTTACTGCCACCGGTTGATTTATGATCATAACCCCACCAATGTGCCCAGTCAGCTGTTCCCTCGGTGGTGAGATTTACTGTTGCTGTTGAAGCTGCACCAGATCCGCTCAACGATCCTGCTGAAGAAACCGCCGTTACAGTAATTGCAGAAGTTGCCGTCTTTGCTCCGTCCTGTGTTGTTACGGTTATGGTTGTCGTACCTGCGGCTACACCAGTTACCAATCCCGTAGCGCTAACGGTTGCAACTGCTGTATTACTGCTGCTCCAGCTTACGTTTTTATTCGTTGCATTGGCAGGTGCTATCGTTGCTGTCAATTGCTGCGCACCATTTGCCGGTATGGATGCAGATGTCGGACTAACGGTGACGCCTGTTACATTTACGGTTGCGGCGGTAACGGTAATTGCAGAAGTAGCCGTCTTTGCTCCATCTTGCGTGGTAACGGTAATTGTTGCAGTACCTGCCGCTACACCCGTTACTAATCCTGCAGCATTAACCGTTGCTACACCTGTATTACTACTGCTCCAGCTTACATTCTGGTTTGTAGCATTAGCTGGTGCTATCGTTGCTGTCAATTGCTGCGTTCCATTTACAGTTATAGATGCAGAAGTCGGACTAACGGTGACGCCTGTTACATTTACTGTTGCTGCAGTAACAGTAATTGCAGAAGTAGCCGTCTTCGCTCCATCCTGCGTGGTAATCGTAATTGTTGCAGTACCCGCGGCCACACCTGTTACCAATCCTGCAGCGTTAACCGTTGCGACACTTGTATTACTGCTACTCCAGCTTACATTCTGGTTTGTAGCATTAGCAGGAGCTATCGTTGCTGTCAATTGCTGCGTACCATTTGCTGCAATAGATGCAGACGTTGGACTAACGGTGACGCCTGTTACATTTACTGTTCCTGTCGACTGAGCCAATGTAGCCGCCTGCATGGTAACATTTCCTGTACCGGAAGCCTGCGTCCATTTTACTGTCAATAGTTTACCTGCCGACGCTGCGGTATATGTTAATGTATATACAGCAACGTATTGACCCGTTGTTGAAGAGAAAGATGAATTTACATAATCAGGTGATGAAGCATCAGAGAGCGAAGCCGTCAATGTACCACCGCTCTGCCAACCGCCGATATATATTTTCAATGTTCTTTGCGTTTGGTCTGCAGGTGCCGTTACCTGGAATCCCTGGCCTATTCCTGAAATAAATACTCCGTTGATATTGGACCCACTCGAAGCTGTTGGTGTTCCATCGCTCCAAGTACAACTGCGTGGTGCATCATTATAGGTAATCGCAGTGCCGCCACCGATCATGGTAAAGTTGCTGATCTTACTGCCGCCTGTTGCCTTATGATCATAGTTTGGCCAATGTGCCCAATCGGCTGTTCCTTCTGTTGTAAGATTGACCGCCGCGGTTGATGATACACCTGATCCGCTCAATGATCCTCCTGACGATACTGAGGTAACAGTAATCGCAGAAGTAGCTGTTTTTGCTCCGTCCTGTGTAGTGACAGTTATCGTTGCTGTACCTGCGGCAACACCCGTTACTAAGCCTGCTGCACTAACTGTTGCAACTGCAGTATTACTGCTGCTCCAGCTTACATTCTTATTCGTTGCATTGGCAGGAGCTATCGTTGCTGATAATTGCTGTGTACCATTTACGGCAATCGATGCAGATGTCGGGCTAACGGTGACGCCGGTTACATTTACAGTTGTTGCAGTAACAGTTATTGCGCAGGTTGCTGTTTTTGCTCCATCCTGGGTCGTTACAGTAATCGTCGCTGTACCTGCTGACACACCGGTTACCAAACCTGCAGAATTAACCGTCGCTACAGCTGTATTACTGCTGCTCCAGCTTACATTCTGGTTCGTGGCATTGGCCGGTGCTATTGTTGCTGTCAATGGCTGCGTGCCATTAACGGCAATCGATGCAGACGTCGGACTAACGGTTACGCCTGTTACATTTACTGTACCGGTTGACTGAGCCAATGTGGCTGCCTGCATGGTAACATTCCCTGTACCGGAAGACTGCGTCCATTTTACCGTGAGTAATTTGCCTGCTGATGCAGCTTTATACGTTAATGTATACACGACAACATATTGTCCCGTGGTTGAAGAGAAAGATGAATTAACATAATCGGGCGATGACCCATCAGACAGCGATGCAGTCAATGTGCCGCCGCTGTTCCATCCGCCTGCGTATACCTTCAATGTTCGTTGTGTTTGATCGGCTGGCGCTGTCAGCTGGAAACCTTGTCCATTGCCTGAGACAAACACTCCATTTATGTTAGCATTGCTGCTTGCAGTGGGTGTTCCATCGCTCCATGTACAACTGCGTGGTGCATCACCATAAGATGTAGCAGTACCCGCTCCTATCATGGTAAAGTTGGTGATCTTGCTGCCACCGCTTGATTTATGATCATAACCCGGCCAGTGTGCCCAATCCAACGTTCCTTCTGTTGTAAGATTGACTGCGGCAGTGGATGATATACCTGATCCCGATAAATTGCTTCCACCTGTTCCGCCGGCAGTAGCAGATGTTTCAACACCGCCACTCCAGCCGGTACCTTTCCGGGTGAACACGCGGAAATAATAAGTTGTTCCCGCAACAAGACCTGTAACGGTTACCGCCTGGCCCGTTCCCCTGTAAACGATCTTGCCTCCTTCAAACGCGGTACCTCCACCATTATAATTTGCATCAGCAACATAGTTTGTACCTGATGGATTGGTTAAAAAACTTGTTGAAGGCTGTGCAGCCACCATCACTTCATCAAAGGTAACTGTTGGGTTATTCCATGATAAAGCAACACTATTGGTTTGCGGTGTAGCCAAAAGGTTTGTTACCGGTAAACCTGCTGTACTGCAATCAGGATATATCTTCACAGAATCCGCTGCAGTCAAACCGCCGTTATCCGTCACCGTTAGCTGAATTAAATAATAATAAGTATTACCATCGCAACCAACGGGTGAAATTTGTACCGTTGGACTAACATTATTATCGGCAGGTTCACGATGTTCATGGTTATTATGCCGCAGTGCTACTTCCCAGCTGTATTGCATGCCGCTCGTCGTTTCAGTATCGGTCACGTTAGCGGTCAATTGTACGGAAGTAGTACTTTGAATAGAGTATAATGAGTTATTGACCGGGTTGGTAATTTTTGCAACAGGCGGCGTATTGTTCAGCGAAATTGTCATTGTCTTTGAAGCGGACAATGATGTTGGATCAGTTACCGTCAGCTTTACGGTAAATGTTTTTACTCCCGACCCGGAGTAAGTATGACTTGGATTTGCCTGTGTGGACGTAATGCCATCGCCGAAATCCCAGAGGTATGTTAAAGAACCTCCATCCGGATCACTTGACCCTGCGGAACTGAAATTAACCGTGAGCGGAGATGCACCGTATGTTTTGTTGGAAGAAATAGCTACCACAGGAGGTTGGGTACCGGTGAGCGATATACGCATAATTTCACCGGAATTTATATTTACATAAAGAATTGAATTATCCCTTGGATTCTGCTCCATATCAACAATTCCATTCGCAAAATTGTCCGGCGCAAAATTGGAAATATTACTGAACCACGGTTGTGCAGCATTCAGTGTTGCTACTTTTATAAAATTGACGCCGTAGTCGCCAAAGAAAAACTTGTTCTGGTACGCGGCCCCAAACGCAGTGCCTGTATAATACACGCCGCCGGTGGAGCAGTTGCCGTCAAATACAGAGCCTGATGTTGGAGAACCGGATGCGCCTACTTGAGGATCTGTAGGTGAAGCTCCATTGAAAGAAGCTACGCGTGCATCATTCACTCCATGCTTCCATGCCACCGCAGGACGATAATGAACAAACCGGCGATTGGCAACAGTAGCATCAATCGTAAATGATGTTGGTTGAGAAATGAGATTTTTAAATTGCTGTCCTTCGTCCTGGTTTACTGTAGTAGCTGTATTATATGAACTCGCAGTCTGTCCTTCATAATTGGGCCAGCCGCAGTTCAACCCACCGGTCGGAATTACTTCTACTTCTTCCCAGGTGCTCCAGCCAACATCGCCCACCAGCAAAGTACCGGGGTTGGCGTCAGCAGCATTGGTACTTCCCGTATTCGGCATCATTGACATGCGGAAAGGATTGCGGAATCCCAGCGTCCAAACTCTCGATTTAGCAGAGCGTGGATTTGCCGCATCATAAAATGGATTTGATGACACGCCGTTACCGGTAGCCGGATCCAGCCTTAATATTTTTCCACTTAGTGAATTGAGCATCTGTGAACGGAACGAACCAACGTTTTCTGCAGACCGGATAATGCCATCTGATAATCCCTGCTGGTAATAAGTTTCACTGGCGCTACCGACATCCTGGCTTGCGTACGACGCGCCATCGCCTGTAGATAACAATAATGTCTTATCACGTCCAAAAATCAATGTTCCCCCCATGTGCGATTCATGCAACAGGCAGGGGCCGGTTGTTTTCGATTCACCCAGCAGAATTTTCCTTGTGGAATAATCGGTAGTCACCGTAGTTCCCTGGTTTAGTTTATAGCGTGTGATCCGACCTATGGTCGCTTTGAAATAATCATTGGTTGCCGGGTTATAATTTGCCGTGCCGAAGTTTATTAAGTAGTGCCGGTCCACAACATAATACAGGTAAATGAGACTGTTCGTTTCGAAATCGGGATCCAGTGCAATGCTCAGCAAACCGAAGTCGCGCCAGTCACCGACTTCCTCACTGATATCGAGAACCGGGGTAGCTTGCTTTGCATACGAACTGCCGTTCCATTTGGATACATATACTTTGCCTGCTTTTTCCCAGGTCCACATCGTATTTCCATTATTGGAAAACACCACACCCATAGGAGCTGTATAACCATTCTGCAGCACACTGCTGGCAAAACCGGATGGTAACTGGGCAGAAAGACGGGATAACTGAATAAAAAAGAAGACAAGCAGGACAAGGTAACGCTGGCCGCGGCTCATAAGAGGTTGTTTATGGTCTGGAATTCAAATTATATTGAAAATGGTGTTTATCGGAAACGGCAAATTCGTTGAGATATCGGAAGATTAAATTGGTGGTGGTTTGTCAAAGGTAAGATGTCACTCAGACGTGGGTTGCAAGGTACACGTATAGAAGAAATGGAAACAAATTTATTTTCCACATGGCGCAGGAAATTTATTGGACGGTAAGATTTGTTGTGTGGAGGTTTTTGTTTGGGATAATTTTTCACGAATAAATAAGCAGAAAAATATTCCGAACTGCGCAGTGGAGCCTAATGTAATCAATAACAAACGGGACGGTTGAACATAAGTAATGAGCACTGGAAGTCGTCTAGGTGAACCACAATGCCATCAATAGTCTATAATGATCCTGCAGATAACACATGGCGCACCCGAAGGGTTCAATATAAGTAACGATGACTGCAAGTCGTCGCCGTGAATGACAATTCCACCAATAGTCTGCAATGATCCTGCATATAACGCATGCCGAACCCGAAGGGTTCAATATAAGTAATGAGGACTGGAAGTCGTCGCAGTAAACGATAATTCCACCAATAGTCTGCACTGATCCTGCAGATAATGCATGGCGAATCCGAAGGGTTCAATATAAGTAACGATGACTGCAAGTCGTCGCTGTAAATGACAATGCCACTAATAGTCTGCAATAATCCTGCAGATAATGCATGCGCACCCGAAGGGTTCAATATAAGTAACGATGACTGCAAGTCGTCGCTGTAAACGATAATGCCACCACTAATCTGCAATGATCCTGCGTGTAATGCGTGGCGAACCCGAAGGGTTCAATATAAGTAACGATGACTGCAAGTCGTCGCCGTGCCCAACTCCGGAGGGGTGATATATCACCAACTTCAGGTGAAGCCTGATAACTGTAACACGATCTCTTCTGATGCTTCATGGCACTTGTTGATGACTGCTGCTGTAACTGCCACCGGTTCCACCAGTGGTTATGCACATTCAGCCCTTCGGGCAATTCCTGCAGCAGCAAGAGATTTACCGGTTTTGGGAATTGCTTTTTTGATAAGGTTATATTCATTGGCAATAAAGGGCTATATTGAACATAACTTTTCACTATTTTTTTATATTCCTGAATGCGATTTCCCGTTCGCGTCATTTTTGTCAATACAAAGTGCTCCCGTTGTTACTGACATAACGAATCTTTTCACGACCAGGTCCCGGTTGCTTCGATTAATCCGATGGGACAAGCAACTGTTTATTTTTTAAACCTTGGTATGTTAATTTTTGAAATTGCCTGCAGAAACCAAAAAAGGATATCACTATAATAAAGGTAATTATCGTCGGTTTGGTAGTAGCGCTTTGCCTATTGGCTTCTATTTTGGGTATCGGGTTTTATTTTTCTCCAATGGATATTCCATAAGCTTCGTATATTAATATCCGGTAAATATTAGTTGTGATACTTCGATAAAGTTAAATCCTCGCACGTTTAAGCCACCATAAAATCAAACATATGACCACCAAAACAAAAATCTACTTTCTCTGCATGGCTGCCTATTGGCTTGTCTTCGCACTCATCACCATTTTCTATCCCGCTCTTATGGACCTGTTTCAAAACCAAACTGGGATAAGCGCCAAATCCGCATTCTCCGATCATGTATGGTTTCACGGCGGCCTGGATATTATGGCGCTATGCATATTGCTGTTTGTTCTTTCGAAGGAAAAAGTTTCGCGCAACGTATTGCGCGGCGCAGCATTTGCAGCTCTTATGCCAACCACCGCTATCACTTACTCATTGATAAAAACCGATTACTGGAACCCGTTATTTATCGTTGCCGGTCTTGGTTGTTTTGTTTTTGTTGTGTGGGGATTTGTTCTTGCTGCTAAAGCAGGTTCATCCAATAAATGAGCACAGTTAATTAGCACTTTTATAAGTGAAGATCATTTGCTATAGTTAGTCTATATTGGATTTGCAGTCTTTCGTTGAGTGTTGCGCGAAGTCGCCTGCAAGTACGAAGACACGAGCTGCCCAACAGGGCTTATTTGTTTTACTTCCTTTATCTGCAATGTTTCATCGTAAACCCCATCCACTCATTTCCTCAAAATCTTCTCCATCGCTTTTCCTTTTGCCAGTTCATCTATCAATTTATCTAAATACCGGACCTTTTGCATAAGCTTGTCTTCGATTTCTTCAACGCGATAGCCGCAGATCACACCGGTAATTTTTGAAACATTCGGATTGAGTTGCGGTGCCTGCGCAAAAAATGTTTCAAAATCAACTTTGGTATCAATCTGTTTCTGCAAGGATTGTTTATTGTAGCCCGTCAGCCAGTAAATTATCGTATCTACTTCTTCCTTTGTCCGTCCTTTTTTCTCCGCTTTTTGTATATACATCGGGTAGACACCGGCAAAGGACATCCGGTATACTCTTGTATTATCCATTTTAATTTATTTGATAGTCAAAAATAGCAAGAGCTGAAATTTTTCTGCAGATGATTTTCTTTCCACGTTTATTGAAGATAACATATTAATGCTTACCTTTTACTGGCGAAAAATCGTTTAATAACGATTGCATGTCTGCACAATTTTAATCACTCACACATCAAAACGATTATCATGAACAGAAGATCTTTTTTAAGTAATGCTGCTACAGGATTGGCAGCGTCCGGTTTTCTCGCTTCTATTCCCGACTCCATCCTTGCCATGACGAACAGAAAAGGCATCAATATGCCGCTCGGTTTTCAGTCGTACGTATATCGCCAGGTGATCGGCCAGAAACCGGAAGAAACAATGAAACAACTGGCAGGTTTTGGTTATCAAAATATAGAATGGTGCAGTCCCAAAGGATACCAGGGTGACTTTGCTCCACTTGCAAAATACTCGGGCAAGGAACTGAAAAAAATTACCAACGATTCAGGATTACAAAGCACCAGTTGTCATTTCACCTGGAAAGAGATCACCGATGATGCAAGCCTATCTGAACGCATTGAGTTTGCAAACCAACTGGGTTTAAAAAATATGGTATGCTCCGGTGGCCTTGGTGCGAAGACGGAAGATGAAGTAAAGAAACGCTGCGAACAGATGAATCATATAGGCGACATGGTAAAGAAAGGCGGCATGATCGCAGGATACCATAACCATAACGGTGAGTTTGATGAAAAATTCGGCGATCGTCCGCAATACGACATTATGTTAGAACATCTGGATCCTTCATTGGTAAAAATGCAGTTCCAGGTTGCGGCTATCACTTCGGGTTATAAGGCGCAGGATTATTTCCGCAAGTTTCCTGGTCGTTTTATTTCAGCGCACCTGCAGGATTACGCTCCCAACGATCATAAGAAAGAAGTAGTGATGGGTACAGGCATTGTTGACTGGAAAGATTTTTTTGAAGCGGCTAAAGTGGGTGGATTGAAATACATTTTCGTAGAAATGGAATCCGATCCATCGGTGATGCAGGGTTGCGCGAATTATGTAAAGAACCTGTAAGCGGAATATTATTTTTGTATAATTAAAACTCCGGACCCGATGGCCCGGAGTTTTGTTATCTAACTGAAATAGGTAGTTGCAATTTAATCAAGAGGTATTTTCGCCGCATTCACTTTCAGCCAATCGTTGAATGATTGTAAGTCAGGATTTAATTCTCTTGATTTGTCCACATCGCGCAGTGAATTGACATGGTGTTCGAAATCGTCGTAAAACTGGAACATATTTCCCAGGTCATCAGCGCCCGGAAAACCAAACGTTCTGTATACGGCGGCAGGCACATTGTTGTAAGTAACCGGTTGCCCCAACGACTTCGTCAACGCATCCGCCATTTCTTTTCCTGTAAGCTGTTCGCCGGCCAGTCCCACTTTTTTACCGATCAGCTCATTTCCTTTTTTGAAAATACCGTACGCGCATTTACCTATGTCTTCGGAACCGATACCGCCCATCTTTGCATCACCGATAGGTAAAGTCAGTTGCAGCTTTCCATTGGCATCTTTTTTTGGGCCGGCACCGAAATAAATGAAATTATCCCAGTAAAAAGATGGATACAAAAAAGTAGTCGGTACACCTGCTTCAATAAAAAATTTGTCTGCTTCTCCTTTTCCATCAAAGTGCGGAACTTTATATTTCTCTCTTAATGTAGGCATGGCATCATCGTGCAACGGAACAAATTCACGAACGTCTTCCAGCGTCGACCAGATAGCATGTTTCAATCCCGCTTTTTTGGCGGCGTCTGCAAACGTTTTCGCCTGTGCTGTTTCCAGTTCGGGTGAAAAATGATTCCAGAAGAATGTAACGAAATAAGCTCCATATGCACCGTCAAGCGCTTTTTCTACAGAAACCGGGTCGTCAACATCGCCACTAACAACTTCAGCTCCCATCGCCGCAAGCTGTTTTGCTTTATCCGAAGTAGTGTCTCTTGTAACCGCACGGGCAGCAAACCCGCCGTTTTTATCGTTTAAGATTGCACGTATCAATCCACCGCCCTGAGCGCCTGTAGCACCAAATACTGTGATGATTTTTTTTGAAGACATAAATGATAAAATAAATAATGAAAAAATAATTTTTACTGGTGATTGCAGCAAGATCCTTAAACTAAAGCATAACTGCAAAAAGCGGGAAAAGGTTCAAAGCTAACCTCCGTCTTCTTGCTGATTTTTATCAATCCCTGGAACCTTTTATTTCAGCGCGCCTTTTATTTTCATTACTTTCAAAAACTAAAATCACATTACAATGAACAATCCGGCGACTAACGGCACACACGTAACACCCGAACGCATCATGCAAACCGGTTTGGGCTTCTGGGGATCGAAAACTTTGCTTGCTGCTGTAAAGCTCGGCGTATTTACTGAGCTCGGCGGTAATAAAAAACTAAGTGGAAAAGATATTCAATCACGATTGAAATTACATGATCGTGGCGTGTATGATTTTTTGGACGGCCTTGTAGCAATGGGTTTTTTGGAAAGAACCGGCCTGCTTGAAACAGCCGCTTACAGCAATACTACCGAAACTGAATTATTTCTCGATAAAAACAAGCCCACTTACACAGGAGGTATCCTTGAAATGGCAAACGATCGCCTTTTCCGTTTCTGGGCCGACCTGGATGAAGCGCTCATTACAGGCAAGCCGCAAAATGAATTGAAGACCCGCGGTGTATCCATGTTTGAAGAACTGTACGCCGATCCCGAACGGCTTAAACAATTCATGCAGGCAATGACCGGTATATCTACCGGTAACTTTATAGCATTGGCGCAGAAATTTGATTTTTCGCGATATAAAACACTGGTGGATATCGGTGGTGCAACAGGTGCTTTATCCATACACGTGGCGAATCATCAACCGCACATGCATTGCACCACAATGGATCTGCCGCCGGTAGCTCCCATTGCCGATGAAACAATTGCACAATTTGGTGTAGGCGACCGCGTAAAGACAGGCGTCGTCGATTTCTTTACCGATGAATTTCCAAAAGCGGATGTTATTACAATGGGCATGATACTTCATGACTGGAACCTCGAAAATAAAAAGATGCTGATCAGGAAAGCTTATAATGCTTTACCAAAAGGGGGAGCTTTCATCGCCGTTGAAGCGATCATTGATGATGAGCGCAGAAAAAATATATTTGGTTTAATGATGTCGCTGAATATGCTGATTGAATTTGGCGTGGCATTCGACTTTACCGGTGCTGATTTTGAAACATGGGTTAAAGAAGCAGGATTCAGCCGCGTGGAGATTAT
>Ga0207648_10002625_pt1 | contig 19241 bp, 22 predicted proteins | sample KBSMisM32_FD_184310 | JGI IMG/M metagenome (GOLD analysis project Ga0207648, IMG submission 184310) | Miscanthus rhizosphere microbial communities from Kellogg Biological Station, Michigan, USA - KBS Miscanthus M3-2 (SPAdes) (version 2) | ecosystem: Host-associated > Plants > Roots >...
GATACATTTTCTTACCTCATCTTTTCCCTTGGCCTTTGCGTCTTTGAGAAATATTTCTTACTCCCCAAAGAGAAATCTAAGTTTTACATTTGCCGCTAAACCGTTGTATGGATTCAAAAAAAGCAAAAGAAAGCATGATCATTATGACCGAACTGGTGTTGCCAAACGATACAAACATATTTGGCAACCTGATGGGCGGGCGACTGATGTACTGGATGGATATCGCCGCAGCACTGTCGGCGCAAAAACATAGCAATGCTCCCGTGGTAACAGCATCGGTTGATAATATTTCATTTGAAAATCCGATCCGGTTGGGTAATGTTGTACATATCGAAGCTTTTGTTTCAAGGGCATTCAATACATCAATGGAAGTGCATATAAAAGTATGGGGAGAAGATTTGAAGAAAAGGATGAAATATAAAAGCAATGAAGCTTATTACACATTTGTCGCATTGGATGATAACAGTAAACCGAAAGCAGTGCCTCTACTGGAGCCGGAGACTGAAGAAGAAACCAGGTTATACGAAGGTGCATTGCGGAGAAGACAAATAAGACTGATTCTTGGTGGGAAAATGAAACCCGATGATGCGGCTGAATTAAAAGCTCTCTTTATAAAGGAATAAATTTTCCCGCTGAAACGCGTCTGTACCTTATACGTTTTGGGGTATCTCCGTATTATTCTCTGCCAATACCATTTGCTTTGGCATAAACGATTTGCTTTGTTCAATAGCGTCCATAATTTCTTCCAGTATGGTTTCTGCAGGTGCATTGTAATCTATCTGCATGGGCGGTTTAACAGTGATGGTTAACAATGTTCCTTTTTTCCTGAAACGTAACCCTTTTTTATCAAATGCCTGGTTAAACCCACCGATCACAATCGGTACCACGATAGGTTTCATTCTTTTTATACTATGCACTGTTCCTTTTCTTCCCGGCGCAAATGGTTTGGTTGTTCCCTGCGGAAAAGTTATGACCCAACTTGATGCCAATGCTTTTTCAATTTTTTTGAAATCGGCTGTCTCAAGTCCTTTACGCTCTTCTTTCGAATCGGCATTCCACGTACGTTTTACCGGTATGGCACCGGCAAGTGAGAAGAAACGCGTCAGCCAGTTTTTTTCAAGCGTTGTTGCCGCACCTACATAATGAACATTGGTAAATGGCTTCAGTAAATAAAATGGAATCCCCAGTTTATTTCGCTTTCCCCATTTCACCGCGCAAAAAACATGGAGAAGCGCGATTACATCCGCAAAATAGGTTTGGTGATTGCTTACAAATAGTACATTTTCCCGCGGCAGATTTTCAAGATGTTCTGTACCTGATATTTTCAACCGGTTCACCCATACAAATCCCGGGTAGGAAAATGACCCGGCTATTGTGTACACAATGGACCTGATGATCCTGATTTTTTTTAGTTTATTCAGCAGCTTGCTCATAATACAAGGGTGACATCCGAAATTTACTCAAATAACGCGGATTTTGAAACATATCTTTTGTTTTATTGAGAAATATCCCGGATAAAATATCCACATCAACAGGAGCATCCGGTCATTTCAAAACGGCAAATTTTGCATTCATTGTCTTTTCTCTTGTTATTACCTGCATGGTATATACACCGCTTTTAAGCAAAGGAAGGTCAACTGCCAGGCTATTATTGCCGTCAATTACGGGTCGCACCTGTTCCGACAAGATCTTTCCATTCAGATCAATAATCCGGATGCTGATGGTATTCCTCGATGATGAAGATATTTTTAGCTGTACCACGTTTTCAACGACCGGGTTGGGGAAAACAGATATACCTGCCTGCTGAATATTTTCTTTCCGGATTATAACAACGGGACTATAATAAAAACGGCCATCATTGTCAATCATTTTAAGCCGGTAATAAAGCAAGTTGCTGTTTACCGCGGCAACGTTATCCGGAAATTCATACTGCGCCGTACTTGCCGGCGTACCATAAGACAAAACCATACCGGCCACGTTATAATCAGTTCCGCTAAAACTTCTTTCCACTTCAAATCGTGAAAAGTTTGTCTCCGCTGATGTGGACCAGTTCAATGTCACCTTATCGTTTTTGTATGCACCGCTGAAACTTTCAAGCTTTACCGGGAGCGGGATAGCATTTGACAAATCAAAACAACCAAACTCGGCCGCATATTCCCTCGCTACCTGGTTTGCAATATTTCCACCGTCTCCTTTTACAAAAAGATACCCCATACGAAACCTGACCGTATTCACCGTTCCAAACTGTGATGTATAAACGACGTTTGGATCACTCGAAGCACCATCATGCTCTGCGGCCTGCCCAAGTATTTTTTTCCATGTTGTATTTGCAGGTGGTCCCGCATCTGTTATTTCACCGCCGCTTGTTAAGTCGGTCGGGGCTATCAGGTATGCACCATTTTGCCCGGTAGTCCAGCCTGTTTCCTTGAAAAACCCGGTAGCTCCGTTCGTGTGCCCATCAATGTCATAATGCCGAAATTGTAAACCGGAAGCAAGATTTACCAGTTGTCCATTCGAAGCACCGCCGTTATACCTGAATTCAATCCGGAACTGAACCCAACCTTCCTGTGTAGCCGCAGTAAGATTAGCAGGATTGGGTTGAATAGTCGGTTGAAAGCGTTGAACAACCCCTGAAGCGTTGTTATCAAAATTCCGGATAACGGAATTTTGAATTGCTTCGATATAAACAAACGCATTGATGTTTACAGGTACCGTAACTGCATTTGTATAACGAAAAACTTCACCTACAGTATAATTTCCGTCATTGGTAATTGCCTGAGACAGGTTTGCGGGATTCACCTGTGCAGGTGTACCTGAAAAATTTGGAATTTGTCCCGGCTGCTGCGGACAGTTAGGCAATTGTGAAGTGGCTTGAAGAAAAAACAAAGAAAGGATGGTCGAAAAAAGTAAATTTTTTCTCATTGCTCAAGAGTTTATGGTTGTTAAGAGCCTGGTGTGCAGGCAATGGGCGGGACTAATTACTAAACGGCTTTTCTAAGCAAAGGATAATTAAAGCTGTATGCTGAACAAAACAGTATTCTGTTATTAAAACTGATTGAGGATAAGATAACGTTTATGCTTACAGTCAAATAAATTAAAACTGCGATGGCTCGCTTGAGGTGGAAGCGCAAAATAAAGGAAAACACTAACTGCTACCAAAAATGTTGATAAGTTTATCTGCAACGGTTATGCGCTTACTTAATACGTGTTGCCGACGAAATACAACCAGTTAAACTAAATAAAAAAGCTCTCACGAAACGTGAGAGCTTTAATCATTTAATCGATATAAATCTTCAAATCGGCGATTCTATTTGGTCTCTTCATTTTCACCACCGCTTTCCATCTTCTTCTTCAGATCAGCCAGTACACCAAGATCACCGAGCGTTGCTTTTTCTACCTTATTCTGAATGGTCTTTACAGCTTTCTTCGTCTTGTCTGCTTCTACTCTCGCTTCTTTACGAGCCGCTTCTTTCTCTGTCGCTGCCGCCTGTTCCCATATCCGTGTATGAGAGAGAACGATACGTTTTTCATTACGATCGAATTCTATCACCATAAATTGGGTTGTTTCATCAGCACCGACGCTCTTTCCATCTTCTTTTGAAAGATGACGGTTAGGAGCGAATCCTTCAAGGCCGTAAGGCAATTGAACAATTGCACCTTTATCATCACGGCGAATCACTGTTCCTTCATGAATGCTTCCGATCGCAAATGTATCCTGGAGTGTGTTCCATGGATCTTCTTCCAATTGTTTATGACCTAACTGAAGTTTGCGGTTGTCTTTATCTATTCCAAGAATAACAACGTCGATGTGCTCACCAACTTTCGTATACTCAGAAGGATGATTGAAACGTTTGAGCCAGCTCAGGTCACTGATATGGATCATACCACCGATACCGGGAGCAAGTTCAACAAACACACCATAAGGAGTTATGTTTTTCACCAAACCTTTATGACGGCTGCTGACCGGGAACTTCGTTTCAATTTCACTCCATGGATCAGGAGAAAGTTGTTTGATAGATAAGCTCATCTTGCGATTTTCCTTATCGAGCGTTACAACTTTTGCTTCATGCTCATCACCGAGTTTGAAGAATTCTTTTGCATTGATCGGTGTATTCGCCCATGTTATTTCACTTACGTGAACAAGACCTTCAACACCAGGCAGTATTTCAAGGAATGCGCCATAATCTTCAATATTCACCACTTTACCTTTTACAATCTGGCCTTCGGCTATTGTTGCCGGTAATACATCCCACGGATGCGGTGTCAGTTGCTTCAAGCCAAGGCTGATACGTTTCTTCTCATCATCAAAGTCAAGAACAACCACATTCACCTTCTGATCAAGTTTAAGCACTTCGCTCGGATGAGATATACGTCCCCATGAAATGTCCGTGATGTATAACAAACCGTCTAAGCCGCCAAGATCCATAAATGCACCGAAGTCTGTAATATTTTTTACAGTGCCCTCGAGTACCTGGCCCTTTTCGAGTTTGCTGATGATCTCTGCACGTTGTGCTTCGATATCGCTTTCGATAAGTGCCTTATGCGATACAACTGCGTTCTTAATAGCTTCATTCACTTTTACAACCTTAAACTCCATTGTCTTCCCAACAAACTGGTCGTAGTCCGTTACAGGTTTCACATCGATCTGCGAACCTGGTAAGAATGTTTCCATACCGAAAACATCCACAATCAAACCACCTTTTGTTTTGCTGGTAACAATACCGGTAATAACCTCGCCTGTTTTATGCACTTCAACAATTCGTTCCCATGCACGGGTTACGCGGGCCTGCCTGCGGCTCAGGTTCAGGTGACCATCTCGGTCTTCTTTTTCGACTACCATTACTTCCACTTCATCACCTACTGAAAGATTGGGCAAGTCGCGAAATTCATTCAGTGATACAAGACCATCGCTTTTAAAACCGATATTCAATACAACATCAGTTTTTGTTAAACCAACAATAGTTCCTTTGATCAGTTCGCCATCATTGATTTGAACAAAAGTGTTTTCATACACTTTGTCGTACTTTTCTTTTTCATCTTTGTTGTACGACGCAACATTGCGTTTATCAATGCTCCAGTCGAAGTCATCATGTGCAGTTTCAACCGGGGCCGCCACGGGTGCATTTGTTGTCGCTGTAGCTGTTTCTGCAACGGTTGCTACCGTTTCATCAACAGGCTCCTGTGATTCAGCGTTTGAGTTAACAATATTGTTTTCTGACATAAAAAATAAAATCCCGAGGGTTTAAAAAAATCGGGGTTGCAAAGATAACGTAAAAATTTAAAGTTTATGGCATTGGATTCAAAGATGAAAGCAGCAGCCAGCTGAAATAAATAAAATTATGGTACCAGCCGCAACGCCTTGATTAAGCTTTAGTTGCGACGCTCCGTTCAGGGTTCCATCCGCTACTCAACACGTTAACCAGGCGGCTCATCCATGTAAAAAATAAGTGTATTGGCCTAACCGTCGATTTGACTTTTCTCAACGCCGACTTCTGCTCCACATACGCCCGGCTTCTATCCAGTTTTTATATTTACAAAAAAAAGTCTGCTTTACGCTAGCCTTAAAGTCTTTGTCCGGCTCGGCATGCGCCTATTTTGCCGCCAGATCATTGTCAATAAACCCGATGTGACAAAGATGAAAGGACCATTATTAATCGCCTGCAATCATCCCAACTCGTTTCTTGATGGAATCATTCTCGATATTTTATTTGACGAGCCGATATGGGCACTCGCAAGAGGTGATGTTTTTAAAAAACCATTTTACACAAAATTGTTAACGGCAATTAAACTGTTACCGGTTTACCGGACAAGCGAAGGAGCAGAAAATCTTCCGATCAATTATAAAACGTTTGACGCCTGCAAAGAAATATTTCAAAAAAACGGCATTGTTCAAATATTCAGTGAAGCGAAAAGTATCAATGAGTGGCATTTAAGACCGTTAAAAAAAGGAACGGCCCGGTTAGCCATCAGCAGTTGGGAAAATGGTATTCCGTTAAAAGTCTTGCCGGTGGGTATCAACTATAGTTCATTCAGGAGATTTTGCAAAAATGTCTATGTCAATTTCGGCGATGTGATAAACAAAGAAGATATCCTGATTCATAGTACGGATGGTAAATTAAATAAAGAGTTTAATGATAGACTGAATTGCGGGTTAAAGCAACTTGTATTTGAAATTGATAAAAATGATGTTGCCCGGCAAAAAGAAAAATTGGAACAAAGACCACCTCCGTGGCAAAAAATAATTTTCGCTTTGCCCGCCGCGTTAGGTTTTATTTTGCATGCCCCTCTTTATCTGCCTGTAAAAAATTTTACCTGGAAAAGATGCAATCATAACGATCATTTTGATTCGGTAATGGCCGCTATACTTTTGTTCACTTACCCTGTTTACCTGTTGTTGATTTCGTTGGTTTTATTTTTTATTCTAAAATCAGCATGGGCATTTTCAACATTTTTGATCTTTCCATTTACCGCATGGAGTTATGCTTTGCTGAAAGAACAATTAGACAGGCACTGAGTATAGGGCTTTTAAAATTCTCTCTTATCTTAAAGTAAATTTCCTGGCAATGACAAAGTCACTTACCGTTTTTGTACTCGTTATTTTTCTTTTCAATCAAATTAGCCACAGCCAGATACTAAAAGCAGGTGCGGCATTGCGGATAATTACACCGGACCCATTGCTCCCGGTGTCCGGTGGTGTCGGACAACCGAATCCTGTAAAAGAAAAGAAAGGCGATCTGTATGTTCGTGCACTTGTGTTGGAAAAAGATACGACAAGAATTGCTATTGTAAGCGTTGATAATCTTGGTTGGTCTTCTATTCTTGGCAATAAATCAAGAGTGCTGATAAAAGGTATTCGTCCTGAAAATGTTTTGATCGGTTGCACACATACGCACAGCGCACCCGATGCCTATGCATTCCCCGATGAAAACGGAAAGACAGGTGCAGATTTAAAATATCTTGATTGGTGCACCAAACAAATTGCCGATGCGGTAAACGAAGCTGTTGCACACCTGGCTCCTGCTTACTTAAAAATCGCAGTCGGTGAAGCGAAAGGAAAGATTGCTTATAATTATTACGCAGATCAGTTGTATGATCCCCGTTGCGGTGTGATACAGGCTATCGCTGCTTCAGGAAATAATAAAGGCAAAACAATTGCAACACTTGTCAACTATGCAATACACCCGGAAGTGATCGGGCCTGACCGGGAAATCCTCAGTCCTGATCTTTGCGGACCGCTATACGACCGCATTGAATCTAAAGCGGGAGGAATGGCCCTGTTTATGAATAGTGCACAGGGCGGCATGGTTACCGCAGACAACCGGCTGGCTAACGGAAAAGAAGCAAATGATTGGAACGAATGTGTCCGCATTGGTACTTTACTGGCCGATGAAGCATTGCGTATTGTTGCAGGCGCAGAAGAACAAAAAGATCCTTTGTTGTTTTGTACATCAAGAACGATTCAATTCCCCGTGGAATCGACGATGATGAAATATATCCTGGAGCATTCGCCTTTGAAACATCCGAATTCAAACCCCGATGTTGTAACCACACAATTGAACTTATTGAATATCGGTACCGCACAAGTGCTGACGATTCCCGGTGAGGCATTACCCAATATTGGTTTTTTTGTAAAACGCCATATGCATACTACCGCTCCGTTTCTTTTTGGCCTTACCAATGATGCATTTGGTTACATGCTGACAAAAGTGGATTTCAATAGTTTTAAACGCTATGACTACGTTAGTAAAACCAGTCTCGGCGAAATGACAGGAGAAATCTATATGAATGAAGCCTTAAAGCTTATCGCCGAAAGTCCGTCGGCAACTACTTCTAAGTAAAAATTCGCTTTCGTGTAACCGTTATCAAAAAACAAGACCCTCTTCTTCTCTTTTTGAGCCGGATAAAATATATTTGAGCCGTCACTGAAAGTTCCTTTTCCTATGTTAAATGGTCGTGCTTTATTTAAAGACAGCTACTGCCGGCTTTTATTATTTTTCCTTTCTTTCACAACCGGTTATGCCTATTCGCAGGAGCAGGAGGGTATTTTTAAAAATGCCTCAATCGGTATACAGGGATACTACGGTTCATTTCTCACTACCAAACCCAAATCTGTCTATATCCGTGATTCGTATGCAAGTTTTGCAGAGATCTATTTTCAAAAACAAACACGCGGCAGGTCAGATTGGGAAATAACACACAATTGTCCGCAATGGGGCGTTGCGTTTTTAATGGGCAATACAGGAAGTAAACAATATATCGGCAAAATGTACGCGCTGTTTGCCTACATCAATACACCACTGATCAGGAAACAAAACTTTACCAGCAGTTTCCGGGTAGGCGCAGGTCCCGGAATTGTTGAAAAACCATATAACATTTATACAAATCCAAAAAACACAATTATTGGCACGCGGCTGAATGCATTCATAAACCTGGCGCTTCAAAATGAGATAAGGATTTCTGCCAAACTTTACTTCAACGCAGGCCTTGCATTCACGCATTTGTCAAATGGCGGAACAACATTACCAAATCTTGGGTTGAATACACCTTCACTAACTGCCGGTATACGATATGCATTAACGAAAGACGACATTGCCCTGAAAAAACCGGTAGATAGTTTTGCGGCTAAGCTTACATGGCGTTTATCATTAACCGCCGGAGAAAAACAAATCGGCCTGGTTGGAGGCCCTTTCAATACGATTATTGTATTACAACCCGGGATAAGTAAACGTTTCCGATGTAATCATGCGTATGGCGCAGGGGTAGCTGTGTTTATTAATCCCGGGGCCACAAAGGATAAAAAACTAATCCCGGCAAACAGCCAGGCGGTTCCGGAGTTGCAAACAGGTCTCTATGGTTCTTATGAACATTTCTTTGGACGGATTTCCATTCCTATTCAACTCGGCGTTTACGTTTATAATAAAGGCGACAATCCGTTTATATTTCAGCAAATGGGATTCCGCTGTAAGATCAATTCTCATTTCAATACCGAATTAATGTTGAAAGCACATATGGGTAAGGCAGATTTAATCCATGCCGGTATCGGGTATACTTTATAACTATGAAAAATATTTTTAAAATAGTACAGATCGGTTTGCTGTTATGCTTTCTTGAATCGTGCAAAAAGCCCGGCTGCTTTGAAGGAGGCGGAACAGTTACCACGATCAACCATTCTTTATCCACTTTCGATGAAATAATATTAAATGATGACATCAATCTTGTATTGATTCAGGATAGTACAGAACAAATAAAAATAACAGCACCGGAAAATATTCAGCCGAATATCAGTTTCCAGGTAGAAAATAATATCCTGACGGTCAGTAATGGTACAGAATGCGAATGGCTTCGCAATCCGGATGAGAAGGTGACGGCCGTGCTGTCAATTAAAAACCTTAAAAAAATTGATTACCGTGGCAGCGGGAATATTTCCAATACCGGCACGCTTCATCTCGATGCGTTGCAGATAGAAAGTAACCAGGGAGCAGGCAATATTGAATTGACAGTTGATAATCGATATACCGGTTCCTATATTTACCAGGAAAACGCAGCAGTCATTCTGCACGGCAAAACAGAATCATGTTATTCATATACCAACGCAAGAGGCAAAATAGATTTCTCTGACCTGGCCGCAAAACAAATGGTAATTGAATATGGTAGTCTTGCGGACACATATATTCATGTTACGGATAAGTTGGACGCAACTATTTATTATAAAGGAAATCTTTTTCTTACCGGCAACCCGGTTATTACGCGATCGGTTTATTACAGCACAGGAAAACTAATTCATGAATAAAATGGATTGAACTACTCATTAACTCACATGAGTTAGTCGGGCTATTTCTTTTCCCGCAACAAATCCACTCGTCCACGCATGCTGAAAATTAAAGCCTCCCGTTATTCCATCCACATCCATTACTTCGCCGGCAAAAAATAGATTTGGTATTTTTTTACTCATCATTGTATTCGGATCTGTCTCCTTCAAATTTATCCCGCCCGCCGTTACAAATTCTTCTTTGAAAGTCGTTTTCCCTTTTACCGCACATTCATAGGTACAAAGATTTTTTACCAGCCGGTTTTGCTCTTTCGATGGTAAATCAGCCCATCGTGTTTCAGCGTTTACACCGGTTTCATCCAATAAAAATTCCCATAAACGTTGAGGTAAGCCAAATGGATTTCTGTTTATAATTTTTTGCGTAGCTAAATCAAATCGAAATCGCTGAAACTTTTCTCTTACCCTTTCTTCACTATGATCACCCAGCCAGTTAATAAGCACTGTAAACTGCCAATTACGAGTTGCCAGCTCCCTGGCTCCCCATGCGCTTAACCGTAATACAACCGGCCCGCTGAATCCCCAATGCGTTATCAGCAATGGTCCTTCTTCTGATAATTTTGAACCAATAATTTTTACAATTGTCCTTTCAACAGATACGCCCATCAACTTTGTTATGGAATGCCCCGGAAGATTAAACGTAAATAAGGAAGGCACCGGCTCTTCAATAGTATGCCCCAATTTTCTTATCCATTCAAACATCGAAGATTTCGGATAACCGCCCGCTGCGATGCATAGATAGTCGCCGGTTATTTGCCGCGAGTCAGCAATTTCAAGATGAAATTTTTCATTAGTATAATTGACATTCTTTACTTCCGTGTTAAGTTTAATCTCTACATTATACTTATCCGCTTCTCTCAATAAACAATTAATGATCGTATCCGAAGAATCGGTAACCGGAAACATTCTTCCATCCTTTTCAGATTTCACCTTGACACCTCTTTCTTCGAACCACCTGATCGTATCCGTTGTAAAAAATTGATGAAATGCCTTCTTCACGAAATGCTGGCCGCGGGGATAATGCTTACTCATCTCCCCAATATCAAAACAATGATGTGTTACATTACATCGCCCTCCCCCGCTTACTTTCACTTTTGATAAGAGCTTTGAAGACTTTTCAAGAATAGTAACTTTCAACAACGGGTTAAGCCTGGCTGCATTTACAGCACAAAAAAAACCGGCAGCCCCGCCGCCAATTACAATTAAATGCTTCGACATAGAGGGAAACAGCAAAGAACGTTGAAATTTTATTAAGTTCGTAGTACTTCAAACCTTGCATATGGCGGAACTTATCACCAAACAACAACTGAAACACTTACCCGTTGTTCCCTACGATAAAGTGCGGGATTATCTTAAAACCGGTTATGTTTTTTTCAGTTCCGGCAGCTACACGTTTTCAGGTGTCATACAAAAATTAACGAAAAGTGTCTGGAGTCATGTCGCTGTTATTTATAAAGATGAAGAACTTGGAAGAGTATTGATACTCGAAGCAGAACCTTATGTAGGTATACGATTGATACCTTTATCAACTTATCTGAAAAATTACAAAGGAACAAAACGAGCCTACAAAGGACAGATCGTATTGGCAAAGCTGAATTTCGAACTTGAAAAAGATAAATTGGGAAGGGCGATCAGTTTCGGTCTCGATGAGCTGACACGCCCGTACGATAACTGGGAAATCATCCGCATCATGACGCGTATTTTATTTAAAATTGGTAAACGGGAAAGAAACCGGAACTATATCTGTTCAGAATTGGTACGCGACTGCTTTTCCAAAGCGGGTGTTGTTTTTAAAATGAATGATACGTATATCAGCCCGCAGGAAATATGGAAAGATGCAAGAATAGAATTGAAATACCGGGTTTTGTGATTTCAGACAGCATTTAACAATTGTCAATCGCAGGCAACTTTAAAGTTGATTACTCAATACCGGTTTTTCATTTGCGATCGTCGATTCAGTCTTCAGGTTCTCATTCTTTCGCTCTGCTTCTTCAATAGGTTTATAATTCGATAGAATATCCGCTTTCCCTTTGCGTACGCATACATCATGTTCAAAGTGAACAGAAGGTTTTCCGTCTTTGGTACGTACGGTCCAGCCGTCGCTTTCAGTAAAAACTTCTTTCTTTCCAAGATTGATCATCGGCTCGATGGCTAATACCATTCCTTCCTTCATCTTGGGCCCGCTGCCTCTTTTTCCGTAGTTAGGCACCTGTGGTTCTTCATGCATCTTACGACCCAGCCCATGACCAACCAATTCCCGTACCACACCGTACCCATGTTTTTTTTCTGTAAAGTCCTGGATCGCAAATGATATATCCCCGATACGGTTACCACTAATCGCTTTTTCGATTCCCCTGTATAACGACTCCTTTGTAATTTTTATTAATTGCATGACTTCAGGTCCCGGATCCCCGATGGCGAAAGTATAAGCATGATCGCCATTCCAGCCATTCAGCACCACGCCGATGTCAACAGAAATTATATCGCCTTCTTTTAATTCTTTTCCATTGGGAAATCCATGTACCACCACATCATTTACAGACAGGCAGGAATTAAACGGGTAACCATTGTAATTGAGAAATGATGGAACAGCATGATGATCCCTGACAAATTCACCTACCAGTTTGTCGATAGATAATGTGGTAATACCGGGACGAAGAATTTTTGCTATCTCCGTTAAGGTCTTGCTCACCAGGAGAGCACTTTTCCTCATCTGTTCTACTTCTTCATTTGTCTTATAAATAATCATATTGCAAATATCCTTATTATAATACAAAAACCCGGTAGGTCCTACCAGGTTTTGATTTATTTAAAGCTTCATTACGTTTACATCTGAACCTGTGTAGCCGTCTGCCTTCCCTGTATACGTCCACTCTTCATCAAACCATCGTACTGACGCATTAACAATTGCGTTTCGATCTGCTGCAGTGTATCCAGGACGACACCCACCATAATTAATAACGAAGTTCCACCAAAAAAGGTTGAGAAGGAGGGCTGTACGCCGGCCAGTTTAGCAAAACCTGGAAGAATACCTACAATTGCCAACAGGAATGCGCCGGGCAACGTAATCTTATCCATGATGGCCCCAATATAATCTGCCGTAGGTTGCCCAGGCTTAACACCAGGGATAAAACCATTATTCTGTTTGAGGTTATCAGCGATTTGTTTCGGGTTAAATATCAAAGCGGTGTACAGAAAGGTAAAGCCGATAACTACTACCGCATACACCAGCATATACCATCCATTGGCATGATCAGAAAATATCCGTCCAATACCTTTTGCTGTATCAGAATCAACATACGTAAACAAAGTTGGTAAGAACATGATCGCCTGCGCAAAGATGATAGGCATTACCCCCGCACTATTTACTTTAATGGGCAAAAACTGGCGGGCGCCACCAAATTGGCGATTTCCCACAATTTGCTTGGCATAATTCACCGGGATCTTTCTTGTGCCTTGTATCAGTAACACGCAACCGAGAATAATAGCAACTAGAATAGCCAGTTCAACAATAAAAATCAGGATCTGGCCGCTGCGTACCGATTTGGCCTGCAACTCCTGCATAAACGCCTGCGGCAATCTTCCGAGGATACCGATCATGATGATAAGCGATGTACCATTACCCAAACCTTTATCGGTAATTTTTTCGCCCATCCACATAACAAACAAAGTACCTGCAGTTAATAATACCACGGTAGACAACCAGAAGTAACCGGTAAACGACTCGATCATTGCCCCGCTTTGTCCGGCCATCGACGTCAGGAATTTCACATAAGCTGAAGCCTGAACCATCGTTACAAGTACTGTCAGGTAACGTGTATATTGATTGATTTTTTTACGTCCGCTATCTCCCTCTTTTTGCATTTTCTGAAAAGTAGGAACAAGTACCGTCATCAGCTGCATGAAGATAGATGCCGAGATATACGGCATTATACCCAACGCGAAAATTGAACCCTGGAGAAATGCCCCGCCGGAGAACGAATCAATTAACCCGAGCATGCCGTTGTTCTGGTTCGATTTTCCTAATTGAGAAAATTTCTCATGATCGATACCGGGCAACGTAATAAATGTACCGACGCGGTAAATAAAAATAAGAAGCAGTGTGTAGAGAATTTTACTTCTCAGCTCGTCAATGCTCCAGATGTTTTTTAAAGTCTGAAGGAATTTTTTCACGGAGTCTAAAAAATTTAAGGGCCCTTATAAAATGTAAAAGACGCATTTTCAAGTGCGTCTCGCAAGTTACAACTATTACTTTATAATCTCTACAGTGCCTCCGGCAGCTTCAATAGAAGTCTTAGCCTTACCGCTGACAGCGTTTATTTTAAAGGGAACTTTGGCTTTGAGCTCGCCGGTGCCAAGAATTTTTACTTTATCGGTCTGGCTTATCAGGCCATTGATGTAAAGGTTTTCCAGAGAGAATTCTTTAATGCCATATTTTTCAATCAATTGATCAATTTGTCCAAGATTGAAAACTTTATACTCTACGCGATGTATGTTATTGAATCCACGTTTGGGAATACGGCGCTGAATCGGCATTTGCCCGCCTTCGTGAGCCATCTTTCTTTTGTAACCGGCACGGCTCTGTCCACCCTTTGTACCTTTTGTGGATGTACCACCATGACCAGAACCGTCACCACGGCCAATTCTTTTTTCTTTGTGTGTTGCGCCTTTTGCAGGTCTTAATTCATGAAGTTTCATTGCTTTTATTTTTTACTTACGCCCCGAAAGCATCGGAGCTCGCTTGAAATATTAATTGTAAAATTCAAAATGAAAAATTAAGAATGAATGACCGGTTTTAAATTGGACATTTTACATTCTTCATTTTACATTTTTATGCTTCTTCCACTTTCAACAAATGCTCCACCTTTCTTACCATACCCAGTATCTGTGGAGTAGCTTCTACTTCCTTGCTGGTATTTGTTTTGTTTAAGCCCAACGCTTTCAACGTGAGTTTCTGACGCTCCGGTCTGTCGATCGGGCTTTTTACCAATGTAATTTTTATCTTTTTCATTCTTGAACGTTTAAGGTTTACGATTCAAGGTTTAAGGTTAATAGTCGTTCAACTTTCAACTTTAAACATTAAACTTTAAACCTGCCTTTATCCATTAAACACTTTCTTCAATCCTATTGATCTCGTTTTTGCAACGCTGATCGGTTCGCGCAACATAGCTAACGCTTTGAATGTTGCCTTCACCACGTTATGCGGATTTGCAGAGCCGAGCGATTTTGCCAGCACGTCTGTAATACCGGCGCTTTCCAGCACAGCACGCATGCTGCCTCCGGCGATCACGCCCGTACCATGAGCAGCAGGTTTCACCAATACCTTGGCTGCACCTTCTTTTGCCCATTGATCATGAGGAATAGTACCATGCATCACCGGAACTTTGATCAGGTTCTTTTTTGCATCTTCTATTCCTTTGGTAATGGCTTCCTGCACTTCCTTCGCTTTGCCCAATCCATGTCCTACAACGCCATTCTCGTTGCCAACAACAACCAGCGCAGAAAAACTAAAAGCACGACCACCTTTCGTTGTTTTTACAACACGATTGATAGCAACAACCTTTTCTTTCAATTCGAGGTCGCCCGCTTTTACTCTTTTTAAATTAACTTTTGACATTATTTCAATTTGAAAATTTGTGAATTTGTGAATTTGAAAATTTGATGTGTGAACCTTTGGTCAGCACTTCCATTCTATCGGGATCAAACTTTCAAATTAAAATTTCAACCCGCCTTCTCTTGCACCATCAGCCAATGCTTTTACACGGCCATGAAACAGGTATCCCCCACGATCAAACACAACCTCTTTCAATCCTATTTCAGTCGCTTTGCGTGCAATAGCAGCACCAACGAGCTTACCTTTTTCTGTTTTATTTACTTTTTGCGCAGCAATTTCTTTATCTTTTGATGAAGCAGATGCCAGTGTCTGTCCTTTGCTGTCATCAATAAGCTGCACATAGATATCATTATTGCTTCTGAAAACAGAAAGGCGCGGCGTAGCGGTTGTTCCGCTTATTTTCGCCCGGATACCCCACCGGATATTCTGCCTTCTCTGCGTTTTAACTTTCGGATTCATTTCTCTTTATTTTACTTCCTGATACTGCCAGGAAATGTTCACAAGTTATTATGTCGATTGGTTGACCGGGTTTTAAATGGAAGTCATGTTAACCTGCCAAGTGTTCAACCTTTCAACGCTATTTACCAGCCGCTTTACCAGCTTTTTTCCTTACTACTTCACCCACATAGCGAACACCTTTTCCTTTGTATGGCTCCGGTTTGCGCAGGCCGCGGATTTTTGCCGCTACCTGTCCAAGGAGTTGCTTATCTATTCCTTCCAACGATATAATCGGGTTCTGCCCTTTTTCCTGTGCGGTCGCCACTTTCAGTTCTTTCGGAACTTCAAACACAATGTTGTGAGAATATCCCAATGAAAGATCAAGGACATTTCCCTGGTTAGATGCTTTAAAACCTACACCGATCAACTCTAATTTGCGGCTATACCCTTCCGTTACACCTTTAATAAGATTTGCGGTCAACGAACGGTAAAGTCCATGCATCGCGCGGTGACGGATCTGGTCGGTAGGACGGGAAAAATGAACCTGTCCATCTTTCACTTCTACTGTAATATCACGATCAACAGATTGCTTTAATTCGCCTTTCGGACCTTTTACGGTCAATATATTGTCGGTACCCACAGATGCTGTTACACCTGAAGGAACTGTGACTGCTTTTCTACCTATACGGGACATGAGAAAAAGTTTTTAGTTTATAAGTTTTTAGTTTATAAGTCGCGACCGGTCAGCTTAGTATAGTTCAGCTTAATGTATCTGCAACTTTTTTGGCTTTGAGCTTACAGCTTATCGCATAGCTCATTGCGCTTTAATACACGTAACAAAGAACTTCGCCACCTACATTCTGCGCCTTTGCTTCTTTATCGGTCATTACTCCTTTTGAGGTAGAAATGATTGCAACACCCAAACCATTCTTTACACGGCGGAAGTCAGCAGGCTTTGAATACTGTCTCAACCCCGGGCGGCTTATTCTTTCAAGGCTTTGAATAGCCGGTTGCTTTGTCTGCGGATCATATTTCAAAGCGATTTTGATTACGCCTTGCTTGCTATCATCCTCAAATTTGTATTTCAGAATATAACCCTGGCCGTACAAAATTTCCGTCAAACGCTTTTTCAGGTTTGATGCAGGTATTTCAACAATACGATGACCCGCCATTTGTGCATTGCGGATTCTTGTAAGAAAATCTGCTATAGGATCTGTTACCATTTTATAACTATTGTCAATTTTTAATTTTTTTTCGTGAGACGTCAATCGTCAACCGTACATCTTTGATCGAGCCGCCCTCACGATTCACGGCCCACGTTTCACTCCCGGTAGCTATCGGGATTACCAGCTTGCTTTCTTTAAGCCAGGTATTTTTCCATTGAGCGCCATATCACGCAAAGCGATCCTGGAGATACCAAAGTAACGCACATATCCTTTCGGACGGCCGGTAAGCTGGCAACGGTTTTTCAACCGAACCGGTGAAGCATTCTTCGGAAGTTCATCTAATGCTTTCCAGTCGCCTGCTTTTTTCAGCTCGGCACGTTTAGCAGCATGTTGTGCTACCATTTTCTCTCTTTTGCGCTGCCTGGCTTTTACTGATGTTTTTGCCATTTTTTTAATTTGCTGATGTGCTGCCTAGCTGCTGTGCTAATCAGAAACATCTTTTTGTTGTGTAATTCTCTTTTATCATTGGCCGAATAGCCTATTAGCTAATCCGCGTATTATTTCTTAAAGGGCATTCCCAATTCCTTCAACAACTCAAACGCTTCTTCATCTGTGTTTGCCGACGTTACAAACGTGATATCCAATCCCGTTATCTTGTTCACTTTGTCAATATCAATTTCCGGGAAGATGATCTGTTCGGTAACACCCATTGTGTAGTTACCACGGCCATCAAATGATTTTTCATTGATCCCTTTAAAGTCACGTACACGGGGCAATGCAACAGCGATCAACCGATCCAAAAATTCGTACATCTTTTCACCGCGCAACGTTACTCTAACGCCAATGGGCATAGCCTTACGAAGCTTGAAGTTTGAAATATCTTTCTTCGACATTGTAGCAACCGCTTTCTGACCCGTGATGGTTGTCATTTCATCCAGTGCAATGTCAATCATCTTTTTATCGGATACCGCACCGTTCACCCCGCGGTTCAAACAAATTTTTTCCAGCTTTGGTGTCTGCATTACAGACTTATAACCAAATTTCTTAACCAGTGCAGGCACAACATCTTTTTTATACTTGTCTGCCAGTCTCGGATAATATGCTTTCGTACTCATAATTACTTTCTTTTAGCCGGGCTTACCGGACCAGTTTTATATTTTCTCTCCCGATTTTTTAGAAATACGGATCACCTTACCGTTCTCTCTTGTTCTTTTCACTTTGGCAGGAGATTTTGCCTTTGCATCCCACAACATCACATTGCTGATGTGAATAGGCGCTTCTTTCTTTACCAACCCACCTTTCGTATTCTGAGCGTTGGGTTTAGTATGGCGTGTTACAACATTTACCCCTTCCACGATCACTTTGGCTTCGTCTAACAACACTTCTTTTACAGCGCGGGGCTTGTATAAAAGTTTGCCATTCTCATCTTTCTGAGTTTTGGCAGCACCTGAGATCACGATCACCAGGTCACCTTTTTTAATATTGAACTTCGGTTTAAATCTGTTTGCCATTTTATTTTGCTTTTTGCCTTAAGCTCCAGGCTTCAGGCTTCTCAACTGTTTTTATTCATTTTTAGCTTAAGGCTTACAGCCAATAGCATATTGCTTTATAAAACTTCCGGTGCCAGCGAAATGATCTTCATGTACCCTTTATCGCGAAGCTCTCTCGCTACCGGTCCGAAGATGCGTGTACCACGTGGTTCGTCTGACTGATTCAGTAATACAACGGCGTTATCATCAAACCGTATATAAGAACCATCTTTGCGGCGAAGCTTGTTCGTAGTGCGAACGATTACTGCTTTAGCCACGGTTCCTTTTTTGATACCACCTGCAGGTAATGCGTCTTTTACTGTTACTACTATCTTATCGCCAATCTTTGCATAACGCTGGCCGCTATTTCCCAATACGCGGATACAAAGCACCTCTTTGGCACCACTGTTATCCGCAACATTTAAACGGCTTTCTTGCTGAATCATATTTTTTAGCTTTAGGCTGTAAACTGTAAGCCAGCATACAGCATATATTGTACTTTCAATTATTTCCGTGCTTATAGCTTATTGCATAAAGCTTACGGCTTTTTTATTTCACTTTCTCCACGATCTCTACCAATCTCCACCTTTTCGTCTTACTCAACGGACGGGTTTCCATGATCTTCACAATATCCCCGATGCTGCATTCATTCTTATCATCATGTGCAT
>Ga0207648_10002627_pt1 | contig 19232 bp, 20 predicted proteins | sample KBSMisM32_FD_184310 | JGI IMG/M metagenome (GOLD analysis project Ga0207648, IMG submission 184310) | Miscanthus rhizosphere microbial communities from Kellogg Biological Station, Michigan, USA - KBS Miscanthus M3-2 (SPAdes) (version 2) | ecosystem: Host-associated > Plants > Roots >...
GAGCTCGACGCCGTCGACACCGGCACCGAGCCCAGTGACGACGCCCGCGACCTCGTGACCGAGCGTGAACGGCAGCTCGTACGGGAGCGTCCCCGCCGGCCAGTGGACGAGATGCAGGTCGGAGTGGCAGAGCCCGGCGCCGCGCACCTCGAGCAGGACCTCGCCCGGGCCGGGCTCGGGCCGCGCGACCGCCCGCAGCTCCGCCGGCCGCTGCCACTCGACGAGCTGAACGGCCTGCATGGTCGGGCGACCCACGGGCGAACCGCGCCTCAGCGGCTCAGCACGGCGCATGCGCTCACGCCCGGCGCGCCGTACACCTGCGTGAAGCCGACCCGCGCGGGTCCGGCGATCTGGCGCTCGCCCGCGTCGCCGCGGAGCTGGAGCACGACCTCGTGCACCTGGCGCAGGCCGGAGGCGCCGATCGGCTCCCCGTTCGCGAGGCAGCCACCGTCGGTGTTGACGGGCAGGCGCCCGTCGAGTCGCGTCGCGCCGTCCTGGACGAGCGCCTCCTGCTCGCCGTCCTGGCACAGGCCGGTCTCGGCGAGGTGCATGACCTCGGCGCCGGACTCCGTGTCCTGGAGCTGGGCGACGTCGACGTCCTCGGGGCCGATCCCGGCCTGGCCGAACGCGGCGGCCGCCGCCTCGCTCGTCGGCGACGGGGCCGACTCGAGCGGGATCGACGGGCTGAAGACCTCGAACGAGCCGAAGCGGCGCGTGCGAAAGGCGACGGAGCGCAGCCAGACCGGCGTGCGGGCGAGCGCCCGCGCGCGCCGCCCGGTCGCGAGCACGAGCGCGACGGCGCCCTCGCCCGGCGAGCAGAACATGTACTGGGTGAGTGGGTGGCTGACCATCTTCGAGCCGAGCACCTCATCCTCCGAGAGCGGCCTGCGCCGCCACGCGTTCGGATTCCGCGCGCCGTTCGAGAACGCCTTCGAGGCGACCTTCGCGAGCGTCGAGGCGCTGATGCCGTGTTCGGCCATGTAGCGCTGGATCTTCATCGCGAAGAACTGCGTCGTGAGCATCAGGCCGGTCTCGCCGTACCAGGGGTCGAGCCCCCAGTCCTCGGGCCGCGGGTCGAACGCGCCCGGCGGGTGCTTGTCGAAGCCGAGGACCAGCGCGGTCTCCGCTGCCCCGGAGGCGAGCATCGCGTGCGCGGTCGCGAGCGCCGAGCCGCCCGTCGCGCAGCCGTTGCGGACGTTGATGAACGGCACGCCGGTGAGGCCGAGCACCGAGACGGTGGTGTCGGCGTTGCCGCCCGCGTCGGAGCCGCCGGCGGCGAACTCGACGTCCCGCCAGCCGAGGCCCGCGTCGCGGAGCGCCGCGCGCGCCGCGATCGCGGCCATGTCGAGGCCGGACACGCCCGGGTGGCGGCCGAACGGATGGATGCCCACCCCGACCACCGCGACACCATCGGCGGACGCCGTCATCGATCCTCCGCCGGCGCGAAGGCGTAGGTCAGCGCGCCGTCCGAACCGGGCGCCGGGACGAGCACGAGCTCCATCGGCATCCCGATGCGCAGCCGCGCCGGATCGGCCTCGGTGAGCCGCGCCTCCACGCGCACCTCGCCCGGCAGCTCGACGTAGCCGACGCCGTAGGGCTCGAAGCCGTCGGCCGCGCCGGCGTACGGCGGCGACTTCGGCGCGAAGCACTGGACCGTCCAGGTCCACAACGTGCCGCGCCGGCCCAGGCGCCGCTCCTCGACGTCGTCCGACGTGCACGCCGCGCACGAGCCCTGGCGCGGGAACGCGACGACGCCGCAGTGCCGGCAGCGCGAGCCGACGAGCTCCGGGGCGTCCGGCGCCCCGGCGATCAACCCGTCGCCGACGGTCCGGGCGTCAGCCGGCATCGACCCGCGCGCCCGTGTCGAAGGCGATCGCCGGCGACCGGGCGACCATATAGCGCACCATCCGACCGTCGCCGTCGAGCTGCGCGACCGCGAGGAACGTCCCGAGCCGCTCGCCGGCGTCCGTGCGCGTCTCGCCGAGGGCGAACTCGACGTCGCCCTCCGTTCCGCTATGCAGCACGTGGTGGGCCCAGCCGTCCATGTCGCCGGCGTCGATGAAGCCGCGCAGCTCCTCGCGCCCGCCGGTGAACTGGCGGCTCTTGCGGTCGTCGCCCGCGGCCCACTGGATGGAGAAGACGACGTCCGCCGCGACGAGGTCGAGCGAGGAGTGCGGATCGGGCCCGTCGAGGGCGGCGAAGTAGCGCTCGAAGAACGTCATGCGGCGGCCCTGCCGAGCTCGGGGGCCTCCGGCGACAGGCCGACGAGCGCGAACGTCCTCTCGGTGAAGAAGCCGGCCACCCGGTCGAGGGCAACGATCCCGTTCGGGCGGTACCAGTGCCAGATGCTGTTGTAGAGGCCCAGGATCGCCCGGGTCAGCAGGCGCGGATCGTTCTCCGGGATCGCGCCGCGCTCCATGGCGCGCGCGAGGAAGCTCGCCCATGCGAACTCGAGGTCGCGGGTGCGGGCGCGCGCCGCCTGGCGCGCCTCCTCCTCGCGCGGCGAGCCGCTGCGCCCGGACAGCAGGCCCTGCTCGGCGACGAGGACCCGGTTGCGCTGGACCTCGTGCTCGGAGAGGCGGAACGCGTCGCCGATGACCGCCGCGAGCGCGCCGGCCGCCTCGCCGCCGTCGTCGCCGGTGAGGGCCTCGAAGCGCACGCGGAAGCCCTCGAGCGCCTGGTCCATGATCACGTACAGGCAGTGCTGCTTGGACTCGAAGTAGTGGTAGAGCGCGGTCGGGCCCACGCCGACGTCGGCGGCGATGTCCGCCCACTTCGTGTCCTCGTAGCCGTCCCGGCCGAAGCGCTCCGTCGCCGCGGCGAGGATCTCGCCGCGCTTGGCGCCCTCGGTGCGCGGGCGAGCGCCGCGCCCACCCTGAGTTCGTCGTGGCTGATCTGAATTCATGTTAGATGAAGTATCGCGGACACGACGGCGAAGCGCAAGCGGCAGAACCGGGGCACGGGGTCAGCGCGCGCTCGCGCCCGCCGGGACCGCCCCGCGCTCCACGATCTGGCGCACGACCTCGCGCTTGACGACCTTCAGCGAGGGCGTCCGCGGGAAGTCGTCGAAGACCTGGATCGACTCCGGCCACGTGTACTTCGCCACGCCCTCGGCCTCGAGGAAGGCCTGGAGCTCGGCGAGCGTCGGGGCGCGCCGCCCGGGCTTGATGACGAGCGCGGCGCACGCCCGCTCGCCGAGGCGCTCGTCCGGCAGTGGCACGACCGCCGCGTCGTGCACGGCCGGATGGCGCAGGAGGATGGGCTCGAGCTCCGCCGGCACGACCGTGACGCCGCCGCGGCGGATGATGTCCTTGCTGCGCCCGACGTAGACGAGGTGCCCGTCCTCGTCGAGGTAGCCGAGGTCGCCGGTGCGGTAGCCGCCCCAGCTCGTCAGCGACGCGCGCGTGAGGTCGTCGTTGCCGAGGAAGGACAGGAACCGGCTCGGCCCGTTGACGACGACCGCGCCGACGGTGCCGGCCGGCAGCGGCGCGTCGTCGGCGCCGAGGATCCGGATCTCCGTCCCGTCGTACGGGCGGCCCTCGGTCGCGACCACTTTCGGCTCGGACTCGTCGAGCTCGTGCGCCGTGTGGCCCGGGACCTCGGAGAGGCCGTAGTCGGCGAGCGGCGGGACGCCGAAGGCCTCGCGCATGGCCAGGCGGCGCTCGGGCGTGAGACCGGGCGCGGCGAGCACGCGCATGGAGGAAAGGTCGCGATCCGTGGCCTCGGCGGCCCGGAGCGTGTCGGCGCCGTGCGTCGGCATCAGCAGGACATATGTGCAGCGGTGCTGCTCGATCAGGCGCAGCGCGTCCTCGGCGTCCCAGCGGCTCGCGAGCACGCCGGTGCCGCCGGTGAGGAGGACCGGGAGGTAGCCGAAGACGAGGCCGCCGACGAACCCGAACTCCGACACGACGAGGTACGTGTCGTCCGCGGACAGCCGCCAGCGCCGGCACAGGCCCTCGGTCGCGTAGCGCAGCGTGTTGCTCGAGTGCACGATGCCCTTCGGCTCCGACGTCGTGCCCGAGGAGTGGATGACGACGGCGACGTCGTCGGCGTGGCGGGCCGCGCGGTCGTCCGGCGCGTCCTCGGTGAGCAGGGCGTCGAGCGTGTCCGCCCGGAGCGTGATGAGCGCGTCGACGTGTTGCGCGACGTGCTCGCACGTGGCGATCTCGCGGTCGCCGCCGAATGCGACGATCGCGCGGGCGCCGGCCTGCCGGCTCACCGCCTCGACCTGGGTGGCGTTGAACATCGGCGGCAGCGGCGCGAGCACGGCGCCGCGGTGCAGGCCGCCGAGCACCGCGACGGCGGCCTCGATCGAGTGGCGCCCGAGCAGGACGACGACGTCGCCCGGCTGCACGCCGGCGGCGGCGAGCCGCGCGGAGAACGCGAGCGCCGCGCGGCGCAGTTCCGCGTACGTCACGGCGCGGTCGTCGAGCACGAGCGCCGTCGAGCCGGGCCTCGCTGCGGCGCGCTCGGCGAAGTCCTCCCACAGGTCGCCGGAGCGCCAGTGGCCCTCCGCGTAGAAGCGCGCGGCCTCGGGCTGGAAGCGCAGCGTGGACATCCTCAGTTCCTCTCCCCGGTCAGTCTCGTCGATCGTGGCCGTCCGGGCCGCCCGATCGGCGGCGCGTGCCGCCGATCCGGCCAGGCGGCTCCGGCCGTCTCGACGAGAGAGTACCTGAAGTGACGTCACTTTGGTAGTGTGCCGCGCCATGCGACTCACTCCCACGCCGTCCGAGCGCGCGCTCCAGGAGGAGATCCGGGCCTTCCTTGACGCCGAGGGGCTCGACCCGCGCGACCTGCCGCGCGCGCTGGACGCTCGCATGGATGCGCTGCGCGGCTGGCAGGCGCGCTGCCACGCGGCCGGGTACGTCGGCCGGGCGTGGCCGAGCGAGCTCGGGGGCGGCGGGGGCCCGGCCGCCGAGCAGATCGTCATCGACCAGGAGCTCGCCGCCGCCGGCGCGCCCGAGTACGTCGGTGTCGTCGGCCTCGACGTGCTCGGGCCGTCGCTGCTGCGCTTCGGCACCGACGAGCAGCGCCGGCGTCACATCCCGGCGATCCTGTCGGCAGAGGAGATCTGGTGCCAGGGGTTCTCGGAGCCCGAGGCCGGCTCGGACCTCGCGTCGCTGCGCACGCGCGCCGTCGAGCACGACGACCACTACGTCGTGGCCGGCCAGAAGACGTGGGTGTCATGGGGCCAGTTCGCGCGGTGGTGCGGCGTGCTCGCGCGCACCGACGACGCCGCGCCGAAGCACAAGGGCATCTCCATGCTGATCGTCGACATGCGCGCGCCCGGCGTCGAGCTTCGCCCGATGACCCAGATCACCGGCCACGCCGAGTTCTGCGAGCTGTTCCTCGACGACGTCGTGGTGCCGAAGGAGAACCTCCTCGGCGGCCGCGGCGACGGCTGGAAGATCGCGATGCACACGCTCGGCCACGAGCGCGGGACCGCCGCGCTTCCGCGCCAGGTCAAGCTCCGGACGTGGCTGGACCGCGCGGTACGGGTCGCCGCCGAGCGGACGGTCGACGGCGCGGCGCTGATCGACGACCCGCATGCGCAGGTGGCGCTCGCGCGGGCCCTGATCGGCGTCGAGGTGCTGCGCCACCACGCGTACCGAACCGTCGGGGCGTTCCTCCAGGGCGGCGCCGTCGGCCCCGACAGCTCGAGCGTGAAGCTGCTCATGGCGGAATCCGAGCAGCGGCTCGCGGCGACCGCCCTGGAGGTCCTCGGGCCGACGCTGCAGCACGGCGAGGAAGACGACGCCGACGAGGACGCCTTCTGGCACGAGACCTACCTCTACTCGCGCGCGGCCACCGTCTACGGCGGCACCCAGCAGATCCAGCGCGACATCATCGCCGGGCGCGTGCTCGGCCTGCCCACGGAGTGAGCCCCATGGACCTCGAGCTGAGCGACGAGCAGACCTGGCTGAGCGAGGCCGTCGGAACGCTGCTCGACCGCGAGTGGCGGCCGGCGCCCGAGGCGCCGAGCGGGACGGCCGACACGCGCGACACGCTGTGGCGGCGGCTGACCGACTTCGGCGCCCTCGCGGTCGGTGCGGACGACGGGCTCGGCCCCGTCGAGCTGTGCGTGATCGCCCGTGCCCTCGGCGAGCACCTCGCGCCGGTGCCGTACCTCGCGAGCGCAGCGGTGCGCTACGCGGTCACGTCCTCCGGCCTCCCGGCGCTGTGCGGCGGCGAGGACGCCGTCGCGCTCGCGATCCTCGAGCCGGGCTCGGGGTGGGGCGCCGCGCCGCGGACGACGCTCGAGCACGCCGCCCTCTCCGGGCGCAAGGTCGCCGTCGAGCACCTCGCGGCGGCCGGCCGGATCGCGGTCGTCGCGGCGGCGCCCGACGGGCCGGCGCTCGCTGTGGTCGCGCAGCCCGCCGCCGGACTGAGCGCCGCGGAGCAAGCGGCGTTCGACCCGACCGCGCCGATGCACGCCGTCGACCTGGCGGCGGTCGCGGTCGGCGAGGGCGACGTCGTCACGGGCGCGGGCGCGGCGCACGCGATCGCACGGCTCACGGCGATCGGCGCCCTGCTCGCCGCCGCCGAGGCCGTCGGCGCCGCGGGGCGCCTGCTCGACGACGCGGTCCGCTACGCCGGCGAGCGCCGCCAGTTCGGCCGCCCGATCGGGAGCTTCCAGGCGCTGCGCCACCTGCTCGCCGACATGTACGTGCGCCAGGCGAGCTCGTGGTCGTCGGTGCTGTACGCCGCGGCCGCGCTCGACGAGGACGCCGGCGAGGCGCTGCGGACGACCGCGATCGCCAAGGCCTACGTCGGGCGCGCCGCCCGCGAGGTCGCGCACGGCGCGATGCAGGTCTTCGGCGGGATCGCGGTCACGGCCGAGCACCCGGCCCACCGGTTCCTGCGGCGGATCGTCGTGCGCGACGGGCAGTTCGGCGACGCCGCCCACCACGAGCGCGCGCTCGGCCGGGCGCTCGCCGCCGCCGCAGTGCCGGAGCCCGTCAGCTGACATGAGGAGCGACACCATGACGACGCGAGCCACCGGGACCGGGTTCGGTGACCCCACGAGCCAGCGCCTGGAGGCGATCGCCACCGGCGCCGAGCCCGAGATCGTGGGTCCGGCGCTCGCGGCGGCGCTGCACGACCCGCGCTGGGAGCGCTGCGACGTCGCCCTGATCTCGGGCGGCAAGTCGAACCTCACCTACCGCGTCGCATCCGACGCGGGCGAGGTCGTCCTGCGGCGGCCGCCGCTCGGGCACATCCTCCCGACGGCCCACGACATGGCCCGCGAGCACCGCGTCCTCACCGCGCTCGAGGGCACAGCGGTGCCGGTGCCGCGCGTGCTGCACTTCGCCGGCGCCGACGGCCCGCTCGGCGCACCGTTCTACGTCATGGAGCGCGTGGTCGGCCACGTCTGCCGCAACGCGCTCCCGGCCGGCTACGCGGACACGCCGGCCGCCCGCGCGGCGGTCGGCGCCGCGCTCGTCGACGTGCTCGCGGACCTGCATACGGTTGATCCGCGCGCGGTCGGCCTCGAGGACTTCGGGCGCCCCGCCGGGTTCATGGAACGCCAGCTGCGGCGGTGGTCGAAGCAGTGGGAGGCCTCGAAGGCGTGCGACATGCCCGCGCTCGACGCGCTGCGCGACGCGCTCGTCCGCACGCTGCCCGAGCAGCGCGCCGCGGCGATCGTGCACGGCGACTACCGGCTCGACAACACGGTCCTTCATGCGACGGCCCCGGGGCGCGTCGTCGCGGTGCTCGACTGGGAGATGAGCACGCTCGGCGACCCGTTCACCGACCTCGGAGCACTGCTCGCGTTCTGGAGTGAGCCGGGCGACGGCCCGGTCGTCGCCGCGGCGCGGATCGTCGCGCCGGTGACCGCCGCGGAGGGCTTCCCGACGCGGGCGGAGGTCGTCGAGCGCTACGCCGCGCGGACCGGCTTCGACGTCTCGGGCGTCGAGTGGTACCAGGCATTCGCGTTCTTCAAGCTCGCGGTCGTCTGCCAGGGGATCGCGGCGCGCGCCGCGGGCGGCGCGATGCTCGGGTCGGGCTTCGAGGAGGCGCAGCGCCTCGTGGCCCCGCTCGTGGCGGCGGGGCGGCACGTGCTGGCCGGGTAGCGCCTGTCTAGCGAACCGCCATCCCGCCGTCGACGCTGAGCACGTGGCCCGTGACGAAGCTGCTGCCGGCGCCGAGGAGGAACAGGACGGCGTCGTCGAGCTCGCCGGGGCGCCCGCCGCGGCGCAGCGGGGTGCGGGCGAGCAGGAACTCCGGGAACGCCTCCGGGTCGTCGCCGAGCTCGGCGGTCATCTCCGAGGCGAAGAAGCCGGGCGCGACGGCGTTGACGCGGATCCCGTAGCGGCCCCACTGCGACGCGAGCTCGCGCGTCAGGCCGATGATCCCCGCCTTCGACGCCACGTACGCGGCGTCGGGGATCTCGCCGATCGAGCGCAGGCCCATCACCGACGCGACGTTGACGATCGCGCCGCCGCCGGTCTCGCGCATCGCGCGCGCGGCCAGGCACGACAGGGCGAACGGCGCCGTGAGGTTGAGATCGAGCACGTGCGCGAAGGCCTCGGTGGTCATCTGCAGCGCCGGGCCCGTTGCCCCGGCGCCCGCGTTGTTCACGAGCCCGTCGAGGCGCCCGTGGCGCTCGATGACCGTCGCGATCAGCCGCTCGCGGTCCGCCGCGTCCGTGACGTCGCAGGCGATCGCGTCCGCGCCCGGCAGCTCGGCGCACAGCGCCTCGAGGCGGTCGGCGCGGCGCGCGGCGAGCACCGGGACCGCGCCGGCGCCGGACAGCGCGACGGCGAGCTGCTCGCCGAGCCCCGAGCTCGCGCCGGTGACGATGACGACTCCACTCTTGTACATGTCTGCGTTCCTAGATTTGATTTACCTGAAGTCACTTCAATTCTATGAGACCACCGTGTCGGGTGCAAGGCCCCCAGGCTCTCGGCGCACCAGCAGCGGCCGTCCGCTCACCGCCACCGGAGCGGCTGGTATCGTTCTCAACTCGACTTCAACTCCGGAAGGAACGCCGTGCCGCAACCCCGCCAGTCGCAGACCGCCCGCCGCAGCGCGCCGCGGACGTCGTCGCGGAGCAAGCGCGCGGCGATCCTCGAGGTCGCGACGGATCAGTTCGGCCGCGAGGGCTACGAGCACTCGAAGTGGGCCGACGTCGCGGCTGCGGTCGGAATCGGCTCGACGGCGCTGTATCACTACTTCGAGTCCAAGCTCCACTGCCTCTACGAGATCATGGCCGAGGCGCTGGAGGCCGATCTCGAGAAGTTCGAGCGGATCACCAGCGAGCACGACGACTTCGTCGCAGCGCTGACCGGTGTGCTCGACGGCGCCTTTGACCTCTCCGAGCACGAGGTGCTGCGCAACCGCCTGCTCGTCTCCGAGCAGGTCCTCGTCGGCGTGCACCGGACGTCCGTGCGCGAGGAGGAGGCGCGCCAGCTCGCGCGCACGCGGACGCGCGATCTCGAGTTCGCGTGGGCGACGTTCCTCACGCGCGGGATGGAGCAGGGCGCGATCCCCGAGGCCGACGCGCGCCTGCTGACGCGGGCGATCCTCGGCCTGTACAACAGCGTCTTCCACTGGTACCGCCCGCGCGGCGGCCTCGAGCTCTCCGAGGTCGGCGACTTCTACGTGAGGCGCTGCCTGGCGGTCGCCGGGCTGCCGATGGACCGCGCGCGTGCCGGTCAGGCGGAGGCGGCCACGGCCTCGCGGTAACGCCGCGTCTCGCGTCGCGCGATCGCCATGTGATGGACCTCGTCGGGGCCGTCGGCGATCTGGAGGATCCGGGCCACCGCGTAGAGCTCGGGGAGGAGATGGTCCTGCGCCACGCCGGCGCCGCCATACGCCTGGATGGCCCGGTCGATGACCCACGTCGCGACCTCCGGCGCGGCGACCTTGATCGCCGACACCTCGATCCGCGCGCCGCGATTGCCGACGGTGTCCATGAGCCAGGCGGTCTTGAGGACGAGCAGGCGGACCTGCTCGATCCGCACCCGCGCCTCGGAGATCCAACGCTGCACGACGCCGTGCTCGATGATCGGGCGCCCGAACGCCGACCGCGACGCGGTGCGCCGGCACATCATCTCGAGCGCGCGCTCGGCCATCCCGATCGCCCGCATCGCGTGGTGGATCCGGCCGGGGCCGAGGCGCTCCTGGGCCAGGCGGAAGCCGTCGCCCTCCTCGCCGAGCAGGCTCGTCGCCGGGACGCGGACGTCGTCGTAGACGACCTCGGCGTGCCCGCCGTGGGGACCGTCGTCGTATCCGAAGATGCTCGTCGAGCGCTCGATCCGCACGCCGGCCGCGTCCTTGGGGACGAGGATCATGCTCTGGCGCCGGTGGCGCTCGGCGTCCGGGTCGGTCACGCCCATGACGATGAGCAGCTCGCAGCGCGGCGACATCGCGCCCGACGTCCACCACTTGCGCCCGTTGATCACGTAGTCGTCGCCGTCGCGCTCGATGCGCGTGGCGATGTTCGTCGCATCCGACGAGGCGACGTCGGGCTCGGTCATCGAGAACGCCGAGCGGATCGTCCCGTCGAGGAGCGGCTCGAGCCAGCGCGCCTTCTGCTCCGGCGTGCCGAAGAGCGACAGGAGCTCCATGTTCCCGGTGTCCGGTGCCGAGCAGTTCAGCGCCTCGGGCGCGATCCACGGGCTGCGGCCGGTGATCTCCGCGAGCGGCGCGTACTGCGCGTTCGTGAGGCCCGCGCCGTGGTCGTGGATCGGCGGCAGGAACAGGTTCCACAGTCCGCGCTCGCGCGCGTGGGCCTTGAGCTCCTCGACGACCGGCGGCGTCTGCCACCGGTCGCCGGCGCCCGCGACCTCCTCGCGGAACCGGGGCTCCGCGGGGTACACGAGCTCGTCCATGAACCGCAGCAGCCGCTCGCGGAGCTCCAGCGTCGTCGGGTCGAACGCGAAGTCCATCGCCGCGCTCAGCGGTGGCGCCAGACGGGGTCGCGCTTCTCGAGGAACGCCTGCACGCCCTCGCGCGCGTCCTCGGACTGGTGGGCGACGTTGCAGGTCATGCTCTCGAGCGCGATGAGCGTCTCGGTGTCGCCGTCCAGGCCGCGGTTCGCCGCGAGCTTCGTGATGCGCATCGTGAACGCGCTCTTGTCCTTCATCGGCGCGACGAAGTCGGCGATCGCCTGCTCGAGCTCCTCGGCGGGCGCCGAGACGTTCGCGAGACCCCAGTCCTCGCACTCCTTGCCGGTCAGCAGCTTGCCGGTGAAGAGCAGCTCCTTTGTCTTGCGCAGGCCGATGTAGCGCGGGAGGCGGTAGATCGGCCCGGCGCCGCCGAACAGCGCGCGGCGGATGTGGAAGTCGCCGATCCTCGCGTCGTCGGCCGCGATGCAGAAGTCGCAGGAGATCATCAGCTCAAAGCCGCCGGCGACGGCGTAGCCCTCGACGACAGCGATCGTGGGCTTGGCGAGGTTGAACGCGCGATCGAACGTCCGCGCGGAGACCTGGGCGATCTTCACCGAGTTGTTCGTCGTCCCGAGAAACTCGGAGTCGAGCATGTTGAGGTCGGCGCCGGCGCAGAACGTGTGCCCCCGGCCACGGATCAGCACGACCCGCACGTCGTCGTCCTCCTCCGCGCGCTCGAGCGCCGCGCCGAGGTTCGTGAGCAGCTCCCAGTTGACGCAGTTCTTGACCTCCGGCCGGTTCAGCCAGATCGTCGCCACGCCGTCGGCGGCCTCGTACTGGATGACCTCCTGCGTGGCCCGGCGTCCGTTCACGTGCACCTCGGTGCTCATCTTCATCTCCTCTGCGTATTCTGAACTGACTTCAGATCATATTGGCCTGAGGTGAGCTTTGCAAGTGCCAATCTCGTCTGGCGTTCGGGGTCGTCGGGGTCGCTTGGCGACCCGCGCTTTCTATGCCATACTTGAACTCACTTCATGTCTAAGGTCGTCGACATCGCCCTCCCGCTCGCGCACATCGGCTCGGTGAACGCCTGGCTCCTGCGCGGGGACCCACTCACGCTGCTCGACACCGGCCCGCGCGACGACGCCGCGCTGGCGGCGCTCGAGGCCGGCCTGCGACGCGAGGGGTTGCGCATCGAGGACATCGAGCTCGTCCTCGTCACGCACCACCACCTCGACCATGTCGGCCTGGCCGCGACGATCCAGCGCCGGTCCGGCACGGTCGTCGCCGCGCTCGACCGGGTCGCGGACTACACGGCGCGCTACCACGCCGAGGTCGAGCACGACCGCCGGTTCGCGCGCGCGCTCATGGCTCACCACGGCGTCCCCTCGGACGTCATCGCCGACCATGAGGGCTTCTGGACGTACCTGCGCAGCCGCTCCGAGGACGTCCGTGCCGACGTCCGGCTCGCCGACGGCGAGCGCATCGTCGCGGGCGGCCGGACGCTGCGCGCGGTGTGGCGCCCGGGCCACAGCACGACCGACACGCTCTTCGTCGACGACGACGCGCGCATCGCGTTCACCGGCGACCACCTCCTCGCGCGGATCTCCTCGAACACGGAGATCCACGCGACCGACCGCGCGGAGGATGGGCGGGCGCGGTCGCGCGTGCGCTACCTCGACGGCCTCCGGCGCACGGCCCGGATGCCGCTCGACCGGCTGCTCACCGGCCACGGCGCGCCGGTGACGCAACCCGCGCGCCTCGTCGACGCGCGCCTGCGCGACCACCGCCGGCGCTGCGAGCGGATCCTCGCGATCCTGGCCGACGGCCCGAGCACCGCCTACGGCATCGCCCGCCATCTCTGGCCGCCGCGGACCGTCGCCGAGCAGCCGCTGCTCGTCGTCTGGGAGGTCGTCGGCCACCTCGAGCTGCTGCTCGCCGCCGGCCGCGTCCGCGAGCGCGTCGCGGAGACCGGCTCGACGTTCGGCCCGATCGATCCCGGCCGCGCGGTCCGCGCGGCCTGAAAGGCGACGACGATGCACCCCGAACCCGACATCCGCGCGCGCCCGAGCAGCGCCCTGCGCCTGTTCGACCTCTCCGGCCGCGTCGCGCTCGTGACCGGCGGCACCCGCGGGCTCGGCCTCGAGATCGCGCGGGCGCTCTCGTCGGCGGGAGCGGCCGTCATCGTCGCGAGCCGCAAGGAGGCCGCCTGCGCGCAGGTGGCGGCCGAGCTGCGGGCCGGTGGCGGGCGCGCGCTCGGCTGCCCGTGCCACGTCGGGCGCTGGAGCGACCTCGACCGCCTCGTCGACACCGCCTATGGCACCTTCGAGCGCGTCGACGTACTTGTCAACTGCGCCGGCGTCTCCCCGCTGTACCCGAGCCTCGCCGCGTGCTCCGAGGAGCTGTTCGACAAGGTGTTGGCCGTCAACCTCAAGGGCCCGTTCCGGCTGTCGGCCCTCGTCGGCGAGCGCATGGCCGCCGGCGACGGCGGCTCGATCATCAACGTCTCGAGCACCGGCGCCGTGCGCCCGACCGGCGACATCGTCCCGTATGCGGCGGCGAAGGCCGGTCTCAACGCCATGACGATCGGCTTCGCCGACGCCCTGGGGCCCGACGTGCGGGTCAACGCGATCATGCCGGGCCCGTTCCTCACGACGATCTCCGAGACGTGGGACAAGGAGGCGCTCGCCGCGCGCACGCGCACGTTCGCGCTGCGGCGGGCGGGTCTCGCCGAGGAGATCGCCGGCGCCGCGCTGTACCTCGCGAGCGACGCGTCGAGCTTCACGACGGGCTCGATCCTCACCGTGGACGGCGGCGCGCAGTGGAGCATGCCGGGAGGGGGCGCGTCATGAGCGTCGGACGACCGCTGTGGCTGCGCGCGGTCCTGCGCCTCGAGCGGGCGATCGGCGAGCCGATCGAGGCCGCCACGCGCAGCGACGCGTACTTCGACGTCGTCGCGCACGCGACGCGCGCACACGCGCGGACGATCGGCGCGGCCGAGGAGATCTCCCGGCGCTGCCTGCACCTCCTCAACCTGCCGGCGGGCACCGACGTCCGCCGCGTTCGCGAGCAGCTCGCGCGCATGGAGCGTCGCATGGCCGCGCTCAGTGACGAGATCGCCGACCTCGAGCACGGCCGCGACGCGGCCGCCGGGTGACCCGGGATGGCGCCGCCACTTCACCCCGCCCACCTCATCGCGCGTGTGAACCGCGACGTCGAGCGCTCGCTCCTGCGCGCCCGCAACGGGCTGCGATACGTCGCGGGTACCCATCGCCCGAAGCTCGGCGCGACGCCGAAGGACGTCGTGTGGCGTCGCGGCCGCGCGCAGCTCTGGCGCTACCGCCGCGGCCCCGCCGTGCGGTATGCGCCGCCCGTCGTCATCGTGCACAGCCTCGTCAGCCGCAGCTACATCCTCGACCTGCGGCCGGGAAGCAGCATGGTCGAGTACCTCGTGAACGCCGGGCTCGACGTGTTCATGCTCGACTGGGGCGTCCCGGACGAGCTCGATGCCGACAACGGCCTCGCGACGTACGTCGACGGCTACCTGCCGCGCGCGCTCGCCGCGGTCCGGCGCGAGACCGGCTGCCGCGACGTCACGCTCGCGGGCTATTGCCTCGGCGGGCTCATGGCAGCCCTCTACGCGGCCGGCCGCGACGACGCGGCCGTGCGCAACCTCGTCCTGATGGCGACGCCGATCGACTTCGACGAGATGGGCTCGATGGTCGCCGCCCTGCGCGAGGGCCGGCTGAGCGCCGAGGACCTTATTGACACCACCGGCAACGTCCCCGCGGAAGCGCTCTACAGCGGCTTCTACATGCTCGCCCCGACGACGGAGATCGCCCAGAAGGCGACGCTGCTCGAGAACCTCTGGAACGATCAGTTCGTCGAGGGCTTCCAGGCGATGGCGCAGTGGTCGCGCGACCACGTGCCGTTCCCCGGCGCCGCGTTCCGCGAGGTCGCGGAGCTGCTCGTGCGCGAGAACGCCCTCATGAGCGGCCGGATCCGCGTCGGCGACCGCGTCGTCGACCTCGGCCGCGTGCGCGGTGAGGTGCTCGTAGCGATGGCCGAGCGCGACAACGTCGTGCCGTCGGGCGCCACCGAGCCCGCGCTCGCGATCGTCGGCGATCCCGCGCGGCGGCACGCCCTGCGCCTCCCCGGCGGCCACGTGACGTTCGGAACCGGGAGGTCGGCCTTCAAGCACACGATGCCGCGAATGACCGAGTGGATCACGGCGCACAGCGACCGCCTCGACACGGAGCAGACACCATGGAGATCCGACGCATCGAGCCCGCCGACCGCGCGGCGCTCGAGGGCTTCCTCGACAGCATCCCGGACGCCGACCGCACGTTCCTGAAGGAGGACGTCGCCGACCCCGACGTCGTCGCCGCCTGGGCGCGGCCGGGCGACGCGCGCGCGATCGCCGTCGAGGACGGCGCGGTGCTCGGATACGTCGCCGTGATCCCGCTGCACGGCTGGTCGAGCCACGTCGGCGAGGTGCGGATCGTCGTGGACCCGGCGCGGCGCGGCCGTGGCGTGGGGCGGGCGCTCGCGCGCCACGCGGTTATCGAGGCGACCGGGCTCGGACTGGCGAAGCTCGTCGTCGAGGTCATCGCCGACCAGGAGCCGCTCATCGCGATGTTCCGCGCCCTCGGGTTCGAGCCCGAGGCGCTGCTCGTCGACCACGTGCGCGACCGCTCCGGCGCGCTGCGCGACCTCCTCGTCCTGGCTCACGCCGTCGACCGCGAATGGGCGGCGATGACGGCGACCGGCATCGTCGAGGCCCTCTGAAGGCCATGGAGAACTGGGTCGACGGCGCGAGCGCCGTCATCGACGCATACGAGGCCGTGGTCCGGGCTGTCGCCGACGCGCAGCTTCGGCTCGCGCGAATGATCGACGTGCAGCCCGCCCGTGCGCTCGTCGTCCTGTGGGCGGACCTCACGCGCGACGCCGGCGCCGTCCAGGTCTCGACGGCCCGCTGGGTCCTCGACGCATGAGCCCGGCCCACGGCCTCGCGGCCACGCCCGACGGGCGCACGCAGCTGCACTGGGAGAGCACGGGGCGCGGCGCCCCGGTGCTGCTCATCATGGGCCTGGGGCTGAGCGGCGGCGCGTGGTGGCGCACCGTCCCCGTGCTCGCGCGGCGCCTGCGCGTCATCACGTTCGACCACCGCGGCGTCGGGCGCTCGCGCGCGTTCAGCGACGTCTACACGACCGAGGCGATGGCCGACGACGCGGCGTGCGTGCTCGACGCGGCGGGCGTGCGGCGCGCCCACGTCTACGGCATCTCGCTCGGCGGGATGGTCGCCCAGCAACTCGCGCTGCGCCACCCCGAACGCGTGCGGTCGATCGTCCTCGGCGCGACCAGCCCCGGCGGCCCGCGCGCCGCCGCACCGGACGACGACGTGCTCGCGTTCCTCCGCGGGCGGCTGCGCATGCGCTCCGAGGAGGCGGCGAGGGCGTCGGTGCCGTTCAACTACGGCCCGCGGTGCCGACGCGACCACGCGGAGCGCATCGAGGAGGACATCGCGCAGCGGCTCGCGAGCCCGTTCAGCGACCGCGCGTACCGCGTCCAGCTCTTTGCGGCAGGGCTGCACAACTGCTGGGGGCGGCTGCCGCGGATCGCCGTCCCGACGCTCGTCGTGCACGGGCGCCACGACCGTATGGTCCCCGTCGAGAACGGCCGCATCCTCGCCGAGCGCATCCCCGGCGCGCGCCTGGAGATCCTCGACGAGTCGGGCCATCTCTACCCGACGGAGGAGCCCGCGGTCGACGCGGCGATCGCCGAGTTCCTCGCGGCGCGCGACGAGGAGGACGAGGCAGCGTGAGTAACACCCTCCCGCGCGGCGCCGAGCTGCGCGTCGCCGACGTCGTGCGGCGCGCGGCCGCCGAGCGCGGCGGCGCGGTCGCGCTGCGCCACGGCGCGCGAGCCATCACGTACCGCGAGCTCGACGAGCGCTCGAACCGGCTCGCGCAGGCGCTGCTCGCCTCCGGCGTGCGCCCCGGCGCGCGCGTCGCGCACCTCGACCGGACCGGGCCGGAGGTCGTCGAGCTGCTGTTCGCGGCGAGCAAGATCGGGGCGGTCCTCGTGCCGCTGAACTGGCGCCTCGCGGTCGCCGAGCTCGCGCGCGTCGTCGCGGACGCGCGGCCGCCCGTCCTCGTCGCCGGCCGCTCGTTCGGGCCGGCGGCGGCGGCGCTCGCCGAGAACCGGGAGCTGCGCGCCGTCGAGGTCGGCGCCGGCTACGAGGCCTGGCTGCACGAGCACCAGCCGGTCGATCCGGGCTGGCGCGGCGACTCCGATGACACCGTGCTGCAGATGTACACGTCGGGCACGACCGGGGCGCCGAAGGGCGTCCTGACCACGCACCGCAACCTCGCCGCGGCGGCGGAGACGTCGCCGCACTGGCGCTTCGACGCCGACACGGTGAGCCTGACGCCGCTGCCGATGTTCCACATCGGCGGCATCGGCTGGGCGTTCCTCGGGCTGTGGAACGGCGCGACGACGATCCTCGTCGGCGAGTTCGTCCCCGACGCGGTCCTCGACGTGCTCGAGCAGGAGCGGATCACGAACGCGATCTTCGTGCCGACGATGCTCCAGATGCTCGCCGCCGTCCCAGGCGCCGCCGAACGCGACTTCGCCGCGCTGCGCTCGATCGCGTACGGCGCCTCGCCGATCACGACGCCGGTGCTCACGGCGGCGCTGCGCACGTTCCGCTGCGACCTGTTCGGTGTCTACGGGCTCACGGAGACGACGGGCGGGGTCGTCCAGCTCGACCCCGGCGATCACGACCCCGGCGGCCCGCGCGAGCACCTCCTGCGCTCGGCCGGCCGCCCGCTGCCGTGGGTCGACCTGCGCATCGCCGAACCGGAGACCGGCGCCGCGCGCGCGGCCGGGGAGGTCGGCGAGGTCTGGCTGCGAGCGCCGAACGTGATGGCCGGCTACTTCGGACGCCCGGCCGAGACGGCGGCGGCGCTCACGCCGGATGGCTGGCTGCGCACCGGCGACGGCGGCTACGTCGACGAGGCGGGCTACCTGTTCCTCACCGACCGGATCAAGGACATGATCGTGAGCGGGGGCGAGAACGTGTACCCCGTAGAGGTCGAGGAGGCGCTCGCGCAGCACCCCGCCGTGGCCGAGGTCGCGGTGATCGGCGTCCCGCACGAGCGGTGGGGCGAGACGGTCAAGGCGCTCGTCGTGTGCCGCGACGGCGCGCAGGTCGACGCCGAGGAGCTCGTCGCGTTCGCGCGCGGGCGGCTCGCGGGCTACAAGCTGCCGCGCGCGCTCGCGTTCGTCGACGCGCTGCCGCGCACGGCGTCGGGCAAGGTCCTCAAGCGCGAGCTCCGCTCGCGGTTCGGGTAGCGGGGCAGCCTGCGCGCGGCCGCCAGCCGGCACCCGCCGGCGGCAACAGCCTGCGTCACAGACGAGTTGCCGCGCCCTCTTCCAGGGGGATGCTGGCCGCGAGTCGGTCGCCGCCTCTGGGCGCTCTGGAAAGGCCGACGAGGGCGACCGTCGGCCGTAAGGTCCGAGAAACGGCCGCACGTTCCCAGAAAACTCTATCGCTGGCTTCCCGCGGGTCGCGCGCGCGGGTTGGCGTTCGGCGCGTTGATGCGGTGGCGTTCGGCTGGTAGGTCGAACCGCTGCGCGGCTCCAATCCGGACTTCGTATCGTCGGGCCCGCCTGGGTGGTCGTTGTCAGCGTCAGCGGGCTCGTGCTCATGGTGGGGATGCTCGTGGCAGCCACCGTCGGACGCCTCAGCCGAGCGTTGCGTTGGCCGGTCGCGACCCCGGCCGACGGGGGCGTTGAAGTCGGACAGAGCGCTGGTCGTCGGCCGAGCCGCCCTCGTCGCTACGCGAGCGATGGTGCGCTGGATGTCGTCGGGCGTCCCAGATCTTGTTGCATCGGACCAGTAGCCCCGAAGCTCGGCGATCGGCACGCTTCGCGGGATCGTGACGAGACCGTGGGACATCGGGCCGCTCACCGAGCACGACGTCGAGCGCGTCGGTGCGGTGCTGGGGCTCGCGCGATTGGAGCAGGGCGACGGCCTCTACCTGGTGGCCTGGCAGGGCGACGAGCCGATCGGCCACGTGTACCTGGCGTTCGCCGATCCGGCCGAGCTTCAGGACGTTGCTGTACGCAAGGAGCATCGCCGTCGCGGCGTCGCGTCGACGCTCGCGGAAGCCGCCGGGCGAGAAGCGGCCGCGCGCGGTGTCGACCGGCTCCGAGTCATGGTGAGCATCGATGACAAGGCGGCACAGGCGCTCTACCGCAAGTGCGGCTACCCCGAGACGAGCATCCCTCCAACCCGCGTTCTCGGTCCGGTTGTGATCCGCACCGGTGCTATCGAAGTCGACGACACGCTCCTGACCTGGGAGAAGCGGCTCGCCGCAGGCCCGAGCCATG
>Ga0207648_10002628_pt1 | contig 19224 bp, 14 predicted proteins | sample KBSMisM32_FD_184310 | JGI IMG/M metagenome (GOLD analysis project Ga0207648, IMG submission 184310) | Miscanthus rhizosphere microbial communities from Kellogg Biological Station, Michigan, USA - KBS Miscanthus M3-2 (SPAdes) (version 2) | ecosystem: Host-associated > Plants > Roots >...
ACATCAAGGACAAGTATCGGCCTGGGCACGCTGACTTCACCTATGATGCCAAATACGGCATCCGCGATTATCGCGGCGGCGGCCGGCAGTCCGCGCGCGAGACCGCGACACGTGTTGCCGCCGGGGCGATCGCGCGCAGGATCGTGCCGGGGATGAGCGTGCGAGGCGCGCTGATCCAGATGGGACCACACCCGATCGATCGCGCCCGCTGGGACTGGGACGAAGTGGAGCGCAATCCGTTCTTCTCTCCCGATGCGCAGCAGGCGACATTCTTCGAGGGCTACCTCGACGACATCCGCAAGCGCGGCTCGTCCGTGGGCGCCGTGATCGAGGTCGTAGCCGAAGGCGTTCCCGCCGGCCTCGGCGCGCCGATCTATGGCAAGCTCGACGGCGATCTCGCCGCAGCGCTCATGGGCATCAACGCCGTCAAGGGCGTCGAGATCGGCGCCGGCTTTGCCGCGGCGGCGCTCAGCGGCGAAGAGAATGCCGATGAAATGCGTATGGGCAACGACGGCAGGCTGGTCTTTCTGTCGAACCATGCGGGCGGCGTGTTGGGCGGCATTTCGACCGGCCAGCCGATCGTGTGCCGTTTTGTGGTCAAGCCGACCTCGTCGATCCTGACCCCGCGCCGCACCGTCGACCGTTACGGAGCCGACACCGAGATCAGCACCAAGGGCCGGCATGATCCCTGCGTCGGGATCCGCGCGGTGCCGATCGGCGAGGCCATGGTGGCGTGCGTGATCGCCGATCACTATCTGCGTCAGCGCGGGCAGATGGGTGAGCCGCCCACGTGGCCGTTCGCTCGCGCCTGAGGGAGTAACGAAAGGTGCTCGACAGTTATCAGCGCGTTGAGTCGGTCCTTGCGGCGTTCGCCGCGGGCGAAATCGTGGTCGTCACCGATGACGACGACCGCGAGAACGAGGGCGACCTGTTCGTCGCGGCTTCGCTATGCACGCCCGAGAAGATGGCTTTCATCATCCGTCATACCTCGGGCATCGTCTGTGCGCCGCTGTCGGCCGAGGAGGCCAAGCGCCTGCACCTCGATCCCATGGTGGCGGCGAACGATGCGCCGCTCGGTACCGCCTTCACCGTCTCGGTCGATGTCCGGCATGGCCTCACGACCGGCATCTCGGGCGAAGAGCGGACCAATACGGTGCGCGCGCTCGCCAATGGCAACGCGGGCGCAAGCGACTTCGTGCGGCCCGGCCATGTATTTCCGCTCGTTGCCAAGGACGGCGGCGTGCTGATGCGCTCCGGTCACACCGAGGCCTGCGTTGATCTCTGCCGTCTTGCCGGGCTGGCGCCGGTCGGCGTGCTTGCCGAACTGATGAACGACGACGGCACGGTGATGCGGGGGCCGGGCGTGACGGCGTTTGCCGAGCGCCACAAGCTCAAGCAGATTTCGATCGCCGATATCATCGCGTACCGGCAGACGCGCGACAAACTCGTCAAGCGCATCGGCGAATTCCCGGTGCAGAGCAAGATCGGTACGCTTGCGGGCTACGCCTATGTGACGCCGTTCGACGCCATCCAGCATATGGCCTTCGTCTACGGCCGCATCGGCGACGGCAGGGACATGCTGGCGCGTCTGCATCGCGCCGATATCATCCGCGATGTCTTTGGCGGCGCCAATCCAGTGCACTCCTCCCTGGAGCGGTTCAAGCAGGAAGGCCGAGGCGTCATCGTGTTCCTTCGAGATGGTGCGGCCGGAGTGCCCACCCATGCCATTCCGCAGTCGGGCTCGACCGGTTCCGAGGTTGCGCGCTCGCGGCAATGGCGCGAGGTCGGGCTCGGCGCCCAGATTCTCAAGGATCTGGGCATCACCTCGATCAAGCTGCTGACATCGGCTAAGCTCACCTATATCGGTCTCGGCGGTTTCGGCATCGAAATCACGTCGACGGAATTGATCGACGACAGAGGCGCCCGGGATTAAGTCTGCCATGTCAACGCCCGCTTTTCTTGGCACCGTACCCGTGTCACCATGGAAGCGCTGATCCGCTGACAGAGGAACGGCTGCGGATGAATCCATCGCTGTTTTCGCTCCTGACGGGTGTCGCCGCAGCCGGCCTACTGGCGGTTACCGGCTGGACGTTCGCGGCGCCGGGTCCGGGCGGCGTATTCGCCGACAAGCGCCCGACTGCAGTTCCCGTCGACGTCGAACTCGTGCTCGCCGTCGATGTGTCCTATTCGATGGACCCGGAGGAGCAGGCGCTGCAGCGCGAGGGCTACATCACCGGCATCACCTCGCGCGATTTCATGCAGGCGCTGCGCGGCGGCCAGCACGGCAAGGTGGCGCTGACCTATTTCGAGTGGGCGGGACCTTACGACCAGAAGATCGTGGTGCCCTGGCGCTTGATCGACGGCCCGGAAAGCGCCGATGCGTTCGCGAACGAGATCGCGCGCGCACCCTACCGCCGCGCCTCGCGCACCTCGATTTCCGGCGCGCTCAATTTCGCCAAGCCCCTGTTCGATGCCAGCGGCTATAGCGGCTTCCGGCGCGTCATCGACGTGTCTGGTGACGGCGCCAACAATAGCGGCCCCTTCGTCACGATCGCACGCGACGACGTGCTGGCGGCGGGGCTGACGATCAACGGCCTGCCGATCATGTTGAAGCGTCCGAATTCCTTCACCATGGATGTCGAGAACCTCGACGTGTATTACGAGGACTGTGTGATCGGCGGCCCCGGCGCATTCGTCATCCCGATCCGCGAACGCGACCAGTTCAAGGAAGCGACCCGCACCAAGCTGGTGCTGGAGATCGCCGGCCGCTCACCCGAGCGCCGGGTGGTGCCGGTGCAGGGAAGGGCGCCGCGGGTGTCCTGCACCATCGGCGAACAGATGTGGCGGGAGCGTTGGGGAAACTAGTCGACGCAGTCGAACATGGACAACAGGCCCTCAAGCGCTCATCGGTCCGTCCTGCGTCGTCCCTCGCCCGACTTCTGAAAGCATCCCACCAATTCCACGTGTGCGGCATACAAGAACTGATCGACCGGGGTCACTCGCTCGAGACGATATCCGCCATCGATGAGGATACGCGCATCGCGCGCGAAGGTTGCCGGATTGCACGAGACCGCGATCACAGTCGCAACCGGCGACGCCGCGAGCGCCCGCGCCTGCGCCTCGGCGCCCTGCCGTGGCGGATCGAACACGACGGCATCGAAGCGCTTGAGTTCGACCGGCACGAACGGTCGCCGAAAGAGGTCGCGCCCCAGCGCCTCGATCGGCTTGAGACCTTGCGCCCCGGTCGCGGCGTGCTGCAAGGCAGCGATTGCGGCCGGGTCGTTGTCGGCCGCGGTGATCCGGGCGCTTTCGGCGAGCCGCAACGCGAATGGTCCGACGCCGCAGAACAGGTCGGCCACCGTTCTCGCCCCGGTGCAGTGCGCCTCCACCAGCCGCGCCAGGATGGCTTCGCCCGCCGCCGTTGCCTGCAGGAAGGCGCCCGGAGGCAGGACGAGCTGGGTGCGTCCGATCCGCAGCATTGGCTTCGTCCGCTGCGCCACCATCTCTCCGTGGCGGGTAAGGCGGGCGAGACGGCGGCGATCGGCGATCGCGGCGAGGTCCCCCGCCCGGGCGGCGGTCAGCGGACCTGATCCGCGCACGTCGACATCAAGACCGGCATCGGTGGCCGTGACCTGGATGTCGAGCGGCTTGCGCGTTCCCGCCAGCGCCTCAGCTATCGCCCAGGCGGTCTCGATCGCACCATCAAGGCCCGGCGCGAGGATGGGGCAGCGATCGATCGCCACCACGCTATGCGCCTTGAGCGCGGCGAACCCAACCTCGAGCACGTCGTGCGTGCCGCGTCGTGCGTGGAAGACAGCGCGGCGGCGGCCGTCGCCATGCGCGTCGATCAGGTCGTCGACCGCGGCATCGAGCCCGGCCTTCGCCAGCGCCTCCGTCACCAGGGCCCGCTTCCAATGACGGTAGCGCGCCGTCGCGAGATGCTGGAGCGCGCAGCCGCCGCACGTTCCGAAATGCGGGCAGATCGGCGCGATGCGATCGGGGCTCGCGCTGTCGACCTTGATGAGATGCCGGCGGTCGGCGTGACCGGGCCACTGATCGACTTCCGCGATCTCGCCCGGCAGCGTGTAGGGCACGTAGAGCGGGCCCGCGGGCGTGTCCGCCACGCCGTCGCCGCGTGCGCCGAGTCGGGTGATCGAGAGGCGCTCCACCATGGACCTTCGATAGCCGGCGTCCGGGGAAGCGTCCAGAGACCGGACCGAAGCGGCACTATTGTCAAACGGCGCTTAACAGCCGCCATCCGTCCTTCGATCGTCGGTGAAACCGCCAGACCAGCATCACCGCGAACGTGCCGACGGCGATCGAGAAGCCGATCCAGATGCCGACTGCGCCAAGGCCGACCGCGAAAGCCAATCCATAAGCGCAGGGGAAGCCGATCAGCCAAAAGCTCACCCCGGCCAACACCATCGGCACGCGCGTGTCGTTGAACCCGCGCAAGGCGCCGGCGGCGATGCCCTGAACGCCGTCACTCACGAAGAAGGTCGCGCCGACGAGAAGCAGCGTGGCGGCAAGACTTGCCGTACCGCCGGCGTCGGTCTGATCGCCGATGAACAGCAGCGGAATATCATGGCGGAGCGCGACGATGATCGCCGTGGTCGCGGTCATGAAGACGGCGCCCAAGGCAATCGCGCCGAACCCGGCCCGGCGCGCCGCAACCGGATCTTCGCGTCCGACCGCGTGCCCGACGCGCACGGTCGCAGCAAGCGAGATACCGAACGGAATCATGAACAGGATGGCCGCGACCTGCAAAGCGATCTGATGAGCGGCGAGCGCGGTCGTGCCGATCCAGCCCACGAGCAGCGCAGCCGAGGAGAACAGCCCCCACTCCAGCAGGAAGCCGCCCGAGATCGGCAATCCGATCACAAGCAGTTTGCGCATCAGCTCCCAGTCCGCACGCCAGAAGCGGCCGAGCACCCGATATTTCTTGAACGGTCTGCGGGTATAGCAAACCCAGATCGCGGCCACGCACATGGCGGCATTCACGAACGTGGTCGCGAGCCCGGCGCCGAGCAGGTCGAGGCGCGGCAGGCCGAAGGCACCGTGGATCAAGGCATAGGCCAGAAGGCCATTGGCGGGGATGGCGGCGAGCGTGATCGCCAACGCCGGCTCCGGACGATTGACCGCTCCCATGAAATTGCGAAAGGCGATGAAGCACCAGGCGGGGATCATCGACCACGTCAATCCGGCGAGGTAGCGCGCGGCCAGCGCTGCCGTCTCGGATGATTGTCCGGCGGCAATGAGGAGTTCCTCGCCCCAGAGCTGCGCGATATTGACCGGGATGCCGATGATGACCGCGGCCCACAACCCGACACGCAGCGAGCGCCGCACTAGACGGGGCTTGCGCGCGCCAAATGCCTGCGCGGCCAGCGGGGCGACCGCGGAGACCGGCCCCATCCCGAGGACGAATCCAACGAACAGGATCAGATGCGCGAGACCGACGGCGGCAATAGCCTGCTCGCCGAGACGCCCGATCAATGCGAGATCGGTCGTCATCATGGCAATCTGGCCAAGCTGTGTGAGCGCGATCGGCCATGCGAGCCTGATCGTTTCGATCATGTCGGTATGCCACAGCGCGCGCCTGGGCTGCGCCGGCGCTCCGGCAGCGACGATGGTCCGGGGCAATGTCATGGCGCGGCACCATAAGGAATGCCGTGGCAAGAGAAAGGCTGGAGCGGGGGCGCCTCAGGTGCGATGCGCGCCGATGAAGAATTCGCGATTGCCGTCGCCGCCCGCAATAGGTGAGGCAACGATGCCGCGGACGTGCCAGCCGCACGAGGTGACGAATGACGCGATATCGTCGCACACGGCAGCGTGAACGAGCGGGTCTCGCACGATACCCTTCTTGACGTGAGTCCGGCCGGCTTCGAATTGCGGCTTGATCAGCGCCAGCAGGTGCGCCGGCGTTTGCAGGAGCTCAAGCACCGCGGGTAGCAGGAGCCTGAGCGAGATGAAGCTTGCATCGATGGTGACGAATTCGGGCCGCTCCGGCAGCAGCGCCGGATCGAGCCGGCGGATATCGGTGCCCTCGATGGATATGATCTCCGGTCGCTCACGCAGGCGTGAATGCAACTGGTCGCGACCCACATCCACAGCGTAGACCCGCCGAGCGCCACGCGCGAGCAGAACTTCGGTGAAACCCCCGGTCGAGGCGCCGACATCGAGACAGACGCGCCCGCGCGGGTCACCGATCGGATCGCAGCGGAAATGATCGAGTGCGGCCGCGAGCTTTACGCCGCCGCGCGACACGTAGGGGTGTGCGGGCTCGGCCTGCAAGACCGCGGCGGCTGACACGTCCTGCGAGGCTCTGGTGATGTGGACGTCATCTGCCGTCACCCGGCCGGCAGCAATCGCTGCCTGGGCCTTGGCACGGCTCTCGAACAGGCCGCGCTCGACAAGCAGACGATCGATGCGAACGCGGGTGGCCATGGGTTCTGCATTGGGTCGAAGCGCGCGAGCCGCCAGGTGGCGAGGTATTCGCGTGCCGGAACAAGTAACGGCGCTCTGCTGTTATTTCCAGTCAGCTCATCACGAGCCGATCCGAAGCGGGGAGGTCTCAAGGCCCGCACGGACCAGAAAGGGATGAATCATGGCACGAAAATATTCCCGCAGTGCTTCGAAGGATGTCGAACGGGTGATGCGAAAGCGCAAGCGCGGAAAGCTCAAGAGCGGCAGCGGTAAAAAGGTCACAAGCCGCAAACAGGCAATCGCTATCGGCCTCTCTGAGGCGCGCCGGGAAGGGAAGAAAGTCCCGCGCAAGCGCACTGGACGCAAGGGCGCGGCGCCCAAGGCCAAAACTCGTAAAAGCAGCAGCCGCAAGCGCAGCTAGGGAGTGCCCGATCGGGGTCTAGACGCGCCCGAGCTTCATTGCCTCGCCACGTAGATTCTGGCCGAGGGCCTCGAATGCCTTGGTGACGATGCCTTTGGCATCAAGGCCGGCGGTGGCGTACATCGCCGCGGGCGAATCCTGATCGATGAAGATATCGGGCAGCACCATCGGGCGCACTTTGAGGCCGCCGTCCAGCACGCCGTTGTCCGCGAGCGTCTGCAGCACCTGCGCAGCGAAGCCGCCAATCGAGCCTTCCTCGATGGTGATGAGCACTTCGTGCTCGCGCGCGAGCCGAAGCAGCAGATCGGTATCGAGCGGCTTCGCGAAGCGGGCATCCGCGACCGTGGTCGACAGTCCGAGCGCGGCAAGCTCGTCGGCTGCCTTGAGGCATTCCGCGAGCCGGGCGCCGAACGAGAACAACGCCACCTTGGTACCCTCGCGCAAGATGCGTCCCTTGCCGATCTCGAGCGGCTTGCCTTCCGCCGGCATCGGTACGCCCATGCCCTCGCCGCGGGGATAGCGCAGCGCCGACGGGCGATCGTCGATGGCGGCGGCGGTCGCCACCATGTGCACAAGGTCGGCCTCGTCCGCCGCCGCCATGATCACAAAACCTGGCAGGCAGCCGAGATAGGCCACGTCGAAGGCGCCGGCATGGGTGGGGCCGTCGGCGCCGACGAGCCCTGCGCGGTCCATGGCGAAACGCACCGGCAGCCGCTGGATGGCGACGTCGTGCACGACTTGATCGTAGGCGCGCTGCAGGAAGGTCGAGTAAATCGTGGCGAACGGCTTGAGGCCCTCGGTCGCAAGGCCCGCCGCGAACGTTATTCCATGCTGTTCGGCGATGCCGACATCGAAGCAGCGGTTAGGAAACTCCTTGGCGAACAGGTCGAGGCCGGTTCCCGACGGCATCGCGGCGGTGATGGCGACGATCTTGTCGTCCTTCCTCGCCTCCTGGATCAGGGCGTCGGCGTAGACCTTGGTATAGGCGGGCGCCCCGGCCTTTGACTTCGCCTGCGCGCCGGTGGCGACGTCGAACTTGACGACGCCGTGGTACTTGTCGGCCGATTTCTCGGCCGGGTCGTAGCCCTTGCCCTTTTTGGTGACGACGTGAACCAGGAACGGCCCGTCCTTCGCGTCCCTGACGTTGTTCAGAACGGGCAGGAGATGATCGATGTTGTGGCCGTCGATCGGCCCGACATAGAAGAATCCCATCTCGTCGAACAGCGTGCCCCCGGTAACGAGCCCGCGGGCGTATTCCTCCATCGCCACCGCGCGCTGTTCGAGGAACGGCGGCAGGAGCTTGGCGAGCTTCTTCACGGTGTGGTGCACGGAGCGGTAGGTCCGTCCGGAGACGAGGCGCGCGAGATAGCCTGACAATGCACCGACCGGCGGCGCGATCGACATGTCGTTGTCGTTGAGAATGACGATCAGGCGGGAGTTCATGGCGCCGGCGTTGTTCATGGCCTCGTAGGCCATGCCGGCGGACATGGCGCCGTCGCCGATCACGGCGATCACATGATTGGGCTTGCCCTCAAGGTCGCGGGCGACCGCCATGCCGAGCCCGGCCGAGATCGAGGTCGAGGAGTGAGCCGCGCCGAACGGATCGTATTCGCTCTCCGCGCGCTTGGTGAAGCCGGAAAGTCCACCGCCTTGTCTCAGCGTGCGGATGCGGTTGCGCCGCCCGGTCAAAATCTTGTGCGGATACGCCTGGTGCCCGACGTCCCAGATCAGACGGTCTTCGGGGGTATTGAACACGTAGTGCAGGGCAACCGTCAGCTCGATCACCCCGAGCCCCGCGCCCAGATGGCCACCGGTGACTGCGACCGCATCGACTGTCTCCTGACGCAGCTCGTCGGCGAGTTGGCGCAGCTGCCCGGCTTCCAGCCGACGCAGGTCAGCCGGGGTCTGGACGAGGTCGAGAAGGGGGGTCTTCGATGATTCGGCCACGGGCGAACTCCCACCGACAAAACGGTCGGTAATCTAACGGGTTGACCACTATTTAACCAGCGTGAGGGCCGGGATCAAACAGGGAACAAGGCGAAGTGCTTAACGCAGTTAAGCTTTTCTGCGAGGCTGCAGCGGAACTCGCCGCTCGGCTGCGGCGTTTTTCCCAACCCCAGGGGAATCGAGTTGCGTTATGGCACCGCGTGCGAATGGAAGGGTTACCTCAAACACTCGCCTGTGTCTTGTGCCGTTGCCCTGTTTCCCGCGACGAGCACCCGCGACCGGAATCCGCTAGAGGTCTTTGACGGTGGGCCTTCAGACATATCGCAAGAAGCGCAAGTTTGACGTCACCCCGGAGCCGCGCGGGCGCGCCACGCGTGCCAAAGGAAATCAGTTCGTCATCCAGAAGCACGCGGCGCGCCGCCTGCATTACGACCTGCGGCTCGAACTCGACGGCGTGATGAAGAGCTGGGCCGTTACCCGTGGTCCGAGCCTTGTTCCGGGCGACAAACGCCTTGCGGTCCACGTGGAAGATCATCCGATCGAGTACAACGCATTCGAAGGGACCATTCCGCAGGGGGAGTATGGCGGCGGCACCGTGATGATCTGGGACCGCGGCCGTTGGGAGCCGGATGGCGACCCGCATCGCGGATACAAGAAAGGGCACCTGATCTTCACGCTCGAGGGCGAGAAGCTGCGCGGGCGGTGGCATCTCGTGCGCATGCACAGCAGAGGCGGAGAGAAAAAAGAGCCGTGGCTCCTGATCAAGGCCAAGGACGACGAAGCCCGCAATCCCGACGACCCCGACATTCTCGAGGACAAGCCGCTGTCGGTCGTCAGCGGCCGGTCGATCCCGGAAATTGCCGAGGGCAAGGGCCGCAAGCGCGTCTGGCATTCGAACCGGAGCGTGAAGGACAATGTCACCGGCGGCGCAACCAAGGCTAACGCATCTGTGCGTCGCGCAAGCACCAGCAAGACATCAGCCAAGACGTCAGCCAAGACATCGCCGCAGAGTGGGCGCCGCCCACGTCCCTCGGCAGCCAAGAAGGAGACCGCCAAGAAACGCACCAGCAAGAGCAGCGAAACGGAACCGCGGCCGCAAGGTGCGCCCCTGCCGGATTTCGTGCCGCCGTCGCTCGCCACCTTGCGCACGAAGGCACCGAGCGGGGCGGGCTGGGTGCATGAGATCAAGTTCGACGGCTACCGGATCCAGGCCCGGCTCGACCGCGGCAAGGTCCGCCTGCTTACCCGCAAGGGTCTCGACTGGACCAGCAAATTCCCCAACGTCGCCGCGGCCGTCACCGAGTTGTCGGCGCGCACCGCGCTCATCGACGGGGAGGTGGTGATCCTGGATGCGGGCGGCGTTTCGAGTTTCTCGGGATTACAGGCCGCGCTGAAAGCCGGCGAGCGTGACCGCTTTCTCTACTACGTCTTCGATCTGCTCCATCTCGATGGCCGCGACCTGACCGGCGTGCCCTTGATCGAGCGCAAGGCCGAATTGGGACGCCTCGTCGGCAAGGCGCAACAGGGCGCGATCAGATACAGCGACGATTTCGAGGCATCCGGTCCGACGATGCTGCAGCACGCCTGCGGGTTGGGGCTTGAAGGAATCGTCTCCAAGCGCACGGATGCGCCCTACCGCACCGGCCGATCGGAGACGTTCGTCAAGACCAAGTGCTCGAACGCCCAGGAATTCGTGGTCGGCGGCTACGCGCCCTCGAACGTTCAACCGCGGGCGATCGGTGCCCTGGTCGCGGGCTATTACGATCAGGGCCGTTTCATCTATGCCGGCCGTATCGGCACCGGCTACACCCAGACCGTAGCGCGGGATCTGTGGAAGCGGCTGCATCCATTGGAGATCGACAAGCCGCCGTTCGATCAAATTCCCCGCGAGGAAGCCCGCCGGCGCGACGTGAACTGGGTCGAGCCCAGAACGGTGATCGAGTCGGAATTCCGCGGGTGGACCGCTGACGGGCTCGTGCGCCAAGCGGCGTTCAAGAGCGTGCGCGAGGACAAGCCGCCGCGCGAGGTGGTGAGAGAACTCCCGGCCGTGCGCAGTGCGCAGGAGAGCGTCGAAACCGCGCCGAAAATTGCAGCCGAGGCGTCGAAAGCGATGACCAAGACATCAAAGGCAAAGACGCGGCCGAGCGGACGTAAATCGTCGGGCAGCCGGTCCAAGTCCGAAATCGGGGAGGTCCGTTTCTCGCATCCGGATCGCGTCTACTGGGCCGACGTCGGCGTGACCAAGCAGAATCTGGCGGATTACTATTGCGCGGTTTGGGACTTGATGGCGCCGCAGGTGGTCGACCGGCCATTGTCTCTGGTGCGCTGTCCCGATGGAACGGCTGGCCAGTGTTTCTTCCAGAAGCACGCGTCGGCCGGTCTCACCGAGAAGAATCTCCGTACCGTGATCGACAGCAAGAAACGGCAGATCATCGCGGTCGAGGACCTGGATGGGCTCCTGTCGCTGGTTCAGGCGGGCGTGCTCGAGGTGCACGTGCGCGGCTCCATGATTGATCATCTGGAGATTTGCGACCGCATCGTTTTCGACATCGATCCCGGTGACGGTCTCGGCTGGGCCGACATCGTCGCGGCCGCGCGCGACGTCCGTGAGCGGCTCGCCGCCATCGACCTTCAAAGCTTCGTCAAGCTGACGGGCGGTAAGGGTTTACATGTTGTCTTGCCAATCACCGGCGCTGATTGGGAAACAGCCAAGAGCTTCGCGCAGACCGTCGCGCTCGCCATGACCGCCGACGATCCCAAGCGTTACGTCGCCAAGATCACGAAATCCCTCCGCACCGGAAAAATCTTCGTCGACTATCTGCGCAATTCCCTGGAGCAGACCGCAGTCGCCGCGTATTCCACCCGCGCGCGAGCAGGCGCGCCGGTCTCGGTGCCGGTAACGTGGGAAGAATTGAGCAAGACCAAAGGCGGCAGCCAATACACCGTGCTCAATCTGGCAAAGCGCCTGAGCAGCCTGAAGCAGGATCCGTGGAAGGATATCGGGCGGGTGAAGCAGAAGCTGCCGAATCTCAGGACGGTGCGGAAATCCTGACCCCGCCGCTCATCGGCAACGGTTACGTCGGCAGCGGAATAAACTCCTTGTCGTCTCCGGGCACGGTGTCGAAGCGCGCGAGCTTCCAGTCGGCCTTGGCCTGCTCGATGCGCTCCTTGCGCGAAGAGACGAAATTCCACCAGATGTGGCGCGGGCCATCCATCGCCGCGCCGCCGAGCAGCACGAGATGTGCATCGCTCACCGCGGTGACCGTGATGTGGTCGCCGGGACGAAATACCAGGAGGCGGCCGGCGCTGAACCGATCGCCCGCGATATCGACCTCACCCGAAATGAGATAGACCGCGCGCTCCTCGGTATCGGCATCGACCGGCAGCGTGGTGCCGGCGGCCAGCGTCACGTCGGCAAACAGCGTTTCCGAAGCCGTCGCCACCGGTGAGCGCGCACCGTAGACACTGCCGGCAACGACACGCACTGTCTTGCCCTCGTCGTTCACCAGCGGAAGGGCCGCGCTGTCATGGTGGAAGAAGGCCGGCGCGCTCTCTTCTTGCGCCGCGGGGAGGGCGACCCAGCACTGCAGGCCGTGGATAGGCTCGCCGTCTCTGCGATGATCGGGCGCCGTGCGTTCGGAATGAACGATGCCGCGACCCGCGGACATCCAATTGACCTCGCCTGGACGGATCGCGGCGTCGGTCCCGAGACTGTCGCGATGGATGATCTCGCCGTCGAACAGGAAGGTGACAGTGGCGAGGCCGATATGGGGATGCGGCCGTACGTCGATGCCCTGGCCGGCGCGAAATTCAGCGGGTCCGAAGTGATCGAAGAAGATGAAGGGGCCGACCATGCGCCGTTCGACATGGGGGAGCGCGCGCCGCACCGTGAAGTGACCGACATCCACGCTCCGCGGCACCACCACAAGATCGATGGCATCGGCGGCTCTGGCATCGCCGGGCGCCGGATCCTTGGCCGGAAAGAAGCTCATGTTGATATTCTCCGTCGCAGACGCCCGTCCCGTCTTCACAGAGAACGACGATATCTTGTCATTCCGATGGAGATCGGCCGAACAGATTACGGGACGTCGAGCGGTTCCGTTCCGGTCGGCTTGCCGGCGGCGTCGAGCCGGATTTTTTCAACCCGTGCCTCGGCCAGGCGCAGCAGCTCCTCGCAGCGACGCTTTAGCGCCTCGCCACGCTCGTAGATCTCCACCGATTCCTCGAGCGGCACCTTGCCCTCTTCCAGTCGTTTGACGATCGATTCGAGCTCCTCGATCGCCCGTTCGAAGGGCAAGCGCATGACATCGGAATGGGCATTGTCGGTCATGATCGGGTCCCAGTGAATGGCCTCTGTATAGTGCAATCCGACCCCGGGCGCAGGGCCATGCCAGGCCCCCGCCTTGGCGTCGTCGGCCCCCGAGGCGTCCGCGCAGCAGCGCAGATCAGCCCTGCATCAGCGCGGTGACGTGAGCAGACGCCGAGTTGGCCAGCCCCTCAAGGTCATAGCCCCCTTCCAGCACTGATACGACGCGGCCTCCGGCGCTTGCGTCCGCAATCTCCATGAGCTTGAGGGTGGCCCAGTCGAAATCGGCTTCCAGCAGATTGAGGTTGGCGAGCGGATCGCGCATGTGAGCGTCGAAGCCCGCGGAGATCACGATCAGGTCGGGCCGGAAATCTCGCAGCCGCGGCAGGATCACGCCCTCGAACGCCGCCCGAAACTGGTCTCCGCCATCACCCGGGCGCAGCGGCGCATTCACGATGGTGTTGTGCTCGCCGCGCTCGCTCACCGCTCCGGTGCCGGGGTAGAGCGGCATCTGATGGGTCGAGGCGTACATGACAGTGCGGTCGGACCAGAAGATCTCCTGCGAGCCGTTGCCATGGTGAACGTCGAAGTCGACCACCGCAGCGCGCTCGATGCCGTGTTTTTTCTGCGCGTGGCGCGCGGCGATGGCCGCGCTGTTGAAGAAGCAGAATCCCATTGGCCGGGCCGTTTCGGCGTGGTGACCGGGGGGCCGCGTCGCAACGAAGGCATTCTTCGCCTTGCCGGCCATGACCTCGTCGACCGCGTGCACGACGCCGCCGACGGCGCGCAGGGCCGCCTCAAAACTGCCCGGCGACATGGTCGTGTCGGCATCCAGGCCGATCAGGCCTTCCTTCGGCGTCGCCTCGCGGATGGCGGTGACGTATTGCATGGGATGGCAGAGCGCGATCGTGTCGAGCGAAGCGCTCGGCGCCGCGATGCGTGCGAGCGTCTGGAAGCGCTCGTGTTCGAGTGCGCGGTCGATGGCGCGCAGCCGATCCGGTCGTTCGGGATGGCCGGCTGGCGTGAGGTGGTCGAGGCAGGCGGGGTGGGTGATGAGGAGAGTGGACATCAGCCTATCCAAGAATGATGCGGCAGGGACACTTAAGCCTACGTCCGCGATAAGGGAAGACGCTTACTCCCACCGCTCCACGGTCACGCTCACGCCGGGCGGTGGCGCCGGCTCGTCCGGGACGAAGAAGGTGCGCGCGAGCGGCTCGCTCGGGTCCGCCCGGTACTGCTCGAAATCGGTGATGCCCTCGGCCGCGAGAAAGGTATCGTCGATCAGGAAGTTGCCGGTGAAACTGCGGGACGGCTTCTGGAATACGAGATAGGCCGCATCCGCCATGATTGCAGGCGTGCGCGACATTCGCATCACCCGCTCGCCGCCGAGCAGGTTCTTGATCGCCGCAGTCGCAATGGTGGCGCGCGGCCATAGCGCGTTCACCGCGATCCCCTTCGCGCGCAGCTCACCGGCAAGCCCAAGCACGACCAGGCTCATGCCGTATTTGGCGATCGAATAGGCCGTGCTGCCGGCAAACCATTTTTCCCGAAAGTCGAGCGGCGGCGAGTTCATCAGGATGTGAGGGTTCTTTGCTTTCTCGAGATGCGGGATCGCGTATTTCGACACCATCAGGGTGCCGCGGGTGTTGACCTGGTGCATTAAATCGAAGCGGCGCATGTCGGTATCCACAACCGACGCGCGCTGAACGGCGCTTGCGTTGTTGACCACGATATCGAGCCGGCCGAAGGTCGCAACGGTCTGCTCGATCGCGTCTTTCACCTGCGCCTCGTCGCGCACATCGACCACCAGGGGCAGCGCGTTGCCGCCGGCTTTGGTGATCTCGTCGGCGGCGGTGAATATGGTGCCCGTCAGCTTCGGATGCGGCTTGTCAGTCTTGGCGGCAATGGCGATGTTGGCGCCGTCGCGCGCAGCGCGGAGCGCAATTGCAAGCCCGATTCCGCGCGATGCGCCGGTGATGAAGAGCGTGTGGTCTTTAAGGGACATGATTTCGACTCGCATGCGATCTGGATCGCCGTGGTCTCGACGCGTTTCCTATTCCCTATCTGGGAAGGAAGCTCGCCGCGCGCCACGGTCGGGCAGAACCTCTAAGCCAGGGCCGCGTCCGCACGGTTGACGCTGTCGGCGCCCTCGACCACGGTGCGCTCGAGACCGCTGGCCTGCACCGCCAGGTTCTCCGCAAAAAAACGCGCAATGGCGGTGCGCGCCGCGGCATCGGTGCCGTTCCCGGCGAGCCGCTTCGCCGCGAGCGCTTCCTCCGCCAGCAGCGCCCCGCCGGCCGCGAGCGCGAAAAGCCGCAGATAGGGCGTGGCTCCCGCCAGCGCCGGATCAGGGTCGTTATGCTGGCCACCGAGAAGCCAGTCGGTCGCGCGCTGCAAGGAATCGACCGCGTCCTGCAGCCGCACACCGGTCCATCCGAAAGCCGGATCGTTGGTGGCATTGACCGCGTCCACTGTGCGCCTGATCTCGCTGATATAGGCCCTTACCGTGACGCCGCCCGCAAGCGGCAACTTGCGCATGACCAGATCGATCGCCTGGATGCCATTGGTGCCCTCGTAGATGGGGGTGATGCGCGCATCGCGGTAATGTTGCGCAGCGCCGGTCTCCTCGACATAGCCCATGCCGCCGTGCACCTGCACGCCGAGCGAGGCGACCTCGTTGCCGATGTCGGTGGAAAACGCCTTGGCGATCGGGGTGAGCAGGGAGGCGCGGTCGTGCGCGGTGCTGCGGGCTGCGCCGTCGGGGCTGCGCTGGGCCCGATCGATTGCGACCGCAGTGGCGTAGGAGATCGCGCGTGCAGCGCGGGTCAGCGCGCGCATGGTGAGCAGCATCCGCTTGACGTCGGGATGCGCGATGATCGGGATCGAGGCGGATGGCGCGCCATTGGCGCGGCCTTGCCTGCGTTCGCGCGCATAGGCGAGCGCCTGTTGGGTCGCACGCTCGGCGATCGCGACCCCCTGCAGGGCAACCGAAAGCCGCGCCTGGTTCATCATGGTGAACATGCAAGCCATGCCGCGGTTCTCCTCGCCGATGAGGAAGCCGGTGGCGCCGCCGCGGTCGCCGTAGACCATGGTGCAGGTGGGGGAGGCGTGAATGCCGAGCTTGTGCTCGATCGAATGCGCGCGGGCGTCGTTGCGCGGACCGGGCGAGCCGTCGGCGTTGAGCAGGAATTTGGGCACGAGAAGGAGCGAGATGCCCTTGGTTCCCGGTGGGGCGTCGGGCAGCCGCGCCAGTACCAGATGGATGATGTTGTCGGTGAGATCGTGCTCGCCGTAGGTGATAAAGATCTTCTGTCCGGTGATGCGATAGCTGCCGTCGGCTACGCGCTCGGCCTTGGTGCGCAGCGCGCCGACGTCGGAGCCGGCCTGCGGCTCGGTCAGCTGCATGGTGCCCATCCATTCGCCCGACACGAGCTTGGGCAGATAGGCGCGCTTGAGCTCGTCGCTGCCGTGCGTGACGAGGGCATCGATGCCGGCCATGGTGAGCACGGGGCCGAGGCCGAAGGCCATGGCGGCCGAGTTCCACATTTCAATGCAGGCCGCATTCACGGCCTGGGGCAGATCCTGCCCGCCCCATTGCGCCGGCGCGGCGAGCCCGTTCCAGCCGGCCTGCGCCCACGCGCGGTAAGCCTCCTTCCAGCCCGGCGCCGTGGTAACGATGCCGTCCTTGAACGGCGTGCCATACCGGTCGCCGATCGGGTTGAGTGGCGCAAGCACGTCGGTCGCGAACTTGCCGGCCTCCTCGAGCACCGCCTGGATCACGTCGTCGCTGAGATCGCCGTAGAGGCCCTCGGCCAGCGCCGGGCCGAGACCCGCGGCGTGCCTGAGCGCAAAGGCGATGTCGTCAACCGGCGCACGGTAGGTCATCGTCTGGTCTCCGGGTGAGGACGCTTCGCGCCGTTTGCCGCCGTCGGTCGGCTCACCCTACATCATTGGTGCGAGGCACGCCCGGCGCCCGTCGGCTGGGAATTGCCGGCGCGGGACTTCGGGTCATGCGCTGGTCCGCGGGGCGTGGTGCGGCGGTCGCGGGCTCGTCGCGGGGCCGGGATACCGCGATCCCTTTCGGGATCAGGGATAGAAGTTGCGCTGCCAGCGGAACATCGCCGACCATACGCCCTGGTCGTCGAGCAGGGCGACCGCAGGCCGTGAACCGTTCGCGGCATAGACGGCGGCGCCTTTGTACGCGGTGTTGAGGCCCGTATAGGTCACGTCCAAGCCGATATCGAGTCTCGGCACCGGGTTCCACTGGGTGCGGGAGCCGACCTGAAAGAAGCTGTAGTCCGGATTGCAGCTGTTGCCGGCGAGCGCGGTGACCGCCGATAGATTGCCCACGAGCCCTGCGAACGGCCGCGCGCAGACCGATCCGAACGCCAGGGCAGAGTTGATGATTCCGGTCGCGGCGCCGTTGTAGTCGATGTTGGCATAGCCGCCGTACCACGACGTTCTCCATCGCGGGCTCCAGACGTGCTCATAGGCCGCGGTAATGCTCCACGCCCGCGTCAGCTCGACCGCGGTGCCAGTAGTGAAGACGCCGTCCGAGAGCCAGCCGACTCCGACGCTGGTGCTGGAATTGTACATTTGCGCGTTGGCAGAGCCGTTCGCCACGAAGCCGGTGGCACCTACACCGTAAGCGAAGTTCACGCCCACGATGTCGCCGCCGGGGAGATTGAACTTTGCGCCCGTCGCGACCGCCCAGCCGTACGTGTCCTCCGGATGGCCATTGCCGACGTTGTTGGCGGTGCCGTAATAGGCGCCGCTGGCGTCGTGCAGGGCGACGCTGACGCCGGCAAAGCCCCAGGCCTGATCGACGCGCAGGTTGGCAACGAGGTCGGGCACCCGGAAACCGAAGTTGGCGCCGTTGCTCGTGAAAGCGTTGTCGGTGACGACCGCGCCGTTGAGACCAAAGAATCCCGCCGCAGTTGCGTCGAATGTAAAGGCCTTGCGGACGGCTGGGTCTTCGAGCGAGAGCGAGGCGGTGAAACCGTTGCCGAGTTCGGCGGTATAGGCCCACAGGTTCTGACCGGTGATGTCGGTGTCGCCGTTGATCCGCACGTTCGTGTAGGTGTACGTGCCCCAATAAGTGAAGAGGTCGAAGAATGATCGCGACCGGCCGACGGTGAACCCGGCGAATTGCAGGAATGCCCGGTCCCAATATGGCGAGGGTGTCGAGCCGCCGCCGGTTCCGCCCGGGGTGTTGTTCTCGACCCCGAATCGCAGATAGGTGCGCAATGGGCCGTATTCGGTCTGCTGGCGCACGTCCCACGAGGTTTCTGCGCGGACCCGGTAGTTGACGTCGTTGGTCGCGTCGCGTGTGAACCGCGCCTGGCCGTCTTCGATTGCGTTCGTGCCGACGGCAACGCCGCCGTTGCCCATGTTGTATTCTGCCTGCACACGCAAATACCCGCCGAGTTTCAGGCAAGTGTCGGTGCCGGGGATGTAGTAGAAGCCGTCCCCGTAAAGGCTGCAGATCTTCACATATTGCACCGGCCTGGCCTTCGCCGGCATGTCGGCGGCCTGTGCGCCGCCGAGGGCCGCAAATCCCGCAACGGTCCCGAGGAGAAGGCTCTTCACTTTGTGCATGTGAGGCCCTGGCTTATGTCGCCGTCCGATCAAAGACTGCGAGCAAATCTTGTCCATGTCGATGCGGAGGGCGGGAGCGGAATGATTTTTGCAACCGCTGTGACAAAAATGCTGCAGCCAGCAGCCGAAATCCCGGCTTCCCGGGCTTTGCGATTTGTTCGGCGTGCCCACTGGCGGCAGCGTCAGGATGGCGATAACTCCACCGCGCTGCCGTCGACGGAGCAGGCGGGCGGCCCCGTCGACGGCCGTTGATCGGTCCAAGCCTCGCCGCTATGGTCCGCGCGCCATGGTGGCAACGAGCCGCCTGTTGGGGCGTAGCCAAGTGGTAAGGCAGCGGATTTTGATTCCGCCATTCCCAGGTTCGAGTCCTGGCGCCCCAGCCAGCATTTGGCGCCTAGGTTCAGCTACTTAGCGCCGATTTTGTTTTTAGCTGTCTCGTCATTCTGAATGCCGTTCCGCGGCTCATTCTGAATGTTCGTTTCCGCCGTGTTCGCAAGCCGGTGCGCGTGCCGTTTGCGAGTTGCCGAGA